>Ga0134096_1001398_pt1 | contig 19155 bp, 15 predicted proteins | sample 7_2taG_FD_94448 | JGI IMG/M metagenome (GOLD analysis project Ga0134096, IMG submission 94448) | Switchgrass degrading microbial communities from high solid loading bioreactors in New Hampshire, USA - 7_21_20_110_A3 metaG | ecosystem: Engineered > Bioreactor > Semi-continuous > Anaerobic >... | reverse complement strand
CTGCAGCAGGGGATAGTCGATGCCCAGGAAAACCCCTATGAAATAGTCTGGGCCAACAAATTCTACGAGGTTCAAAAATATCTGGTAAATACACATCATATTTGTTTCATACTCTCCATAGTCATGAATAAGGGCCTGTATGACAGTATGCCTGCGGAATACAAAAAGATAATTACGGACAGCATGAACGAGGCCGGAAATATGCTGTTTGAGAACGCCAAGGCCAATAACCAAGCGTTGTTGGCAAACGTAGTAAAGCAAGGTATGACGGTCATTGAGCTTACCGATGACATGAAGCAGGGAATGAACAAGGCTGCAAAGGGAGTCGAACAGATGGTTAGAAAAGACGTCGGTGACGGCATCGTAGACGAACTCATGACAGCCATTAAGAATGCTAAATAATTGGGAGGCATTGAAACACTAAAGTACATCACTATATATGCCGCCCAAGGAGCTGGGCTTGGGCGGCATATGTTAAAACGCCTTATTGGGCAATGTAATTTAGGGGTTTTCATGTTACATCGCTGTCAAAGGAGCAATCCGGGTTGATGAATAAAAAGGCCTTATTTTGTTTAGTTACAGCATTATTTTGGTGTTCGCTTTATGCTTACGTACCTCAACTGGGCAGTTTTGCTAAAACTCTGGGGGCTTCTTATCGCATGATTGGTCTCATAGCCGGTTCTTACGGGATAAGCCAAACGCTTCTTAGGATACCGTTGGGTGTTATATCCGACATATTGGGCAAAAGAAAAATTTTTATAGTTATCGGTTCATTGGTCACTGTAGTAAGCGCATTTTTGGTATTTGTCGTGCCAAGCCCCATTACATTGCTTGTAGGGCGTTTCTTAGCCGGAATAGCTGCGGCCACGTGGGTGAATTTTACGGTCATGTACGCAGGTTACTATGAGCATAACGAATCTCCCAAAGCAGTTGGCATCATTAATTCAGTCAACAGGGCAGGACAATTCATCGCTATGCTGGCAGGCGGCATAATTTCTTTGTATCTTGGAATGAGGCATGTGTTTTTGTTCAGCACGATTATAGGAGCTGCTGCTGCCGCTTTAAGCTTTACGATCAAAGAAGAAAGATGCATCAATGACAGCGGGCCTTTTAAGCTGTCAGACATGGTGTTATTTCTTAAGAAAAAAGAAGTCATCATCATTTCCACGCTTGGAGCTTTGTCACAGCTCATCACGTATGGCACGACTTTTGGATTTACCCCTGTAGTTGCGTTTAACCTTGGTGCTTCCTACTACCAATTGGGGATCATGAGCATGTTATTCGTTTTACCGCAGATCTTGGTTTCAGCCCTATCCGGTTCTTTGTTGATGGATAAGCTGGGCGAAAGGAATACGTTGCTTGCGGGGTTTGCCATAAATACGGTTCTATCGGTCGTTATACCTTTTGTGCCCTGGCTTAGGGCTTTATATGTGGTGCAAATTTTTAACGGAATTGGCATGGCATTGACCTTTCCGCTTCTTACAGGTTTAGTGATACGAAACATTCCGGACCGATTGAGAAATGCGGTCATGGGATTTTACCAGGCGATTTTTGGCCTAGGGATGATCGCAGGTCCCATATTGCTTGGCACTGTTGGAGATAAATATGGGCTGATAGCGGGATTTATGGCCGTCGGTTTTATGGGTCTTTTGGCTATAACGTTGACAATCTTTTATTATTTATCACGCAAAATGTCGTATAAATCTTTAGTTGAAGGAGGCAAACGTTGACGTGAAAAGTTTACCTGATCCGGTTACTGTAGGCATGGTAGGAAGCGGATATGCTTGTTGCCTGCACTGCAAAGGATATGAGCGGGTAGGCAAGATTCCCGTAAGGCTAAAGACTATTTGTGACATAGACGAAACGAAGGCCGCCGAAACCGCAAATAAGTTTTCAATAGAGCAAACGTGCAAAGATTATAGAGAAATGTTAGACGATAAGGAGATCGATGTCATCGATATATGTACCCCTCCTTTTTCGCACGTATCGATCATAAGGGATGCGTTGAAGGCGAATAAGCACGTCATTTGTGAAAAACCGTTAACAGGGTACTTTGGCAGACCCACAGACCCTCAGCCTATAGGCAGGAAGGTCTCCAAATCGCTGATGTATGAGCACGTGTTGAGTGAAATAGAGAACTTAAGGGCAATTGTAAACGGAAGCGACAGATTATTTATGTACGCAGAAAATTACATATATGCTCCGACGTTGCAAAGGGCAGCAAAGATAATTGAGGAAAAGAAGAGTAAGCTTCTTTTCATGAAGGGAGAAGAAAGCCTGAGCGGTTCAAGCTCGCCCGTTGCGGGTCACTGGGACAAGACCGGCGGAGGGACGCTTATCAGGGTAGGCATTCATCCCCTTGCAGGCATACTTTGGCTTAAACAGGCAGAAGCAAAAGCACGCAAAGAGGATATCAGTGTAAAGAAGGTGTCCTGCGATGTAGGTACTGCTACCGAAGTTTTGTCTGAAGCCGAAAAGTCCTATATAAAGGCAAGGCCTTACGACGTGGAGGATGTTGCGATGCTTACACTTACGTTCTCCGACGGGACTAAGGCTTTAATCATCGCCTCCGATACCGTACTAGGCGGTACGGTCAATTACGTGGAATTATATGCTCACGATGCATCGCTTCTGTGCAGGATCACGCCTCCCGGAAACATGGATACCTATTTTCTGGATGAGAAGGGCCTTGAAAACGTCGAGATTGCCGAGATGCTTCCTACCTACATTGGCTGGCAGCATGTGTTTGTATCGGATGAAGTGCTTAGAGGCTACGTCGGCGAAATGCAGGACTTCGTGGAATGCGTGGCTTACGGCAGGCGTCCGCTTTCTGGCTTCGACCTGGCATATGAAACCGTAAAGGTCATTTACGCAGCATATAGGTCAGCAGAGGAGGGGAGAGCAGTAGAAATTAAATAAATAAGGTAAACAAAACGTAAAAATAAATTTAAACAACAGGGAGGTAATTATGTGATGAAAAAGGCATTGTTGGGGCTAATTGTATTATCGCTTCTTTTTGGTTATCTGGGGACTCCGTCTTTCGCAGCATACCCTGAGCGAAATTTGGACGGAATTATATGTTGGGGGGCTGGTGGGGGTACGGATAACACATCTCGTTTTATAACTCCTATTGCGGAGGAAGTGTTGGGCAAAAAGATTATCCTTCAAAACAAACCTGGAGCAGCGGGAGCCGTGGGTACGACCTACGTATATAATAAACCGGCTGACGGATATACCCTGCTTTATGGTGCCGAAAGTGCCAATACATTTAAAGTACTTGGTATATCTAAAATTGACTATGACGAGTTTGAGCCGATAATGTTGTTCCTCTTCGGCGTCGACGTGATATGCGTGAATCCTAATACCCCATACAAGACCCTGCAGGATGTAGTGGAAGCTGTCAAAAGGAATCCAAAAAGCGTGAAAATGGCGACGAGCGGAACGGGGGGAATTCCTTTCGTTTTGTCCTGTTTAATGAAGAAGATCAATAATGTGGAGTTTAACCTGGTAGGTTTTGACGGCGATGGCCCAGGTATGACTGCCCTCCTTGGCGGACATGTGGATATGATGCCGTTAAGCACGATCGTGGCAGGCGTTTATGATCTGATCAAGACGGGACAACTCAGGCCTTTGGCTGTGATATACGACAAGAGATTGCCCAACCTGCCTAACGTTCCGGCCATTACCGAGATATATCCGGAGTACAAGAAATACTTGCCCGTGGGTCACTGGTATGGAGTCTTCGTGAAAAAGGGCACCCCTGCTGAGTCGATAAACACTTTGACGGCAGCTTTTACCAAGGCTGTCAACGACCCGCGGTTTGACGAATACGTTAATGGGCTTAATGGCATAAAACTAGCGTTGTCTGGCGATAAGGCCAAAGAGTTCATAAACAGAGGCAGATCGGTAATTTCGTGGGTCCTTTATGAGTCTGGAGCAGGAAAGGTATCTCCTGCAGAATTTGGAATACCCAAACTATAACTAAAACATACAGCCGCATCTATAGCTTGAGGAGTGAGGACAAATGGTTGAAAGTGATTATGTTATGAAGAAAAAGGAAAAGCCGCACCGATCTCCTGGGGAGATAGCGTTTTGCATCTTTTTTACGCTTTTGGGTTGTTTTGCTTATTATATCGCTCTGTCTTTTACGTCTGGGTCGTGGGATTCTCCTTCAATCTTTCCCAGGCTCGTTTCTGCGGTGATAATTGCATTGTCTATCGTCACGATAATCCGTACACTTAAAAATACCGTAAAAACATCTTTTACCTCCGTTAAGGACATAGTTAAGTTCCTCTTGCCTACGGATGTGGCTGTATTGCTTTTCTTGCTGGTCGTTTATTCAGTAGTCCTTCCTATAATTCATTTCATCCCGGCATCGTTTCTGTTTATGTACATAGCAATGGTATACCTGCAAAGAGGAAGGGGGCTTTTAAAAAATGCAGCAATTTCGGGACTTGCCTTGGCCTGTCTTGTCGCAATTTTCAGGTATATCTTTTTGGTGATATTGCCTTAATATGTGCTACGGGAGGAAAATTCTATGGGGACTTTGAGCAGTTTTCTGGTTCCTATTTTAAATGTAAAATTGCTTCTCTTAGTTTTATTAGGAACCTTTGGTGGAATTTGGGTAGGAGCGATACCCGGTCTTTCCGTAACGATGGCTGCATCGCTTCTCATATCGTTTACATTTTCATGGGACATATATGATGCCATTGCCTTAATATGTGGCGTATATATGGGAGGTGTTTATGGAGGAGGAATCACTTCCATATTATTAAACATACCAGGTGCCCCTGCTGCCATCGCGACTGGCTTTGACGGCTATCCTCTGACCATGAAAGGTGAGGCTCCGAAGGCATTGGGCCTTGCCTGTACAGTGTCATTCTTTGGAGGATTGCTCGGCATTATTGTGTTATTGTTTGCGGCACCGATCATATCACGCATTGCTCTACAAGTTGCACCTAGGGATTATTTTCTGCTTGCCATGATGGGTATATTGTTACTAACGAGCATGGGTAGCGGCGATACGATCAAGGGAATAATAGCCGGCGCTGTCGGGGTGCTTTTGAGCATGGTTGGAATGGACCCCTCAACCGGAGAGATGCGCTATACATTTGGTAGTGTCTATCTGATGCAAGGAATAAGTTTTGTTCCTGCTATGATAGGCCTTTTTGGCGTAACTGAGGGGTTGTCTCAAGCGAGAGATGTGACGGTGGCAGCGATTAAACAAAATGTGGATAAAATAATTCCTAGCCTTAAGTTGTTGCTGAAATACCTTCCATTGTCGTTACGATCAGCTCTTATTGGGATATGGATTGGAGCGTTACCAGGAACTGGTGGAGATATTGCGGCGCTTATAGCCTATGATGCTGCCAAGCGAACTGTGAAAAAACCGTCTGCACCTTTTGGAAAGGGAGCTTACGAGGGCGTAATAGCGCCTGAGTCGGCCAACATCGCTGCCGTAGGAGGAGCATTTATCCCTATGTTGACGTTAGGCATTCCCGGAGATGCCGTAACGGCTATAATAATCGGTGCTTTTATCATTCATGGTTTAAGGCCTGGTCCTTTGTTCATGGTTGAGACCCCCAATATGTTTGGTGTGATAGTTAGCTGCCTTCTTATTGCCAACATTGCAAAGCTTATCATAGCTATGTGTTCGATCAAGTTTTTCACTAAAGTTATAGATGTTCCTCGTGCAATTTTGATACCTGTCGTGATAATACTTTCAGTGATAGGGACTTACGCCATTCAAAACAGCCTTGTCGACGTTTATTGGATGCTTGGTTTCGGAGTATTGGGCTACTTCATGAGGCTTTATGGCTTTGCCACTGCCCCAATGGTGCTTGGATTGATCCTGGGACCTATACTTGACTCGAATTATCGAAGGGCCATGCAATCCGTCAATAACGATCCAATGATATTTCTGCACGATCTGGTGACAAATCCCATCAGCTTGATCCTGGTAGTATTCATCGTTTACATGATAATATCGCAGACACCCCAGTGGAAACGCTTTACGTCAAAGGCAAGGACAAAAACGAGTGCAAGCAACAGATAGGTACTTAAAAGTGGTAAAGAGGGTTATTTATAGAGTTGTTCGAGGGAGGGAGCATAAATGAAAAGAGTGGTATTTTTAGTTTTTTCGATAGTATGTTGTTTCTTTATGATGACAAACATGTCTTTTGCCGAATACCCGGAAAGGAATTTAAACGGATATATCATGTGGGGATCCGGCGGAGCGTTGGACAACGTGTCAAGGGCTGTTACACCTGCTGCGGAAACCCGCTTAGGCAAAAAGGTCATTCTGCAAAATAAGCCCGGAGCAACCGGTGCGGTGGCGCTTACGTACGTATACAACCTGCCTGCCGACGGGTATTCACTGCTGTACGGCTCGGAGAATCCTCTTTTATACAAAGTACTGGGGATAACCGACAAAGATTACGAAGATTTTTATCCGATAATGCTATTTATCAACAGTGCGGGTGTCGTATGCGTAAGTGCAGATTCTCCGTACAAGGATTTTACCGATCTCGTAAAAACCGCGAAGACATCTCCTAAACCCCTGAATGCAGGAAGCACAGGCCCGGCGGGGTTACCGTTTGTAGCCTCGAGCCTGATAAGGGCGGTAAACGGGGTTAAATTCAACGACGTTTCTTTTGATGGCGAAGGCCCATGTATTACTGCGCTTCTGGGAGGACACATAGATGTCGTTTGTGTCGGCGTCCCGGCTGCGGCGCCGTTCATTCGTTCGGGCAGAGTGAGAGCACTTGCTGTAATTTCAGACAAAAGGATATCGCAGTTTCCTGACGTCCCCTCGCTGGTCGAAATTTCTCAGGAATACAAGAAGTTTTTCCCCTGGGGGCCGTTTCACGGAGTATTTGTAAAAAAAGGGTCCCCCGACTATGTTATAGCAAAATTGACAAATGCCTTTGAGTTTGCTTGTGATGATGAAAAATTCGATAAGTTTGTCCAGGACTTCGGTGGGGTAAAGTTAGCCCTAACTGGTTCCAAGGCTGTCGATTATATTAGGCATAATCAATCTGTCTCCGCCTGGTTGCTACACGATATGGGTTATACTAAGAAATCACCTGCTGACTTCGGCATTCCGAGGCCCTAAATTTATACTTATAGCCGGCCATTGCTTTGGTTTACATGCGATGGCCGGCTATGTTTTTTCGTAACCGATTGTATAGTTACCGTGTTTCACTTCTCGCCCAAATTTTTAACTTGTGGTATAAAAATATGCACAAGCAAACGGAGGAGGTGGTGTCCGGGATCGAAAGAAGGGGCGAGTAAGACCTTGGGGTGACCTGATAGGCTGGTACTTTGACATATGGCTTAGTTATATGTTAAAAGAGCTTCATCATGAAACATCATTTAAAAGCTATGACCATGATGGAAGGTGGTAGTGTATGCGTACGAAGTTAGCAATGCCTCATACTTACGTGCTTTTATTTTTGATCGTCATCATAGTGGCCATAGGTACTTACTTTGTGCCAGCGGGCCAGTTCAACAGGTACAAGGACGAAGCAACGGGTCGTACCCTCGTAGATCCTCAAAGCTTTCACTACGTGGACCAATCCCCCGTTGGCATTTTAGATGTCTTTGCCTCCGTGCCAAAGGGAATGGTGGAGGCAGCCGAGGTTATATTTTTCATCTTCGTAGTGGGCGGTGCCTTTACGATAATTCAAGCTACAGGGGCCATCGATGCCGGGATTTCCAAGGTCGTGCTGAAATTACAGGGCAAGGAAAAGCTGCTTATCCCTGTCACGATGTTCATCTTTTCCCTTGGAGGGTTGTCGTTTGGTATGTCCGAGGAGACCATCGTCTTCATTCCGATGGGCGTGGCGCTGGCAAAGGCCGTGGGATTTGACCCGATAGTCGGCACTGCCATGATCTCCACCGGGGCTGCCGTGGGCTTTGCCGGCGGAGTGCTCAACCCCTTTACGGTGGGTGTGGCCCAAAGCATCTCCGAGCTTCCGCTTTTTTCGGGGATCGGATTTAGGACCGTAGGTTACCTTCTCATCTTATTTGTTGCCTGCTATTACGTGATGCGTTATGCCTCAAAGGTAAAACAGGACCCGAAAAACAGCTTGGTTTGGGACTTAATGGCCGAAGAAGAAATCGAGCAAGGGAAAGTCGAGGACGTCAAACTGACCACCTCTCATAAACTGGTGCTATTGGTCATGGGCTTGCTTTTTGCCTTCATGATATACGGGGTGATGGCTAAAGGTTACTACATCATGGAGCTTGCCTCGATCTTCCTGGCCATGGGCATCATAAGCGGTCTTATAGGCGGCATTTCTCCCAATGAAATAGCAAGATTGTTCATAAAGGGGTCAGAAAGTATTGCATTCGGAGCCCTTGTTGTAGGCGTTGCCAGAGCTATTCTGGTGGTCATGACAGACGGACAGATTATTGACACCGTAATTTATTATCTGGCCAATGCGGTCTCTCATATGCCCAAGTCTCTCGCTGCAGCCGGGATGTTTTGGGTTCAGGCAGCCATGGATTTCTTTATACCCTCAGGAAGCGGACAAGCCATGGCTACTATGCCCATCATGTCTCCGCTGGCTGACCTCATAGGCGTGACCAGACAAACTGCCGTGTTGGCATTCCAATACGGCGACGGCTTTACGAACCAGCTTTTTCCGACCTCCGGTGTGCTCATGGCTACCTTGGGCATGGCAAAGATTCCTTATGAGAAATGGCTTAAGTTCATATGGCCGATAATGGTTTTTTGGTTCATCGTCGGCACCGTAATGGTGATAATAGGATCGATGATAGGATACGGGCCGTTTTAAGGGTTGTTGGCCGAAGATGCAAACAGGCGCTCATGGCCGGCAGAAGGCCACAAGCGCCTGTTTTATTAGCTTAAGGTTTATTTGTTATCCTTCTTTAAAGCTTCGGCAACGGTTTCGGCGACCAGGTTGTCGTCGGGTATGTAGGGCAGAGTGATGTGATAATCCTGCTTAAACTTTTGGTTGACCTCGCGGGCAACCTCCATGGCGCCACTGTTTCTGGCCCAGGATCTCCTTGCTACGCCTACGAGCACGTCCCATGGAATTGCCCTGTCGATTATGCGATCGATGCGCTCGCTGCCGTCCAAAACGAGGCCGAACCCTCCGTTGATGGCCTTACCTATGCCCACTCCGCCGCCGTTGTGAAGGGCGACCAAAGACATCCCGCGAGCGGCGTTTCCTGCGTAGCACTGCACAGCCATGTCGGCAGCGATGTTGCTTCCGTCCTTGATGTTGGCCGTCTCTCTGAAGGGCGAGTCCGTGCCGCCCGTGTCGTGGTGGTCCCTGCCAAGCATAACGGGGCCTATCTCACCTTTTCGCACCATCTCGTTGAACTTGCGTGCGATGGTGTATCTCAAGTGAGCGTCGGCGTAAAGAATTCTGGCCTGCGTTCCCACGACCAGGTTGTTTTTCTCGGCGTCCCTGATCCAGATGTAGTTATCCCTGTCCTGAGGCCTTCGGTTGGGGTCGATGCATTCGAGAGCTGCCTTGTCGGTCTTAAGCAGGTCCTCATGCTTGCCTGACAGGCAGACCCACCTGAAAGGTCCGTATCCGTAGTCGAAAAGAAGCGGTCCCATGATGTCTTCGACGTAGGAGGGGAATACGAAGCCATCCCTTTCGTCTGCACCGTTTTTGCAAATTTCTTTCACGCCGGCGTCATAAACTGCCTTCATAAAGGAATTGCCATAGTCGAAAAAGTACGCTCCGCGGTCTACCAGGGTCTTGATGAGCTCGAAGTGCTTGCGCAGGCTTTTGTCGACGAGCTGTTTGAACCTTTCCCTATCCTCGGAAAGCATCCTGGTTCGCTCCTCGAAGGTCAGCCCCTGCGGACAGTAACCTCCGTCGTAGGCAGCGTGACAGGACGTCTGGTCTGATATGAGCTCGGCCTTTATTCCGTGTTTGACGACGTATTCCAGGAGGTCTACGATGTTTCCGTAGTAGGCGATGGATATGGGCTCCTTTTTCTTTAGGTGTTCGTTTGCCACACGAAATACTTCGTCCAGGTCTGACGATACGTAAGACACCCAACCCTGCTTCCTTCGCGTCTCTATCCTCGAGGGATCCACTTCGGCTATGATGCCGACGGCCCCAGCTATCTCGCAGGCCTTGGGCTGAGCGCCGCTCATGCCGCCCAATCCTGAGGAAATGAAGAGATGTCCGCGCATGTCCTCGCCGGGTTTAAGGCCAAGATGCATCCTTCCTGCGTTAAGTATGGTGTTGTAAGTGCCGTGAACTATGCCCTGGGGGCCTATGTACATCCAGCCGCCTGCCGTCATCTGACCGTAGTTTGTGACGCCAAGCTGCATTCCCCGGTGCCAGTCCTGCTGGTTGTCGTATAGGCCCACCAGCAGGCCGTTGGTGATTACCACCCTTGGAGCCTCGGGATGGGACTTAAAGAGCCCCAGGGGGTGTCCTGACATAACGACCAGGGTATGATCCTGGTCCAGCATTTCCAGGTACATCTTGATCAGCCTGTACTGCATCCAGTTTTGGCAGACCTGGCCCGTCTCGCCGTATGTGACAAGCTCGTAAGGATAAAGCTCCACCTCGAAGTCGAGGTTGTTGTCGATCATCACCTGAAAGGCCTTTCCTTCGATGCAGTTGCTCTTGTACTCGTAGATGGGCCGTCCCCAGATTCTCCCCTTCGGCCTGAAGCGGTAGCCGTAGATGCGTCCTCTCGTGACTAGCTCTTCCATGAACTCCGGAGCGAGCTTTTCGTGCAGCTCCTCGGGGACGTAGCGAAGGGCGTTCTTTAAAGCCAGCTCCGCCTCCTTTTGGCTCAAGGTAAATCCTCTGTCAGGAGCGCGCCTAACGTTTGGCTCAAAGGGAGGGTATTCGGGAAGTTCCGGGGGAAGCTTGATCGTCATTGCCTTACTGTTCAACTCGTTCGTCTCTTTCAATTCAAACTACCTCCTTTTATATTTGGATAGATTAATACTTTATTCTTCAGGGAAAGCTGCCTTAAAGCTTGTCTTTGATTCGATCGGCAGCTTCCTTTAGCTTTTTTACGATCATATCTTCCTGTCCGTCAAAGCTCGTCACCAAGCCTGCCAGCCCAAGCTGAGCTACGAAGTTGCCCTTTCGGTCGTAAAGGGGCACGCTGATATCTCCTGCATGGGTGAGCCACTCCTCGCGGCTGTAGGCAAAGCCCTGTTTTTGGATGCCTTCGAGGTCTTGTCTCAGGCGGTCTTTGTCCACCTCCGGCGGCAGGTCGGAGATGATGTACTTGCGAACTTCTTCGGGGCAGAAGGCCAAAAGGATTTTTCCGGTGGCGCTTACATGTAAGGGTATGTTCATCCCGCGGCGAGCTACATATTTGACGGGGCATGCAGGCTCGACGTGGTATATGCAAAGGCCCTTTCGTCCCTCCAGGACGCTTAATATGGCCGTTTTCTGAGTTTCCGCGACCAGACGTTCCATCTCGTCTGAGGCAGCGCTGATCAAGGCCTGGTGAAAGAGCTTTTCGTTGTGGAGGAGAAAAAACCCGACGCCGGGGCGAAATTGGTCGGTCTTGGGGTCTGCGTACACCCATTCTTCCTTTTCGAGGGATTTGAGAAGGCGATGCAGCGTGCTTTTTGGTATCCCCGTAAGGCTTTCGATCTCGCGCAGGCTGTAGGTGTCGCTTGATGAACACAACAACCTCATGATGGCTGCTACTTTGCCGACGGTATCCGTCTTTGAGGAAATCTTGGGCATCGTCCTTTCCTCCTAATAACGGGACAGACTGTCCCATTTGTGTATAACATAGCGAATAATCACCCCTTTGTCAATAGAAGGACGACTTTAGGGCTCACAAACAGCACTGGCAAAAAGTGCAGAAAGTACATAAAGCAAAACAAAAAGAGAGCTTAAAAGAAGGCCTTAAGCTCTGCGGTAAGATATTTGAATATGGGGCTTTTGCGGTTTTATCGCCTGTCCTTTGCGTGGCCGAAGCCCGGGATCTCGATCTTTTTTTCGATCTTGCTCACTAACCAGGCTGTTGCCAGCACAATTACAAGGTAGATGACGGCGACGATGAGGTAGACCCTGAAGAACTGATAGTTTCTGCTTGCTATGAACTTTCCCTGCGTCAGCAAGTCCGGGGCGCCTATGACGTAGGCTATGGAGGTAGATTTTAGGAGATATATAAATTCATTGGTCCAGGCCGGAATTGACCACCTTACGGCCTGCGGCAGTACGATGTGAAATATGGTCTGCCAGCGGCTCATGCCCAGAGAGTAGGCGGCCATGTACTGATCCGATCCCACGGCCTGTATGGAACCTCGAGTGTATTCGGCCTGGTAGGCCGCGGAATTAAGTATGAAACCAAGAAAAGCCACGGTCACGGCAGAAAGCCTGATTCCGTAAGGCGGCAGGGCAAAGTAAAGTATGAAAAGTTGGGCAAGGAGGGGTGTTCCCCTTATGATCTCGATGTAGGCGGCGCAAAACCACGATAGAGGCTTGGCGCCAAAGGTCCTTCCCAAGGCAAGAAGTATCCCAAGCACGCTTCCGCAAAGCATCGAAACTACGGCAAGCTCGAAGGTGAAGACTAGCCCCTTCATCAACGATGAAAAATGGGTCGTAAATATGTCTATAATTAAGAGGTCACCCAAAGATCCGACCATTCTTACCTGCCGCCTTCGCCGTAAAGTTCCCGAAGCTTAAACAGAAATTCCCTGGTGCGCGGATGCTCCGGCTGCATGAACATCTTTTCGGGAGGTCCTTGCTCTACGATCCTGCCGTTTTCCAAGAATATTATTTCGTCCGATACGGAACGGGCAAAGCCCATCTCATGGGTAACGACGAGCATTGTCATGTCGGCTTCGGCCAGCTCCTGCATGACCGCCAGGACCTCGCCTATTAGCTCGGGGTCTAAAGCCGACGTGGGTTCGTCAAAAAGCATGAGTTTAGGATCCATGGCCAAAGCTCTGGCAATGGCGACCCTCTGTTTTTGTCCTCCTGAAAGCTGCGCCGGGTAAAGATCTTCGATGCCGGACAGGCCAACCCTGTTTAATTCGTAACGGGCGCGCTCCATGGCCTCTTTTTTGGGGATCTTTTTTACCTTGGTAAGGCCTATCATGATGTTCTTTAATGCCGTCAGGTGATGAAAAAGCCCGAAGTCCTGGAAGACGTAGCCTATTTGCTGGCGAATGGCGTTGATGTTTTTGCACCTGGTGGTCTCTGTGTCCTCAAGCCATATTTCGCCTTCGTCGGGCACGACCAGGCGATTTATGGACTTAAGCAGGGTGCTTTTGCCCGTGCCGCTGGGGCCTATGATCACCTTGGTCTGGCCTTTGTAAAGGTCGAAGGAAACCCCGTCCAAGACGACCTTGTCGCCGAAGCGCTTCTTTAAGTTTATTATCCTAAGCAGCGGTTTGTCCGACATTGGTACTTTTTACGCTCCTATCCCTGGAAGTTTTAGCTTTTCTTCCAATTTTTTAAGCAACCTGGTGACACCGAAGGTCAAGACGAAGTAGATGGCAGCTATGACCAAAAAGATGGGCAAGGGCTTGTACTCCACGGCGATGATATATTGCCCCTGCCTGAGCAGTTCTACCACGCCTATGGCGTAAGCAAGAGACGTGTCCTTGAGTATTATCGCGTATTCGTTGGCGAAGGGAGGTATAAACGTCCTGATCGCCTGGGGAAATATAACGTACGCGAAGGCCTTGTACTCGCTCATACCAAGAGAACTGGCAGCAGTCAGCTGGTCTGAGCCTACTGCCATGAAGCTTCCCCTGTAAATTTGGGCCATGTAGGCCGTCGAGCGCAGTCCCAGCGCAAGCACTGAAGCATAAAAAGGGTTTAACCTTATGCCGGCACCGGGCAGGCCGTAAAAGACCAGCAAAAGCAATACCAGCTCCGGAATGCTTCGAAATATCCTGTCGTAAACGGCAGCGCATGCGCGAAGCGACCTGCCCCCATAGGTGTGGCAAAAGGCAACGATCAGCCCCAGCACAAGGCTCATGGCAACGATGAGCACGGTCAGCTTCATAGTTACAAACGTCCCTCTAAGCAAAGTCGGGAAAGACTTTTCGATCAAGGCGATTGTATCCTTCAATAAAAACCCCTCGTTCGTGCGGCTTTATTTAAAAGTATTTCTTCAAAAGCTCGTCGAGCTTGCCGTTGGCCTTGATCTCCTTTAAGCCCTTGTTCAGCTTGTCAAGTAAGTCCTTGTTGCCTTTGGCGACGGCGATCCCGTATTCCTCGCCAGTTATGATCTCGGCTACCATTGTGACCGGGTTTTCGGCCATGTAGCGCTTTGCTACAGGGGTATCCACGACCACGGCATCGACGTTTCCGTTAAGTAAATCCTGTATGGCCAGCACAAAGGTGTCAAACCTGGTGACTTTGCCCTTGAGCACTCCGGTCTTTTCCAAGTTTTCCTCGACCCAGAGGTCTCCCGTCGTTCCAGTTTGCACTGCTATCTTGTGGTTGCCGAAAAGCACGGTAACGCTTTTGCCGGTGCCCTTTTTGACCAACACGGCCTGGTTGGCGGAGTAGTAGGGTTCCGTGAAGTCTACGACCTTTTTCCTCTCGTCGGTGATGGTCATGCCCGAAGCGACTATGTCGATCGTGCCGGCCGTCATGCCGGGTATGAGGGAATCGAAGCTTATGTCCTGAAACTTTACGTCAAAACCCTGGCTTTTGGCGATTGCCTTGATCAGGTCGATATCGAAACCCACGATTTGGCCGTTTTTGATGTACTCAAACGGCGGAAAATCAGCGCTGGTGCCCACGACATAGGTCTTGGCCACGGCAGGCGTTATGGCCGCAAACAGGATCAGTGCTATCATCGACAGATAAAATAAACACTTTTTCATTTTTTTGACACCTCCTATTTTGAACATCGTTGTTATTGTGAAGTGCTAAGTTTAAATATATAGCCCACACAGGGGCTTGTCAATAAACCGGAGTTTATCTTGAATTAGTTAAATTTTTTGAAATATTTTCTATATATTATTTCTTCTTGAATAAATCACCCTTGCCTATTATAGTAACTCTTGTAATCATTAAGTTCATTTTTAAAAAGCTCTTTCGTGTACTTTTCTCACGAAGGCAAGGTGATAACATGCTTATATAGGCTTGTTTAAAGTGTTGACGGTTATGATAGCAGGAAATAGGTTTAAATTGAAATCTTTTCATGGTTTAGTATTCTTTCGTCTTTATTCAAAACTTGCCTACCAAATTATGATGCCCATACTTACATGCCTGAACATTTCTTAATTCAAGAGCAACAAATCAGAGTTAGGAGGAATGCATCGTGACAGGTTTTTTGGGAGGCATTGAGGCCTTCTCGACTTGGCTTTGGGGTACGCCGATGATCGCCGTCCTTGCAATTACGGGAGTGTTTTTGTCCTTCAGGCTTCGTTTCTTTCAAGTGAGACACATAGTCTATATATTTAAGCAAACGCTGGGAAAGATGTTTTCAAAGGAAAGATTAGGAGAGGGCACCATCTCTCCATTTCAGGCCTTGACCTCTGCCTTGGCGTCCACCTTGGGTGCCGGAAACATTGCCGGTGTATCTGTGGCCATATATTACGGGGGCCCCGGAGCGGTGTTTTGGATGTGGGTCGTTGCGACCTTGGGCATGGCGACCAAGTTCACTGAGACCGTCTTGAGCTTAAAATATAGGGAAAGGAATGAGGAAGGCGAATATGTGGGCGGCCCCATGTATTACATGTCCAAGGGCTTGGGCTGGAGGTGGCTTGGAGTCTGGTTTGCCCTGGCCTTTTTGGTCGAGCTTTTCTGCAGCATAATGGTGCAGTCCAATGCTATCGCCGGCAATATCGCTGAATCCTTCGGGATATCAAGCTACATCGTGGGTCTGGGGTCAATGCTTTTCGTCGCCGTAGTCGTCCTTGGCGGCATTAAGAGGATAGGAAACGTCACGGAAAAATTAGTGCCCTTCATGGCGCTGCTTTATATCGGAGGAGTGTTGGTCTCGATGATCCTGGATATAGGAAGGTTGCCTGAGGTCATAGCGCTGATATTTCATCACGCTTTTTCGCCGCATGCACCCGTTGGGGGTTTCTTGGGCGCGACGATAGCACAGGCGATGAGATGGGGCTTTGCCAGAGGAGTGTATTCTAACGAAGCCGGGATGGGCACAGCCCCCATAGCGCACGCCACGGCAAGCACCGACCATCCCGTAAGACAGGGCATGTGGTCCGTCATGGAAGTCATACTGGACACCGTCGCCTGTACTGCCACGGCCTTTGTCGTGCTCATCTCGGGCGTTTGGAGTAGTGACATAGCTGCCGTCAATCCCTCCAGCCTGGCTGCAGTGGCCTTGAGCAAGTATTTCGGTAACTTCGGAAGCGGGCTAGTGGCCGTGAGCCTGTTTTTGCTCGTCATAACAACGGTGTTGGTGTTGGTGTACTATGCGGAAAAGCAGGTGGAGTTCCTCTTTGGCCTCAAGCCCGCCAAGCTCTCGAGATACTTGTACATTGCAGCGATCTATATCGGTGCTGTGGGAGGGGCGAAGTTTCTGTGGCAATTTTTGGACATCAGCCTGGCCATGATAGTCATACCCAATGTCGTGGTGCTGCTGTTGCTTTCAAGGCAAGCTGTGGAGCTGAAAGACGAGTTTTTCGGCACGCCGGGCAAATACTACTTAAAAGATACAGAAGGCAAGGCCTTATCCCTTGCGCTGAAAAATACAGAGCACGGCAGCTACAGTAAAAATGACCTTTAAAAAATGTTGAATCTGTGGTAAACATTTCTCGCGCGATACTTGCGCAAGCCATCACTATTTAAGGAGGCAGACATATGTTTTCAGGCAAAAGGATCAAGATATCGTCGATGATCTTGCTGGCCCTTTGTATCATCCTGTCGTCAGTGTATTCTGCGACGGCGATATCGCGCGGGGAAGTGGTTTATGAGATAATGAACGCCCTGGATTTGCCCGTGGTCCAGGAAGGCTCCGGATTTGCCGATGTGTCTTCGTCGACACCTCACGGGGATTCCATACAGGCTGCCAAGGCCTTGGGGATATTGCCTCCCCTGGAGCAGTTTTATCCCTCTTTGGAGGCCACGAACGCAGAGGCTTTAATGTTTGCCGTAAGGGCACTTGGGCTTTTTAACGAAGCCGAAGCCTTGGGAGCTGTCTGCAATTTTCAATCAAGCGACGTTCCTCCGTACCTCATGCCCTACATAACGATAGCCGGCGAGATGAACCCCAAGGCGCCCGACGAGATGATGTCTGACCCTACGTCTAATGTCACAAACCTGACGCTAGGCTCCCTGGTCTCGTGGCTTAGGGCTTGCAAAAACGGCCTTGTCTTTGAAAAGACCCTGCAGGACGATGTAGCCACGGTTGTGATGCACAGGGAAGGGATAGGCCGACCCCCTAAGCTTTGGCTCGTCTGCGTCGACGAAATCCCATTGGACAGCGAAGCGCGTGCCCGCGATCTGGCCGGCAACTTAAAAAACATGGGGTATCCGGCCTTCGTCGTGCGACAGGAGTGGGCATTTCAGGTGGTCATAGGGCCCTTCGTAAATTACGTCAAGGCCTTTGAGGTAAAGTCCGGCTTGCCCAAAAGCCTGACGGCCTCAATCATACCTTACAGCGGAGCAGAGGAAAGCCCCGCTCTGTCGTGGGTCGCCCTCGTGTTTGATGCAACAGCCGTTACTCCAAAGATCGCCCTTTCAAGCGCCGAGTTTGGGACGTCTAAGCCTTTAAGCGAGCTGGCTAAAGCCAAAGATGCCAGGGCTGCCGTAAACGGAGGTTATTTCAGCGGCATGCGCCCGATAGGGCTTATCATAGCAGACGGCAACGTGGTTTATAAGCCTTACAACGGCAGGACCGCCATCGGATGGGATGACAGGGGCAGAATTTATATAGGACAGGCCAGTTTGACTTCAAAGGTCACCGTTGGGGGAAAGGTGCAGTTCAACGTGGACGGCATTAATACCCCTCCAACCTATCACGGCATAAGCATATATACCCCTGAGTTCGGTCCTGAGGCCTTAAAAATTCAGTCTGACGCATTGAAAGTGATGGTAAGAAACGGCAAGATCACGTGGAAACAAAGCACGTCCACTGCAAGCCACCATTACATTCCGCCTGACGGCTTTCTGCTGGTAGCTCGCGGAAACAGCAGGTCGTATTTTGCCAACGTGCCGCTTGGGACGGAGGTGTCGTTTGAAAGCATGCTTGCTCCAAAAGAATTCAACGACGTCAAATGGGCCTTCCAGGCAGGGCCGATGCTGTTAAAAAACGGCATGGACTTAAGCACGAACGAGGGTTTTAAGCCGAGCTTTACGGACAAAAGACACCCGAGGACGCTGTGGGGATGCGACGGGAGTAAGATTTACTGGGTTGTGGTGGATGGCCGTGATCCCTGGCACTCCCGCGGAGTTACCCTTGCAGAGCTAAGGTCTTTGGCGAAACGTCTCGGCATGAAGGATGCCGTGAACCTCGACGGAGGCGGCTCCTCGGGCCTTTGGTGGAACGGGTCTTTGATAAATCACTGTCCCGGAGGTAGGGAAAGGCCTCTTCCTTATATAATCTACATCGACTGATCTTAAAACCTTAGTCGCTAAAGAGGGCCGCTTGCATGCGACCCTCTTGTTGTTATTCTAAAAAAGTTAAGATTATTTCGTTATGATATCGTCATCGGTGTCCTTGCGCCAAAATATGAATTTGCCCATTGCCGTAAGCGCTATGGCGACGAAGGGATTTAAGTAGTTCAAGAAGGCGTAGGGGAGATACTCGAGGGTAGGCACTCCAAAGAGGCTTGTATGATAAGCTCCGCAGGTATTCCAGGGGATCAATACGGACGTGAGCGTGCCGCTGTCCTCCAATGTCCTTGAAAGCATCCTGGGATGCAGGCCCTTTTTGTCGAAGGCCGATTTAAACATCCTTCCCGGAAGGACTACGCTCGTGTACTGATCGCCCACGAGCAGATTAGTGGCAAAGCAGGCGATGATGACAGATGTGACCAATCCCGTGACGCTTTCTACGTGCTTGAGTATCGCCTCAAGGAGCACCTCCAGGAACCCGCAGCGTTCCATGACACCGCCGAAGGATAGTGCGCAAAATATCAACGATACAGTCCACATCATGGAATCAAGTCCGCCGCGTTTAAGCAAATCGCTTAACATCTGGCCGACTTCTTTAGCAAGTTCCGGGGAAACGTCAGTTATGCCCTTT
>Ga0134096_1001325_pt1 | contig 19967 bp, 17 predicted proteins | sample 7_2taG_FD_94448 | JGI IMG/M metagenome (GOLD analysis project Ga0134096, IMG submission 94448) | Switchgrass degrading microbial communities from high solid loading bioreactors in New Hampshire, USA - 7_21_20_110_A3 metaG | ecosystem: Engineered > Bioreactor > Semi-continuous > Anaerobic >... | reverse complement strand
TTGATGATGTCTTCCGCTTTAAAGGTCTTTTTTGCCATTTCCCTACCTCGCTCCTTTCATGATATCCGGTTTTTGTTTCCGTTTACCACTTATTTTTTGGACCAGTTTTGGGGGGGCAGGTCAGGGATGGCTCCCCTGATTTGTATAAGTTGAATGATGGTTGATCAAGTCTGTGGAGGAATTTTATGTCTGAGACGTTTTACAACCGGTCGATGGAACTGCCAGACGAGCTGCTGGTCGGTGCAATCGACAGTCACGTACATGCAGGGCCTGTCTTGAAATCAAACCCGGGCCATATGGATCCATTTCAGGTTGCCATTGAAGCACGCGACGCGGGGCTTCGGTCGGTGGTTTATTATGATGTGTTCGGATGGGCTTCTGGTACAGCCTGGATGGTCAACCGCCATGTCGAAGGGATTAAGACCTTTGGGGGCTACTTGATGAATTCGTGCCACGGCGGACTTAACCCGCGGTCTGTGAAGACTGCGCTTTACATGGAAGACGGCTGCCGCTTCATCAGCTTCGGTTCGCACTGCACTTATTTCTCCGCCTCGCGCGAATCGACTGTGATTGATGGGAAACTGGTTCCTTTCAAAGATGCCTTCCCTAAGTTTGCCAAAGAAAAGCTGTCACGTGCGGTGCGCATCCCGCTGGAAGACCCCATCCCGGATGAGCTCTGTGAAATTTTGGAAATGGTTGCCGGCCACCCAGAAGTCTATTTAAACACAGGGCATGTTTCCGGCCCCGAGGCAATGCGAATTTTGGACCTGGCCGAACGCTTTGGGATCAAGAAAGTGCTGATCGCTCACGCAGCTCGAGGCCAGCTGACGGTTGAGCAGCAGAAAGAAGCAGCCCGCCGCGGCGCGTTCCTCGAGGGCTGCCTGGTCGATTGGCTCTACCCAGATGTTCCCCGGACGCACTATTATGTTGAGAAAGAATACATGGACCGCAGCTGCGAATTTGGCCGCACTGTATCTGCCCCGCAGTGGATGCAGACTATCCGCGAGGTAGGGCCTGAGCACTTCGTCCTGGCGACCGATTATGGCATCCGGGCTGCCTGCTCGCCGGTTCAGGGAATGCGCACGCTCATCGCGACTCTTCTGGATTATGAATTCACGCCAGATGAGATCCGCACCATGACGTCAATCAACCCGGCCCGCTTGATCGGCCTGGATGAATAGGGCAGGGGAGAGAACCGCAAATGGCAACTTACGAAACCTTTTACAAACGCTCGATGGGGCTTCCGGATGAGCTGCTGGTCGGGGCGATTGACAGCCACGTACATTCTGGCCCGGTGCTGAATTCGAATCCCGGTCACTTCGACCCGATTGAATCGGCTGAAGCGGCAAAAGCAGCTGGCATGCGCACTATCGTCTATTATGATGTTTTCGGTTGGGCTTCTGGCACAGCCTGGATGGTCAACCGCTTCGTGAAAGACTTCAAGACCTACGGCGGTTACCTGATGAATTCGTGCCACGGCGGACTTAACCCGCGGGCTGTCCGCACGGCGTTGAACCTTGGCGAGGGCTGCCGTTTCATCAGCTTTGGCTCGCACTGCACTTATTTTTCCGCTACACAGGAATCGACCCTGGTAGATGGAAAACTGGTACCCTTCAAGGATGTGTATCCCAAGTTTGCCAAAGAAGAGCTGTCACGTGCGGTGCGCATCCCGTTGGAAGACCCGATTCCCGACGAACTGGGCGAGATTTTGGAGATGGTCGCCGAGCACCCAGAGGTTTATTTGAACACCGGGCATGTTTCTGGTCCTGAGACAATGCGAATTTTGGATCTGGCCGAACGTTTTGGGATCAAGAAGGTGCTAATTGCGCATCCTGCACGAGCTCAACTGACCGTCGAGCAGCAGAAAGAGGCTGCCCACCGCGGCGCATTCCTGGAAGGCTGTGCAGTTGACTTTGGTAGTCCCTGGCTTCCGCATACCCATTATTATGTCGAAGAAGAGTACATGGATATGGGAGCCTATATATATGGAAAAGCGATCCCGTGGATGCAGACCATCCGTGAGGTGGGGCCTGAGCATTTTGTGCTGGCGACTGATTATGGTGTGCGGACGCTGCCTTCCTTTGTGGAGGGGATGCGCATGATGATATCAATGCTTCTATATTTCGGTTTTTCGGTCGAAGAAGTTCGCATGATGACCGCGGATAACCCGGCTCGAATGATTGGCCTGGACGATTAAAGGAACCGAAGACAAAGGGTCGTTCTTACGGGGGAAATTATTGGGTTGTCCAAATGTTTTTTGGACAACCCATTACTAATTCTATAAACCGGCTCCCGATAATAAAAACATCTGGGCAAATGATTGACAAAAGTCGTAATGCTGTCTATAATGGAACCATCCAGGTTAAACGTTTTACAAGGGAGGTGGCAAAGAGAGCAATCGATTTCCATTGTTGAACGGTCTTTGTCTCACTTTGCACCTGGATGATCCTTTAATCGGGTATTTCTACCTGATTATCCGTATTTTTTATCATCAATTTACTGATTCTATATCAAAAAACGGTTTTGCAAAGCGTTATTTCGGATGATCCCCGTGGAAACATTCTTTTTTTAGGAGAGCCGGTTAAACGATTAACTTGGCTCGGGAAGATAAGGAATATAGCGAATACATGAGTATTAAGAAAATTTCTGAAATGACCGGCCTGTCGACCGCGACGGTGTCGCATGTGCTCAGCGGCAAGCGCAGGGTATCCGAAAGCAACCGCGAAAAGGTGCTGCTCGCCGCCCGCCAGATTGGCTACCGGCCGAACCTGGCAGCCCGCATGCTCAGGACGCAGAAATCGAACACCATCGCTCTGGTGATCCCGACCGGCGAGACCAACCGGAACGCCAACTTCTTTTACATGGACATCCTGCTTGGGATTACGAAAAAGCTGGATGAAACCGATTTTTCTGTGCTGATCGCCAACTATCGGGCGCAGGCGGAGAGCGAAAGGAGCCTGCGCGGGCTTCAGGTGCTGCAAAAACAGTGGGTAGACGGAATCATCCTGGTTCCATCCTCGCGAAACCCCGGCCAGTTAGACACCATCCGCGAGATGGGCGTGCCGTTTGTGCTGGTCGACCGGCGTGTTGACGGCACAGATTACAGCTGCGTGGATTCGGATAACGAGGGAGGCGCGTTTGAGGCGGTCTCTCTGCTGGCGCGCAATGGAAAGACCCGGATCGGCCTGATCGGGGGCGGCATGCGGGTGTCTTCCTGCGCGGCTCGCTACAACGGCTACCTGCGGGCGCTCAAAGAACTGGGCTTTGATTACACGGACGAATATGTGAGCCTGACCAATGTTTTATCCATTGAGAACGGCTGCGCCCATGCCGCTGAGCTGTTGAAAAAAGGCGTGGACGGGATCTTTGTCGCGGACAACGTGTTATCGATGGGCGCTGTGCTGGAGCTGAACCGGCAGGGTGTCAGGATACCGGATGAGGTTGGCATTGTCGCCTTTGACGATTTTAGCTGGATGGATATGACCATGCCGCCGCTGACCACGGTGAAACAGCAGGCGTATCAGATGGGCTACGTGGCAGCCGAAATGATGCTGCGCAAGCTGAACGGCATGGATATCAATGAGAAGGTTATGCTCGATACTGGCATTGTTTTACGGAAATCGCACGGAAATCTATCATGAATTAAAAGGAATATATTATGAAACAGACCCGAATCTTGTTCGCTGGCGAATCGGCCGCCATTGCAACCACCCATATTAAAGGTATGGACTCATTCACCCATTACAGCTACGGCGAAGCTTCACGCTACATCCTGCCCAAACTGCGCGAGCAAGGCATTGAGATCGACTACCTGCCCTGTCACGACGTGATGGCCAAATTCCCCCTGACGATGGAAGAGCTGGAGCCGTACGACTGCGTTGTGACCAGCGATCTGGGCTCGAACAGCCTGCTGTTCCATCCCGAGGTGCTGCGCTCGCACACCAAACCCAACCGGCTGGCCCTGCTGCGCGACTATGTCAAAGCCGGCGGCGGCTTTTTGATGATCGGCGGGTATATGTCCTTCGCAGGGGTCGAGAACAAGGCTCGCTTCCACGACACTGAGCTGGAGGAGGCGCTGCCGGTTGAGGTGCTGGCGCACGATGACCGGGTTGAACTGCCGCAGGGCTTTTGCGCCAGGGCGGTGGATCCGCAGCACCCGATCCTGAACGGGCTGCCGGAAGTCTTCCCGACCATGCTGTTCTACAACAAGACGCTGGTGAAACCCGGCGCGCAGACGCTCCTGATCAACCAGGATGACGGGCGCAGCGACCCGATCCTGGCGGTGTGGCAGTACGGCGAGGGCCGCTCGGCGGCTTTCACGCCCGACTGCGCCCCGCACGGTGCGCCGCCCGAGTTTTTGAACTGGGAATATTACGGCGAGTTCTTCGCCCGCATCATCCGCTGGACGGCCGGGCAGCTCTAAACCCGCAAGCGCTGATGTTTCGCATTTTCTGTAACTTGCGGGGGCCAACCGCAAGTTACAGAAAATCAAATCTACGATCTCGCGTGATCAACCCGCCGGTTTCGGACTGTGGCGGGGTTTCCCCGCATGTAAGAACAGAACATTAAGATCGATTGCCAATTCGAGGAGAAGGCCATGTTTTCGACGCCTATGCAGGTCAAAAGGATGGAGCGCGCTTATGCCGCGCTGAAAGAATTTGATGTTGATGCCTGGGTCATTCTCGGTCGAGAGACGCATTTCACCGTCGAGCCTGCAATGCTGTTCCTGCTGCCCGCGGCGGTATTGCACCTGACCGCGCTGGTCATCACCAAAACCGGCGAGAGCGTGTGCATCACCACCGCGCTTGACGCTGAAGAGGTTGAGACTTACGGGGCCGTCACAGAAGTCATCACTTACCAGGGCGACTTCGATGCCCGCCTGACGGAAGTGCTCAAGCGCTATTTGCCAGGCGCTCACCGCGTCGCGTTGAATTATTCTGAGGTGGATCCCTCTGCCGACGGCCTTTCGCTGACCCAATACCGGCGGGTGATGCGCTGCCTGGAGGCTGCCGGGTTCAAGGGCGAGACCATCTCAGCCTGCAACATCATGAAGCGGGTGCGCGGGCAGAAGTCGCCAGAAGAAATTGCCGGGATCGAACACACTGTCCTGACGGCCATGCGGCTCTTTGAAGAGGCGAGAGGGTTCATTCGCAGTGGGGTCTCCGGCGCGGATATTCAGCGCTTCTTCCAGGCAAAAATCCATGAAATCGGCGGTGATTACGCGTGGCCCAAACAGGCCAACCCCTTTGTCTCCATCGGGACGCGCTCGAGCTACCTGTGCAAGCGCCCGCCTGCTGATGTGTATGCCCGGCCCGGCGACCTGATCAACGTGGATCTTGGGCTGCGGATCAACGGCTTTGCTTCGGATAATCAGCGTTCGTATTATGTGCTTCGCGATGGCGAGACCTGCGCGCCGGATGAGGTGCAGCGCGCCTTTGAAGCCGCGCAGGCAGCCATCCGCGCAGCCGTCGCAGCAGCAGCGCCAGGGGTCCACACCACGGTGCCGCGCGACGCAGCCAACGAGGTGTTCGCCAGCCGGGGCTATCCGCCGGTGGGCGGCTTAGGCCATGAGATGGGCTCGTTCGCTCACGAAGGCGGCCTGCGCATCGGCTCCACTTATGCCGTGCCCGAGCTGGATTACCACCTGGAAGAGGGCATGGTGTTCACCATGGAGCCGGCGATTATCACCTCGCACGGCCGGTTGTGCCAGGAAGAGGATGTCGTGATCACCGGCACCGGCTGCCGGATGTTGAGCATCCCGCAGCAAGAAGTCTGGCTCGTCCGGTGAGCTGACAGACGGATGCGCAACTGTTACGGATTACACGGATTGGACAACGGATTTCTACCCCGGATTACACGGATTCCAGGAGCAGGCGGTTGATGCTCTCGCAGTCGCAAAGGGACTGCAACAGCCCCGCGCAGGGACCGGATTTGTAATCCGTGAAATCCGTTGAAAGGAGAACATGTATGATCTGGGGCCAACCTGGCGACATATCCCTGCTGCACGATGCAAAGAGCCGCTCGATCAGCGCAGAGAATTTGACCGGTGAAAAGGGCGGCGGCGCGCGGGCCGTGGAAGGAACCGGCAAACGCTGCGCCGAAGAAGCGGGGCTTGGCGTGGGCTGGAAGATTTCTCCCAGCCTCATCATCCAGGCCGGCAAAACCACCACCCTGGCGGAGATCGCCGGGCCGGGGCGCATCCAAACGATGTGGTTCACCGGCTGCCTTGGCCGTGATTTCATTCTGCGCATCTATTGGGACGGGCAGACGACGCCGTCCGTGCAGACGCCGCTTTCCGATTTCTTTGGCTGCGGCTGGCACGGCGGGTTGAGCAAGGTGCAGCCTGCGTTCGCGCCGATCAATTCGGCCATGATTGCCGTCAACCCGGCGCACGGACTGAACAGCTTCTGGCCGATGCCGTTTCGGGAGCATTGCAAGATCACGCTGGAGAACCGGGGCGAAAAGGACAGCGTTCTCTACTACCAGATCAACTACGAGCTGTGCGAAATCCCCGAGAACGCCGCCTATTTCCACGCGCAGTGGCGGCGGACCAATCCTGTGCCTGCCGGCGAAGAATATGTCATTCTCGACAACGTCAGGGGGCGGGGGCATTATGCCGGGGTCATGCTGCACGTTGGCATTAACGGCCAGAACCTGTGGTGGGGCGAGGGCGAGATCAAGTTCTTCATCGACGGCGACACCTTCCCGACCATCTGCGGCAAAGGGACCGAAGACTATTTTGGCGGCGCTTACGGTTGGGAGGTGAACGGGCAGTACACGCCTTACTCGACCCTGTACATGGGCGTCCACCAGATCCACGAGCCGAGGGGCGGCGAAGACGTGCAGCAGCGTTTTGCCATGTATCGCTGGCATATCCCAGACCCGGTCCGTTTTGAGCAGGACCTGAAGGTCACTCTGCAAGACCTTGGCTGGCGGCGCAACGGGCGGACGTATCTCTGCCGCAGTGATGATTTCTCGTCGGTGGCTTTCTGGTATCAAACCCTGCCCACGGTGGAATTCCCGCCGCTGCCCGGGCCGTTTGAGATGGAAAATTTGTGAGGGAGCGGCCAGCCCTCAATTGTTAGAAACTAATTATTGACAAGCCGCCCCATGTTGTCTATAATGTTTTTATCCATGTTAAACGTTTAACAAAGCAGCCGGCTGGAATTAGCGGTACATTTGCTCATGATACCGCCGTATTGCGCAATCTGAGAAAATCTGGTCCTTTATTTTTGTACGAACTCCTGTTTATCGTTATTCAAATCTCAAATTTATCCGTATAACAAACCGATAACCTTCTTTTGACGACTTAGGAATGGAGCGGAACGCCTTCGCTCCAGGCCAAAGTCCTTTTTTAGCACAACAGGGTTAATCGATTAACAGGTGCTGGAATACCGGTAAGTTTGTGTGATGCGCTCTCGTGAGCCAGATTTGGAACTTCGAAGGGAGGTGGTTGCTCAATCAAATGCTTCGCTCTGTTTCCAACCATTCAGACTGGATACCAATCCAATGTTTCCTCTCATCGTCGATATCAGGAGTGAATAAATGAAGAGAATTACCACTTTATTAACGTTCCTTCTGCTGGCCAGCATCGTCCTTGCTGCTTGCGGGCCGGCGGAAACCGCTGCTCCAGCCCCAGCCGGAGAACAGCCCGCTGGGGAAGAACCGGCAGAAGTGGGTGACCAGCCGGTGACAATTGATCTGTGGCAGCACGACAGCGGCCGGCTCCAGCGAGAGCACCGCCCCCGGCGCGCAAAAAGGCCCAAAGCAGCACGTGCCTGGCTCCAATTCGCTGTGTCCGGGCCATGTATCGGGGTGGGTTAGGGGCATTAACGACTCCGGTTAGCAGATCCTTACCCAATTATAATCCCTTGCAGGCGCGCAGCTTAAGAAGCGATGGGTTTTGATCTTGCTCAGTTTCCAAACCCATAGCATACTTAACGAATGAGTTCATCCCGTCATTCAAAGAACAAAGATGGATTAATCGCTATCTTAAAAGAAAAATCAGACCTTACCATTCTCCAGGAGCAGGGATGGTACCGTATCCCGGTCGCCTCCGCCCCAAAGCGCTGGCCGCCCCGGTGGTTAGCTTTCTACCAGCCGAAAAATTTTGGCGAGGATGCTTACCGCATCCGTTATTTTGGTCAGGTAAAAGAAATTCACCGTGCCAGGCGGAGAGAAATTTTCCCAAATGAAATCGAATCTCCAAGGTCTGATAAAGAGTATTTCATTCTTCGTTTAGAAAAATTAGAAGAACGAGAGAGCCCCATCCTCAGTTATCGGCCCAGGCGGTTGGTGTTTATTCCGACGACCTGGGAGAAGTTTGAACGCGCCGGGCAAATTAATGATCTGTTCGATGACAGCCCTTTGGAGGATCTGTTATGGGCCGAATTAAAGCGGCTTTCCATTGAGGCCGAGCGTCAATGGGCTGTAGATCTTAACAAAACGATTTATCATCTTGATTTCGCGCTGTTTTGTAATAATGGAAAGTTGAATGTGGAGACGGATGGGGATACCTGGCACCTGAGCCGGGACCGGGTTCCCCAGGATAACGCTCGTGATAATGCTTTGCAAATTGCTGGCTGGACTGTGCTGCGTTATAACACGCGCCAGATACGCGAGAATTTTCAAAAAGAATGTCTACGCGGGATCGAGGCCAGCATCAATAAGCTAGGTGGATTATCATCAGACGGTCTCGTTCCGCGGATTTTCTATACCAGGGGAAGTGGTTCCGTACAGCAGCTTAATTTGTTTGACGGCGCCGGCGATGATTATTGTGCAGAATCAAACGGCGGCCCACTTTGCCCAAAATGCGGCGCGCAGGCTGACGATCCATAATGCCGAAAAATATAGGACAGAATCGCGTGAGAGCGCTTGATTTTTATTAAATCATATATAATTTAATCACCGTTAAGTCATTTAGGGCTGGATATCGAAATACGCTAATCGCTTCACCTGGATAAAAGTGTCTCGCAACACAGCAGTACTCATTGCAACCCTTGGCAGCGAGCCGCAGGTTATCACAGCTGCGGCTGACTTGCTGCTTGCCCAGAAATATCCCTTGCGGCGGGTCATCGTTGTTCACACCTGCCCGGAGAACGGTCCGGTCGCAAAGGCCGTGGAGGTGCTTAAGTCTGACGCTGCGAACCACGTCTATGCGCGCCCGCTGTCCTTTGCCTTTCATCCGATCATCGACCGGGGGAAACCCCTGGGTGATCTGGAAACGCCGCAGGCGACGGATGCGGCATTTCGCGTGCTCTATCGCCTGGTGTGGCAGATGAAGCGGGAGGGCGAACAGGTGCATCTTTCAATCGCCGGCGGGAGAAAAAACCTGTCTGTTTATGGAATGGTGACGGCGCAGCTCTTGTTCGAGGAAGGCGACTGCCTTTGGCACCTGTATTCATCCGGCGCGTTCCTTGAAAGCAAGCGTCTCCACCCGCTGCCGTCTGATGATGTTCGGCTGCTGTCAATTCCTGTCCTGCTGCGCGACTATGTCTCTCCGGCGCTGACGCTCCTGCGCCACATTGATGACCCGTTTGAAGCGCTGGCGCGAATCCAGCAGTTAGACCTCGAGCGCCGGCTCGAACACGTCCGGCGGTTTGTCCAGGACCAGTTAACGACTGGGGAGCAGCGTGTGGTGGCTTTATTGGTGCGCGAAGGGTTGGGCGATCAGGAAATCGCGGCGCGGCTGTCGCTTTCACCGCGGACCGTCGAGCAGCATCTGCGCTCCGCTTATGCAAAAGCGGGCGATTATTGGGGGATTGAACGCGTGACCAGGGCGCAGCTCATCTCGCTGCTTTATCCGTTTTATACCTTACCCGGAGCAGAACACGAGACCGTTCTTTAAAAATTACGGGAAAACCCGCATGACGGGAGCAGTCCCGTCCCCTATACTGAATTCGTGCTGATGGCCTGGAGGGCCAACGGAATGCTGATCAGGGGCAGCATTTGACAGAGGGGGAAAAGAAAAGCGAGTCCTCCGGGCCGCAGCTCATTTTAACAACGTAAGGAGGGTGCATGGAAAAAAACGATGTTTGGTCCGCGGCATTGGCCGGCCTGCTGCATGATATCGGCAAGTTCGCCCTGCGCGCCGGCGCGAGCAGTTCGCGCGCCTGGGATGCGGCGGCGAAACAGGAGTTCGGATACAGGCACGCGCTGCTGACCGGTGAGTTTATCGAACGGCATCTCCCCGCTGCGTGGCGAGAACACGTTCGCGCGGCTGCCGGAAACTACAATCGTCCGAACACGCTGGTCCAATACGCTGTGACGCTGGCAGACCGTCTGGCAGCAGGCGCGAGCGCGGCTCTGGAAGAGGATGGCGCGGCTGTTCAACCCCGGCAGCTGCAGTCAATCTTCTGCTCGCTCGAAATGGATGGGGAACGAGCGCCGGAGCCGTTCTATTGGCCGCTGTTTGCCCTGCGGCTGGACGAGCACGCAATCTTCCCCGGGCAGCCAAAGCCGGAGCAAGAACTGCGAGAAAGCTATAAGCAGTTGTGGAATGCGTTCGTCGCCGGTGCACAGCAGCTTGCGACCGCATATTCAGCGGAAAGCGCCGGCGAGCAGGTAGAGAGCTACCTGGAGAGCTTGCTGCTGCTTTTGCAGCGCTGCGCGTGGTGCGTTCCTTCGGCTTACGATTCGTCTTTGCCAGATGTCAGCCTGTATGACCACGCGCGCGTGACGGCTGCGCTGTCAGCCGTATTGGTTAGCGGGCAGCAGACTGAAGAAAATTTGCGGCAGATGCTGGCAAATCCGGAAAAATCAGAGCAAGAGGTTGCCCTGCTGATCGGCGGCGACCTGAGCGGCGTCCAGGCATTCCTCTATACCATCACGGCGCGCGGAGCAACCAGCGCGCTGCGCGGGCGGTCGTTCTATATGCAGCTTTTGACCGAAGCGGCAGTCCGTTATGTGCTGCGCCGGTTAAACCTGCCCATCACCAATCTACTCTATGCCGGTGGCGGGAACTTCTACCTGCTTGCGCGTCCTGCAGATGCGGCGCGCCTTGAGGATATTCAACGGGAAATCGGAAGGGTGCTGTTTAAAGCCCACCGCGGCGACCTGTATCTGAGCCTGGGAACCATGCCCTTAAAAGCCCGTGATTTTTATGAAGGGCGGATCAGCCAGCAGTGGGGCGCACTGACAGAGGTGCTGCAGCATGAGAAGCAGCGCCGGTTTGCCTGCTTTGGCAGCGACCTGGCGGCTGTCTTTGCCCCGGAGGGCCACGGCGGCAATCTGGAGCAGTCCTGCGCGGTATGCGGGTCTGAAGATCCAGATCCAAAAAAGGAGCGCAGGGAGGATGGCGAGATCGTCCGAAAGTGCCGCACCTGTGCTTCTTTTGAAGCGCTGGGAGAGGATTTGCGCAATGCCCGGTATCTTGTGCTTTCGCTGCTCGATCCATCGATCCCTGAGCGTGTGGAGGCCGGCGCGCCTGAGCCCTATGAAGCTGCGCTTTGCGCCTTGGGACTGCAGGCAGAAGTGAAAAATGAGGTCCCTGGGGCTGCGAATGGGACGAACCAGGTGATCTTTGCGCTGAAGGATGCCGCGCTGGCAAACCTGCAGCCGCGGGCCGGGATGGCTGTCGGGCGGCGGATGATTTCCAACGTCACCCCGCTGTTGTCTCAGGAAGATTACGACAGCCTGAAGCAGAAGGGCGTGAAGGACCTGCCCCAGCCGGGCAAAATCAAGCCGTTCCATGTGCTCGAGTACCAGTCCAAAGGGATAAAACGCCTGGGCATACTCCGTATGGACGTGGATAACCTGGGCCGCATGTTCTCACACGGGTTTGGTAAGAATGCAACCCTTTCGCGCGTTGCCTCGTTGAGCTTCGCGGTATCGCTCTATTTTGAAGGCTGGGTCGGCGTGCTGGGCGACCGGCTGAACCAGGAGCAAAACAACCGGCTGTATTCCATCTATGCGGGCGGCGACGACCTGTTCTATGTCGGCTCGTGGGATGTGGTCGTCGAACTGGCGCGGCAGGTGCGCGATAACCTCTCACGGTTCGCCTGTTCGCACCCCGGCATCCATGCCAGCGCAGGGATTGTGCTGGTGGGCGGCAAGTATCCCCTGGCGCAGGCCGCGGAGGAGGCGGGGCGCGCCGAGAGCCAGGCCAAGGCGCTGCGCTGGGTCGATCAGGCAAAACAGGCCCGTGAAAAGGACGCCGTAACGTTCCTCGGGCGGGTTTGCCCCTGGGAACGCTTTGGGTTGGAGGAAGATGACGTCGAGGGGTTTGAAACCGTGCACGGCATGATGCGCTACCTGGAAAGAAGGGAGAAGCTGCATTCGCTGCTCCGGCGGCTGATCTATTTCCAGGAAATGTACGATGAAGAGGTCGAAAAGCGGCGTAAAGAAGGCCGCGACGTGAATCGCAGCGGCCAGCCTCAGGCGTTATATGGCCGCTGGAACTGGCTGGCGGCATACACGCTCAAGCGGATGGAAACCCCATCCAATAAGAAAGATCTGAACATATTGAATGAGCGCTTGAGAGAGGATGATTTTTCTAGTATTGAGTGGATTGGCCTGGCTGCGCGCTGGGCAGAACTGGCCACGCGCTAAGGCCTGTTGACGGAGAGCAAATTGGTATTCGATCTTTGCCACACAGCAGGAGTGCAGAATGAGCATTGTAAACCCAAATGATTTGCGTATGATTATCACCGACCCAAATAGCGCTGAAAAGCTCGTTCAAGTCGCGAAAGAGTTAGGGAAAAAGCTGGAAGAGATGGACCTGGCCACCAACCAGATCCGCGCGTTGTTTGGTGAAGTGCGCCAGATTGAGGCGGAGTGGGGGATGGGAGAAGAGGCACGCCGGCGCGCGCTGCGCCGCTTGATTCTTCTGAAACCCAAGATGGCTTACCGGGCGCGCCGTGAGCGAGGAAGAGGCGTGCAGGAACTGATCAATGTGCTCCAGCCGGCGCTGGATGAGGTGGTCCGCGAGAAGGACACGCAGAAGCAGGACGGCAATTTCAGCCGCTTCGTTGAGTTTTTTGAAGCGATCCTGGCCTATCACAAGGCTTATGGTGGAAACTAGGGAGGTTCAACATGGCGACAAAGCAGATTAAGTTGATGGGGCGTGTGTTCATCACATTTGATATCGAAGCCGTGACCGGCTTGCATATTGGCGGATCAGACAGCGGCATTGAGATTGGCGGCGTCGACAAGACCGTGATCCGCGATCCGCTGACCAACCAGCCCTATATTCCCGGATCTTCCCTCAAAGGAAAGATGCGCTCCTTGCTGGAGAAGTACCGCGGCCTGCCGCAAAACCAGTCAATCGGCAAGGCATATATCCATTCTTGCGGCGCTGACGGCGGCAGCGGGCGAGAGCAGTATCTGAACTGCGACGTATGCCAGGTGTTCGGCGTGCCGGGCGAGCGCGGCTTTTCCACCCCGACCCGCCTGGTCGTCCGTGATGTAAAGATGACCCAAGACAGCGTGGCGAAACTCAAAGATGCCCGCACCGACTTGCCCTTCACCGAGGTGAAGACCGAGGTCTCGATCGACCGGGTCACTTCGGCAGCCAACCCGCGCCAGATGGAACGCGTGCCGGCCGGGACGGTCTTTGGCCAGGCGGAGCTGGTGTTCAGCATTTACCAGGGTGATGACTGCGATGCGCGCCAGGATGTCGAACGGCTTTGCACACTGATCGAAGGGCTGCAGCTGCTCGAGGATGATTACCTCGGCGGGCTGGGTTCGCGCGGCTCGGGCAAGGTGCGCCTGAAGGATATCCGCGTGATGGTGCGCAGCGGAACAGACTATCTGAAGGAACCTGATACGGTAGGCCAGTACGATTCGCTGAGCGCGTTCGCCGCAGATGCGAACCCTGTTCTCGGCCAGGTGCGCCAGGCGTTGGGCGTGTAAGGGAGAGCGGCGATGCCCAAACTTACACCCTATACCCTGTCCTTTCACGGCGGGATGCGGGTGGGAACGCGCGGTGTGAATCTCGAGGAGGCCGGCTTGCCCGTTCCGGCGGATACGCTCTTCGCCGCCCTTGTCGATGCATACCGGCGCGCAGGGTATGATCCCCAGGACCTGTTATCGCCTTTTCTCCAGGCGCAGCCTGACCCACCCTTCCTGATCAGTTCTGCCTTTCCGTTTGCCGGAGAAGTGCGCTTCTTCCCGATGCCGGTTGACCCGTCGCGGCTCTTCTCGCGGGGGCTTCCTTCTGACCGCGGAAAGGAAGTGAAACGCATCCGCTGCTTCTCGCAGGCGTTGTTTGAAAAAGCGCTGGCAGGCGAGCCGCTGGACGGCTGGTTGTTCCCTGAATCGGACATAGAAGAACCGCAGCGCGGCGCAGCGCTGCAGGGCGGCGCGTTGTGGCTGACGGTGGACGAAATCGATAAGCTGCCGGGTGACTTTCCCCGCGGAGAGGGCCGCCGCCATGCCTTGCGCGCGCGCAAAGTATGGGCTGAGGACGAGGTCCCCCGGGTTACGGTTGACCGGTTGACCGCTGCTTCGACCATCTACCATTCCGGGCGCATCTCCTTTGCAAAAGGCTGCGGGCTGTGGTTCGGCGTTCACTGGCGCAAAGAAGATGAGCGCATGAAAGAAGTGTTTGCCCGGGCGCTGGCTGTGCTCGAAGACGATGGGCTTGGCGGCGAGCGCAGTTCTGGCTATGGGGCGTTTTGCTCAATGAAAGGCGAGAGCTTTTCGCTGCCAGATGCGGCGCCGGGTCAGTTGGCGTTCCTGCTCTCTCGCTACCACCCGCGCAGCGAGGAGCTCCCCGCGGCGTTATCTTCTCCGCAGGCGGCTTACCAACTGGACGCTGTGGGCGGCTGGTTGAAGTCGCCAGATGGGCCTGCGCAGCGCAGAAAACGCGTGCGCCTGGTCAGTGAGGGCAGCCTGGTGGCGCTCCCCAGCGACCGGGCAGGCGGCCTGGCGGATGTGACGCCCATGTATAACAACCCCCTGGGGGATCTGCCGCACCGTGTCTACCGCTACGGCATGGCGCTGGCTGCTGCATGGCCCCAGAAGGAGGAAGCGCATGCCTGAGTACGCTCATTATCACCTGACATTGACCACGCTGACCCCGCTGCACATTGGCTGTGGGGTAACCCTCCTGCACGAGTACGATTATGCCATCTGGGGCGGGCGAACCTGGCGCATCGATGATGCCGCTTTTCTGGATGCACAGCAGGTGGATGACCCGGCATTTGTTGAAAAACTTGCCGTTACGCCCCCTGCGCGCCTGTTGGATTCTTCTGACTTTACGGATGGCAGCCCCTTTTTCCGGTATGTGATCCGCGGCACGCCGCGCTCGCAGGCCGAAGGGGCGCAGGTTCAGGAGCAGTTAAAAGACGCTTATGACCGGCCTTATCTGCCCGGCTCCAGCTTGAAAGGCGCACTGCGCACTGCGCTGGGATGGATGCGCTGGGATGAGCTGGGCTTGAAGCCGGAAATGCGCCAGGTGAACCGCAGCTCAAAATGGGCGGCGCAGGCTTACGAGCGCCAGATATTCGGCGAAACGCCCAATACCGACCTGCTGCGCGCTTTGCAGATCACCGACAGCCAGCCGGTCTCTCCCGGCCAGTTGATGCTGATCAATGCGCGTGTTTTGTCGCGCAGCGGCAGCCTGGGATCGCCCATTAAATTGGAAGCGGTTCGCCCGGAAACAGATTTCCATCTCGAATTAAAGCTCGACCTGGCGCTGTTTTCCGACTGGGCAAAACAGCACCGGCTGCGGTTGAACGGCGAAGCGGCGCTTGGATCGCTGCCTGCGATTGTCAATGCACGCACGCTGCAGCGCGCATGCCAGGAAGCGGAGTGGTTCCAGCGCGTTCCAAACGCAAAGCGTGCGCTGGGGTTCTACCAGCAGCTCGCCCGCATCCGCCCCGAACCCAATCAGTTTATCTTGCAGTTGGGGTGGGGCACAGGCTGGGACGACAAGACCTTTGGCGACCGGCTGAAGCGAGATAAGCAGTTTATGGCACAGGCGATCGTTGAATATCGCCTGTCGCGCAGCGGCAGCCGCAGGGGGCCCGTGTATCCGGATGCCTTCCCCTCTTCAAGGCGGGTCGCGATGTCGTATCGCAAAGATGCTTATAACAATGTTGAAGAGACCCCGGCTTTACCGCTGGGCTGGGTGCTGGTGACCTTTGAACCGGTGGGCGGCAAATCAGCCGGTTGGGAAAAAGCAAAGGCGGCGGCTGCCGCTGGCGCTGCTCGGGCAGAGACCGCGCCGCCCAAAATGCCGGCTGCCCCTCCACCGGTCAAAGCATCTCCGCCAACGCCGGCAGAGCAGCCGGCAGCGCGCGAACCGGCAGAGCCCAGGCCGCCGGTGCAGCCGGCCCAGGAGCCCGCGCCGGTCATCCGCCCTAAAGTGACGCTTTTCACCGGCGAGCCGAAGCCTGGCGAGCGTTTCCTCGGGACGGTGTATTTCACAGAAGGTGATCAGGTCTACCTGACGCTCCCGGGTCTTTCTGGTGACGAATGGTTGGGCGTGGCAGAGTCGCCTGGCCGGCCGCTGAAAGAAGGGAAAAAGATCGACTGCGAGGTCGTATCCGTGCAGCGCGACCCGGATAACCCCGAGGGATGGCTGGTGCGCTGCGAGATTGTGAGGTGAAGATGAAGCTGTTAACTTTTTTGGGTGCAAATCCACTACAATCAACCTGCTATCACTGGCAGGGGCAAGAATGCCAGACAAAATTCTCCTCGGTCGCTTCCAGCGTTTTCTTAGAACCGGATGAGGTGTTTGTCTTCCTGACGGAAGATGCACAGCAGAAAATTTACCCGGAATTTTCCGCTGAATTATCCGGCAAGGCGAAGGCGGCTGTTACGCCAATGCCTGTGCCGCTTGGCAAGGATGACCTGGAGCTTTGGGAAATCTTTGACCAGGTCAGCGGCTGCGTGAAACCCGGCGAAGAGGTCGCTTTCGACGTCACTAATGGGCTGCGCCATTTCCCGCTGATCGGGCTGCTGGTAGCGGCCTTCCTGCGTTCCGCGTTGGATGTGAATCTCAAGGCCGTTCTATACGGCGCGTTTGATGTTGGACGAGAGATCTCGCCGGGCCGCACACCGATGTTTGACCTGACCCCCATGCTGGACTTGCTCGAATGGTCCGCCGCCGCCGACCGTTTCAACCGCACCGGCGACAGCCGCTATCTGGCGTCGCTGGTCGACCGGCAGCGGAAGAGGCTTGCGCTTGCTGCGCAGGGGGATAAGCAGCGGCTGTATGAAGCAGGCGCATTGGGCCATCTCGCGGCCCGCCTGGCAAAGATCTCACAGGGGCTGCACCTGATCCGCCCCATCCAGGTGATGGAAGAGGCCGATGGGCTGAGCGGCCGGATTGAAAAGGCGCGCCCGGCGCTGGCGCAGTCTGCGGCGGTGCAGCCGTTCAGCCTGCTGCTGGAGACGGTCGAGAGGACGTTTGCCCCGCTCGGTCTGGCCGGGCCGCTTGAGCCGGAGAACTTTGCCGCCAATCTGCAAAAGCAGCGCCAGATGGTTGCCTGGTACGTGGACCGCGATCACTGGGTTCAGGCGGCCACGCTTGCGCGCGAGTGGCTGGTGAACTGGTTCATGGGGCATCTGGGCATGGATGAAGAATTAATGGTGGACCGCGATATTCGTCAGGAGATCGAAAATCGAATCAATGAGGACTCGCGTGCGCTGGTTAACGCAAAAACTCACGATAAGCCCGTGCCGCCGCTTTCGCTCGAGAAAGTGCCTGAATTCATCGAGGCGTTGAATATTTGGGGCCAGATGATAGAGCTGCGCAACGATATCAATCACGCCGGGATGCGCAAGGGGGCGATGGAACCGGACAGCCTGATCAAGCAGTTGAAAGCGCTTTTCCAGCGGCTGGACCGGCTGCCGCTCCCAGGAGAGGTCCCATGATCCTTCTCAACTTTTCTCACCCGATCACCCCCGAGCAGCGCGCCCAGGCCGAAGCGCTGCTCGACCGGCCGCTGGACCGGGTCGTCGAACTGCCCGTGCATTTCGACGGCGAGCAGCCCTTCCTGCCCCAACTGGGCGAATTGATGGCGCGGCTGCCGCTCTCGCCCGCTGAACTGCAGGCCGAGCCGTTGATTGTCAACCTGCCTTCGCTGAACTTTATCGCCGGGCTGTTGCTGGCCGAGCTGCACGGGCGGATGGGCTACTTCCCGCCCATTTTGCGGCTGCGGCCTGTCAGCGACAGCCTGCCGCCCCGCTACGAGGTGGCGGAGATCCTCAATCTGCAGGCCGTGCGCGACGCCGCCCGCGCCGCGCGCTACCGTTAGGAGCCTGGAATGGACCTGCTCTCGGTTGTTCTGACGCTCAAACCGCTGGCTGCGCAGCCTGCCGGCGCTCCGGCGGACCTTTCGGCCCCGTTCTGGTGGGGGCGCGCCGCGCAGTCGATGTTCCTATCGGTGATCGCAGAGACCGGCCCGGCCCTGGCAGCGCGCCTGCACGACGAACAGGGACCGCACCCTTACACGGTCTCTTCGCTGACCGGCCGGTTCCGCGACAGCCAGCTTGACCTTGAATCGACCTACACCCTGCGCATAACGGCGATTGAAAAGGATATGGTCGAACGGCTGGAGAAGCTCACCGCGCCGGGCGGGCGGCTGGGGCCGGGCGCCGCGGTGGAACTGGACCGGCGGCCTTTCCGCGTCGAATCCGCTGTCATGAGCCCGTCCGAGCACCCCTGGGCGGGGTCGAGCAGTTATGCTGAACTGGCCGCCGCGCAGATGGCGCGAAGTGAAGCCCCGCCCCGCCGGATCACCCTGCGCTGGGCCAGCCCGGCGGCTTTTCGATCGCAGGGCCGTGATGTCCCGCTGCCCGTGCCCGAGATGGTCTTTGGCAGCCTGCTGGAGCGCTGGAACGCCTTTTCGCCGGTCGCCTTCCCGCCCGAAACGCGCCGCTACGCCGCCGAATGCCTGGGCGTCACCCGCTACGAGCTCAAAACGCGCAGCGTGCCGGTGAAAGAGGGCGCGCTGCGCGTGGGCGCCGTGGGGCAGGTCAGCTTCACAACCTTTTCTTTCGACCGCTACTGGATGAGCGTCCTGCACGCCCTGGCGGCTTTTAGCTTCTACTCCGGCGTGGGCGTGCTCACGGCGCAGGGCATGGGCCAGTGCCGGGCGCTGGAATGAGCGGCTGCCGGGCCTTTGCGTCCCCCCCCTGGCAAAACCAGCGCGAAATTGCATGGTTTTGCCAGGGGGCGCGCAGATCCGAAAAACGGGGAGATAGGGGAGTGAAAATGGCCCATATGTGGGGTGTCATTGAAAACAGACCCAACCGGTGGGGGCATTTTTGCCTTCCGCGCCCCGCGCATGAAATGCTGTCTGAATCGATAACCACCCGAAAGGGTATTAAGACATAACTATGGCAAAACTTTACGCAAAAAACACATGGGTTGAGTCTGAATCGATAACCACCCGAAAGGGTATTAAGACACTGGGTCATAGCACGGTCGGAGTCTGCGAATGTCGTCTGAATCGATAACCACCCGAAAGGGTATTAAGACATTCTGCGGGTCGAATTTCCCGCCCAATGTTTTGGCCGTCTGAATCGATAACCACCCGAAAGGGTATTAAGACGGAGATTTTTAGCGCCGCTCAGGTTGGCGTAGCGCAGGGTCTGAATCGATAACCACCCGAAAGGGTATTAAGACCGATGATTCGGGTCAGGGACGTACCCGTAGATCTCCATGCGTCTGAATCGATAACCACCCGAAAGGGTATTAAGACACAGCGGCGCATCTGGCAGGTCGTCGTCCACTTTGACGGTTAGTCTGAATCGATAACCACCCGAAAGGGTATTAAGACGACGTTTTGATTGCCTACTCGCAAGCGATAGATTAGGTCTGAATCGATAACCACCCGAAAGGGTATTAAGACCCTCGTCCCAGTCGACCTCGTGCCACAACGTCAAGGTGTGTCTGAATCGATAACCACCCGAAAGGGTATTAAGACCGCCGTCTCTGGCAAGCGTGGAGGCGCATGGCGGATTTGTCTGAATCGATAACCACCCGAAAGGGTATTAAGACGTAAATGCCCTTT
>Ga0134096_1001277_pt1 | contig 20546 bp, 20 predicted proteins | sample 7_2taG_FD_94448 | JGI IMG/M metagenome (GOLD analysis project Ga0134096, IMG submission 94448) | Switchgrass degrading microbial communities from high solid loading bioreactors in New Hampshire, USA - 7_21_20_110_A3 metaG | ecosystem: Engineered > Bioreactor > Semi-continuous > Anaerobic >... | reverse complement strand
CCTCGAAGTCCGGGTCACTTAGGTTAAGTGGTATGACGGGTCCATTGGTAGGAGTCCTCGAGTCGACGAAAATGGCCCCTCCTGGGTTGCCGTCCAGATCGTAGCCCTGGGCATGCACGTCGTTGATGCCCTTTGCCAGAGCACGCGCCAGCTCGTTGAGGCTGTCGAGATAGCGTGGGACGATGATGTTGTTTGTCTCCAGCAGCGCCGCCAACTGTCCACTCCCTATTGTGATGCTGGTGCCAAACTGCTCCCATTTGAGTCCTTGGACTTTGCCCGTGCTCTGCTGTATATCGGCAACAATGGTCCTTGACTCGTATCTCTGGACCAGGTTGATGCCATCGATAGCAATGTTCACAACCTCGTCTTCGACTGGCAGGACCTGCACGTCGACAATCGCGGACATCTGCTGGATCAGCAGGTCCCGCTTGTCCAATAGGTCATTTGGCTGATCACCAAGGCGGACTACCGCTGCAATCTGCTTGTTGAGTGCAGCAACCTCTGCCGCAAGAGAGTTCAGGGTCGTAACCTTGGTGTCAACGAGCTCAGTTGTGTTCTGGTAGATCTCTCTTGTCTGGATGTATATCTGCGAGATCGTATCAGCCAGCACTGATGCTCTCTGAAGGACGACATCCCTCACTGCTGAATCCTCAGGGTCTCTACTCAGATCCTGCAGCGAGGCAAAGAACTCATCTAGCGTGTACGCGATCCCGGTCTCAGACGGCTCTCCGAAGGTCAACTCGATCCGCTCATACGTCTGCGCCTTGGTTTCCCAGTATCCCATGACGCTCTGCTCTCTCTGCAGGAGACTGGAGACGAAGTCGTCCTTTCGACGATTGATCGCCACGACGTCGACTCCGGTTCCGATCTGGCCGGCTGAGACCGAGCGGTTTAGCCCAGGCATTGCATAGGGCCTGCTCGCAGCCAAAGCGGCGACCTGTCGTGAGTAGCCCTCCGTGTTAGCATTGGCTACGTTGTGGCCAGTCACGTCCATCCCCATGCGTGCAGCGTAGAGACCTCTCCAGCCTATGTTGAACGTGGTGAAAGTGGATGGCATTGAACCGCCTCCCAAGGCTCTGCATAGCTTACGAAGGCCTGTCCTCAGGCCTTCGCGTCAAACAGACCTCTGTGTCTCTCCTTCGTAGCCTGGCCTCCCGTAGGGCCAGAGTCATACATTGCGCCATCCTCGTCATCCGGGAAGTAAAGACCAAGTGCGAAGTTGATGTACCTCAGCGAGTCCTTGATGAGTCGTTCGTTTACCTTGCCCTGAGATCCGAGCTCATCGAGTGTGGACAGTATGGTGTCTCTGAGCTTGAGCAACTCTGCTGACTCCTCTGCAGGCAATCTCTGAGCCAGAAGACTGATTGTCGCCTCTTCGGGGTTGATGTTCAGCTCCTTGCACACGGACAGCATGACCAGCGAGCGTTCAGTCTCGAGTTCCTCGAGCTTGGAGAGCAACTGTATCTCCCGCTGGACAGTCTGCTCAAGCAAATCCACGCGGTTGGCAACGACCTGGTCCCGCGTTTCTGAGACTGTATCGAGGAGTTCGCGATACAGCTCGAGCTGCGACCCGAGTATGCCGCTGATGCGATCGAGTCCAGAGGCCATTCAAATCCCGCCCATCCCAGGGTCTAGTCTCTGTCGGCCCCTCCTGCGTCTGCCAGCCGCTTCAGCAGCTTCTGTGCAAGCCTTCTTGCATCTACGCTGTACTCCCCTGACTCGATCTTCTGCTTGATGCACGACACCTCGTCCTCGCGCACACCGGGCAGACGGTCAAAGGCATCCCTGGCAAGACTCAACAGGCGGGCCTCTTCAGAGATCTGAGCCCTTTCAGTGGTTTTGCTGAGGTCTTCCTTGTCTCCCGGTTCGCTGACGGCACTGTCCCGCCGGACTTCGCGGCTCTTGGCATAGAGTCTGGCTACGTGGGACAAAGGATCATTACCGTCGATTCTCACAGCTTCACACCTTCTTCAAGAGGTGTATCGGATCATCAGTAGCGCGTACTTAGGACGACAGATGGCCGAGAACCGCGGTTTTCTGCAGTCGATCTCTCCCTATCTCCAGATATCTAGCAGAAATGCCCAAGGTCACCGGGAGTCTACCGACTGCTGATGCAAAATTCGTTCCAATCAGTCGTCGCACACCTCTGCTATTAGCTTAGTCTGATTCTCGGACAGCGCCAGGTCTAGATCATACGTCTTGGCCAGGTTCCGCCCATCCTTGTCAGTGAACACTCTCACTACCGGCCTCATGCCTAGGCCCTTGGACACCCGGATGACGACGCCCTTCTCTCCCGTGTTGAGCTTTACCATAGTCCCGACCGGGTACGGCGCCAGGTACAGAAGGCATCCCTGGACCGTCTGGCGATCGAACTCATACCCGGCCGCGCTCATGAGATACTCAAAGGCCTCCTGGCGTGGCAGAATGGCTCTGTACGGTCCAGGTTCGACCATTGCCGCATAGGCGTCTGCTACGGCCACTATCCTCGCGAGCGGATCGATCTCGTCTCCGCGAAGGCCGCGCGGGTAACCGCTGCCGTCATGTCTCTCATGGTGCTGGTACACCACGGCCCTCACATAGGCGCTCGACTGCTTGTCGCACCTCAGGATCTGCAGGCCAAGCGCAGGATGTTTGCGCATGCTATCCTCTTCGCCCGAATCCAGTGGACCCTTCTTGTGCGTGATCTCCCGCGGAATCAAAGGAATGGCCACATCATGCAGGAGTGCGCCCGCGCCGACCTCCAGTGTCTTCGAGCCGAGGCCGGATCTCTTGGCGACCATCATCGACAGAATCGCCACATTCAGTGAATGAACCGCAAGGTAGTCATCAGGTACGTGGCAGTCGGCAAGAGTCACTATGTCCGACTTCGAGGAAGACAGATCGTCTTCGATGTCCCCCGCGACCTTCCGCACCTTGTCGTATTGGATGTCAATGTCCTCGAGCCGCGTTGCCATCGCAACAGACTCGAATATCTGCTTGAGCAGACCTATCGCGCGAACCTTCGTGTTCTCGCTGATCGACTCGTGGAGATCGATGTCGCGCACCCTGGGGTCGTCGATCGCGACCTCGCGGACGCCCAGTTCACTAAGCCGATCGATATGCACCTGCTGCACAACTGTTGACGCGGGCACGATTATGCTTCCCGAGCCGCTGTACAGGTTCTGGGCGATTGTCATTCCGATCTTGAGATTCTTGAGCCGGATCTTCCTCATGCGGACACCCACCTCACAGTCGTGGTATCGTCACCTGGGCTGAACTCTGCTTGGTCTCGTCACCCATCGGTTTCTGGTAGAAAAACGGCGATACTGTCACATATCCGATCGAACCTGCACCGAACACCATTTCTGTCCCGCCGACAAACAGCAACCCTCCGCGGCGAAGGCTGTCGAAGAACTGTTTGTACAGAGCAGCCTTGGCCTGCTCGGTGAAGTAGATCACCACGTTTCTGCAGAGGATTAGGTCAAGGTCAGTCGGATATGGATCGCGAAGCAGGTCATGTACCTCGAATGTGACCTTTTCCCTAATCCTTCGCTTGATGGTGAAGGTGTTTGTGCTGCTTTCGTGCGTGAAGTAGGTCTGGAGCCGCTGCTGGGTCACGTTTCTGACGTCCGAAGCATCGTATGTCCCCAGCCTTGCCTTCTCCAGGATCGATGCATCGATGTCCGTGGCCAGTATGCTGTGGCAGCCTAACGGCGACAGCTCATCCAGCAGAATCGCCACTGAATACGGCTCCGCGCCGTTTGCACACCCCGCACTCCAGATTCTGAGTTGCGAGCGGCGGCTGAGAAGCTCGGGCAAATGGCGCTCTTCCAGCTCGCCGAACTTGTCTGCATTTCGGAAAAACTCCGACACGTTTATGGTAACCGAGTCCACAAACCTCTGCAGAGCCGATCTGTCTCCTTCGAGCAGCTTGTAGTACTCAATGAAGTTGCTCATGCCGCTTCTGCGGAGCATCGAACCGAGCCGTCGCCGCATCTGCTGGCTCCTGTATTGACCCAGGTCGATTCCTGTCAGTTTCTTGACTTTGATGATGAAGTATTCGTAGTCGCTTACCAATCCCGGTCTTTCCCTCCCAGAAGCAAACAGACCACACACAGACAAGTGCTTCGCCAAAGTGAGAACATGCCGGAACAGCGGGCATTCAAAGACGCAGCCGTGTCGGTCTACTGCTGAGCGATCTCAGTGAAGTGCTCGGACTATGGCGTCCACCATCTCTCCAAGCGGAAGCACCTGATCAGCAGAACCGGCTTGGGCGACACTCTTGGGCATCCCGTACACTACAGACGTCGATTCGTCTTGAGCGAGGACCTTGCCGCCCATTCTCCTGATCAGGCTGGCCCCTCTTGTCCCGTCGCTTCCCATGCCGGTCAGAACGACTCCGAGACACCTGCTGCCGAACACTCGAGCCGCGCTCTCCATCGTGACGTCCACCGCAGGCCGCACGCCATGGACCTGCTGCCCCGAGTCCAGAGTGATCGCTCTATCTCTGTTCACGACCATGTGATAGCCGCCCGGAGCGACGAGAGCTGTGCCGCATTCGATCCTGTCGCCGTCTCTGGCTTCACGCACCTTCACCTTCGAGAGCTGTGACAGACGTTGGGCCAGCGAAGCCGTAAAACCAGGCGGCATGTGCTGAACTATGAGGACGCCAGCGTCAAGGGTTGCGGGGAGGCCCGGAACCAGCCGCTGAAGGGCGCCCGGTCCGCCCGTCGAGCTGCCGATGACGACGACTCTGTTGCAAGCCGGCGGCGCAGGTGTTCTCCTCTCTGACATCTCTGGGACCTGATCCTGTAGAGTCATCCGCCTGAGCCGCTCCTCAGTGCGTTTCAGCATCTCCTCGGCATGCTGAAGGTTTCCCAACAGCGATCCGTGGGGACCCACAAGTTTGGCCAGTGACGCAGTGCGTACCTTCCTTCTTATCTCGTCTCCGACCTTGTGTATGTCAAGAGAGATGGTTCCCGAGGGCTTCGGTATGAAATCGACTGCGCCGAGAGAAAGGGCTTCTATGGTGGTGTCAGCACCCTCCCGAGTCAGGCTGCTGAGCATCACGACTGCAACCGGGTTTGACGGCATGAGCCTGCGAAGGACCTCCAGGCCGTTCATCTTGGGCATCTCGACATCGAGAGTCACGACGTTCGGCTTGAGTTCCTCGATCTTCCGCAGAGCCTCCTCGCCATCTCTAGCCTTGCCGACCACCACCATGTCCGGGTCAGCGTCTATGATATCTGAGATGACTTTGCGCATGAACGCAGAGTCATCCACGACGAGGACCCTAATCATCGAGTGACCTCCTGTGATCAACGCATCTCTACAGATCAATCTCGGACCTGCCGAGAGTCCTTACGCTTACTCTGCCTTCGGCGAGAAACAGATGGAAGGTGCGCCCGCAACTGCCGCCGCAGTCTTCGCCTGCTATCCGCAGCCTGCTAGCCTTCAGGGCCTTCTTGACTGCCTCCACGTTCTTGCTGCCGACGTCGAGCACACTGGAGAGGCCAGGTGATGAGGTGAACATCTTAGCGCCCCCGGCGATCTTCACTACTATAGATGTCTTGTGTGCTCCCAATTCAAGCATCCCGTTCAACAACGCGGGGACGGCTGTGTCCGCGAACTTACCGGGTATATCTGATCCGGGCAGAATGGAGCTGTCCGGAAGCACTACGTGGGCCATGCCGCCTATGTGTGTGCGGGGGTCATACATGCTGATCCCCACGCAAGAGCCAAGCCCATAGCAGACCAGCACAGAGCCTCTGTTGTTGCTGCACTTGATGTCGCCCAAGCCGATTGCAATAATGTCAATCGCCATCAGCAGCCAACCCCACTGATGACAATATCGTCCTCAACGAATCTCCAGTCGGCACGAAGATCAGCATACCCACTACGCTCGTAGTCTCCTCGGTGAACTCCGTCTCGATGACGAAAGCCTCATTGCTCACCATGCTGAGTTCAGCCAGGATTGGGCTGAGGATTGCGCCCACCATGTCCTGAACGACCTCAGGCGGACTCGGTCGAAGCAAGAGGCCTGTGTGGTCTGACAGCCCGATGAGGAAAGACGTGCCAGTGATATTCCCTACCTCGCCCAGGCACGACTTGCCCATTTCGTCAAGCTCGCACGAGCAACCCAGTGGGCGCTCGCACAGGATATCCACCAGCCTGTAAGCGGCTTGCTCCGGAAAGAGCAGAAGTATGTGTCCGGAGGCGTCTCCCGATACGCTCAAGTACACACCAGCTACAGGCTTGTCCGCACCTCCGGCGAGATTCGCTGCAGAGGCAATCGGAATCAGCCCGAATCTGGGGCTTACCAACTGGACGTGTGCGCCGGTCATCTTCGACAGCGATTCGGTCGACCTTTTCATAGCCGCGGCCACCACCGAGCCGAAGAGCCGCTGCTTCTCCTTGTCAAAAAGAGTGTCTCCGATTGCCACCAGCTTCACCTCCAGTCACCCAGACTGGCGTTGCTCTAGACCGCATACTCGTGCGTGCTCACGGACCTTATTAGGCTCGGGATGTCCAGAATGAGTGCGAGCCGGCCATCTCCCAGGATGGTCACACCGGACAGCCCGTGGATGTCGCCAAGCACTCCGCTCAGATTCTTGATGACTATCTCCTGCTGACCCATGAGCTTGTCCACAACCAGGCCTACCTGCTCGTTGCCTGACTGAACGACTACTATGAGGAGCAAGCCGTCGTTTGCGGACTCTGTGCGGACTCCGAACACATTGCTCAGACGGATGATAGGCAACACCCGATCTCCGTAGACATACGTCTCCTGACCCCTGACAGTCCTTATGCTGGACTCAGGCTCTCTCAGGTTGATCTGGACCGAGCCGATCGGTATGGCGTATATCCTCCCGCCAACTGACACAAGCTGAGCTCTGATGATCGCGAGAGTCAGCGGCATCTTCACCACGAATCTGGTGCCCAGTCCCTTTCTGGTGTCCACGAATATGGACCCGTTGAGCCGCTCGATATTGGTCCTGACGATGTCCATGCCGACTCCGCGTCCGGATATGCCGTCGACAGTTGCAGCCGTCGAGAGTCCTGAAGCGAATATGAGGTTTATGGCCTCTCTCTCTGTCAATCTCGCTGCAGCGTCTGACGAGATGATTCCTTTTTCGACGGCCTTCGCCTTCACCTTTTCAGGATCGATGCCTCGGCCGTCATCCTCAACCTCTATCACGATGCTGTTCTCCTGGTGATATGCTTTGAGTCTGACCATGCCCTGCCTGGGCTTGCCTGCCTTAAGCCTCTCTTCGGGCGGCTCGATGCCGTGGCCGACTGCGTTTCGGAGAAGGTGAATCAGCGGGTCGCCGATCTCTTCTATTACAGACCTATCGAGTTCAGTGTCCTGGCCCTCGATGACGAAGTTGACATCCTTCCCAAGCTCCTGCGAGAGATCCCTGACCATCCTCGGGAACTTCCTAAACACGTTGTCTATGGGCAGCATACGGATCTTCATGATCTCGTCCTGCAGCTCCGAAGTGGCCCGGCCGACGTTCAGCGCCGTCCTGTCCAGCGCCTCCGTGATGTCGCTGCGATCGTACCTGTTCTCTACATCTTTGGCTATCTGCGCTAGATGAGCTCGGTCGATGACTAGTTCGGCGACCAGGTTCATCAAGGTGTCCAGCCTCGCGACATCCACGCGCACGGTCGTGGAGAACGTCGAACCGCGCTTCTTGGTCTGGGCGGCACCGTTGCGCGACGCTCGATCGGCACTCGAAGCCGCAGGTGCATCCCCACCGGCGTTGCTCTCGACAGGCTTCCCTTCGCCTATGTCATCTCCCGGTTCCGGCGGCGCCTCGACCTCCTCTGCCGTCAGCGTGCGCCCGCCCGAGTCTGAACCTGAGTCCGAGCTTAGGTCCGAGCTTGAGTCTGACTCTGTGGCGACGCTGACCTTGACCAAGTCCGCGATCTGCTGGACCGACTCTTCGAGTTCCTGCCCGCTCTTGTCCGTCCGAACCCATGCCTCGAGGTCGTAGTCCACATTGCCCGCCTCGATTTCGTCGAGACTCGGAACTGACTCGATTATCTCGCCGAGTGTTGCCAGCAGATCGACGATCTGAAACGCGCGAACCGCGGGCATGGGGCAATCGGGATCTATCTTGATCGTCACATGAGCTATGGGTTCTTCGAAATCGGATGTGGCGAATGACCTGCCAGGTGCCTTCTGTGCTGCTGCATCCTGCGCTGCGGCTGCCTGCTCTGCCGCGGCTGTCTCCTGCGCCGCTGCTGCCTGGTTAGCTGCGAATGCGCGCTCCGGCGTTTCTGCGCTGCGGCGGGTTTGTTCATCTCTGCGCGGGCTGACCGGGGAACTCTGCTGCTCTTGACCCTCGTCAAGCGCATCTGTAATCGCGGAGACCAGAGCGCTGACATCGATGTCTGTATCTGACCCTGACCTGAGGTCCTCTTTCATCTCAGTGAGCGCATCGAGCGCCTCGAAGAGAACGTCCATCAGCGCGCCTGAGACACCAAGAGTCCCCTTCCTCAGGCGGTCAAAGGCGTTCTCCATAGCGTGAGTCAGTTCAGCCATCTTGCGATGACCGAGCGTCGCAGACGAACCCTTGAGAGTGTGGGCGGCTCTGAATATCTCCTGGAGAAGCTCGTCAGACACATCTTCCTGCTCAAGCCTGACGAGATCGTCCTCCAGCAGCTGGATCTGCTCATCGGCCTCCTCAAGGAACACCTGGATGTCTTCTGCCGAGATACCTGGACTGAGGTCCATGATCCGATTCCTCCTAGGCCTGCACGTTCTCGGCGAATTCCGCAAGAGCCTCCTGAGACTGTGTAGACAGCACGCGGGCAAGGTCCAGGATGATCACGAGCCTGTCTTCTTCACTGTCCGTGGGCATCTTGGCTATTCCCTTGAGGAAATCCGAGTCGACATCAAGGAGGATTGGAGACGGCGGCTCGATGATGTCCGGGGGTATCTCAGCCACCTCCGATACAGCATCGACAATCATGCCGACCATCGCTTTGTCGAGGGATACCGCCATGATCCGAGTCTGTTTCGTGTGCTCGGACACCGGCAGATCGAGGCGCTTCCTCAGATCGATCACAGGCATCACATTTCCACGGAAGTTCACTATTCCCTCGACGAAGCTCGGCGCGTGAGGAACCTCAGTGATCTCCACCATGCGGAGTACGTTGACCACCGGCGTGACATCAACTGCGTAGTTTTCGCCTGCCAACTCGAAGATGACGTACTCGTTGCTCTGCTTCGCTGCCGCGATCCCAAGCATGGCCCGTACCTCCATAGACCGCTAGCTGATCTGTGCAACCTCAACCGACTGAAACCAATCGGGCTTTAGAGTGAGAATCGAGCTATCAATTGCTGCAGCTCTTGCGCCATCGAAGCGAGGTTCTGAGCGGATTCGGACATCTCTCTCATGGAGTTCTGCATCTCCTGAGCGGCCTCCCATACCTTATCCGCCATCTCCGAACTTTTCTCTGAAACCGCAGTGATCTTGGCGATCGCCTCTACAACCTGCGAGCTGCTCGCAGCCATTTCTTCCGTCGCCGCGGTATTCTCTTCTGTTATGCTTGCGATGTTCTCTATGGAGGCCACCACTCTGGCCGCCGCGCTCTCCATGCGCTTCGCCGCATCGGCGATCCTCTGGAATCCCCGGTTGGTAAGCTCGACTGTGTCCAGAATCTCCTTCAGCGCATCACCTGCTGCGGCAGTGAGATTCGAGCCCTCCTGAACCTCGCGTGTCCCCGCCTCCATGGCGGCCACGACGGTGTCTGTGCCTTCCTGAATATTGCGTATGATCTCTGCGATCTCCTTTGTGGCGTTGCTGGAGCGCTCCGCGAGACGCCTCACCTCGTCAGCCACCACGGCAAAGCCTTTTCCATACTCGCCCGCCCTGGCAGCCTCTATGGCCGCATTCAGCGCCAACAAGTCTGTCTGTGCAGATATGTCGTCGATCACGCTTAGTATTTCGCCGATCTGCGAGGAGTGCGTCCCGAGTTCCTTGACTCTTTCTGCAGCGTTGAGCACCGTTTCTCTGATGCGCGACATCCCCTCTATGGCGCGCTCCACAGCAGCTCCGCCTTTTGACGCCGCCTCGTTGGTAGCGTTGGCTGTCTGCATGAGGCCGTCCATAGCCGCGGTCACTTCGCCGACCGCCCGAGCCATGTCATTCGCCAGGTTGTTCGTCTCATCGACACTCTGGGCCTGATCGTGAGCGCCCGACGCGATCTGGTCTATTGCGCTGCTCAGCTGTTCCATGGATGCTTTTGTCTCGGCTGCATCCCGCGTCTGCTCAAAGGCGCCCTTCGCCATCTCCTCGATCGTCTCTGTTATGTTTTGTGCCCCCTGGAGACTTCCTGTCGAGTTCGCGGACAATTGCTGGCTGGTTGCTGCGACCTGCTCAGCCGATTCGGTCACCCGCCCTATGATGTCCCTGAAGTTGTGCACCATCGTGTTGCAGGCCCTCGCGAGGACTCCGACCTCGTCGCCCGTATCGTAGTTCGGAACGTCCTTTCTGATGTCTCCTTCGGCAAAAACGGCGAAGGACCGCGAGAGTTCTCCGATCGGGATCGCTACACGCAAGACGAAGTAGCGCGCCAGCAGAATAGTCAGCAGCACGACGACGCCGGCGGCTCCTACTGCTATGTATCTTGCCAACTCAAAGAGATCGATCATCGCCTGATACCTGCTGGAGCCTGAGAACCCATAGTCACGAGCGAGTTGGCCGAGCCCTTCCACTAACATGAGCATTGCATAGCTTATCGCTCCGCCTGCAGCAAGTGCGACCACCGTGATCAATGCGAACGACAGTGCGATCTTGTACCTGAGCCGCATGGTTCTGATGCTGAAAATCCCGATGACGCCCTTATTCGCCAATGCAACCACCCACCCTAAGCGTACTCTCGAACAGCGCCGCTCCAGCGCGCAGAAGCCAAGACTTGGCATGTCCCTCTGTTAATTCTACACAGGAGCGCTCGATTCCTAGTTGGAATCCTGTCTCTTTCGGTGTATGTCACGAATGAACATGCGCCCGTCTCGAGCGTTGCCAGCCTGCCTGCGGTTGTCGGCCGAGCCTCGGTCAGTATCGTCCACCTCTGCCTTTGACGAGAGATCCCGGATCGCTCTGGACACCTTGCTCTGCAGCTCCCGCTGGCACCGCTCGCAGAAGTCGCCGTCCACGATGAGCACCTCAGCGCCGCACCGGGCGCACTTGTGAGTCAGGCGTCTCTCCACCGACTTCAGCTTTCCCCTCTGGATCAAGCTGATGACAACGTCCTCATCTACGCCGGTGTGAAAGCAGATCTGGTAGAGGCTGGCCCCCGGCTTCTTGTCCAGGTACTGCCTGATGACATCGAATGCCTTGTCTTCTTGTTCGATGCATATGGGGCAGAGGTTCCAACCCTGATTGATGAAAGGTCTCCGGCATCGTGGGCAGTTCGCCAACTTCATATCGACGTATCCTCCCCGCAAACGCACATACGGGACTCCCTGGGATGTCAGGAGCCCCTAAGTGCTGCGCCGAGTTCGCTAATTCTACCCGATCCTGGACCGGGTCAGCTGCTCGAACAGAACCCTGGCAAGACCAAGCTGACCGGTCTTTGCTGAAGTGACAGAGATCTTCTCGTCAAGCATGTCCTGAAAGATCTCTTCACCAGCACCTCCGTCGGTCAGGCCGGTCTTGGGCACTGATCGTCTCATGGATCTGAGCAGCATGTGCGTGAACAAGGACTCAAACTCCTCGCACGCCTCCATCAGCCGCTTGCGTTCGTTGGCGCTGAGCGTAGCCGGTCTGCCAGTCTGCGCCACGGCCGCTGTCGGCGAAGTGACACCTGCAATGGATCCTCCCATCAAATCACCTCTATCTCTGCCTGCAGCGCACCCAGAGCTCGCAGCGCCTGAAGTATCGCGATCAGATCTCTTGGCGATGCGCCTATTGCGTTCAGCGCCTGGATCAGCTCATCGACAGACGCGCCCTCAACCTTCGCCAGCCTCTGCGTCTGGGGCTCTCCTGGATATACGCCTGCCGTTGCGACGTCGTCGGCCGGATCCTCAGTTGATCTCTGCTGAGGCTCGTACACTCTGACAGTCAGCGCGCCGTGGGCGACTACTGCCTGCGAGATCACGACGTTGCCGCCTAGAACGACGGTTCCGGTCTTTTCATTGATAACAATCTTGCCGGACTCGTCGACACGCAGGACCAGATTTTCCAACTGAGCGATGAACCCTACGATATCGGTTGACCAGGCCTCCGGAATCTGGATCGATATCGTCGAAGCATCTCTCGCCGTCGCTACTCCCTGACCGAACTCCGAGTTGGCAGCGTCAACGGCCCGCGCGGCCAGCGTGAAGTCCGGGGAGTTGAGCGAATAGAGAATGGTGTTGTCCAGGTTCACAAAACTCGACGGCACCTCGGCTTGCACAATGGCTCCGCCCGGAATCGTGGCCACGGTCGCGTGGTTCCGGAAGTCGCCGCGTCCTGTCATCGAGTTGGATCCGCCTATTGAGACGGCCCCCTGGGCGACTGCATAGATGTTGCCATCCGCCCCCTGTAAAGGCGTCATCAGCAGGATGCCTCCCTCAAGTGACTTGGCGTCGAAGAGTGAGGAGAGCGTGACATCTATCTGGTCTCCTTCCTTGACGAAGGGAGGCAGCTTCGCGGTGACGACTACTGCTGCCGTGTTTCGAGACCGGATGTCGTACGGCTCTGCAGTCAGCCCGAAGTGTGACATCATGTTCGCCAGCGAACGGTCTCGAAGCTCCGCACTCCGATCGCCAGTTCCGGCCAGACCCGTGACAATGCCGTAGCCAATGAGTTGGTTCGTGGTCACGCCGACCAGTTTCCCAACATCCTTGAGCCTGACTTCGACCTGAGCGTGTGCGAATCGCGACAGCATCGTCAACAGAACTGCAATCGCGACCAGTGCCCAAGTAAAAGCCCTCGCCTTGAGTCTATCGGTCATGATACTCACCTCAGAATATCCACTGGATTAGTCCCACCAGCCCGTTCCATATCGCGGACAGCAAGTTGTCTGACTTCTTGAACTCGGGATGTCCCGCAAACCGGATTTCGGCGTCAGCGACGAGGGTCGAAGGGATGGTGTTGTCCGGCGATATGTCGCGCTCACGAATGACCCCTGACACTATCAGTTCCTGCACCTCACCGTTGACGATCACTCTTCGCGTGCCCTCGATCCTGAGAAACCCGTTGCCCAGGCGCTCTGTGATGCGAGCAGTCACGGTGGCAGTCAGCGACCCGCTTTGCGCAATGGTCTCTGCTCCCTTGCTGCCGGCTTCCAGTTCCAATCCTGCCGCAGGAATGAACGAAAGCAGCCCCGTGCCGCCTCCTACTCCGCCTTCGAGTCCCTTGTCGGTCGTCTTTGAAGTCCTGCTGCTGGCCCTCGCATCTTCGAAGACCACAATCGTGACTATGTCTCCCACATCTCTGGCTATCACATCGGCAAAAAGCGATCTTGAGAAAGGCCCGTCCTCTGTGAAGAGAGACTGAGCCGTGCAGCTCGCCGACGCTGCCAGAAGGACGGCGGCGACAGCCGCTATGACTACTACCCGTGCAACTGCATGGCTAGCCACTGAGATCCACCTCCACCACCCCTGCCGCGACAACGCGGCCGTAGAACCGCTTGCCCGTGTCGACGTTCTTGACCTCCACGAGGTCACCCAGCCTCCCGTTCGTCCGAGCCTCGCCCACTGCAGTCACCTCAGCAGAGCCTGTCTTGACACAGACGCGAACGAGCTCGCCTCGTTCTATAAGATAGGGCGAAGAGCTTGCACCTCCGTGAGAAGAGGTCTGGGCGGCGGCTGAGACGGTCGATGCACTTAGCGGCGTCTTGGCCTCTGATGTGACCAGGATGCTCGCAGGTATCTCGACAGGCAGGCTGCTTGGGTGAATCTTCTGCTGCCTCAGCCGCAGCTCGATATATCCCGCTGTCAGGTTTCGAGTGTAGCCCGCGCTGGGCGCAGGCCCCAAGTTGACTTGCTCCAGCGCCCTGACGAAATCCTGGTCGCTGCTCTCGATCGCCGCGATGTCTGTGAACCAGATGTCTCTGTTCACCACACTCGCAGTGCTCCTGAACTCGATCACCAGGTCATCCGGGACCGTCAGATAGCCGGGCAGAACTCGGCCCTTGCAGGGAGTCGCGGCCATCGCCAGCGCGATGACGCAGGCCAACACGACACGCTTCATCTCACATCACTCCGAGGGCGGGTCACTATCGCTTGAGGTTGTTTGCCGTGCCCAGCATGTCGTCGGCTGTCTGAATCGCCTTTGAGTTGACCTCGTACGCTCTCTGGGCGATGATCATATTGACCATCTCGTCCACTACTTTGACGTTGGACATCTCAAGGAATCCCTGAGCGATGGTGCCAAATCCATCCATGCCTGGGGTTCCCTCTACGGGTTCGCCTGATCCCACAGTCGCTTTGTAAAGGTTGCGGCCGACTGACATCAGGCCGGCAGGGCTCATGAATTTGACCAGGACGATCTCACCTATCACCTCAGGCTCATCGCTGCCCGCACGCACGACCGACACCGTACCGTCTGTCCCTATGGAGATGTTGATGACGTCGGAGTCGAAGTTGATTTCGGGGTCAACGAGGTAGCCGTCTGAAGTAACGAGCCGGCTCTCACTGTCGATCTTGAACGAGCCGTCTCTTGTGTACGCGTAGGTGCCGTCAGGAAGAATCACTCTGAAGAAGCCTTCACCCTCTATCACGAGGTCGGTGGGGTTGTCTGTCTGGACGAAGTCACCCTGTGAGAAGGTCTTCGTTATTGCAGAGGTTCTGTTGCCCAGACCCACTTGAATGCCGGTCGGAACATTCGAGCCTCTGGCTGAAGTCCCACCGGCCAGCCTGAGCGTCTGATACATCAGATCTTGAAAATCAACCCTGGACTTCTTGAATCCTGTCGTATTCACGTTGGACAGGTTGTTAGCAATCACGTCCATTGCGAGTTGCTTGGACGACATTCCCGTCGCTGCGCTCCACAATGCTCTCATCATTGTACATCCCTCCGATGGCTTTGAAGACTGATCCTGCCGCGGGCTTACTGCCGCGGCCAAGTCTGTGCTATTTAGGCTGCATCAGTCGTTCAGCAGCATCGGCCCCCGCAAAGCGGTCCGGCCGAAAAACGTTACCCTACCCTGCCGACTTGGTTCACCAGCTTCTCGAGCGTCTCGTCCTGAGCTGTCAGCACTTTCTGAGAGGATTCGTACGCTCTGAAGCACGCGATCATGTCCACCATCTCTCTGACGATATCCACGTTCGACTTCTCAATCACCCCCTGCCTCACTGTGACTTGCCACGGCTGGCCCCACAGGTCGATCCGCTGAGTTCCGGTATACTCGAACAGCGAGTCGCCCAGACGCGTAAGAGCGGAACGGTCCTCAAAGTCCACCAGCCACAGCTCGTCCAAGAACTCGCCCTCTACGGCCAGATCGTCACCGGTAGCCGATCCAGGCCGCCGCACGTAAACCTTGCCGTCCTCTGTGACCACTAGAGTGCCTGACCCCGCGCGCACAGGCCCGCGCCGGCCCATCAGATAGCCTCCAGAGTCGGTCATGATGTATCCGCCTGGCCCGATTTTGAACCTCCCGTTACGGGTGTAGCAGAGTCGGCCGTCCTTGAGCACGGTGAAGAACCCTTCTCCGTCCAAAGCCAGATCCAGCGGCTCTCCGGTCTCGGTCATCACTCCAGGCGAGAAATCCACAAAGGCCTCAGAGACGCGAACTCCCCGGCTCAGTGGGCCGACCACGTCGACCCCCGGACCGCGGCTGCTGATGTTGGCCAGGAGGATTTCGTCAAACTGGGTGTTCAGGGACCTGGCTCGCTTGTACCCGTCAGTGGAGACGTTTGCGAGGTTGTTGGCGATTAGCTCCTGCTGGAGCATCCGTGCAGACATCCCGGTTGCAGACGCATAAAGACCCCTTAGCACGTTGCGCATCACCTCCCCGGATCCGTTTGACTCAGACCGAAAACGGTCCGGTCCTACGACGGTCGGTAGATGCAACATCTATGCCAAAGGGTCTTGATAGCCACAAGTTCCTGGATGTAGAGGACCCCTTGGTGCCAAGGGGTCCTGAGTGTCAACGGGTCTTAGGGACCGAGGATTCAGCAGGCAGCGCCAGCCCTACTGTCTCTCTCAACCACCCCAGTCACTCAACAGCTGCTCGGCCTCGCGCCTCTCCTCTATGCTGTCGACTCTCTTTTCCTGCGGCACTTCGATCTCCAGCACGCGCCTGAGAAGGGCTTTCGCCTCCTCGTTCTTGCCGAAGTGCTTCCTCATTCTCGCGAGCTGGACCAAGACACCGAGATCCTCGGGATCCAGTTCATATGCCCGCTCGACATATTCGAGGGCTTTCTGCTTGTTCCCTATGCTCACAGGCCACCCGGGCGCCTCGTTGTACAGCATGCTCAACACTCTCAGCGCGTCCACGTGATTGGGATCCAGTTGGACCGCCTTCTCCAGTCCGTCTCTCATCGGCTTTGCCATGAAGAGGCTCTGAAGGATGCCTCGAGTGCGGGCCACTCTGCCCATCGCGACTGCCAGCAGATAATGCCCGTCCGGCCTATCCGGAGCGATCTGCACCATGCGTTCTGCGTAGGCCTGCGCCGTCTCAAACACAGCCATCTCCTCATCGCGACCTTCGCAGAAGTTGACGCCTTTGAAATCATGCAGTAGAACGAGGTTCTGAAGGCACACATACAGCTGGTCATCGGTCAGCTCTGCGTTCTCGATCAGGGCCATATACGCGGCAATGGCCTTCTCGAGCGTAGCCTCTTCGTCCCTGCCGTGGAACAGCTGCTCAGCTGCGATCAGGTCGTCCTCAACGCTGGCAGACACCTGCCCAGTGAGCGCCATGCAACCTAGAACAGCGAGCACGCTTACAACAAATGCCGTCGTCATTCTGATCTTGCTCATCAACCGATCATCTCCTGTCGCGTGAGTCAATCCTCATTGCCTGAGCCAGTTCCCATCGCGTGAGTCAATCCGCTATTGCCACTTGAGGCTCCCGGTTGTCTGCACCTTTCGCGAGCCCTTGATCGTTGTCCCGATCACATAAGCTCCAATGCCATGTCCCTTGATATGTGACAGCACCGCATCCACTGAGCTCTCGGCGCACACTACTGCGAGTCCGACGCCCAAGTTGTAGGTCCTGAGCATCTCTGGGTCTTCTATGTTGCCTGCCTCTTTGATCGCTGTGAAGACCTTGGGGATCCTGTACGTCGACAGATCGACTGCCGCGTCGACGTTGGGCGGAAGGATTCGGTCGAGGTTTTCCCGAATGCCGCCGCCGGTTATGTGGGCCATTCCCTTTAGCAGTCCGGTGCCGAACAGTCCTCTGACGGCCTTGTAGTAGCACCTGTGAGGTTCCAGGACTAAATCGATGAAGGTCCTCCCGTCAATCGACATGTCTGCCAGGCCAGGATCCCTTGCGAGCAGCTTCCTCACGAGGCTATACCCGTTCGTGTGGAGGCCGCTCGACTCCACTCCCACAACCACATCGCCGGGCGCGATCGTCGAGCCGTCGATTATGTCCTTCCTGTCGACTATTCCAACGATGCTCGAGGTCAAAATGTATGTACCTGCCGGAATTACGCCGGGCTGTTCGGAGATCTCGCCCCCGGTGAGACTGCATTCTTGTTCGCGGCAAGCGTCGGCTATGGCCAGGACCATCCTCTTGACTTCGTCCTTTTCGAGTTTGCCGCAGATGATCGCGTCCTGAACCGCCAGAGGCTTGGCGCCCATGACGATGCAGTCATTGATCAGGTGATTGATCATGTCGAAGCATATCGACTCGTACCGGTCGTATTGGAAGGCGAGGAGTTGCTTTGAACCCGGCTCCTCGGTCTTCAGCACAAGCACTGGAGACTCGTATTCCGGGAAGGAAATGTCGTACAAGGATCCAAATGCGCCAAGCGAGTTGAGGATTCGCGGATCAGCCTTGGTCAGCGCCTGTTTTATCTCGGCTTTTGTCTCATTCGCGAGGTCTATGTCCACTCCTGCGCTCTTGTAGCTCGTGACATCTGACACTGCATCTCAGCCCTTTCTCTACTCCGTCTGCATCGTATCTGATTATATCACATGGCGCAGAGAGCAGCACCGCGGTGTCACTCCGAGTCAGTGTCAAGCAGATCGGGGCGAAAGCGATGAGAGGCTCCAAGTCGCGGTGCCATCTAGGAGACCTCTGAGTGCGTATGTGATTGGCCTAACGCTGGCCTTTAGGTACGGTACGCTAGCCCTAGCCCAGAACGAAGCTCTCTTTGGCTCTCGGCCCTCTGTTACGCTGTTCTGGACCTCACGAGTGACGCCTTCTTGCACCTCTCTGTACTGCTGTATCCATTCGGAGAGCTGCGCATTGTGCCTCAGCTCCACCAGGTTACCTAGGTTCTGTGCCCCTTTTCTGCTCCACGAGCGTCGGTGCCTCTTGAATCTTGAGACGAGCACCGTATCTACGTTCGACTCAGCTGCCCCTAGTCCCCTTGTGATCTCGAGCTCTACTGCAATCCGTTTCCGGTAATCCCGGATCTCTCCCTTGTGGTTTGACACATAACTCCAAAACCCCGATATGGCGTCCGCTCGATCGGGATGCGTCTCTAGAAGATCGCTAACCGTCTGGCCGATGGCGTCCCAATCCTCATTCTCCAGATGCCTTCTAAGAACCCTGAGAACCTTCGTGTCGTTAGCAACTGCTCTCCTCAGGGATCTCAACCAGTGAAACTTGTCTAGCTGGAACTCTGCATTCGGGAAGTACTCAATCCCTTTCTGTATCCACTCTGCCCCATCACCATTAATGATGATCTTGCACCTTGACAGGTCATACTCTTTGCTCAGCGCTGCAGTCAATCTGTCCCACAGATGACCTCCATCTCTGCTGTCAACCACTACCTTCTTGTTCTTGAGCCGATACCTTTCCTGGGTCGATCTCTCTCGTACCCAGCCTTCGTGTACGACCCCTAGCTTTATCTCTATGTTCCGCTTTCCAGGGCCTTGTTGCCTTGCATACATGCTGTCTATCTCGAAGAACAGTGTGCATTCCTTAGTCCCAGTAGCACTCTTGGGGTCCTCATACATCTCTCGTATCTCAGCATCAACTTGCTCCCCACGTACGCTCCCGTAATCCTGCACGATCTGATGTGCAGCCTCCGCACTGACCTCTATACCTCGCAACCTATTGACAGCCCAAGATACAGCCCGAAATGACATCTCAGGTGCCATCTCTACACACATAGCCTTGACTTCCGGGCTCACCCTTGCGTGCTTCTCCCAGCCTAGATACTCATCTAACGGTGCTACTCTCTCACCGCTGAACTGGTTCACGTATATCCTACGACTGAATGACAGCTTGCCAAGTGCAGTCTGAACAGTCCTCTCCTCATATCCCTTGTGTCTCCACCCACTAGGACGATTCCTGCAGAGTTCCTCATCTAGACCCGCGAGAATCGTCTTCAACAAGTGCAATCCGAACCGACAGGACTGCTCAAACACCCACTTCTCTACCATCTTGCCTTCTAGCTCAACCTCGGGTAAACTGAAAACGGCAGCGTTCTGCTGCATGAGAGAGACCTCCTTCCTCTCTACGAGGTGGTTTGACAGAGGTCTCTCTTCTTCATGTCACTTCCAGCTCCCTTCCGTCCCTCTCATCGCTTTCGCCACCATGTCTCCGCGCGCCCGGATCAAGTTTACGCTAAGCACTCCGAAGCAGACGCAGCGTCGTGGTCGGGCAGTATCGTCTCCCCCTCTCTGACAACCCTGACCCCATACCCGACAATCGTCGCGACGAGGGCCAGAACTCCTGAGAACACGAACATCAACGACAGGCCTGAGCCCGGGCCTGTGCCGACAACCCTGCCAAACAGGGATCCCAAGAGACCTCCGCCTGATACCTGTGGCTCAAAGACCTTGTCAGCAAGCGGTCCCGCAATGACCGCTGCAAGTGGGGCAGTCACGCCGCTGATCATGCTTCTTGCTGCAAAGACTCTGCCCTGAACGGTCGGTGCGACCTTGGACTGCCAGAACGCCTGGCTGAACGAGTTCTGGATGAGCAGGATCATCCAGGTGAGGCCGCCGGCCACCGCCCACACGACAACGTTGTGTCCGAGCCCCATGGCTATCGTCGAGATCGCAACCAAGGCTAGGCCGATGAAAATGCCGCGCATCCTCGATTTGGGTCCGTCCCACACTATCATCACCAGGCCGCCCGCAAGGCCGCCTGCAGCCACCGCGGACTTGACGATGCCCAGCGCCACTTCATCTCCGCCGGTCCTGGCGAGAACCAAAGGAGTCCTCAGAACATTCACAAATCCCAAGTTGATGTTGGAAGCAAAGAAGACCATCAGCAGTCCAAAGAGCGACGGCCGCTCGTAGAGGTACTTCAGCCCGTACAGCGACTCCTTCCATATGCTCTCCTTGCCGGCCTGCCCTTCACTGACCGGCTGGGGCTTGGGGATGTGGACTACGAGCAGTGCGGCAAGGGCGATCGCGAACGTCGCGATGTCGATCACGAACACTCCTCTGATTCCGATGGTTCGCAGCAACACCACGGCGACCGCGGGTGCGAAGATG
>Ga0134096_1001225_pt1 | contig 21463 bp, 13 predicted proteins | sample 7_2taG_FD_94448 | JGI IMG/M metagenome (GOLD analysis project Ga0134096, IMG submission 94448) | Switchgrass degrading microbial communities from high solid loading bioreactors in New Hampshire, USA - 7_21_20_110_A3 metaG | ecosystem: Engineered > Bioreactor > Semi-continuous > Anaerobic >... | reverse complement strand
CTTACGCTCGCCCTTGACATCCTCCAACAGAATGCATAAATGTTATAATTATACAAAAATAAAGAAAGGAGAACCTAACTTAGAAAAGCTAAAAAATTGTCTTGACAAGTGGGGGCATTATAGGATGCCCGGTGTCGGAGGAATGCCTGTATTATGCGCCAAAACACTACCTTACTGAAAATACCGATTGGCCTACAGCTGCCATTTGCAATGATATGAGTATGGAGGCAAGGACCCTGGCGTTGATGGAAGGCCCCTATGGCAGGTGTGTATATCATTGCGATAATGATGTGGTGGATCACCAGGTTGTCAATATGGAATTTGATAATGGCGTCACAGTAGCGTTTACCATGAGTGCATTCACAAAGGAATGCACAAGAACGATAAAACTAATGGGTACATCAGGAGAGATCCATGGTCACATGGGAATCAACGAGATAAAAGTGATTGACTTTAAAACGGATAAAACCGATACAATTCAGTTTGAAAATATTCAAGGGGGACATCACGGCGGTGATCTTGGCATCATGCAGGACTTTGTCAGACTGGTCCAAAGTAATGGTGCCCTGAAAGGACTAACCTCGGCCGATATTTCGGTGCAAAGTCATATTATGGCCTTCGCTGCAGAAAAAGCACGCCTGACAGGATCTGTTGTTGACATTGAAGCCTATATGAAAGAGTTAAAGGAATAAAAGGTTTGGATGAAAAATCCATAAAACCTTTATTGGAATGATTTCAGATACTCAATGAGCAGCGAACCAGTACTCCACAAAGGACATTTTTCAGATGTGTTTGGAATTCTGCAATCCCTGAAAAATTATGTTTATTTACAATCAGAGAACGGCATGCTATATTACGTGCAAAAGGCAATGGATGCTAAATGAATATTGAAGGAGACAAATCACACCTGTTAAAGATTTCTGAGAAAGTCTTAATTTCAGAAAAAATAAGCAAGATTATAGAATTGGTGTAGTTTTCGTCGATGATGTGTTTTATATTCAAAGAACGAAAGGTTGTAATGCAGTATACCGGGATATATGTGAATCCTTTATGTTCTGCATTATGGAAAAGACAGGAGATCATATGAATGAAAAAAGTGTATCCATTTTACTGGTTGGCATAGGCGGGTATGGCAATACTTACGTGGAAGGCCTTCTGGACAACAGGTGTGATGAAAAATACCATATTGCAGGCGTGGTTGACCCGAAACCTGAAGGGCAGCCCAGACTAGCTGAACTCTGGGATTTGAATATTCCGATATGTGCAACTCTGGAGACGTTTTATAACAAGCATACCGCTGATCTCGCTGTAATATCTTCACCTATTCACTTTCACTGTGAGCAGGTGCGTTATGCGCTGTCAAAAGTTTACTATTGCCTATGCTCTAAAACCCATTGTATAAGCCACACGTAGCCATTCTCAAGGGAAATTTTCCTTGAGCTAGTGTTTTTACACCTGAAAAACACACCTTTTTCCCGCGGATTTCCCTTGAGATTTTCAAAGTTCGTATAGTTGCATCTTTATGGCAGTATTGAAAATCCAAATATCAGATTAAAATCTTTTGAACATAAAAATGCCCCTGACAGCTGTTTTACCAACTATCAAGGGCAGTATTTTGTTGATATTATTATTTATTGAAATATCTCTTTAAAAGTCCCTGGAATGCCTTTCCCTGTCTTGTTTCAACATTCGCACTGCAATGTATAGTATATATTGCTTCAAATTTAGGTTTTTTACTTTTTTCTCCGCTGTCATTGCCACTCATCTCTTACGGAGGAAAATTCCTTATTACTAACATGTTCCTAATCGGATTCTTACTTTCGGTATTCCGCACAGGTGCATTGGTAAAGGATAAAGCCTGTTCAGCATCGGCTAATTCTAAGCATTTTATTCAGTATAATAATGGTCAGATTATTATTAATCTAAAGACCGATCCCCAAATAAATAGAAATATATGAGCGTGGTTTTGCCTGCAAGCATTATGATACAATAAACTAAAGGCCAACTGAACCAACAGAAACGCAATACCATCGATTCCAAAATATCATTTTGCATTTTTAAGCTGCTAATACTTTTTAATTGAATTCCAATTTTGTATATTCCTAAGCCGGAACCATTTTCCATATTTTTACGTGGTAACATTATCCCATTGTTGCAGGTAATTTTTTAAAAACATAAGTATTCTTGATTATATCTATAATCCATGATATGGTAATAGAACATGTGTTCTATTACTTTTTATTTATGGGGATTATTATGTTAGCTACCCTAAGTTCTGATATCAAAGTATATGAACAGCGGAACCCAAAACAAAGTCAGTTCTACAAATGCGTAGAAGATCATTTTGAAAGATTAGAAAACATTTGGGACGATTGTTATCAAAAGCTTTATGGGTTTTTAAGACCTCATGTCATGAAGGTTATATATAAATATTTAGATTGTGGAGACTTGCACAAGGGATTCGCAAGGGTAAAATGTTGTGATTGCAATCATGAATACCTGGTAGCATTCTCATGTAAATCCCGGCACTTTTGTCCCTCATGCCACCAAAGAAGAGTAGTCGAATTTGGTGAATATTTATCAACTGAAGTTTTAGAAGATGTTCCACATAGGCAATGGGTGTTCTCCCTGCCCAAGAGACTCAGAGTATACTTTATGTACGATAGAAAACTACTTGCAAAGCTAAGCAGATGTGTAAATGATGCCTTATCAGACTACCTTAAACAAACAGTAACTTTTGAAAATGCTACTCCTGGTATTGTTTGCGCAGTGCAAACATTTGGAGATTTTTTAAATTTCAATCCACACCTGCACATAATAGCCACCGACGGCTGCTTCAATGAGAATAATGATTTTATGGTAGGATTATCTCCAAAAGCTGAAGATTTAATACCTGCATTTAAACAGGCAATTTTTAAACTTTTATTAAAAGAAGGTAAAATCTCCAATGCAGTTATAGAAAACATGAATAGCTGGATCCATGATGGATTTCATGTTTATTGTGGTAAAGCCATATATTCATGGGATAATGAAGGTCTTGAACGGCTTGGACAATATATTGTCAGGGCACCTTTGTCTCAGGAAAGAATGACATATATCCCTGAGCATCAAACAAATGATGGTAAAGCTAAAGTTATATATAAAGGCAAGACCAGCAAAAAAACGCAGGTTTTTTTTGCACTGGACTGGCTTGCTCGGCTCATTACCCATATACCCAACAAGGGTGAACAAATGGTTAAATACTATGGATATTACTCAAACAAATCCAGAGGAATGAGGAAAAAAGATGAAGAAATACAAAAGCCTAATGAGCCTAATGAGTGTAATGATATTAGCGAAATTGATGCTGAAATTAATAAGCTTATGTTTTCAAATATGAAAAGAAAGAAATTCAACAAAAGTTGGGCTAAACTCATTCATAAGGTATATAATGTGGATCCGCTCAAATGCTCCCAATGCGGTGGTAATATGAAAATTATTTCTTTTATTGAAGAAGAATCACTAATTAAGAAGATATTAAAGCATCTAAATCTTTGGCTGGATGATAAGCAGGAACCTCCAAATCATAGTCCGCCACAACATATATGGGATTTAATAAATACGAATATCGATATACTATATCAACAAAATACAGTGAGAATGAGGACAGGTAATACTTTAATTAATGCGAAATTTACATATTATGATTCTTTTAAACAGGAGTCATGTGGCTATATCCCACAGATGCCATTTGAGGATGAATATTCTCAACTTGTACAATATGATGATTAAAATAATTAGGGTACTCTCATTTAGCATATTTTTTTATCTCTTGTAAATTAATATTTTTCAATAAATGTGTATTTTCAGAAGGGTAGTAGAATAACAATTTAGTATTTAATATATATCATCCTATTTATCTAACATATATTGTTAATTATGCTAATTAGAAGGCTGTTGACTTGGTAAAAATGTGATGCTATAGTTTAGATATAGAAAAGCAATTTCCTATCTAGGGTATTCCCAGAGATGAAACACCCCCCGGAAGGGTATCGAATGCATATGGGATACCGGGTTACGAAAGTGTTTTTTTGCACTGGAATGACCCTTCTGACGAGGATTTGGACAGGATTCGGATAAAAGTTTCTAACAGGGTTATTGAAGTGGACAGGGGAGTGGAGCAGTTATTGGTCGAAGGGCTTGATAATGGCAGGGAGTACCGCTTTGCGATTACCGCGGTGGATACATCGGGGAACGAATCAGAAACAGTAGAAATCGCATTGGTTCCTGGTGCCGAAGTAAGCATTAATCTGAGTGGACCCGGAGTAGTAGAAAGCGGGCAGACATTTTCGGTGACCATGGATGTATATACCTCGCGAACCGATATTTACGCAATTCAGACAGATTTATATTACGATACCGGGTATTTTCAGTATTTGGGGTATGACGAGGCGGAAAACGGTATTAAGGTTGTACATGTGGACGACAGAATCGGTGGAAAAATAACCTTGTATGCTGCCAGTACCAATAACAAGCCCATAACAGGACAGGGAAACAACAAGATTATGATAAAATTCAAAGCTGCAGAACAGTCAGAGAATTACACCGGTTTATTCAGACTCGCGCAGGCTTTCGCGGGAACATCTTCAGGTGATCAGATACCTGCTGCTTCGGGTTCCATCAATATAACTATAGTCCCAATTCTTCTTCCTGAAGTATCCGATGTCAAAGTTCTTCCCGGAGACAGCAGAATCACGCTGTCATGGCTCGAGCCTTCGGGTGATCAATATGACCGGATTTTGATAATTGTAAACCAAACAGATACATATGTCGTGGAAAAAGGGAAGCAAACAATAACCATTCCTAACCTTACCAACGGCCAGGTTTACCAGTTTGTTTTGAAGACTATGGATTCTGAAGGGAACACGTCCACGGGTGTTACCGTGTATGGAACCCCTGACGCCGGAGATCGTATTCCGCCTTCCGAGGTTACCGGTATTAAGGTTAAAGCCGGTGATGGTTTTATTAAAATAAGTTGGACCGATCCCAAAGATGATGATTTCAGTAAGGTAATAGTAACCGTTAACGGCAGCGATACATATGAAGTTGGTAAAGGTGTGCAGCAGATAGAAATCAGCGGGTTGGTCAATGGGCAGGTTGTTGCCGTTAAAATCCAGACAGTGGATGAAGCCGGAAACAGGTCAAATGGAGTCAATGTAACCGGTATTCCCGGTATCTTGGGGGATGTAAATTACGATGGTGTTATCAATGTGGGGGACTTAGCAATAGCTGCTTATAATTATCTTGCGAGGGAAGGAGATCCCGAATGGGATCGGGCAAAATACTGTGATGTTACCGGGAGCAATGGAGAGCCCGATGGCATTGTGGATATTCTGGATATCGCGTTTATCGCTGTAAAAGTACTGGAACAACCATAGTGGAAAGACGAAAGAAAAGGAGGATTTTTACATGAAACGTTATATTATATATGTACTTATGACGGTCCTGGCTTTCCTGACGGTGCAAAATCCATTGATATCTATTGCCGAAGGGCCTGCATTCTCAATATCTGCCATAGAAAATACCGCTTCGGGAAGTTCTCTGATAAATGTGTCTCTTGAAGGGATAAATCTGGATGACCTTTATGCTTATGAGGCGGTGCTGTCCTTTGATAATGAAAAACTTGAGCTTATAAAATCAAAATCCGAATTAAAAGGGTTTTCTGTTTCACCAAAAATAGAAGGAAACAAGGCATACATTGCTTTTACGAAAGTGGGAAACGTGGATGGCGAAAAAGGGAATATGAAACTCAGCACCATCACATTCAGGGGGAAAGCATCAGGAAGAGCTACAATCAAACTGGAGTCGGTCAAAACAGTGGATTCAAAATTATCGTTGCAAACATATACACCGGGTAAAGTAATTTTAGTGGCAGTACGCAGGCTCAGCCTGGTACTGGAACCAGTAATTGATAATGAAACAGGGGTTGCGACCGCCGTATTATCGATGGAACAGATCGAAAACCTGTTATCTGAAGCCGAAGCTAACTTATTGGGAGTAAGGACCATTGAAATAGAAATATTGCCTGTTGAGGGCGCCAGCGAATATGTGCTGAGATTTCCCGTAGAGGCTCTGACTAACCCGGCCCTTAATACATATTTTATTATCCGTACTCCATTAGGAATTATACAAATCCCGGGAAACATGCTTACAAAGGAAATGGTTAATAACGCCGGATATGCTTCAATAAAAATAGGCACCGCTAACACCGGTAATTTCAATGAAATATTAAAAAAGCAAATTGGGGAAAGACCTGTAATAACCCTGCAGGTTGATTTGGATGGAAAGGTAATTGCCCGGAACGACCACAATACCGCCATACGGGTTATAATCCCGTACCACCCGACTGTTGAGGAAGCTGCGGACTATGAGCATATTGTTGTATTGTACATTGATCAGGAAGGGAATGCAAAAGTCGTTGAGACAGGCGTATTTAACAACCAGCAGGAAACTGTTGGATTCGCGGCGAACTATTTCGGAACATTTGCGGTATCCTTTGCGAAAAAAACATTTGATGACATTATAAACCACTGGTCTCAGCAGTATGTGGAAGTAATGGCATCACGCGGGATTATCAAAGGGCTTCCCGGCAATATCTTTGGAATCAACTATGACATAACTCGCGCAGATTATGTCACTTTGCTGGTCAGAATGCTGGGTATATCCGCCACGGTGGAAACCAATTTTGACGATGTGCTGCCCGAGGATTATTTTTATCATACGGTGGGAATCGCAAAAAAGATAGGGATAGTAAAAAACGATGAAAACCTTTTCAGACCCCGTGATCCCATCACAAGGGAAGAGATGATGATGTTTACTGCTTCGGCATTGAAATATGTTGTTCCCGAAACAAGTGTAAGCAATTATGATATGCTTAGCCAGTTTTCAGATGTAAGCCTTATATCTCCGGAAGCCCTGGAAAGCGCGGCTATTCTTGTGGAGAAAAAAATCATTGTCGGAGCGGGAGGAAAGCTTATGCCCAAGGAAAAAATGACACGGGCCGAAGCAGCCACAGTTTTATACAGGTTGTTTAATATTATATGGAGTGAATAATTACTCCATATTAATAGCAAGAAGCAGGGGATCTCTAAAACCCCTGCTTTTGTTATATATCCGGATTTACAGTTAGATTCATTCTCGACAATAACGGCACACAGCATTATAATTTAGTTAGCCAAGGTATAGCCTGTATGATTTTTATCAAACGAAATCAAGCCGCATAATGGATATTATATAAATAAGCAGTACTTTTTCATAGTGTTGCGAATGCTCCTGAATATAACGGGTTATGTCCCAACGGCAAAGCTCGTGGCATTAACCTTTTATCAATTAACCCCGGAATATATCAAATAATATCGCAATCAAACAAAGGAGATAAGTATATTCTGAGTAACCGTTAAAAATAAGGCAGGGGTTTTTTGCTTATACCCCTGCTTTATAATGTATTAAATAATATTTCCTTTTTCTGTATCCGACGAATAAATGAAACAGCACAGGTTTATACCGTTTACATCAATGCAGCGCGCTTCAGCGGCATTCTCTTATACGGTCAAAAAGCCGTGCGCACTGTATAGTCAGATCATGAGGTACTGTTGAGCTTTCTATCTTGCCGCTCCGGATGCAATTAACTGCTTCTTTAATTTCATATATAAATCCATTTTTAGTTTCTTCATCTTTGAAATGAACACTCAGTTCATTTCTGTCATTATACAGAAATGCCTCTGTTGAAAAATGCGGGGAAGGAACAAGGATTTTACCTTTATCACCACAAATAATCATCTTTTCATCCATTACACTTACAAAGCTTGTTTTCAGCGATGCAAGCATATCTGTAAAACGGATACCTATATTGTTTGCCAAATCCACGCCTGTGTCCGCCCAGATAGCTGAAACCTGTATTTCTTCAATCTTCTGGGATATAACGTATGTTGCAATTTCATATGCATAAACTGTAATATCATACGAAACTCCTCCTCCCAGCCCGGCATTATAATACCTGTTTTCCTTATCATTTGGTGCCACAAACCCAATTGCTATATCAAGGAAAGAAGGTTTGCCTATCAATCCTTCGTCTATCCACTGCTTAGCTTTATTCACAGCAGGAAGAAATCTGCTCCACATAGCTTCCATAACGAATACATTAAGCTTTGCCGACCTTAAAAATACTTCTTCTGCCTGCGCACTGTTCAAAAACATTGCTTTTTCACATATAACCGGCACCTTATAGTCAAGACAAAGCATACATAAATCATAATGATCATTTGGTGTCACTGCTATATAAACACAATCGGGTTTCTCCTCAATAAGCATTTTTTGATAACTGTCATAGGCCGCATTTAATCCATGCCTCTTTGCGAATTCCAATGCCCTGTTCATTGATTTGCTGGAGATTGCCGTTACTTCACAGCCTTCAATCAATTTTACCGCATCACAAAACTTATTCGCTATATTTCCTGCTCCCATTATTGCAAATTTAAATATCCCCATATATCTCTCCTCCTGTTGAATTTTTTCTTATGTAATCACTCCTGAAAGCAATTTTTGGAGCGCCATTGGTTGGGACTGATACCATAACGTTCCCTGAAAACTTTATAAAAATGAGACGGTGTGCGATATCCCACATGGGAAGATATGGCCTCCACCGTAAGGTTCGGACTGTTTTTCAGCAAGTCACAGGCTTTTTTCAGGCGGATATCCTGAAGATACTGCAAGAATGTCATTCCTACTTCTTTACTGAAAGTACTGCTTAAATAGCTGGGATTCAGATTCACATGCTCGGCCAGTTCTTCCAGTGAAAGATCCCTGAAATAGTTCATCCTGATATAAAGAATGCACTGATAAACTTTATCCGAGTAACTGGAATGAAGTTGTTCAATATTATCATCATTCCAGAAATTATTCAGAAGTTCTGTTATTACATTTTTAAATGAAGAATAATCCACTATTCTCTGCATGTGATGGATGTATTTATTTTTCACAAGCACGGGATCAATTTCGTTGCCGAAGATAGCAAAGTTATATGCCGCAATTTCAAGAAAAGCAACTGTATAAGCTGTTGCCAGGGAGGATGTTTTGTGCAGCAATTGCTCAATATAGTCGCCAATTCGGTTTTCATTAAGTACGGCTTTCAAAATGCGCGTAAACGTACCTGATATGTACCGGATATACTTTCTGGTTTCATCAAGGTCTTCAGGTTCTAATGAAATAATGGAAAGAAGCAATTCCATTAAGGCTTCATAGAACAAGGATGAATTCATATTCATATTGATTTCTTCCACAAGGTGCTCCACAGTTTGAATACTGCTTATGCCAATGTTCAGGGAAACATTTGAAAAACATGAGTTCAAAATGCGATAAATATCCGATTTGCTTAGTTTAAAAGAAAAATTAAACAGAAAGATCATGTTTTTTCCCAGATGGAAAAAGTAAAGCTGATCAAAATATGGAGCAAGGGTGTTATATATCCCATTTACCTGCGTATCCTGAATTCCTGAAATAACACATAAAGCGGCGAATTTGGATGGCAGCAGGTAATTAATATCGGCATTGCTTAAGTGGATTTCACCGATATGCGTATTCTGGAGCATACACATTTTAAGTTTCAGCAATATAGTTTCCTGAAGCTGCTTTTTTTCAATGTCAATCTCATGGAGTTTATTTATAAGCTTATCTTTATTAATGGGTTTTAACAGGTAATCAGATACCTGGCATGAAATGGCGCGCTTGAAGAACTCAATTTTTTCATACCCGCTGACAATGATAAATTTACCGTAATACCCCTGCTTTCTTATACTTTCAATCATGGACAATCCATCCAATTCGGGCATATTGATATCGGCAATGATTACATCGGGTGAAAAGCCGGGGATTATGTCCATGGCCTGAAAAGCATCACCTGCGGTCTGTATTTTCAGGCTAACCTTTGTTTGTTTCGAAAGCATTGCTTCTATGCCTTTTAAAACAATGTATTCATCATCAACAAGTAAAACCTTTAGCATTATGCATCTCCTCCGCGAAGTTCTTCGGCCGTTTCTTTACTCTTTAACGGAATTCGGATACTGCAGACTGTCTTTACATTCTCCTCGCTTGAAATTGTTAACAAGTGATCATTTCCATAGTATAACTTAAGCCTGTCATTAATATTAAATATACCACGACCATTATGCTGGCTGGACATATCCGAACGTTTTTCAGGGTGTTTAAGCAAGAACAGTATTTCGTCAAGGCGATTCTTTGGTATTCCCGGTCCATCGTTTGTTACGGTGATGGACAAATGGCCGGTACACTCTTTGATTTCAACATCAATTTGAATTTTATGCCGGGTCTTCGGCACATTATGTACAATTGCATTCTCAACCATAAAAAGCAATACGAATTTAGGACAGATCCATTCGCCCGAGAATTCGTCAATCTCCCATTTTACCGAAAAACGGTTCCCGAATCGTTTATTCTGGATTTCCATATATTGCTGTACAATTTCTATTTCTTTATTAAGCGGGACAAAATATTCCCGGGATAAGGAATAACGCATCAGATTACCAAAGGCGTAAGCAATATCGGCTATAAGTGTTTCATTGTTCACTTCGGCTATCATTCTTATACTTTCCAATGTACCATAGAAAAAATGGGGGTTGAGCTGTGACTGCAAAGCTTCAATCTGCGCGTTTCGCAGTAATACTTCTTTTTGCCGGATCATATCCGACATACTGTTGGTACGTTTAACCATTGAATTATATTCCATAATCAGATTACCCACTTCGTCATCGGTAACCGGGCCAGAATAGGGGACCAGGATATGGGAATTAGTTTGCTTGATATGCTTTGCGAGCAGGGAAATATTTCTGAAGGGACGATAAACCAATGGAAACAGAATGATATTGGATAAAAGGAAAAGCAGGGCACAAATGAGCAAACTGGTGGAAATAGGCGATTTCACAAAGCTTTTTAACACGGGCTTTTTCAGTTGAACTATGCTCATATTGTAATCTGCCAAACTTATAATGCATAACACAACATTGTTTTTTGTATTTAATGAAACATGGACATCGCTGGATAAATTAATAATATACTCCTGGTTTTTCGTCAAAAACTCATGATGATAAGTATTATCGTTAAAAGCATGAATGAGTTTCCCATTCCAGAAAATATATGTGGAAGTATCGGCAGCCTGTTCGTTCAGGAATAAATTAAACAGTTGGCTGTTGCATGTAATGGATAGAACCCCAGTTATTTCAGAGTAAATAGAGTTCATAAATCCGGCAAGGAAAGTAAGCTTCAGTTCACCGTCAATGTTTTGCGCCAGCCAGAACTGCTTGTACAATTCACGTTGCGGATTAGCCGCAAACTCTTCGGAGATATCCATATCATACAGCTGTGACAGGGGACGAAATTCAGGAAGTATTTCCACCGCCGTGTTGTTGCTTGTATAAATATTTATTTGATCAACATATGGATTATAGGACTGGCTGCTTTTAATTAAACTGGCAATATCCTTGACGTAAGTATACATGACATTCCGCGGAGTGAATACATTTTGGTTCAAAATATCGGCTAATTCCGAAGAAACCTTGAACTGGTTGAATTTTTCCTCAATATATTGCAGCTGGTTTTCCAGGTAATACTTGTCCGATAATAACGATTCCTTTTCGGAGTTTATGAGTTCGGTGCGAAGTTGTGTGAGATCATTGTAATAAAGAAGCATACTCAAAAGAAAGGTCGGAAGAAGCACCACCAGCAAATAAGTAACAATAAAACGCTGTGTCAGGCTATTGAATTTCCTTAAAAGTGCAGTCATTAAAAAGATTGTTTCACTCCTTTCCTTGCTCTATTATATCATTTTTCAGTGATTGAAAAAGAACAGGTTATACAATTCTAAAAAATACACAGTAAAATCTAAAAAATCATCAGTGTAAAATAATGCAGCCATTCAAAAATAAAAAATTACCATACATAAATAAAAAAACCGCTCTGGTTATGCTTACCGGTAAAGAGTATAATGAATTTCATCAAATTATGCATACAGACAAGGATTGTTGAAACATGAAAGCAAACTCATCATTAAAACATAGGAAATTCAAAAACAGTACTTTTTACAAGTTTATAATGCAATTGGACCTACAAATGTTTGCCTTCATCGGTCTTGCGTTTTTATTTGTTTTTTCTTACCTGCCGATGTTCGGTATTGTAATTGCTTTTAAGGAATACAAAATAAATAGTGGTGTTTCGGGTATTTTTACAAGCAAATTTGTTGGTTTGAAGTACTTTATTGAGTTTTGCACAGATTACCGGTTTGGTGAATTGGTACGTAATACTTTGGTTCTCAGTACGTTAAAACTGGTTTTTGCCTTTCCGGCACCTATTTTGTTAGCCATCATGATTTCAGAAGCCGGTAACAGGCACTTCAAAAGATTGGTTCAAACAGCCAGTTACCTGCCCAATTTTATATCGTGGATACTGGTTTATGGAATAAGTACGGCTTTATTTTCAGAAAGTTTCGGAGTTGTAAACAATTTGTTGAAAAGCATGGGGCTGATTGAGAAGGGAATTCCCTTCTTAACCCGTCCTGACCTGTTTTGGGTAATGGCAGTGGCATTGTCCATATGGAAAAGCTCAGGCTGGTGGGCAATTATATTTTTGGCAGCAATATCGGGTATTGATCCAAACCTGTATGAGGCAGCCTATTGTGACGGAGCCGGAAGGCTTAAGCGAATATGGTACATCACATTGCCGGGAATCAAGGGGGCAATTATTACTGTTTTGATTCTTTCCCTCGGTAGTTTTTTAGGCGGTGGAATGGTTGGCTCCAACTTTGAGCAAAGTTTCCTGATGGGAAACAATGTCAATAATTCAACATCTGAGATTATTCAAACTTATGCGTTTAAAATGGGAATGGCTCAGGGACGTTTTTCATATGCCACTGCGGTGGATTTGATGCAGTCGGTTATTTCAATTACGCTGATTTTCATAAGTAATTCAATAGCTAAAAAAGTAACCGGGGAAGGCCTGTTCTAAAGGGGAGATACTTCAATGAAAAAAACCAGGGAAGATTATATTGTTGATACAATCAATTACATATTATTGACGATTATTTGCTTTATTACATTATACCCGTTTTATTATATTGTGGTTTGCTCTTTTAATGACGGGGTGGACCTGATGCGCGGTGGCGTATATTTTTGGCCGAGAAAATTCTCCTTGGCCAGTTACAAGCAATTCATACAGGATTCATCCTGGGTTGATGCGTTTTTTATGTCTGTTGCCCGGACAGCAGTTGGAACATTGGTTTCTGTTACCGTTACCTGTATTTTCAGCTATGGATTATCCAGGAAAAAACTAATGTTCAGAAAATATTATATTTTGGCTGTTATTATTACCATGTATTTTTCGGGCGGGTTGATTCCCTTTTATGTGTTGCTTCGCAATCTGGGTTTATTGAATACATTTTGGGTATACATCATTCCGGGAACAATCAATACATTCTTTACAATAACAGGAATTAATTTCTTTAATTCAATTCCCGAGTCGATTATAGAATCTGCATATATTGACGGCGCAAAGGAGTTCCAGGTTTTCTCGAGGATAATTATCCCGGTGTCTCTGCCGTTCATCGCGACACTTTCCTTGTTCGTAGCCGTAGGGCATTGGAATAGTTGGCTGGATTCGGCATACTACGTGCGGGATAAGAAACTCCACACGCTTGCTTATAAAATGATGACAACACTTAACAAAATTATGGCGTCATCTTCCGATGCCAATACAGCAGGTCAGATTTCAACAGCAAACACGACCACAAACTTTACCGTGCAGGCAACCGCAATGGTAATATCAATGGTTCCGATAATGTGTGTTTACCCATTCCTGCAGAAATATTTTGTACAGGGTATGATGCTTGGTTCTGTAAAAGAGTAAGTTTAGTGAATAATAAGGAGGATGAATCTGCCGACAGGTTTATTCCACCTTAATAAAATAAATAAAAATGGAGGGGTAATTCAATGAAAGGTAAAATGAGAAAAAAACTGTTACCATTATTGATCCTTGTTACGCTGACGCTTTTATTCACTTCCTGCGGACAATCACAGACCGGTACAAGTGACAGCGGCCAGACTCCGGCTGTTTCAGACGAAAGCAAAGGCACAACAGGGTCAACTGGGCAGAAGAAACCTGTAAAGCTGACACTGTTCGTAGATGAATCCTGGTGGCCATATGATACCTGGGAAGGGGCCATTCCGGAAGAATTCAACAGAAGAATGAATGTTGAAATTGAAACGATCCGTGCTGCAGATGACCAACAGCTTCCTATGATGGTTGCATCGGGAGACATGACCGACATAGTGTGTACTTACAGATATCAGTTTATGGCCAATTCAGATACAAGCTATGCGCTGGACGTGCTGCATGAGCAATATCCTAATGTAGACTTCCCGGTACATTCGGTACTTCAGTTTGTTAACAGGGCATCGGACGGACATTATTACACAATCGGATGCGGTTTTTCACCCGAGTCTGAAAGGAAAAACTGGGTTATAGCTTCTGAAGGACCTGGATTTTTCTACCGTGAAGATATAGCAAATGAACTGGGTATTAAAATAGAAAGCCTCGCCGATATGGATACAGCCTTTGCAAAAGTCAAAGAAAAATATCCTCAAATGTATCCGATAGCATTTAACTACATTCATAAGTTCGGTTGGCTGCGTAATATGATGGGGCTTCCAAACGGCGGTTTCCATGATGAGGATGGTACACTGGTATGGTATGCAGCAGCAAAAGGCCAGCTTGATTTTTACAAGAAAATAAATGAGTGGTATCGATTGGGATATATCAGCCCTGACAACTTTGCATTCCAGACAGAAGAGGATACCACAGAGGTTGCAGTTGCCGGAAAGGCTTTCTCGGTATTTGGTTATGATAACCATGCAGACAATTACAATACCGCAGTTGAAGCAAGCGGGGCTAATTTCAGGTTTAAACAGGTAACCGACATTATCAGCAGCAACGCTAAAAGATATGTCAATTTTGCCGGCGGCCGTGGTCTTTATATCACAAAGTCCTGTAAAGATGTTGAAACAGCTTACAAGACTGTTGCCTATGCATATGGCGATGAAGGTATGAAGCTGCTCATGTGGGGTATTGAAGGCGTAGATTACAAATTGAACGCCGATGGTTATCCTGTATTTAATTATAATTTCCAGGGAGACAATACCGTTCTGCAGCCCCGTGGTCTGAAGTACTGGGGTTGGCTGGTTCATAACGCAGTTGTAACCGGTATTGCAGACGCAACATCCGATTCACAGACAGCTAATGCAAGAAATGCATTTTCAGCATACACCGAGTACAATCCTGTTATTGGTATGATTCGCTTTGAAGCAGATTCCGAGGAACAGGTCATTCAAACAAAGCTTGATGAAATGCTGAAGAGCGAAGAAATCAATATCTTAATGGCTGAATCCGAAGAAGCATGTGAGAAAGCTTATTATGCTATGCTGGAAAAGGCAGAATCCATTGGACTGTCAAAACTCATTAGTTCTGCTAACGCAACATATAAGAAGCTCAAACCCGAGTATGACAAAATAGCAAATAGTGAAAACTAATAATTGATATTGATGATTATTAATTACAAATGAAAAATAAGCCCGGTTGCCGGACAAATAAACTATCAGGCAGCCGGGCATTGTTTTAACTTGTGCAAGGTTATTTAGGTTTGTGATATTGTGAACTGGGCTAAGGAAATATCAATATAAACTTGTATAATCGCCCAAGAACCACATTAATATAAGCCGCTGGAATGACCTTGCTATATAAGTCATTACAGCGGCTTTTTTTATAAAGGAAAGAATAAATCATTAGAACAGTACTTGCAGTTTACTCCTTAACACTACCAATATTAACAGTTACAAAATACTTCTGGAGGAAAGGATAAACCACAAGGATGGGTACGGTGGCTACCATTGTCATGGCTGCGCGCAATGAATTTGGAGTAACCATGTTGCGCTGTTGTGATGCCTCGGCAATATAATTGGGTTGTTTGACTCCGGTCTGCATCGAAGAAGCTATTATCTTCATCATTTCATATTGAAGTGTACTCAATTCCTGCTTTGGCGCAAAAATGAAAGAGTCAAACCATGAGTTCCACGAACCTACGGCAACCCAAAGGGCAACGGTGGCCAAAACAGGCAAACACAATGGAATAATAATACTAAAAAACTTTTGTTCCTAATATACCTGCAATATCATCCCGTTGCACTTTCGGTATAGTGCCGTTTCCGGCAGCGAAATACAACCAATCACCTATATGCTGTAATGTGTATTCATCCGTATACTCAACCTCTTTAATTGCGAGCAGGGCTTCCTTATACATCATATCGGAGAACTCCGCTAAAAGGCCTGTTATTAAATCCCCGACACTATAATAATTCCTAACACCGGAAAGCTTTAACTTATTCAACAGCTCCACGGCGCTTTCCGAACCATAAAGCGCTTTAAGTATGGCAATCGCTTGATAACGGACACAGCTTTCAAGCCCGGATAGTATCGCATCATCGGTGTATCCGGCTCCCTTCAGGTATTGAGCTATTTGCTTTATATCCCGGATACCGAATTCATCGTGTAACCAGGTAAAAGTCTGTGCTACACTCCTGCCTTTCACATTACGGGAGTTTTTTGTAAATTCCAGAATAACATCCAGCTCTTCATATGCATCTTGCAACGCCTGAAGAATACTTATGCTGTCATAATCCTTATTGAAAGTAAATTGATCGATAATTTCGATTAGACCAAATCCGGCTTTCTTCAGGTAGTCCACGGCCTTCTGAGGATCTCTGATATTAAACTCATTTCTCAGGTACTTATAACACTGCGCTATTCCTTGTCCCGAACCACGCAGGTGGTCTAGATATTCCAATATAAAGTCCAGATCTTCGTATGCACTTTCCAGCGCCTCTAGAATAGCTGAATTGGAGAACTGCTGCTTGCGATACATCAAATCCATAAAATCAACAAGACTATACCCTGCATCCGCCAGGTAAGAATGAAGACTTTCCAATTCTGTTACGCTAAAGAATTCATAGAGCAGCTTGTAGATCTCTTCGAGACTGTCTCCATTTTCTATCCTGTCCTCAATAAATTCCAGTATGGCGTTGGAACCCCATACCCCTTGTATCGGCTCCACAGTGACCTTAAAATTGTTTTCTTTTAATAGATTCATTGCAGCCGGTGCCGACAGACCATATTCGTCCTTCAGTATCCGTATAATTTGTGCGGATGAGAATCCGGCGCCCGGAAGCACCAGAATAGGAGCGGCAAGATACTTATGACCCATTGACTCCAATATCATTTTTATGGGATGTTGCACCTCAGGATAAACATTTTCACATATTCGCTTTTGTACATTTATCTTATACGCGTCACTTGTGGAAGTGTGAAGATAATATTTATATATACCCTCCAGCACTTCAGCCATTGAATATCCTGCGTCTTTAAGGCAACGTGCGGCCGCTTCAGGCGTGTCAATGCCATAATCCTCGTCTAATATCCTGGCGACAACACCTGCCTCATAGCTTTGATTCCTATAATTTTCAACAGTAAGCCTCATAAAGCTCTCGCCATATACTTTTTCTACAGCATCAATGACTTCAGATCTATTAAAAGGCACACCATAATTCTTCATATTTATTAACAATCTGCCGGCGTCAAATGCTAACATACTATAATGATTTTTAAGAACTTTGGCTATATCCTCAAGGTCAAATCCCAGGTTGTTCAGCATTGTAATGCAGTCTTTGGCATGCTGAAAGGTGTGTTTGTTACCCTCAAACAGATTAAGGATTAACTCAATTTGATCCATTGGCTGCTGTGAATACTTTTCAGACAATACCTGTAAAAGCATTCGCATAAACGGCATATCGCTTAAGGTATTAAAGTTTTTCGCAAGAGCTGTAAGCACGTCCTCCATTGTATAACCCAACGGAATAAAGTAACCCGTAATTTCCAACGGATCGCTCTTTCCGAATTTGTTTTTAATGTGCTGTACAATTTCGGTAGCAGTCTTTTCTGCATCCTTCAATTTTTGTATTTCTGTTTCAATCGAGTTGACCTGATACAGGTTGTTAACTACCTCCGTGATTTCCTCGGGCGAACCAATGTCTTTGTAATAAGCAAGAGTGTTATAAGTATCCTCGGATGACAAATTATAGATCTCTTTTAACATTAAAGCGATTTCTGCAAGGCTGTATCCGGCGGCAGTTTTTAAGTTTAAGGCAGCCAACCCGTAGTCATTCCCATATAAGGTTCTCTGATACCAGCGGCCTGCATCCAATGAACTAAAACCATGATTCTTATATTCCGGAAGCCACACTTCCCGCCAGGTTTCCCCATCCGGACATATTTCACTGAACGCGTCTATGTAGACGCCGATATCTGCGGCAGGCAGGTTCAACGCTTTGAGTATATCGATAAAGTCATTAGCATTGTCTACATTGTAAGAGTCCTTCAGAATCTGCATAAATAGGTGCATGGAATATTTGTTGCCTTCTTGAGAGTTCGCTGCGTACATCAATTTGGCAGCTTCTGTGGCGGCTGCAATATTGAATTGGCTTTCCAAATAGAGGGCCACTTTGCCCGGTAACATATCCCGGTCATAAGTCCTCCACAAAATGCGCACCATCGTTTCGGCATCGAATACATATTCCTGCAGCAGAAGGCTATCCACCGCATCTTTATCCGTATAATTTGCATATAAGCATTGCGCGATAGTTAACTCGTCGGCTGAAAAAACTTTATCAAGGGTGCGCGCGACCTCCTCAATAGAATATAGGCTCTTTATACTGTTTGACAAATCCGAAGGAGTAAGAGCCGGGTATACGTTTTTTATTATGTTCACTATGGATACGATATCAAGCTCTGTATAGCTTTGAAGGATTTCCGCCAGGTTCTTCATATAAAATAAAGGACTGCTTGCTGCCTCATAATCCTCCCAATACATATTGGCAAAGCTCTGTGCTCCGTAAATTCTTATTAGCGCTTTATACGCCTCTTCTGTGGTCAAACCAAGCGTTGACGAAATATTCGTAAGACGGATATTGTAATGCTCCTTCAGCTCTTTGATAATATCATCAGTGGCAAACCCGATTTCAGTCAAGGCCGCTTTAAGATCTTTTTCCACTCCAAAGCCATTAAACACATCGTCGTAGCAGGTCCTTAAGATATTTGCCACCATCGGGAGCTTTACCTCCTGGGACTTCAAGACCTGGCAAACTACTTTATAATCACTTATTCCGGGATAAGCGGCGGACATACATGCGGAAATCGTCTCATCCGGGCTAAAGCCTGCAAATAGCATACATGTAATAGCTTCTTCAACGGACACCTTAAAATTGCCCTTTAAGATACCAATGACCTCCGAAGCGCCAGCCCCGTCTATCTTCATCCTATATGCAGTTTCTTTTGCGCTGCTGCTGTGGAGTGTAGTAAAGGTTATTTCCGGACCGGTAACGGTGCCTGCATAATTTGTGACTTTTGCGCGGAAAACATATTCAGTATTCGGTAGCAACCCGTCCAATGTAAAGGTGAAACCTGCATCAGTAAAAGGTCCCTCCTCTATACCCGCTTCCAGCCATATGTCGCTTGCTGCTTCCCGGTATTCAAAACCTCTTTGTATGCAATCGCTATACAAACCTTCGATTTTTCCTGTCAAAACAGCTTTGCTTTCTGTTACCGATGCACGGTCGAATGATGTGGTGACTTGCGGCAAAAGGGGCGTCCGAAAATCTCTCCATGTGTATGTCGTAATACCTGCTGAGTTTGATGCATAGGCTTCGATATCATAGACACCCGGAGGAAACACATCTTTTCCGGAAAGCTGCGCTGAGAATACCGGAGGCGTGCCGGAAGCCTCTGCCGAAACATAGATCCAATCCTCACTACCTGTCAGTTTGTAACGAAAACCACATGTAAGATCACTATCCCCTCCGTCAGTGGCAAGTCTTCCTGTAAAGGTTACTGTCCAGGTCTCAGGATCGATTACCACGCTTGAGTTAGGACTATTCGAGAATGCGGGTGCCTCCGGCGGCACAGTTAAGCTCATGATTTCACCATAACCGGTACCGGCGGATGTTATGGCGTAAGCCCTGTAATAAATAGTGCTACCTGGTCTTACTCCGGGTTCCGCAATAATTTTTCCCTGTGTCCCATATTGCTTCTCAATTTTGTCAGGAAGCTCGGGTGTTAAACCGAAGAGAAACCCACTTTCTATGATTTCAAACCCCTTGCTGTCTTCAACACTGCCGGTTAATCGCACCTCAATGGAACTGATGATAGTAAAATCCCCGGTTTTTACCTTTGGCAGATCTGTCAGCGTAGTAAAATCCTTCGTGTCCCCGAAGCTTAATTCATGCTTATTGCTTATTGCGGCAAAATAATATTGCTTATCCTCACTAAGACCGGTCACTGTTTTCGTGAATGTACCGTCGTCACTAATGCTGTCAGCAATTAATTCTATCTCGTTAACTTCATTATCTGATGTACCGTCGTTACTAACGTAGTCAGCAATTGATTTTAAATTGTCATCTTCTAAACTCCCCAAAACAAAGCCAAAATCTGCGGTATTAAGCTCAACTCCATCTGCTACCGCCACCTTACCACGCAGTACGGCAGAGGTTTTGCCGACTTCTGTGGCTTCCAGAGTGCTGACGGAGACAGGAACAATGATAAAGCCATAAGCATCATAACTCACCGGGGCCGATACCGGCAGCGGTTCATCAAGAGAACGGCAGATTACTGCACTGACTGCCAGTTTTTCCGGATCGTTACCTGTAAAGGATAGCTCGCCTGATGCTTCGGGTGTATCCAGCGTATCCGCCAGAATGCCGCTTTTTACTTCGGCAGTGAAGAGGTCAACCAATTTGGGGATTCCGTTTTCTTTTTCATAAAGAGTTACTATTAACAAGCCACCTGAAGCCTCTTGTCCAAGGCTGTTGATATCCGCCTGCACCGCCAGGGACCGCATCATCTCATTCAGTTCAATTTTTAAGGATAGGTCATACTGTAACCCGGAGCCGTCTTCCTCCCCACTGCTTGCAAGCATTACTTCCTGACCGGTACTATAATCCGCAGCGGATAATGTCTTAAATGCATAGCTACCGGAAGCACCGGATGGCAAGCTCAAAAATCCCTGCTCATTATCTGCCGCATATGCCGTCCCCGAGGCTATAGCCCTCACAGGTAGTTGATATACTGTTAAAATAACGGCAAGAAAAATTGCCAAATACTTTTTCAATTTTCTCATACATTTTCCCCCCTGTGATAATGCCGTAGTGTCAAAAATTCTAGTTGAATTTTGACCTAAACTATTTATTTCACTGGCTTTCACCAGTTACTTTCGTATCCCCCCTGAAATATTGGAAAATTCCCAGGGGCTTCTTTTATATTGATT
>Ga0134096_1001218_pt1 | contig 21539 bp, 15 predicted proteins | sample 7_2taG_FD_94448 | JGI IMG/M metagenome (GOLD analysis project Ga0134096, IMG submission 94448) | Switchgrass degrading microbial communities from high solid loading bioreactors in New Hampshire, USA - 7_21_20_110_A3 metaG | ecosystem: Engineered > Bioreactor > Semi-continuous > Anaerobic >... | reverse complement strand
TTGCGCTCTTTACAGGTGCAGCTTCAGCTGCCAGTAACTGCACATGAAAAAACGGCAGCAGAAGAGCAGGTCTTCCTCTAAATCGCGCCCGGTAGAGGAAGGAAAAACCGGGTCCCACAGAGTGTCGGGACCCGGTTTTTCTGTCGACCGCTACAGGAACTTCTCTTTATACTGCCGCGCCTGCTCCAGGATGGCTTCCACGCCGGCCCGGCCCGCTTCCAGGGTGCCGTCCACAACGGTCACCGTGGGGATGATGCCCTTGCGCAGCGGTGTCTGCCAGGTGGGGTTGTAACCCAGTTCGTGCACACCGGTAGAACCCCGGCCGGGATCGCCCAGGCACAGGTGCCCGAAGCTGCGGCAGTACGTATCAAAGGCAGGGGGATAGGGCACATCGGGCCATGTCATGCAGCCGGATCTGTGCCCGCACTGCACCAGCGGTGTGACGGCGCCCATGGCGTCGTACCAGGCCTCACCGGCCACCAGCAGGTCATCGCGGCCGCTGCGCAGGCGGCGGACCAGTTCAGCCGTGCCCTCGTATACATGGAAGTTGGGGTCATTCCACCAGATGGCGGAGATGTCCAGAAATACGCCTTTAAACTGATAACGCTCGTGCAGGGACAGGATCTGCTCCACCAGGCGGTTCTGCCAGCCGGGCGCACCCGGGTTGACCATGGCGCCCCAGCCCAGGTCGTAATCGCGCGAACCGTCCCAATCGACACTGGATTCACAGCGGTTGCCGCTGGCCTGGATGCGCTGGGAGGGTGCGCCCCACTGTTCGAAACCGGGGCTGTTTTTATTCACCACGTTGATCCCAAACATGGGCATACAGGCAGCGCCGCGGCGCTGAATACCGTTCACCAGCGCGGCAAAGCCAGCCTCGCCGCCCATTCGTTCGTCGGGGCGGTAATCGCCGTACTGCCAGTAATAACGTCCTTCCCAGCCAGGCAGGTAGAAGATCGTATTCTCTGCCGGGAACTGTGTCGAGAACCAGTCCACCAGGTCCAGCGCCTGCGCGTAATCGTTGAAGATGTAGCCGGTGTAGTGCTGCATATGCAGGGCGACCACCAGAGCGGTGCGGCGTGCCCACGCGGGCACGTCCCTGCGGGTCTCCCAGGGGCGCAGGTTGTAGGCATTCTCTACCCACAGGGCGTGGCGGGCGTAAATGGTCTCGGGCTGCTCAACGGCACCGATCTCCCAGGCAGGCACGACAGTTTGTCTCTTCTGCCGTACAGCGTCTTCCTCCCAGATCAGCTCCACATCCATGCCATCACCGCGCGGCACCAGAGCGAAGCGCTTTTCGCGCACGTGATTGTCCAGCGAGCGCACATAGGGGCAGCGGCCGTCCGGGCCGGGGGTGAACACCAGCAGCGGGGTGAGCATCTCCTGCCAGGCCTCGGGGTAGTTGAGGATCAACCCGTCGTCGGGGATCGCCTCCAGCGGACCCGGGCGCAGGTTGAGTAGCCCCAGGCGCGGCCGGTCGTGCAGTGTCAGCTTGATGCAGCGGATTTTCTGGGTATGGCTGGCGCGCACTTCCACCTGCACGGATCCGTCCTGCGGGCTGCGGCGCAGGCGGCAGATGCATTCTCCTGGACTGCTCTCCTGCCCACCTGCCCAGGTCAGGCCGGCTGAACGAACTTCGAGCTCGTTTTCATTCAACTGCGCTTCGGCCAGCGGAGCCTGCAGACCGTAAACATTCTCGTACGTATAGATCCAGACAGAAAACGTCAGGTCATGAAAAGTGAAACGGGGATTGTCAAAGTGAAAGCTCAGATCCTGCATTCGTATCCTCAATGAAGCTGCTTGCGCAACCGGAGTCTGGCCCGACACAGCACAGGCCAGACTCCGGAGGTTGGGCCAGCGGGGTTACTCTAAAGCCGCGGCGATGTTCTCGCAGACGGTTTGAGCATATTCTTCATAGGTGATCTGGCCCAGCAGCCACTGGTCCATCGAGTTGTTAGCGAGCTGGTCCACCTGCTCGTAAAAGTCGTTATAAGGCGGTGTGGTGTAGTGATCGCTGGCTGCCAGGAAGGTTTCGATATCTTCAGGAGCGAATACCGAACTCAGGGTGCGGTTGATGAAGTCCTCGGCAGCCGGGCGGTAGAGGGGCATGCCGGCCACGCCGGTCTCCGCGGTGACAGCGAAGGCCTCAGGGCTGAGCAGAGCCTTGAGCGCTTTATAGGCTTCTTCGGGGTGCTTTGTGCCGCTCCACACCACCCAGTTGTCGATATAGTGAGTGGAAAGTGCTTCACCGCCGCTGCCGGCTGGCAGAGCCGCCACGCCAACCTCAAAGTCGCTGATGTTGAGCATGGCGTAGTTCATCCAGGTGCCGTCCACCAGCATGGCCAGTTTACCGTTGACGAACAGGTCGGCGGGGCTGATCACTGCGGGGACGGAAGTGGCAGGCACGTCGCTCTGCATCGAGCCGTCGGTATGGATCATTTCGTCGAACCAGCGGTAAACCTCCAGGCTTTCAGGCGAAGTCAGCGCACAGGTCCCATCGGGGTTGAATACGTTGTAACCGCCGTTCGTCTGCGAGTAGGCGCCGATGTAGGCCATGTAGGGCCCCTGGAAGAAGCCGTAGGTCTTCTCGATGCCTTCGCCGCTGACAAACTGGGCCGCTTTTTCACGGATCTCGGCGAAAGTGTTGGGGTTGTTCCAGTCGCCCGAGGGGGGCTCCACACCGGCCTGCTCGAAGAGTGATTTGTTGTAATACATCACCAGGAAATACACGCTGGCCGGGATGCCGTAATAGCGTTCGTTGATGTAAGAGGTGTTTTTGAACGGATCCTGGTAGAACTGGCTCATGTCCAGCTCGTTGTTGACGAACCCGGTCAGGTCGAGCACCTGCTCGTTCTTGACCAGGGTGGGGAACCAGGCCTGGGGGATAATGCCGATGTCGGGAGACTGGCCGGCCGCCATCTGGGAGGTAATTTTGGCGTAATACTCGGGCCAGGCGTTGGTGGCGGCAAGCTGCACCCGGATGGTGATGTTCTCGTCCGCCAGCAGTTTGTTGGCCTCCTCCACGGCAGCCTTCCACCCGGCGGTGGAGTCTTCAGTGCCGTTCAATGAGAGGATGATCTCGACCGGTTCACCGGCGGGAGCTTCCTGCCCGGCCGGTTCAGGTGCGCTGGTCGGTTCGGCCGGGGCAGCGGCTTCCGCAGTAGGTTTTTCCACGGCGGGCGCTTCACCTGCCGGTTTTTCTGTGGCTGGTGCCGGCGCCGCAGTGGGAGCGCAGGCTGCCAGAACCAGCGAGAGAACCAGGATCACAAAGGTGATGAGGGACAGCCTTTTCATTTTTCCTCCAATGTTGTAGATCGAATTGACTGGTTTCTGTTAGCGAAGTGAGAAATCCGTCTGGCGTATGGAAAGGCAAAGCAGGTCCGGATGAACTCCTTTCATTGAGCTGCGAGAAAGCAGCTCACATTTTCAACCCTGAAATGGTGGATACACCTTTGGAAAGCTGCTCCTGCCCCAGGAGGTAGAGGATCACGATCGGGAATACGGAGACAGCCGAGGCGGCCATAAACAGCCCCCACTGGGTGGTGTAGCGGCCGCGGAACCAGTTGAGGGCCAGGGGGAGGGTAAAGTTCGAATCGGTGCTCAGATAGATGAGGGGACCGAAGAAATCGTTCCAGCGCCCCAGGAAGAGTAGCAGGCCCAGGGTGATCAGGGCGGGCTTGATCATCGGCAGGACAATCTGAAAGAAAATCTGCCAGTGGCTGGCGCCGTCGATGCGGGCGGCTTCGATATAAGCCGTGGGGATGCCCGAGACGTACTGGCGCATGAGGAACACGCCGTAGGGGTTGAGCAGGGCCACCGGCAGGATGAGCGGCAGCAGAGTATCCACCCAGCCCAGGCGGGCAACGATGACATAGACCGGGATCAGGGTGATCTGGGAGGGGATCATCAGCATGACCAGCAGCAGCCAGAAGTAGAAATTCTTGTGCTTAAACTCGATTTTTGCGAAGGCGTAGCCGGCCATGGAGCAGGTGAGCAGGCCGAGTAAGGTGGTGCTGACGGCCACGATGGTGCTGTTCAGGAAGGCGGTCAGCAGCAGGCTGCGGCCGTCCCAGGTTTCGACCTGAAAGACCTGGATGAAGTTCTCCAGGGTAGGGTCCTGCGGCAGTAGAGTGGGCGGGTACTTCATGATCTCGGCCGGTGTCTTGAGCGAGGTGACGATCATCCAGGCAAAGGGGATGATGATCGAGATCGACACAGCCATGAGCACCAGGTGGCGGGCAGTGTTCAGGAAAGGTTTTTGCAGTGAAAATTTCTGCATACCGGCCTCACTCGTCCATGTAATACACCCAGCGTTTGGACAGGCGGAAGTTGAGCCAGGTGATGAGGAACAGGATAATGAACAGGATCCAGCTCACCACAGCCGACTGCCCCATCTCGAAATAGGAGAAGGCGAGCTGGTAGATATACATCACCAGGGTGTAGGTGGACAGCAGCGGACCTCCCGTGCCGCCGGTGATGATGTATACCTCCCCGAAGATATTGAAGGAGCTGATGATAAACGTGGTGAGCAGAAAGAAGGTGGTGGGAGAGAGCAGGGGCAGTGTGATATAGCGAAACTCATCCCAGGAACTGGCGCCGTCGATGCGGGCAGCTTCGTAGAAGGATGCCGGGATCCCCTCCAGGCCGGCGCTGAAGATCAGGTAAGCATAGCCCAGATTCTGCCAGACGATGTAAGCGACGATGGCCACACGCGCCCAGGTTGGCTCGCGCAGCCACTCGGGACCTGCGATACCGACCACGCCCAGGATGGTGTTGATCAGGCCGACGCCGGGGGCGAGCATCCAGTACCACACCAGGCTGATGGCAGCCGAAGCCGTGACAAAGGGCAGGAAGAGCGAGGTTTTATAAAAGCGCTGCAGCCGGGTCGGCTTCTTGAGCAGCACGGCAACCAGCAGGCCGAGAAGCATGACCAGAGGGACAATGCCGGTGGTGAAAATGGTGGTGTTGGTCAGGGCGTGGGCGAGCAGGCCGTGGCGGTCGCGGAAGACTTCGCGGAAATTATCCAGCCCGGTGAACTGCATCGGGCGCATCATGTTCCAGTCGGCGAAGGCCAGCACCAGGGCGGTGAGCACAGGCAGCACGGCGAAGGTGAGGAAGCCAACCATCTGGGGCATGATGAAGAAGTAGCCCCACAGGTTCTCGCCTACAGCCGTAGAGAAGTGCGGGCGGGAGAAAGTCTGGCTGGAGAGGGATGAGAAGGCCTTTTTCAGGCGGGATAGAGGAGAGGGCTGCATGGGCTGCGGTTATCGGAACACGCTGTTCGATGTAAAACGATTTATATAAAACGTTTTACAGATTGTACTGCAAATCATCCAGGAGTCAAGGAATCAGATGTGCCAATCGGGGAGTTTTTTGGGTGATCTGGCCAGTTTGAGACCGAGATCAGGCTGTTGAGCACTGAATTTTCCCGCTTTTCACCCGGTTTACGCCATAAATCGCTCACTAAATGGTCTCCAGTACCTGCAGCTCACCTGCCTGCATAATGAAAACCTTTCTGAAGCCTTGCTCTTCTGGACGCTCTCCGTTAAAATAGGTTTGCTGTAAATCGTTTTATCCATCCCAAGCGCATCGCCCGTTTGAGAGGCCACATGTCCCGTCCCAAAAGCAGTGTCACCATCCTGGATGTCGCCCGGCTGGCCGGCGTCTCCCCTGCCTCGGTCTCGAAGGTGCTCAATGATCGCCCGGGGGTAAGCAAGAAAACCCGCAGTGCTGTCCTTGACGCGATCGAGAAGCTCAATTACCAGACCAACCACATCGCCCGCAGCCTGCGCATGAACCGCTCGTTCAGCGTCGGTGTGATTACCGACGATATCGAGGGCGTGTTTACGACCACTCTGGTGCGCGGCATCGAAGATTCGGTGCGCGAGTGGGGGATCAATGTGTTTCTCTGCAACTCTTACGGAAAAGTGGAGCTGGAGCGGGACAATATCGAAGCGCTGCTGGCTAAACAGGTCGACGGGTTGATACTGATGAACGGATTCAAAGTCACCGGCCGGGGCCTGCCGGCAGCCCCCACCGGGCACATTCCGGTGGTCTATCTCTACCAGTACAGCGACAGCCCCACCATCCCGGCTGTGATCCCCGACGACGTGCAGGGTGCACGCCTGGCGGTAGAGCACCTGACCAGCCTGGGCCACCGCCGCATCGGGGTGGTCGGCGGGCCGTTAAATTACGAGGCCGTCAATAAGCGCCTGGAAGGATACCGGCAGGTGCTGGATGAGCAGGGCATCGCGTTCGATCCCCACCTGGTGCTGTTCGGTGAGTGGACACAGGCGGAGGGCTACCGCCTGACGCGCCAGCTTCTGGAGCTGCCCGAGCCCCCTACGGCGATTTTCACCATGAGCGATTTGACCGCCATCGGGGTGGCGCATGCGATCGTGGAGAAAGGGCTGCGCATACCTGTTGATATTTCCCTGACGGGGTTCGACAACCGCTTTTTCTCGCGCAACCAGCTCCCCCCGCTGACCACGGTTGAGCTGCCGCTGTACGAGATGGGGAAGAAGGCCGGAGAGCTGCTGCACGCCAGCATCGCCGGGGAGGCGCCCCCGCCCCAGCGGCATGTGATCCCCTGCAGGCTTGTGCTGCGCGAATCCACCGCCCCACCACGGAAGTAGAACAGTCAGATCGTGCCCCGAACGGCCAGGGGACCTGGAATCATTGAGTGCGAATGCGTGGAGATGCGCAGCAGTTCCCCCAATCCCAATAACTGGTAATTCTATTCCCCGGCGGCTGAGGGCCCGGGAAACGGGCTTCGGGCTGAAAAGAGCACGAAACCGGTCTTCGCCAGGTTTAGAATTCTCCCAGAGGCAGTATTGCTTACATTCGAAAAAGAACGCCAGGAACAAGATTAACCATCTGTCATCAAACCAGCCCCATGAAGGTGGGGCTTTGCGCTCTTTACAGGTACACCTTTAGCTGCTGACAGTCGCATGTGGATACATTGGCAGGCTGATAGCGACTTTGACGGTTTTCGACCGGATACACACACAACCCGCTGTCTCAAACAGCGCGGGACACCTGTCCGCCCCGCAGAGCGGGGTGTTACTGGTTCCCACGGAGACCGTGGGAACCAGAAAATAAAGACCCGGTTATCGCCGGGTTTAGAATTCCCCAAAGGGAATATTGATTCTATACGAAAAAGAACGCCAGGATTATTTTTTTCCCATTTATCATCAAATTATCATCAAACCAGCCCCACGAAGGTGGGGCTTTGCGCTCTTTAAAGGTGCAGCTTCAGCTGCCGAATCTATGTAGTGAGAATCGGAGGACGCCGGGAGCGCAGACAGCCCGGTAGGCACCGCGCGAGTCGAGGGGCCCTACGCGCAGCGGATAGGCAGGTGATTAAGCAGAAGTGGTCCTGAACTAAACAGCCGTGCTCCTACCGGTCGGATGGGATAAGTTCGGGAGATTTATGATCGAGGTAATAATCCGTTCAATCCGTTATAAAAATCCGCTGCCACCCCCACCCTGACCCTCCCCCGCTGCGCAGACCTGCCTGCGGCAGGCTGCTTGCAGGGGAGGGAATTAAAATCCGTTCCTTCCGTTCTATCATCCGTTGTCAAATCCGCTGTCACCACCAGCCTGACCCTCTCACAGAGAAGGCTTTAAATTTGTGTATCATAGTAATCAATTCTGATTTTTTGGTATGCCAGAGACACGGCGATACAAATTTCCGCCCGCAGGCCGCTTCGACCGGGCTTGCGCAGCAAGCCGCTCCGCGTGCCTGCGGGCGGCAGGCGTGCCTGCAGGGGAGGGAACTAATATCCGTTCAATCCGTTCCCGAGCGACCGCAGGTCGCCATCCGTTGACCAACGTCAGGCGGCCGCAGAGAAATCTCTGCGGCCGCCTTTTCGCAGCGCTATCCGTTGAGGAGCGGATTAGCCAAACCGGGCGTAGTCGATCAGGTCGTTCAGCTTGCACGTGGCCAGACCGATGACGTGATCGCCCCCGCCGTAAAACAGGTAAACGGTGTCGTCCACCACCGGGTTGGCGCAGGAGAAGACCACGTTGGGAATATCCCCGCGCAGCTCCCAGAGCTCCCGCGGCCCGAAGACCGGTCGAGCCGGGCGGTTGATCACCCGGGTGGGATCCTCCAGGTCAAGCAGGATCACACCTATATTATATACATGGTCAGGTCCGTAGGCATGGTTGAGCACCAGCCAGCCGTGCGGGGTTTCGATGGGGATGCCGTTGTTGCCAACGCTCTGGCTCTCCCAGTGGTTCTCCGCGCGCGGCCCGTAGATGGGCGCCATGAGCTCCTCGGGCCAGTGGATCAGGTCGTCGGAATAGGCAATCCAGACGTTCGGCCAGCGGCGGTGCAGAGCGGCAAATTTGCCGTTCAGGCGGCGCGGGAAGAGCAGGTGATCCTTGTTGTCCTCGCCGCGCACCAGCGGGCCCAGGCGCTCCCAGGTGAACAGGTTGGTGCTGCGGGCCACCATCGGAAGGATTCCGCCGCCGTAGTGCGTGGCGCTATCGGGATCGTGCGGGTGAGACGAGTAGGCCGTGTAGGTCATATAGAACACGCCCTCGATCTCCACCACGCGCGGATCCTCCACGCCGCGGTTCTCGAACTCGTCCTGGGGGGCGAGCACCGGCTGGCGGAAACGGTTCCAGTTGAGCCCGTCTGGGCTATAAGCATAACCGATTCTGCTCACCCAGTCCAGACCCTGAGCACGGTACCACATGTGAAACAGGCCGTCGCGGTAGATCACCGCCGGGTTGAAGACGTTGTACGTTTCCCAGTCCGATGTGGGATCGGGCAGCAGGATGGGGTTTGCCGGGTGACGTTCAAAGATTGGGACGCAGTCTTGAAAAAACATTCCTTTATGCACCAATTTGAGATGAGATTTGCAGGCGGTTGAGCACCGCCCGGTTGGCTGCGTTCCCAATCAGGCAGCCGCCGGTGGGAACGCTGACCAAAAATAACACCGTGCCGAGCAGCAGCAGCACCGCCAGCAGCAGGCCAAAGGCCAGCGTGTAGAGCGGGTGTTTACCGATCATCACCGCCGCGTTGCGCCAGGCGCTGCGCAGCGACGGGGTTTCCTGCTCGAAGAGGAAAGGCAGCGCGTAGAACTGCAGCAGGATCCAGAAGACGGTCAGCGTAACATACAGGCCCTGGGCAAAGCGCACGGCAGGGGAGCTGCCCCCCAGCCCGGTGAGGCGGTAGTCCATCACCAGCACCAGCAGCACGAACAGGTTGACCAGTCCCCAGCGCAGGGCGACCGGCCAGTATGCGCGCACACCGAACCAGAAATCCTTATGGTCGGCCAGCTCGTCGTGCGCCCGGCGGTTGGTGTAATAGAACAGACCGAAGGTGGCGAAGGGAGCAGGCAGCACCAGCAGCATGCAGATCAGCCAGGCGAATGATACCACAGCCGTCGTCCACACGTCTTCCCACAGGTCGCTCAGGGCGTGTTTAAAGATCGAGATGAGATCCAGCATGAGCTGCTTGGGTCTGCCCTGCGGGCAGGCAGGTCAGTCCAGGGCCGCAGGAATCCTGTGCGCGTCAAGCTGACCTGCCCGCTGGCCGGGCTGTTATCCTTTCACTCCGGTGTATGCCACCCCTTCGATGTAGTACTTGCTGAAGAGGAAGAAGAGGATCAGCACGGGGATGGCGTTGAACATGGCGCCCACCAGGATGAGGTTCCACTGCGCTTTAAACTGCTGCTGGAAGATGCTCAGGGCCACGTTGAGCACCCATTTGTTGGGCGAGTTGAGGTACAGCAGGGGCGTGAGGAAGTTGTTCCACATGCCCTGGAACTGCAGGATAAAGACGGTGAGCAGCGCCGGCCGGGTGAGCGGCAGGATGATGTCTTTATAGATCTGCAGGCTGCTGGCCCCATCGATCAATGCGGCCTCTTCCAGGTCGCGCGGGATGGAGCGGAAGAACTGGGTAAGGATGAAGATAGCGTTTGCGCCCACCGCCCCGGGCAGTATCAGCGACCAGAATGTGTTTAGCAGGCGCAGTTTGCCCATGAGCACAAAGGCCGGGATGAGCGTCACCGCGCCGGGGATCATCATCGAGGCGAGCATGAAGGTGAAGAGCAGGTTTCGGCCGGGGAAGTTCAGGCGCGCGAAGGCGTAGGCGGCCATGGAGCCGAAGATCACCTGCAGGATGGCCACAGTAACAGACAGGAAGGCAGTGTTGAACAGCCACTGCGGGAACGTCCCTCCCTGGCCTACATCCGTGTTCCACAGCTCAACCCAGTTTTCCCAGCGCCATACGCGGGGGAAGAACTGGGGCGGATAGGCGACGATCTCGGCGTCGGTTTTGAAGGTGCCGATAAAGGCCAGGATGAACGGCGTGAACAGCACCAGGCCGATGAGGATGAGCACCAGATAGCGGAGGGTGTGCTTGACATAGTAGCTGGTTGGCCGCCGGTGGGCAGCCTGGTCTGCCCTCATTTGAACCTGTTGAGCGGTTGTTGCCATGGTTTACCTCCTAACGGTCCCTACCCGGTGGAGCCTGCCTGCACGCGTGGATCACGGCACAGGGGCTGCCGGGCAGGGCCAGGCCGGTTAGTAGATCTCGGTGCCGCGTTCCAGAAACCGGCGCTGGACGAAGGTGAACAGGAAAATGATCACCCCCAGGATGAAAGCCATCGCCGAGGCATAACCCATCTGGATGGGCCCCTGCTGGCCGAGCGCCTCACGGAAGATGAGGTACACCGGGGTCAGGGATGTGCCCAGCGGGCCGCCGCGGGTGGCCAGGTACACCTGGTCGAAGACCTGCAGCGCGCCGATCGTGCCCAGCACGACCACCAGCAGGATAATGGGGCGCAGGAGGGGCAGGGTGATCTTCCAGAACTGCTGCCAGCCGTTGGCGCCGTCGATCGCTGCGGCCTCGTACAGGGTGGGGTTGATATCCTGCAGGGCGGCCAGGAACATGATCATGAAGGTCGGCGCTGTGGTGAAGATGTTCTGCACCATGATGGCCATCCAGGCGATGCTTGGGCCGCGCAGGTACCACTGGCTGGAGGGGATATCGCCGCCGAAGGCCTGCACGATGAGCTGGATCAGGCCGCGCGGGTCGCCCAGCCAGTTGATGCCCTCCCATTCGATGCCGAAGATCCCCAGCACCAGGTCGAGGAAGTAGTTGAGGTAGCCGGTGCGCAGGTACAACCAGATGAAGATCAGAGTGATAACAACCGAAGAAGTCACGCTGGGTGCGTAGAAGATGGTGCGGAAGAACTGCTTGAACCGCATGGGGGTGTTGAGCAGCACCGCCAGAGCGATGGCGATCGCCGTCTGGAAGGTGACCACGATGACGGCGTACCAGAACACGTTGTAGAGCGACTGGATGAAATCGCGGGCTGTGGGATCGACCAGGCCGTTGAACGCACGGGCGTAGTTATCGAAGCCGATCCATTCGGGAGGGGTGAAAATATCGTAGCGGGTGAAGGAGATGTAAAAAGCAAAAGCCATCACCCCGATGGTGAACGTCAGGGTGACCAGCAGGTACGGCGCCAGAAAGGCGTAGCCGGTGAGCATGTTCAGCCGGCGCGCCCGGTGCGACCACACACTGCGGATGGCACGGGCAAAGAAAAAGGCTAAAACCGCCGAGAACACTGCGGCGGCGATCAGGAAGGGGATCGCGGTTGTCCGGACCTCTTGGAGATAGGTCTCAATGGTGCGCATCACCTGCGGGCCGCCGCGCGTGGGAGCGTTGAACAGGGCGATGACCATCAGCACCAGAAAGGTGACCAGAAACGCAAGCAGCGCTGGAACCAGGCCCGAACGACTGCTCTCCCGCGGTGCGGCGGGTGAAAACTGTTTGGCCATGCGTTCGTCTCCTTTCTACGCTTGAAAACGTACGAACCGGAGGAAGGCCGGACCGCCCGGCCAGAGGGAGTGCCTCCCCCGCCGGAGGCTGCCCGTGCGGGGGAGGCGCAGTGGAGAAGAAGAATTATCCGCCGCTGTCCAGCAGGGCCTGGGCTTCCTGGTTAGCCTGGTTGAAGGATTCTTCAACCGTCTGGTCGCCGAGGAAGACCCGGCTGAGAGCCTGCGAGACGATGTCGTTGATGCGGCCGGTGTTCGGGCCCCAGTAAGCGACGCGCGAGTCGGGCAGGCTGCCGCCGGCAGCAATGCGAGCGTCCTTATCGTTGATGATCAGGTCGGCCTGGCTGGGGTGCGTGCTGTAGGCGAACCCGGTCTCGACGATGGCGGCCTGGTTCTCCTCACCGGTGACGAAGAGGGTGAAGGCGGCCGCGGCGCGCGGGTACTGCGTGGCAGCGCTGACACCGATACCGTTGGTGAAGATCACATCGGCGCGGGTGACCGGGCCGGCGGGGATCAGCACGCTGTCCCACTCAACATCGGGGTAGTCCAGGTTCATGGTGTTGACCATCCAGCCGCCTTCGGTGGTCATGGCGACCAGCTCGCGGCCGATAGCCTCACCACACCAGGAGGCACCGACGTCGGCGGGGGTGACCAGGCTGCCCTCTTCGTACATCTCGGCGACGAAGGTGGCCATCTCGGTCACCTCGGGGGTGTTGAGGGTGGCGGTGGTCAGGTCGTCAGAGACGAAGGAGCCGCCGTTGGAGAAGACAAAGGGGGCGAAGCGAGCCCAGTCGGCGCCCATGCAGAAGCCGGCGTAGTTTCCGGCCTGAGCAATCTGGTTAGCAGCGGCGCGCATGTCTTCCCAGGTCCAGTCTTCGGTGGGCGGTTCCACGCCGGCATCCTCAAAGGCCTGCGGCAGGTAGATCAGGCCCAGGGTACCCCAGTCTTTCGGCAGGGCATAGACGGCATCATCGGTAGCGAAGATGGTGAAGAGCTGCGGGATGAAGTCGTCGCGGCTCACACCGGCTTCCTCCATGTAGGGGGTCAGGTCAAGGAGCTGGCCCGAGGGAGCGAAGGCGGTCATGAGCTGGTCGTCCACGTAGAACACGTCCGGAGCGGTGCCGGCCGCCATCTGGGCTTTCATCTTGTCCTGGAACTGATCGGGGACAGGGACATAGTCCACCGTGACCTCAGGGCAGACTTCGTTGAAGCGTGCGATGGAGTCGCGGTAGATCTGCTGCTCGGTGGTATCGCCCCAGCCGGAGAAGGTGATGGTGGCGCCTTCTTCAACTTCGATCGGGCAGCCGGAAGCAGCAGTTTCTTCGGTCTCAGCCGGCTCTTCGGCCTCTTCGGTCTCAGCCGGAGCCTCGGTCTCAGGAGCAGCCTCCGTGGGCTCTTCCATCACCTCGGTGGGCTCTTCCACGGCCTCGGTTTCCGGGGCAGCAGGCGGTTCAACGGCTTCGGTCGCCGGCGCCTGGGCACAGGCCGCCAGCACCATCGAAAGAACCATCAAAACAGAGATCAAAAGGGTCCATCTGCTTTTCATCTTTCTCACTCCTTGTCAAGAATCGAAATTCGAAAAAGGTTGGATGGTGATGTGTGTTTCTGCTGAGAAGCTTCTGCCAATAGAACCTCCTTTTGCCGCTGGAACGGGGGATGCTCGTTTCAGGGCAGTCTTAATGTTTGACCGCAGTCTGAGCCTCGAAGATCTGCCGGAGGGCCTGTTCGACCGACTTCCACTGCAGACCTTCCAGACTGTCGTAGGTAAGGTGGGCGATGCCGACCCGCTCGCGCGGGCCGAGGCCGACCGCCCACATACCAGCCGCCAGGGCCGCCTCAATGCCGGCACGCGCGTCTTCGAAGACCACGCAGTGCTCGGGGGAGACGTTGAGGAGCGAGGCGGCGTGCAGGAACAGGTCGGGAGCAGGCTTGCTGCGCTCCACGCTGTACCCGTCGGCGACCTGGTCAATCAGATGGGCGATCCCCAGGCCGTCGATCACAGCCCGGGCGTTTTTGCTGGCCGAGCCGATGGCGATGCGCACACCGGCAGCGCGGACCTGCTCGAGGAACGCCAGCACCCCTGCGAGCAGGCTGTCGGGGTTGACGGAGGCGATCGATTCCACGTAGTAGCGGTTCTTGCGATCCATCATCTGCTGCAGCCTGTCTTCGGGGTAGACACGCCCGTTGAGCAGGCGCATGAGGGATTCGCGCCGGTCGACCCCGCGCAGCCGTTCGTTATCCTGGCGGGTGAACGGCAGGCCTTCTTCATCCGCCAGGCGCTTCCAGGCCTGGTAGTGGAGCTCGGAGGTGTCGGTGAGCACCCCGTCCAGGTCGAAAATGACGCCCTGAATGGGGAGGGCCGGGCGGAGCACCCGGGCATGGGCCACCTGCTCTCCGGATTTCTGCTCCGTTTGCGGGCGCAGGTCGAAGTCGTAGCTGCGGCCCTGATACTGGATGCGGAACACCAGGCGGCTCCAGCCTGCGGGCAGCGCAGGGTTCACCTGCGGGCCCTGCGGACCGAGGGTCAGCCCGCCGAAGCCGAGCACGGCCGCCTGCCACAGCCCGCCGTGGGTGGCAATATGGATACCGTCGCGGGTGTTGCCGCGCGCATCCTGCAAGTCGGTGCGGGCAGCGTGGATGAAATGCTGGTAGGCAGCCTGCAAATCGCCCAGGCGGGCCGCCAGCAGAGCCTGGATGGCCGGCCCGAGCGAAGAGCCCAGGGAGAGATCGGTGAGGGGGGTGTAGTAATCCCAGTTGGCCCTGAGTTCTTCAAGCGAGAACTCATCAGCCAGCAGGTGGAAGAACATGAGCACATCGGGCTGCTTGATGATCTGCGTCTCCTGCACACCCTCGATGCCCAGCAGGGCCTGGAAGGAACGGCTGCGCGGATCGTAATCCTGCTGGTTGATGTGCTTGAGCTTGAAATAACCCTCAAACTGCTCGAAAATGCCGCGCTGGGGGTCGAAGCCCAGGTACATGCGGTCGATCACGTCCTGCCAGTGCTCGAGCACCTCCGGCGTGATCTCGAGGGCCTGCTTCAGGTGCTGCGCGGCATCGGGATGCTGCTCCTGCAGCCAGGCGAGCACTTCCTGGGCGGCGCGCAGGTTCCAGCGCGCCATGATGTTGGTAAAGGCGTTGTTGGACACGTGATCGTGGTATTCATCGGGCCCGATCACGTTGCTGATTTCGTAGCGCCCGCGCTCCTGGTTCCACTCGGCGCGCGAACCCCAGAAGCGGGCGGTATCGAGCACGATTTCGGCGCCGTAGAGGCGCATGAATTCATGGTCGCCGCTGACTTTCCAGTACTGCATGACGGCGTAGGCCACGTCGGCCGAGATGTGGATCTCGATATCGCCCGGCCAGATGCGCACCAGGTCCTGCCCGTTGGGGCCGATCACCCAGCGAGGCGTGGTCTCATCGCCGGTGGTGGCACTCTCCCAGGCGTACATGGCGCCCTGGTAGCCGTTCTCGCGCGCTTTGCGGCGCGCCCCGGGCAGGGTGTGGTAGCGGTAGAGCAGCAGGTTGCGGGCCAGGTGCGGGCTGGTGTAGGTAAAGAAAGGCAGGACGAAGATCTCGGTATCCCAGAAGACGTGGCCGCGGTAGCCAAAGCCGGTGAGCGACTTGGCCGGGATGCTGACGCGGTCGTCGCGGCGGGGGACGGCGATGAGCAGCTGGAACAGGCTGTAGCGCAGCGAGATATCGGCCTCAAAATCGCCCTCGATGGTGATGTTGCAGCGCTCCCACTCCTGGTCCCAGGCCTGGCGGTGGGCGGCGAAGAGGGAGTCGTAGCCGGCCTGGACGGCCTGCGCCAGGCCCTGCCCGGCGCTCTCGCGCGGGTTGTCGCTCTCGCGGCTGGAGTAGGCACAGACCAGCTTCTCAATCTGCTGGGGCTGGTCGGGGAGACCGTGCAGGCGGGCCACCAGGGTGGGCAGGCCGCGTGTGTCCCAGTAGGTGTAGCCCACCTCGCTCCCGGCGTTGAGGTGGAAGGCTTCGCACAGCTCGATCTCGCTTTTCAGCGTGCGCAGCGTGAGGTAGGCGCTCTGCGGGTCGATGCGCCCCTGCGAGACGGGCTTCCAGTGCAGCATGCCTTCGTTGTGGATGAAGGCCGAGAGGCCGGCGCGGATTTCGATCTCGCCAGACCAGTTGAGCGGGGTCACTCGCAGCCGCACCCCCAGCACGTGCTGGTCGGCCAGGCTGGCGAAGCGCTCGAACTCCAGCCGGGACTGCTTTCCGGCGGGGCTTTCCCAGACGATGGTGCGCAGCAGGGTGGCGCTGCGCATGTCGAGCGTGCGGCGGAATTCCAGCAGTTTGCCGCTGTCCAGGTTGAAGCGCTCGCCGTCGAGCAGCACATCCAGCGAGGTCCAGTCGGGGGTGTTGGCGAGCTCGGTGTATACGACCGGCGCGTCGTCGAAGATGCCGTTGATCAGCGTAACGGCCTGGTCGTTGGGGTAACCTTCTTCGAAGGTGCCGCGCGTGCCCAGGTAGCCGTTACCAATCGAGAATACCGTCTCACGGGCGCGCTGGCCGGCGGGGTCGAACTCTGTTTCAACAATCTGCCAGGGGTTGGTCTGGTTTTCGATCGAAATCATTCTCCATGCTCCATGAACCTGTTTCCCCATTGGATGGTTCGGGATCACGGGTTCAGGGTTTTAGTTTGGATTGTTAGACTGCCCGCAGAAACCCTGGCTGGACTGGCGCACCACCAGGGTGGGCTCCAGGAGGAGCGAGGTCTGCGGGCTGGTTTTTTCCTCCAGAAGATCGAGCAACAGGGACATGACGCGCTGGCCAACATCCCAGATCGGCTGGCGGACAGTGGTGAGGGAGGGATAGAAGTACTGGGTGAGGGGCATATCGTCGAAGCCGGTCACCGCCAGCTCCGGCCCGACGCGCACCCCTTTTTCGCGGGCGGCATGCAGGGCGCCGATGGCCATCAGGTCGTTGAAACACACGAGGGCGGTGGGATGCTCACCAGGAGGGCAGTCCAGCCACGCCGAGGTGACCTGGTAGCCGAACTGGACGATGCCTTCGCCGTGGGCCACCCACTCGTCGTACAGGGGGATGCCCAGCTCGCTCAGGCGGCTGCAGATGCCTTCCATGCGGTTCTGGCCCACGCGCGAATCCTGCGGCCAGGCGAGCACGCCGATGCGGCGGTGGCCCTGCTCGACCAGGTGGTCGATCACCTTGCGCATCCCGGCGCAGCCGTCCACGTCCACATAGGGGAACTCGAAGCCGGGGCGAGAGCGTCCGAAAGCGACGAAGGGGAAGTTGCGCTCCTTGAGGAATTCCACACGCGGATCGTTGTACTCGACCGAGTAAAGTACGAACCCGTCGACGCGGTTGGTGTCGATCAGCTCGCGGTAGCCGGAGATCCAGGCGCCGCCGGGGTGGTGAGGGAAGGCGAGCATGTGGTAGCCGGCGCTTTCGGCGGCGGTGGCCATGCTCTGGATGAACTGGTCGAGGATGCTGTTGGACAGCCCGCGGGGTGCGGGCTCCCAGGAGAAGCCGATCATGTAGCTGCGCTGGGAGCGCAGGCTGCGGGCAATCAGGTTGGGGCGGTATCCGAGTTCGCGCACCGACTGCCAGATGCGCTCTTCTTTCTCTTTGGAAATACGGACCTTACGGTTGATCACCTTGGAAACCGTCTGATAACTGACCCCCGCATGAGCTGCGACTTCCTTGAGCGTTACTTTCCTGGCCATGTGATGCACACCTGTGAAGAAAGAAGACAGATCGTCGCTATGCGAACGTTCGCATAACTAATATATAATCCGGAAAAGAAAGATTGTCAAGAGAAGAGGTACAGGATTTATGAATAAAGGTGATTTGTGCGCTATTTGGGACAGGGGACGCGGATGCAGCGGAAAACGCGGATATTTTTTAAGATGCGCAGCATAACCCGCGCAGCTTAACTCGTTCCCCAAGCTACGCGTGGGCACCAGTAGTGCATCTTTTACAAATGAAGCCCTGCCTGTGCAGGGCTTCGTGCTCTTCAAAGGTGCAGCTTTAGCTGCCAGAGAACTATAGTTACTTCTCCTGGCCGCACCGCGGCCGCCACAGGTGGACCGATCAGCCCGGGTCAACTGGCCGCCCCGCGGAGCGGGGCATTCGCCGGCTCCCACGCAGAGCGGCATGGTTCCTATGCTCGGGAGCCAGAAATTTTATCGTCCATACGGGCGGATCTGAGACACGCCTGTATGAGCCGCCCCTGACCTGAACAGCGGTCGCCTCATAGGAAAGGGGGGACATCATCCGTGAAATCCGTTATTGAGCAACCGAATTTAGTCATCCGCTGTCAGACCTCTACCCTTACCCTCTTTCAAGCGCAGGTTTTTAATTTCATCATGGCTGCCAGGCATCTGAATGCCGCATCCAGGCATCCTGAGCGGAGCCCGGCATGGGAACCATGCCAGGGCGCAGTCGAAGGGCGTCTGGGTGCGGCATTTATTACCCGTTTGCCGCTCACAGGGGAGGGCCATTCAGGTAACTCATTCCCACGCTCCGCGTGGGAATGGAAGACAAACCCGCCCGCTCGCGGGTGGGTTTGTTTGGCCGCTCCGCGGCCACCGCAGATGGACCGGTCAGCCTGGATCAACAGGCCGCTCCGACCGATGCTCCGGGTGCCCGGGTGGCGGCTAATTCGCCCGCAGGCCGCTTCGACCGGGCTTGCGCAGCATGCCGCTCCGCGCGCCTGCGGGCGGAAGTCTGTATCGCCATGTCAATGGCATACCATAATACAAGAATTGACTGCCAGGAGACAAAAATTTACAACCTATCTCTTTGAGATCCTTACGTTCCCCCCTTTTGGCGGCTATTCGTTTATGCCGCTCACAGGGGAGGGCTATTATTGACTATGCGCAGGGAAGGATCACAGCACGTGCAGTTCGTGCAGGCAGCCCACCAGCTCCTCCCTGCTGCGCACACCAAACAGGCGCTGCATGCGGTTGAGGTGATAGCGGACTGCCGTGGTGCTCAGGTTGAGCTGCGCGGCGATGTGGGCATCGTTCGCTCCCACTGCGGCGAGCCGGGCGATCTCGCGCTGCCGCGGCGACAGGCGCAGCCAGACGCGCTGGCCCTTCCCCTGTTCCTGGCAGTAGGCTCGCAGGAAGTCCAGCAGCGCCTGGTAGAGCTCGGCTTCGTCCACCCTGCAGGCACGCACCACTTCCAGCGCGGCCCGGCGCACCGCCAGCAGGCGCTCCAGGCCGGCCCGGTCAGGGGGATCCATCTTACTCCTCCGTGTCAGCACAGCAGTTCTCCGGATTATTGGCTATGCGCAGGGCATTCAGGGATCGCCATCCGGCTCCCTGTACATCCGCCTGCGGAAGCGCCGCAGGCGCTCGCAGGGCGGGTTCAACACCTGCCTCCGGCGGCGCAGCACCACACGGTGCACCTGCCCCGTGGACTGGTCGAGCAGTTCCGTGCCCGGGTAGAAGCTCCCCATGCGCAGCCCGTAGTGCACCTCGCTCAGGTTGAGCTCCGCCCCGGGCGCCAGAGGATAAGGACCCGGATCGTGCAGCAGCACGAAGTTCACCCGGGCCGGCCCGGTTTCGGGCTGCTCGTGCTCGGGAGAAGGGTCCATCTGCGGCCTCTACCCTGCACACATCAAGCCGGACTCCCCACCGGCAGCGGCTCCGTCACCGCGATGCCCGGCTCATATGGCTCCAGCTCTGCGTCTGCAGCGAGCACGATGCGCACCCGTGCCCGGCGGGCGGTGAACCCCACCAGACGGCCGGCGATCAGGCTGCCGAAGCGGTCCTCCGCAGCATCGCGCAGCTGCGGGGTGGGCGCGCTGAAGGTGAACGTGCAGGCCCCGGGGTCGAAGCGCCTCAGTTCCAGGCAGCCCAGCCACTCGCGCGGCCGGCGGCTGCACAGCTCAGACATCAGCTCGGCGCGGAGCTCATCCCAGGCCTGGGCGGCGGTCTGCTGTGCGCCGGGTCGTACGGGCAGGTCGAGCGAGGGATCGCGCGGCGGTTCGGGGAGAGGATCTTCTGGCGGCTCGCCGGGCTCGTCCACGGCGGGGGGTTCCTCGCCGCCGCCATCCTCGAGCAGGGCGCCCAGGCCGGCGCGCAGCAGGAAATCCCGCGGCAGGTACTTCCAGGGGGCAGAGGCGTAGGGCTCGCGCGGCAGGTAACCCCTGACCCAGTTGGTGTAGATCACGCGCGCCGGGTGGTGCAGGCTGCGCCGGTTGCGGTAAGCCTCGGCCAGGCAGCCCAGCAGGCGGTGCACGTCGCGGTAGCGCTCGGCCGGGCCGAAGATCGACTCGCCGAAGAGCTCGCCGGCCGCCTGCAGGATGCGCTCCACGGCCGCCGGGCTGTCTTCCAGGCCGGGGAGCGATGGATCCGGAAGGGCCGCGGACGCGGGCTGCTCGCCGGGAGAGGCCTCCGGGTCCGGGGCGGTGCTGCCCGGAGGATCGTCCGGGGAAATTTGTGCCGGAGAGCCGCGCGCCTGCTGCTCCGCTGATGCGGCGAGCGCTGAAGTGCCCGCGTCCGCCGTCTCCACCGGCGGTTCCGGGACCGGGTCTGCCGGAGGAGCGGTCAGACCGGCGCTTTGAGCTTCCGGAGGTGCGCCGTTTTCGGGTTCTGGCAGGGATTCTGGGGAGTCCTGACTCTCTGGATCTGAAAAAAGAGAAAAATCTTCTTCTCTTTCTTCTTTGCTTTCCGGAGGACCTAAAGAGGAGTCTGAAGAAGTTAAGTCAGAAGATTCTTCTTTAAAGAGAGAGTCTTTAACTTCTTCTTTAAATAAAGAATCCTTAACTTCTTCTTGACTTAAAGATGACACCCGCAAAAATGGGACTCCCGGGTCTGAATGGACCTGCAAAAATGGGACTCCCGCATCGCATGCATCCGTTGAAAATGGGACTCCCGGATCCGGGTCTGCATTCAAAAATGGGACTCCCGCATCGATATCTGCCAGCGAAAATGGGACTCCCGTTTGCGGTGGATCGAACGAAAATGGGACTCCCGAACCGGCCAGCGTGGAGGGGAAATCCGGGCCGGGATGGGCCAGCGTGCCGTGGAATACGGAGCTGTCTGCTCCGCAGCCGGCGGATTCAGGCCGGGAAGTGCTGGTGTCGCGCGCGGCCGGTTCGCTGCCGGCAGCGCCGGGGATCCCTGCAGCCTGCAGCAGCTCACGGCCCCGCGGGGTGAGAGACCAGTCGTTATAGCGCTTGCCGCGCACGACCAGGCCCTGTGCGGCCAGATGCTGCAGGCCGGCCGTGACGCGGTTCTTGCTCCAGCCGGTGTCCACAGCGAGCTGCCCTGCCCCGCGGGGACCGGGGCTGAGTGCCAGGGCGAGCAGCAGGCAGGTTTCGAGCTTTTTGAGCGGGTAGAGGGAGCGGGCCGGCCCGGCGTCCGGGGCTGTGCAGATGCCGGAGCCGGAGCCCGTACGGCGTTGGTTCTGGGCGGTCAAGGTCATCCTCCTGGAACAAAATAGAACATCTGTTCTGTTTACTCCCATTCTACACACATGCGGCGGTTTGCGAAACGCAAAAGGGGGTGAAAAACAGGGGATTAGCAGAAAAATACCCCTCCCCCGAGGGGTTAACCGGCTCTGTTCGCCGTTGTCAGTGACAGACCGTTGATGCAGGCATCAGGAAGCTCGCTGCCCGTCGAAATGCCCTGTTTATTACCCCCACCCTGACCCTCCCCCGCTGCGCAGACCCACCTGCGGCGGGCTGCTGGCAGGGGAGGGGACAAATCCGTGAAATCCGTGTTCCTGATCCGCTGTCAGCCCACCCTGACCCT
>Ga0134096_1001194_pt1 | contig 21873 bp, 10 predicted proteins | sample 7_2taG_FD_94448 | JGI IMG/M metagenome (GOLD analysis project Ga0134096, IMG submission 94448) | Switchgrass degrading microbial communities from high solid loading bioreactors in New Hampshire, USA - 7_21_20_110_A3 metaG | ecosystem: Engineered > Bioreactor > Semi-continuous > Anaerobic >... | reverse complement strand
CGCGTTGGCTACGCATGCTGCTCAGTCATACCTTTGCCGTTCTACTCGCCCAGCAAGCGGGCTTGGACTCCCCCCTCCAATTCGCCCGCCTGCTGGATGATTAAACTTGTACATTGGGTTAGCGATTAGCTAAAGCGAGAGCCTGCGTAGGGGCGGAGCTTGCTCCGCCCGTTGTTTTTCCCTCGACCGAATTGGGTCACCCCCGTTTGACCCAGCGCAAAATGGGCCGGGTGGCCCAACACGCGCGCGCCGATTCTCCCTACGATTGAGACATGAGTACGATGAGCGAAGGAAGCACATCATGGCAACGAAGCTCAACCGCGAGGCGCTTCAGCACGCGCGCAAGCTGATCGAAGGCGGCGATTATGTGGTGGATACCGACTGGAGCGAGCGCCAGCCATCCGCCGACCAAGAGAATCGCTTCCTTGACCGGCACGACTGGGACGAGTACAGCAAGTGGTATCTGGCCGAAGAGTCGTCCGAGGACAGGGACAACAAAGGGCGCTACAAGTTCCCGTTTGGCGACTTCAAGAGGGTTCACCGGGCGGGTGTGATCGCGGCCAAGCAGCGCGCCGCGCAAAACGACTATACCGACGTGGAGAAAGCCGCCGACGAGCTGCTTCAGTTGATCGACAGGAAGGAAGGGCGCGAGAGCTAACGCTCGTCCGCCTGATCAGCCTCATCCGGCGCGGCGGGCTGCGGCGTGTCAAAGCGCAGCAAGACTCCCGTCGCGTCGTCGTGTGTTTTCATGCGCGGGTATAGCTCGTGGTCGGGGTCGTCGCGCTCCGCCTGCCGCAGCAGCGTGAGATAGCCTGCCAGCCCGCGCGTGCGGATCTGCTCCGCCATGAACGCGCGCCGCTCCTGCGCCAGCGCGGCGGCCGTGTCCTCGTCTGCCGCGAAAACCTCGTCCGCGCTTGGCGGCCACAGGAGGCCATCGGTCAGCACGCCCGCGAAGACGGCCCGGTCCAGCGAGAGCGTCCCCGTCTGCACGAAGTAGCGGAGTTCCGGCAGCCCGTCCAGCACGCCGACACCCTGTCCCGGCTGGGGCAGGCCGTGCTTGTCCACGTAGTTGTGGCGCAGGCCATTATTGAGGTTCAACTTGCGGACTTCCGGCTGCTCGGTCAGCGCGCGGAAGGGCAGGTCCGGGTGCTCGCTGCGCAACTTGAGCGCGGTGCGGCTGAGCGCGCTGTCAAACTCGACCAGATTCGCGGCGGTCGGGATCTCGAAGCGGCCGTCCTCATAGAGCACAATCAGCGCAGTGTCTCCGGCGTGCGCCCAGCGCAGATCGTTGGACACCGGATCGTACTCCGCTAGCGTGACGACGCACGCGGGCAGCGCCAGCCGCACCAGGCGCGGATCGTGACTGAGCGTGTTGTAAATCTCCTCAGGGAAGCCCATCCGTTCCAGTTCCAGCGCGCCGAACCGCTCGATCAGCGCGCGGCCAAGAGCGGCATTGGCTTCCAGCAGCAATGCCCGCAGGTCGGTGATGGTTCCTTCTGCAATCAGCCGGGCGAGCGAATCCCGCACGACGCGCGCGGCGTAGGCTGCGGGCGTCAGCTTCTGGGGCAGCGTGTTGAGATAGCGTTGGAGCAGCGGGGGAGTCAGGCGCGTGGTCGCTCCGTCGATGGCGGCGATCAGCACGCGCTCGCCCAGGTGGCCAGACTGCATCACCAGCCAGGCGTCTTCGTTCAGGCGGCCGGGCACCCCGTCGCAGACGATTTCCAGGGCCGGGGGCTGATGCGGGGCGTTCAGCGACACGAGCAGCTCCTTGAAGCGGCTCGGCAGCGCGGCGCGAGCCGGGCAACAAAAAGGCATTCCGCGTGTCTGGAATGCCTGTCAGGAGCGGGTAAGGGGATTCGAACCCCTGACATTCACCTTGGGAAGGTGACGTTCTACCACTGAACTATACCCGCGAACTGCCCGTTATTATACGAGGGACGCGGCACCTCGTCAAGTGTATGAAGCGCCGCGTCCCGGCATGGACTAGGGGATGATCAACACCTGCCCGACGAAGATCCGGTAGGGGAACGGGATCCCGTTCGCGGCGGCGATCTTCGGCCAACTGACGCCATAGCGCAGGCCGATGCGGTACAGGTTCTCGCCCGCCTGGACGACATGCGTGCGAACTGCGGGCGGCTGCGTCGGCGGCGGAGTCGTCCCGCCGAAAATCGGCAGCGTGTGGATCGGGAAGTCCGTCAGGGCGTAGCTGGTGGCGACCCAGCCGGTCCGCCCATCCGGCAGGACGACCTGCACCCATTGGTTATCGGCGGTGCGGAACGAGCCGAGCGTCAGCGTCGTGCCGTGCGGGTAGGTGGTTATCACGGCGTGGAACCAACTCGGTCCGCTGAAGATCGTCGCGCCAGGGCCGACGAAGACCGTCGTCGGGGTGGGCGCTCCGAACACCGGCAGGCTGCTGATCGGAACGCTGGAGATCACGTAACTGGCGTTGACCCAGCCGGTTTGCCCGCTTGGAATGATGACCTGCACCCACGAGGCGTCGGCGTTCCGGAACTGGCCGAGGGGCAGGATCGTGCCACGGAAGAACCTGGTGATGATCGGATACCACCAGCCCGGCCCGGTGCGGACGTTCAGCGCGCCGGTGTTGATGCGGACGGTGTGACCGGTCGGGACGGACGGCGGCGCGGGTTGTTCGGGCGTCCCGGCGACGCAGACGACCTTCATCCAGCCGAGCCGCCCGTCCGGCAGGACGACGCGCGCCCAGATGCCGTCGGCGGTGCGCTCGCCCGTGACGGTGACGGTCTGGTTCTGGTAGTAGGTGGCGATGGTTTGCGCGTAAATGTCAGGAGCGGTTTTCACGTCATCCGACGAGCAGGTAACCAGCGCGGTGGTCCCCCCGGCGGCCCGCGCCTCGCGGCTTGGCATCAGGCTGACTCCCAACGCGATCACCAGCGCCACCAGGATGACCCGGTATGCGGTGCTCGATCTGCGTTTGCGAAACATGTTTTGCCTCTCCGTAGCGGTAACAATCGACTTATGTCTATCATACGCCTAGTTCTGCAGTACTACATGACGCTCTTGCGCCGCGCCGGACGTGCAAAATCGACGCTTGCCCTACTGTGCGGCGTGGGGATTCCGGCGGCGACGAGTGTATATTGAGAATGGCACGCCACCTGTTTACCGCTATAATGACGCGCCGTGCCATCGTGTGAGCAGAATCCTTCCGCATGAAAAAGCGCTGGTCCAGCATCATCCTCGGCGTGGTGATAAGCGTTGTCGCGCTTGCGCTGCTGCTTCGTCGCGACCTGACGGGCGTGCGCGACGAGTTGTTGCACGCGCGCTACTGGGCGGTTGTGCCGTGTGTGGCGCTGTCGGTGGCCGGGCTGTGGCTGCGCGGCGTGCGCTGGCGGGTTCTGCTGAACGGGCGCCTGCCGCTGGCGCGCAGCTTCCACATCCTGAACGTCAGTTATTTCATCAACGGCGTGCTGCCGCTGCGGGTGGGGGAGCTGGCGCGGGCGGTGCTGGCCGCGCGGGCTGAGCCGCCGGTCCCGGTGCTGACGTCGCTGAGCACGATCGTGGTCGAGCGCCTGCTGGACACGCTGGCCGTCTTCGCGCTGATCGGGCTGACGCTGCTGGCGCTGCCGGTCGGCCTGGAGATCGGGCTGATGGGCGCGGCGCTGGGCGTGGGCGCGGTCGTCGGTGTGATCGTGCTGGCGGTGTTCGCGCGCCGGCCGGCGTGGGCGCACCGGTTGCTGGACGGCCTGGGGCGCGCGGTTCCGCTGCTGCGCCGCGAAAAGGTCCACGACTGGCTGGACGAAGTGCTGGCAGGGCTGGTCCCGCTCGGCTCGCCGCGACTGGCGCTGCTCGCCGCCGGGTGGACGGCCGCCGCCTGGGCGATGTCGGTGATCGCGGGGTATGCGCTGCTGTTCGCCTTCTTCGACGCGCCGACCTGGGCCGCGTCGATGGCGATGGTCGCGCTGGCGTCGTTCGCAATCGCCGTGCCTGCCGTGCCGGGCAACCTGGGGCCGTTCGAGGCGGCGGTGGTGTTCGGGCTGGCGGGCGCGGGGCTGGTCGAGAATGCGACGGACGCGCCCGCGGTGGCGTTTGCGCTGCTGCTTCACGTCGTCAACCTGGCGACGTATATCCTGATGGGGCTGATTGGCCTGTGGGCGGAAAACGTCAGCCTGGGCGACGTGACGCGCGCCGCGCGGGCGCTTGCGGCCCGCCGGGAGACGCCCGCCGTACCGGAAGTTGACGCGCCGCTGGGCTGATCGCGCCAGCATCGTAGATTGAGTGAGCATGAGCTTTTTCAAACCTGACCAGATTCCCGACGACAAGCCGCTGAAAATCCTGGTCGCGCTTCAGTATTACCTGCCGCACCGCACCGGCGTGCCGATCCACGTGCAGCGCGTGGCAGAGCAGTTGGTTACGCGCGGGCACGAAGTCACCATCCTGACCGCGCGCCACATGATCGACCTGCCGCGTGACGAGACGATCAACGGCGTGCGGCTGGTGCGCCTGTGGGCGCCGCTGCGCGTCAGCCGGGGGATGATTATGCCCGCGTATCCCTGGGCGGCGTGGGGATTGATCCGTCAGCATGACGTCGTGTGGCTCCACACGCCGATGCTCGAAACCGCGCTGATGGCGGTTCTCACGCGGCTGGCGGGCAAGCGGCTGATCGCGACCCATCACGGTGACCTGATTCTGCCGCCGGGGCTGTTCAACCGCTTTGTGCGCTGGTTTACGTACCAGAATTACGCGTTTATGGCGCGGCGCGCGGCGCGGCTGATTGCGTATAGTCATGATTACGCGGACCATAGTTATTATCTCAAGCCGTTCCGCGACCGCGTCTCGGTGATCTACCCGCCGATTGAGGTACCGGACCCGCAGCCGGAGCGTGTCGCCGAGCTACGCGAGCGCTGGCAGACGAACGGCGGTCCGCTGATCGGCTACGCGGGACGGTTTGTGCAGGAGAAGCGGCCGGACCTGCTGATCCGCGCGCTCGAAGTCATCAACCAGGTGCATCCCGACGCGCGCGTCGTGTTCGCCGGGGAGTATGATATCCGCTACGAGGACACATGGGAGCGGTCGCAGGCGTTGGTCCAGCGTTACGAGGAGCAGTTGATCTTCCTCGGCCCGCTGACCAGCATGCAGGCGATGGCGAACTTTTACGCGGCGTGCGACGTGCTGGTGCTTCCGAGCGACACAGAGTGTTTCGCGCTGGTGCAGGTCGAGGCCATGTTGTGCGGCACGCCGGTTGTGATGACCGACACGCCGGGCGGGCGCGTTCCGGTGACGGTGAGCGGGATGGGGCGGATCGTCCCGCGCGGCAACTGGCGGGCGATCGGGGAAGCGGTGATCGACGTGCTGGCGCGGCGGGATGAGCTCGTCAAGCCGCGCGCCGAGATCGAGCGGCTCTTTAACCTGCAAGAGACGGTCGATCGTTATGAAAAGCACCTGCGCCGCGCTGCCTGCCGCCCGGCGCGATAAACGCGCAGCAAGAGAGCACACGCGATGGTAGACCCGAAGACGATTGCCTACATGACCCGCAACGAGGCCGATATGGCTTTCAAGAAGCGGGTGCAGACGATATTCGAGTGGATCCCACCGCACGACGACGCGCGCATCCTCGACTGCGCGTGCGGGCGCGGCTTCTACCTGAATATGTACCGGCACGTCAGCCAGTGTGAGCTGGTGGGGCTGGAACTGGACGCCGACATCATCCGCAAGGCGCAGCGCAACGTCGGACACCTGCCAGGGATCACGCTGACGCGCGGCAGCATCTACGCGCTGCCGTTTCCGGACAACTGGTTCGACGGTGTGATCCTGTCCGAGATTCTCGAGCACATCGAGGACGACGTCGCCGGACTGCGCGAGGTGTTGCGCGTGCTGAAGCCGGGCGGGGCGGTGGCGATCACCGTGCCGAATGCGAACTATCCGTTCTTGTGGGACCCGATCAACAAGACGCTGGAAACGCTGTTCCACACCAAGATCCGGCGCGGTCCGCTGGCAGGCATTTGGGCGAACCACACACGGCTCTACACACGAGAGCAGCTTCGCGCGGCGGTCGAGCAGGCGGGCTTTGAGGTCGAGGTCGAGCGCGCGTTCACGCACTACAGCTTCCCGTTCATTCACAATCTGGTCTACGGGCTTGGCAAACCGTTGCTCGAATCGGGCTTGATGCCGCGCAAGCTGGCCGACGCGGCGGACCGGACCACCTTCGACCGCAACGACGGGAGCCTGCTTAACCCGATCAATCTGGGCGTCGCGGTGCTCAACTTCTTCGACCGCCCGAACAAGCTGGACGAGCCGCCCGGTCGCAGCACGGTCAATCTTGCGCTGAAAGCGCGCAAGCCCGCCTGACGGACATCCGATGAACGAGCACACGCCCCAGCCAGACCCCGACGTGCATCCGCTTGAGGCGACGCACGATCCCCAGCCGGAGCCGCAGCCCGAAACGGCGCCGGACAACGCCGCGCACGCCGTGGTGTTCGAGGAGTTGCGGCTGAACGAGGCGCTGGCGTATCTGTTCTGGCGGCCGGTCCGCACAGCGCGGCTGCTGTGGGACGTGCTGTGGACCGACCCGGACGCGCCCTCGAAACCGCCGGTAGTCGTGCGCGACGAGCCGCCGCCCCGCGACGACTCGCCGGACGACTCCGCGCCGCCCTCGCTGCCGCCGCTGCCGGATAATGAGCCGGACGACGAGCCGGACGCGCCAGAACAGCCGCCTGAGGAGCCGCGCGATCCCGCGATCTGGATGCGGCTCGGCGCGCTGGCGATTGCGATCGTGCTGGCGCTGGTAGGCGGGGCGCAGCTTCACGCGGCGGCAGTCGATCCGCAGGCGCACGCAGCAGGTCGGACCAACGGCGCATTCTGGTGGTTTGGGCTGGCGGCGGCGCTGATGGTTGGTTCTGAGGTCTACGCCGCGCGCGACACGTGGGCGCGGCGGTTCGCCCGGCTGCGCCGCGAGCGCCCGATTTCCGAGCCGGACGCGAGCGAAGACGATACAGACGAGATCGTGATCCGCGTGCGGTCGGTCGTCGGGGAGCCTGCGCCCGTCGAGCGGCCAGTCGAGCAAGTAGACGAGCAAGACGCACCGCGTGCGCGCTGGTTCCACCTGCCGACCGTCGCCGTGGCGCTGCTGCCGGTCGCGCTGGTGCTGTCGGTGGTGGCGTGGCGGGCAAACGTGTTGCGCGCGGCGGATGGGACCGCGCTCGACGTGGTGCTCAGGCCGGGCGGGGCGATCATGTGGGGCCTGTCGATCTGGATGTGGGCCGCGATTCTGGCGATCGATTGGTCACGCTGGCGGCAACCGGTTCTCCGACAGGCGCGGGCCGGTCGCCCCTGGTGGCGGCGCGCGGACGGATGGGCGACCGTGGCGGCGCTGCTGGCGATCACGGCGCTCGGCGCATATTTCCGGCTGCACGACCTTGACTCCACACCGCCCGAAATGACCAGCGATCACATCGAAAAGCTGCTCGATGCGGTGCGCGTCAGCGAGGGGCACGCAGCGGTGTTCTTCCCGAACAACGGCGGGCGCGAAGGCTTTCAGATGATGGTCGTCGCGTTCATCGCGGACACGCTCGGCGTTGGGTTTAATTTCCGTGCGCTGAAGCTTGCCAGCGCGATTGAGGGAATCATCACCCTGCCTGCGCTGTGGTGGATGGCGCGCCAGGTGATCGGCACGGAGACGCCGCGCGCCCGGCGACTTGGGAACTGGGTCGGGCTGGCGCTGGCCGGGCTGGTCGCGATCAGCGGGTGGCACGTGATGCTGTCGCGCCTGGGGCTGCGGATCGCGCTCACGCCGCTGACGGCTGCGCTGGTGATCGGCTTCCTGGCGCGGGCGATGCGCGGCGGGAAGATGCGCGATTTTGTCGCGCTGGGGCTGACGCTGGGCGCGGGCGTGTATTTTTATCAGGCGAACCGGATGCTGCCTGTGCTGGCGGTTGCGGGGGTGGCGCTGGCCGTGCTGGGTGCGGTGCGCGGCTGGCGCGACCTGCCGGGCACGGTCGCTGAGGCGATCGGGCTGGTGCTGGCGGCGGGGGTGCCGCTGCTGGCGTATTTCGGGCTGGCGCGCTGGCTGGCGCAGACCGATCGCGCCAACCTGCAACAGTTCGGCGAGCAACTCAGCGACGGGATCGTGCTGGCGGCGATGGTCTGGCTGGCGCTTGTCGCGCTGGCGGCGCGGCGTTGGGACCGTCCGGCGCTGCGTTATGGGAGCGGTTTGCTGGCGGCGGCGGTGGTTGCGCTGGCGGTCTTCGTGCCGATGTACCATTACAGCCTGCTGCACCCGGATGAGTTCTGGAACCGGACGCGCGGGCGCATGTTCGGCGAGGAAGCGTTCTGGCGCGTCGATCCGGCGACGGGCGTTGCGGCGCCGTACGAGCCGTCGTTGGGCGATCAGATCGAGCATGTGTGGCAGCGGCGGGGCGTTCTGGCAGACAACCTCGCGGATGCGCTGCGCATGGCGCACTGGCAGGGCGACGGGGCGTGGATTAACAACGCGCACAGCCGCCCGGCGCTGGATGGACTGTCCGGCGGTCTGCTGGCGCTGGGGGTGGTGCTGTGGGCGATCCGGCTGGTGCGGCGGCGCGACCCGGTTGACTGGCTGATCCCGGCGGCTGCGCTGATCATGCTGCTCCCCTCGGCGCTGACGCTGGCTTATACGATCGAGAATCCGAGCTTCACGCGGACGAGCGGCACGATCCCCGCGATCTTCCTGGTGGCCGCGCTGCCGCTGGGCGCGCTCGGCGCGGGGTTGAGCGGCGCGCCGGTGACACGCGTCCGCGCGGGAGCGGGCGCCGTCGCGAGCGCGCTTGCGATCGCGCTGGTGCTGGCGGTGGCGATCGGCCCGAACTGGGACGGCTATTTCACGGACTATCGCCTCAGCTACAACCAGAGCTGGAAGCCCTATCACGCGATCGCCGCGCCGATGAAGGCGTTTGCGCAGGGCGAGGGCAGCTATGGCAACGCGTTCATGGTCGCATATCCGCACTGGCTCGACCACCGGATTCTCGGCGCGGTGGCGGGCGACCTGCGCTGGCCGAACGGGCTGGTCACGCGCGAGGAGATCACTATGCGGATCGCGGCGAACGAGGGCACGCCCTACGCCTTCGACGCGACGCGCCCGCTGTTCGTGATGGTCCACCCGCAGGACAGCGAGACGATCCCGTTCCTGGAAGACCTGTTCCCTGGCGGGCAGACCGAGCGCTACGTCTATACCTACGAGACGGAATCCGGCATGCAGAGCGGCGAGTTTCTGATCTACACCGCGCCGCCAATCGTCTCTCCGGCGGAGTGAGGCAAGCGCGCGGCGAGCGTGTATCATCCACGATCACCCCTTGACGGTATCTGGCGAACGGGATAGCGTAGGACGAGCGTGCCGGGTGGTGATCAGGACGACGTAACGGAACGACGCTTTGGCAGAATCACAGTTGCCTTCTCCCAATCCCGATAGGGTTGAGTCTGCTCCGGCGCTCGATGTGGCTGCGCCGGAGCCTGACGTGATCGACGAACAGGTCTTCTCGCGGCGCGGGGTCGCGCTGAACGTCCGCCCGCTGGACGCGCTGTTGTACGCGTTGCTGGTCGCGATCCTGGCGGTGGGCGCGTGGCTGCGTTTTGACGGGCGCAACTGGGACGACTTCACGCACCTGCACCCGGACGAGCGCTTCCTGACCGACGTCGTCAGCCTGCTCAACGGCCCGCTGAGCTTTTCCGATTCCGATCCGACGGTGGCCGAGCAACATCGCCTGCGTTGCGAGGCGCGCTACCCCGCGCAACCGATCGATCCTGACGACCCCGACACGTTTCTCTCGGCGCAGAGCGAGGCCGGGCGCGGCGGTTACTTCGACGCGGACTGTTCCCCGCTGAACCCGAACAACCTCGGCAAGGGGCTGTACGTTTACGGCGAGTTCCCGCTGTTCACCGTCCACTTCGCGGGCGTGGCGACCTCGCACCTCTCGCGGGACTGGCACAGCTTCCTCGAAACCTTCGACCCGGACTCGGCTGCCACCCATCGTGTGACGACTGTCTGGGAGACGTACGTCGGCGCGCAGCTTGTCGGGCGGAGCGTCGCGGCAGCAGCGGACTGCCTGACGATTATCGTGCTGTTCCTGCTGGGGCGGCGGTTGTATGGGCGCTGGGTCGGCTTGCTGGCGGCGGGCTTCTACGCTGTCGCGCCGTTCCCGCTGCAACAGTCCCATTTCTGGACGGTTGACACGTTCACCACCTTCTGGGTGACGCTGGCGCTGTATTTCGCGGTCCGCGCGCTGGACGGGGCGAGCGAGCGTCGCGGCGCGCCCGCGCTGGCGTATCTGGCACTGTGGGCGGGCGCGGTGATCTGGGAAGCGGGCTATTGGGAGCGCCCGGCGCTTGGCGGAGTGCTGCTCGGCGTGTTCTTCCTGGTGGTGCTGGCGATCGTCGCCGCGCTGCGCGGGCTGGCGCCGGACCGTTTCCGGCGAACAGTGCTGGTTGCGGCCGGGCCGATTGCCGCGCTCGGCTACCTGATCCTGGTAACCGCACTCGATCTGCTGGCGCCGCGCCCGTTCCCGCTGGCGAGCGGGATGCAGGCGCTCGGCATGGCGGCGCTGTTCTACGGGCTGGCGGCGGTGGTGCTGGAAGTGATCGCGGACCTGTTGCTCCGCCCGCGCCGCGCCGGAGAGCGCACGCCCCGCCCGGTGTGGATCGCGTCCGCGCTGGGCCTGCTGTGGCTGGCGCTGGTGATCGCCGTGCTGCTCGAAGCGGTCGCGCCGTGGGCCGCGCTGCTGGTCGCGATCGCCGGGGTCGCGTTGCTGATCGTGGACGTGACCGGCCTGGGCGATTACGCGCTGTTCGGCATGGCGCTGGGCGCGTCGGTTGCCAGCCGGATTAACGTCGCGCCGCTGGCGGGGATTATCGTGCTGGCGGCGGCGATCCGCCTGCTGCCCGCGCTCGACCGCGCTGTGGACCGCACGCGTCGCTCGCAGATCGTCGCGCACACGCTCAGTGGCGTGATGGCGGCGGCGGTGATTTCGCTGGTCGTATTCCGCCTGCTGCAGCCGCACGCCTTCCTGGGGCCGGGCATCTTCGGCCTGCGGTTCAACCCCGGCTGGCTGGAAGACGCCCGCGAATCCGCCACGCTGACCTCAGGTCAGTGGGACGCGCCGCCTAACCACCAGTGGGCGAGCCGCACGCCCTATCTGTTCCCCTGGCGCAATATCGTGTTGTGGGGCTTTGGCCTGCCGCTTGGGTTGGTCGCGTGGGGCGCGTGGGCGTGGGCCGGAGCGCGGATGATCGGCGCGCGCCCGCGCTGGACGCGCCACCTGATCCCGTTCGCGTGGGTGCTGGTGATCTTCGCGTGGCTCGGCGGGCGCTGGGTCACCACGATGCGCTATTTCCTGCCGATCTATCCGCCGTTGGCGTTGTTCGCGGCGTGGGCGCTGGTCGGGCTGGTCGTCGCGGCGTGGCGGGCTTACCGGACCGAGCCGCGCACAGTCCGGCGGCTGGCGTTGGGGGGATCGGCTGCGCTGCTGGCGATCGTGTATGGCTACACGGCGCTGTTCGGCTTTGGCTTCCACAATATTCACCGCCGCCAGTTGACGCGCGTGGCCGCGTCGCGCTGGTTCTACGAGTTCGTGCCGGGCGATTTTGGCGTGTGGGTCGAGGGCGAGGGCCAGCGCCAGATGGTCAACCTGGGGCGCGGGCAGGTCGCGCCGCCGCCGCGCGTGCTGCGCCTGGACGACGGCGATTCGGCAGAAGTGGCGTTCAACGTGCCGGTTGAGGCGGAAGCGTTCCAGTTGGCGTTTCACCACCTGCTCGACCCGGCGGGCGACGACGAGCCGGAGCGGGTGCGCGTCCGCATATGGCGCAACGACCCGATGCAGGGGCGGCAGTTGCTGTGGGAAGACACGCTGGAAGCCGATTTTTCGGCGGACGAGTCGCCCTATGGTGGGACGTACCGCTTCGATTTCGACGAGCCAATCGCGCTGACTCCTGCCGCGACAGGCGAGGCGCAGACCCAGCCGTACTCGCTCGAAATCACCGCGCTGGACGGCGGGCCAATAAGCGTGATCGGCGGATTGGTCGAGGGCTCGCCGACGCCGGGGATGGCGACGCTCGGCGTGCAGTCTGTGCTGGACGAAACGGTCAGCGGCCTGGACCTGAGCTTTGAGCCGACGCCGATTCTGACCGGGCACGGCAACGACATCCCGCCCGAGCCGACCCACTGGACGCCCGGCGGCAGCGACACGCTGCAATTCACGATCCCGATCGACGGCGTGATCAGGACGATTGAGATCCCGCACCTGGGCGATCCGCTGAACGACTCGGACGTCGAGACGGTGCATTTTACGTTGATCGGCCCCGACGGGGAGCGCCGCACCGCGACGGTCGAGCAGGATCTCAGCGCCGGAGCGGACCCACTCGGCCCGCCGGTCACAGTGACGTTCGACCCGCCGCTGCCGGTCCAGAAATACGATCCGCTTGGCACGCAGCAGCTTGCGACGCTGGTGATCGAAGCCGAGGACCCAGTCTACACGTCCGGCCCGGTGATCGCGTGGGAAGGCGACTGGGACGACCCGGTCCCCTGGCCGGTCTGCCCGCTGCCGGACGATATGGTCTACGCTGACGACCTGCCTTCGGGGCTGTCGTCGTTCGATTGCACGTCGGTCAGCCTGTACGGCGCGCATTACCAGGGGCTGAAGCTCTGGCTGGTGGCCGAGGACAACGACCAGAAATTCGCCGCAATGACCAACGCGCTCGATCAGGCGGACTACATCGTTATCACCAGCAACCGCTTCTACGACTCGCTCAGCCGCATCCCGATGCGCTGGCCGATGACGATGGCCTACTACGAGGCGCTGTTCGACGGGCGACTCGGCTTCGAGTTGATCAAGACGTTCGAGTCGTATCCGAGCGTCGGCCCGATCACGATCCCCGACCAGGCGCTGCCGACCGACGATCTCCCCGCGTGGGTGAACGAGCACTGGGAAGCCGAGGAAGCGTATCACGTCTACGATCATCCGGTGGTGATGGTGTTCCGTAAGACGGAAAACTATTCGCCGGAGAACACCGCCGCAATCCTCAACAGCGTCTCGCGCCGCCCGGTGACCGCCTCGATCCCCGGCTACACGCCGGACACCGAGCCGGTCGGTGTGTTTGTGTGGGATGCTGTTCGCGCGACGCAGGCGCCGACGCTGCTCCAGTTCACGGCAGATCAGTGGGACGTCCAGCGGGCGGGCGGCACGTGGCGCGCGCTGTTCGACCTCGACGCGCTGATCAACCGCAGCCAGGTCGCGGCAGTGATCGTGTGGTGGCTGGTGATCGCGCTGGTTGGCTGGCTGGCGTGGCCGCTGCTGTTCGCGGCGTTCCCGGCCCTGGCGGACCGCGCGTTCCCGGTGGCGCGGATTACGGCGTGGCTGCTGGTCGCGTGGATCGCGTGGGTGGGCGGCTCGCTCGGCCTGCACACGTGGTCAAGAGCCGGGCTGGCGGCGATCGTCCTGGCGCTGGCCGCGATCGCGCTGCTGGTGGGGTGGGGGCGTCGCTGGGCGCTGTGGCTGTACGTCCGCGCGAACTTGCGGCATCTGCTGGCAATCGAGGCGCTGGCGCTGGTGCTGTTCCTGGCGTTCCTGGGCGTGCGGCTCGGCAACCCGGACCTCTGGCAGAGCGGTCTGGGCGGCGAGAAGCCGATGGACCTGGCGTATTTCAACGGCGTGCTGCGCAGCTCGATTTTCCCGCCGATTGATCCCTGGTTCGCGGGCGGCTACATCAATTACTACTACTTCGGCTATGTGCTGGTCGGCGCACCGGTCAAGCTGATCGGGCTGCTCCCGTCGGTGGCGTACAACCTGATCCTGCCCACGCTCTACTCGATGACTGGGCTGGGCGTGTTCAGCATCGCGTACAACTGGGTGCGGGCGCGCGCCGTGCGGCCGGGGCAGATGACCGGCGCGACACGCGACTTGCCTGCCACCCGCCTGGATGCCGTGCTGTCGGTCGAGGCGGTGCCCGCTGCGCCGCCCGCCGCCCGGAAAGAGCCGATCCAGCCGCGAGGCAACGCGTGGGTTGCGGGGATTTTCGCGCTGGTGCTAGCGATCGTGATCGGCAACCTGGGCACGCTGCTCGTGTTTGTGCGCGAGGTCGCCGCGCTGGACGGCTGGCAGCCCGCGCCGATGCTGACCCACGTCCGCCGGGCGGAGCTTGAGCGGGAGCGCAGCGCGATTTACGAGCGCTTCTACGACGAGGCGATCGACGACTTCCGCGACGAGCAGGATCGCGAGCCGTCCGAGGCAGATCTGGCGCTGCTTGCGGCCCAGGCGCAGATCCGCACCGACGAGTATATCGAGGACGAGGCGCAGCATCCGCCGCTGCTCCGCATCTGGAGCTATAACCTGAAGAACTTGCGCGCGCAGGTGCAGGCGTTTTTCGGCGGGCTGGGCCGCGTGCTCGACGGGCAGCCACTCTCAGTCTATTCGAACCGGTGGCATTGGGGCCCGACACGCATCATCAGCGAGCTTGCGCCCACCGGCGTGGGGCACAACGCGATCAACGAGATGCCCTATTTCACGTTCCTCTACGGCGACCTGCACGCGCACATGATCTCCATGCCGGTCTATCTGCTGGCGCTGCTGTGGCTGGTGGCCGAGATTCGCGGGGCGGGGTGGGCGCTGCGCCGCTGGTGGGAAGCGGCCCTCGCGCTGTTCATCGGCGGGCTGGCGGTCGGCATCCTGCGCCCGACAAACACGTGGGACTGGATTACGTTCCTGATTCTGGGCGTGGCCGGGCTGACCTACGCCGCGTGGCTGCGGGCAATGCGCGCGACCGGGCACCTGCCCGTGCCGCGCTCCGCGCTGCGACTGTGGTCGCTGTTGCGACCGGGGCGTGTCGCGCAGTTGTGGCCGCTGTTGCTGATGATCCCGCTCGGCGCGCTGGCGCGGGTGATCTTCTACCTCGTGCGGCGGATGCAGGCGGATCAGCAGTTAGAACGCGGCCTGCGTATCGGTGAGACGCTGATCGACCCGACTGTGACGCCCGGCAGCGTCATCGTGTGGAGCCTGGGCGGGTTGGCGGTCGGCGTGGTGATGTACGCCGCCGCGTTGATCGCGCTGCGCGCCCGGCTGGATCGCCCGCGCTTGACCGGCTGGCTGGGGCGTGTCGCGCTGTTTGTGGCGATCGTGTTTGGCGTGGCGGCGCCGTTCGCCAGCACGTTTGCCACGCCGTATAGCTCGATCAAGCCGTGGGAAGCGGAAACCACGCCGCTGTGGGCCTATCTGTACATTCACGGCATTTTCATCTTCATCACGATCTCGTTCCTGGTGTGGCAGACCGCGCGCTGGCTGCGGCGCTATCGCGTGCGAGACCTGACCGGGCTGGCGGTGCCGGTGCTCGGCGTGGTGGGGGCGCTGGCGGCGATTGTGCTGTTCTCGATCGTCTACGGCGTGCGCGAGGTGCCGGTGGCGCAGTTGGTCGTGCCGCTGATCGCCTGGGCGACGGTGATGTTCTTCCTGCCGGGGCAGGCGCCGATGATCCGCGCGCTGTATGCGCTGATCGTGCTGGCGCTGTCGATCTCGCTCGGCGTGGAGCTGGTCGTGCTCGACGGCGACATCGGACGGCAGAACACCGTCTTCAAGTTCTATTTGCAGGTGTGGTTCCTGCTGAGCATTACGGGCGGCGTGGCGCTGGCGTGGATGCTGCGCGTCACGCACCGCTGGGCGCTGCCGCTGCGCGCGCTGTGGCAAGGCGCGCTCGGCCTGTTGCTGGCGATCGGGTTGCTGTATCCAATCATGGCGACGCGGGCGCGCTTCGAGGACCGTTTCAATAAGGCCGAGACGCCGCTCACGCTCGACGGCATGGAATACATGAAACACGCGCGCCACTACGAGGGGAACGCGTTGTTCCCGCTTGAGGGCGATTACCGCATGATCCGCTGGCTGCAACAGAACGTCGAGGGCACGCCGGTCATTCTTGAGGGGCGGCGCTTCCCGTCGGAGTATGGCTGGACCGGGCGGATCAGCATCAACACCGGGCTGCCGACCGTCCTCGGCTGGCGCTGGCACCAGACGCAGCAACGCGGATTGGACAGCCTGCCGCTGCTGGTGCAGACGCGCGAGAACAACGTCGCCGCGATCTACACGCTGCCGGAGCCGGTGGAGGGTATGGATCCGGAGACCGGGCTGCCGAGCGCGGTCAGCACGCCGCAACAGCCCGCGCTGGGCGACGCGATCCGCGCGGCGTGGGACCTGCTGAACTACTACGAGGTCGAGTACGTGATCGTCGGCGCGTTCGAGCGCTCGATCTACGGGGATTTCCAGGCCGATCCGGCCACCGGCATGATGACCGCCGGGAACGCGCCGGGGCTGCAAAAGTTCGAGCGCATGGCCGAGATGGGGCTGCTCGAGATCGTGTACGAGGCGCCGGGCTGCATCGACTACGCGACGCCTGAGGGTGAGGAGTGTCCGCCTGAGTCGGTGTATTATGACCGGATCTATCGCGTTGTGCCGGGCGCTGCGCTGCCCGAGTCGTTAGCGGCGGGTTGAGGGCGTCTGCAGGGGAGACACGCGCATCCACGATGGACTTTTCACTGATTGGCGACTGGCTGAGCCGTGAAGGCGGCGCGCTGGTGACGTGGTGGCTGCTGACCACGATCGCCGGGGCGCTGACCTGGCCGCTGTTGTTCCGCATCCTCGGCGGCTTGCCGGATCGCGGCTATACGCTGGCGCGCGCCGCAGGTCTGATGCTGACCGGCTTCCTGTTCTGGTTCCTCGGCAGCCTCGGCTGGCTGCACAACACGCCGGGAGGCGCGTCGTTCGCGTGGCTGGCGGTCGCTGCGTTGAGCTTCGTGGGGTACTGGCGCTGGGCGGAACCGGCGTCACTGGGCGCGTGGCTGCGCGAGCATCTGGCGCTGATCGTGGTGAGCGAGGTGCTGTTTGCGGCGCTGTTCTTTGGGTGGGCGCTGTTCCGGGCGCACTATCCGGAGATGTACAGCACCGAGAAGCCGATGGAGATCATGTTCCTGAACAGCATCCGCGCCAGCGACACCTTTCCGCCGCATGACGCGTGGCTGGCCGGGTACGCGATCAGCTACTACTATTTCGGCTATCTGATCGCGGCAATGCTGGCGGACCTGAGCGCGGTCAACAGCGGGGTGGCGTTCAACCTGATGCTGGCGACGCTGTTCGCGCAAACGGGCGTCGGCGCGCTGGGCGTGGTGTATAACCTCGTGCGGGCGGCGGGGCGCTGGCGCGCGCGACCATCCGGCGCGGGATGGGCGATCGCGGCGGGGCTGCTGGCGGCGTGCTTCCTGATACTGATGGGCAACCTCGGCACGGCGCTGGTCGAGCTTCCTTATCGCGGCTATGCGTCCGGTCTGGTGGACGCAGACTATTTCGACTTCTGGGACGTGCCGGAGCGCGCGGGATCGCTCGCCGTGGCGGAACTGACGTGGGATGGCGAACCGCAGCCGCTACAGCAATGGGACGCGCCGCGTAACTGGTGGTGGTTCCGCTACAGCCGCGTGATTCACGACCTTGACCTTGCCGGGCAGCCGGAAGGCGCGCAGCCGATCGCGGAGTTCCCCAGCTTCAGTTTCGTACTCGGTGACATGCATCCGCACGTGCTGGCGCTGCCGTTCGCGGTGCTGGCGGTCGGGCTGGCGCTGAACCTCGTCCTGCGCGGTACGCCGTTGCGCCCGCTCGAATACCCGCTCTACGCGATCTGGGTTGGCGGGATGGTGTTCGTCAACTCGTGGGACGCGATCTATCTCGTGCTGCTGGTCGGCGCGGAAGCGTTGCGCCGGATTGTGGCGCGCGGCGGCTGGCTGACCACGCGCGATCTGTGGGAGATTGTGCGGTTCGCGCTGGTCATCGGCGGGCTGACGGCGTTGCTGTACCTGCCGTGGATTATCAGCTTCACCTCGCAGGCGGGCGGCGTGCTGCCGAACGTGATCTATCCGACCGCATGGCAGCAGTTCTTCCTGCAATTCGGCTTCTTCCTGGTGGTGCTGGTCGCGTTCCTCGTGGTCGAGGTGCGGCGCGCGGGGCGGCGCTTCGACGGGCAGGCCGCGCTGCTGGCAGCGTTTCTGACCGGCTTCGGGCTGCTCCTGCTGATGAGCGTGCTCGGCGTGGTGTTCTACGAAAACGTGTCGATTCGCGGCGCGATCTTTCGCGGGGCGGATTTTTCGCTGCCGCTCGGCGATCACCTGCCGGACATTCTGCGGGCGCGCGTGCCGGGCCTGCCGAGCGAGCTGCTTCTGCTGGCGATGATCGGCGCGATCGTCGGGCTGCTGTTCGCGCGGGCGAACGGGCGCATTCCTGACGAAGAAACGGCTGAGGACGCGGCCACCGACGAAGCGACGGACGCCGAAGCCGCCCAGCCACGGTCGCTGCCGTTCAGCCCGGCGACCGGCTTCACGCTGCTGCTGATCGGCGCGGGCGCGGTGCTGACGCTGGTGCCCGATTTCCTTTATCTGCGCGACAATTTCGGCGTGCGGATCAACACCGTCTTCAAGCTGTACTATCAGGGCTGGCTGCTGTTTAGCCTGGCGAGCGGGTTCGCCGTATGGTCGCTGCTGGCCGGGCGCGTGACGGTGGGCGAGCGGTCGCCGGGCGCGCTGGCGGGGCGCGTGGTCTTCGGGGCGATCGTGTTCGTGCTGTTCGCGGCGGGGATGATCTACCCCGCGCTGGCGTTCCAGACGCGCGCGCTCGACGATGATCTGGACCGGCGCGCGGTGAAGGCGCAGCGCGACGAGTGCGTCGAAACGCCGGGTATCCCCTGCCCGGAGCTTCGCCCGCTGACGCTTGACGGGCGGGACACGTTCGCCGGATTCCTCGGCCGGGCCGAGTACGAGGTTGTGCAGTGCTTCGCCGCGCTCGACCGGCCGAAAGATGCGATCATCGCCGAGGCGCCGTTCCCAGGCGGGTATAATCCGTCGTTCAGCCGCTTCAGCGCATTGACCGGCGCGCCAACGCTGATGGGCTGGCAGGGGCACGAGGGCCAGTGGCGCGGGCCGACCTATCCTGAGGTGACCGACGCGCGCCGCGAAAACGGCCAGTACCGCGACCGGATCGTGGACGTGCAGGAGATGTACACCACGCAGGACTGGGATCGCACGTGGCAGATCATCGACCGTTACGGGATCGACTATATCGTGGTCGGCGGGGCGGAGCGGCAGATGATCGCGCGGCTGGCGGGCGAGGATACCAGCCTGCGCCGCGAGTATGAGCTGGGGCTGGCGAAGTTCGAGCAGGTGTTGGAGCCAGTCTGCGCGAACGAGGGCGCGGCGGTGTATCGTGTGTCGCGGAATTAGGGCGTGCTGGGTGCTGATGCCTGTAATGCGGGGCAGTGAGGTTTGTCATTTCGTAGGGGCGCAGCTTGCTGCGCCCGCTGGCGGACAAACCCACAGTGGTCCATGGGCGGAGCAAGCTCCGCCCCTACACGGCGTGTGTTTCACATCACGCTCAGAGTGGCCTTTGGCGCGCCGGTTCGGTGAGGTGAGAGCGGAGAGCAGAGCATGATGGTTGACGAAGCGGCGGTGTCTGAGCGCGACCGGTGGGACGGCGGGGTTGCCCCGGTGCTCGGCCTGCACGTGACGCCTGAGGCGCTGCTGTACACGCTGCTCGCGGTGATCGCGGTCGCGCTGCGCTTTGCCGCGCTCGGCGACGCGCCGCTCAACGACGACGAGGCGCGGCAGGCGCTCGGCGCGCTGCGGATGGTCAACGACAGCGTTCCGGGCGAGGCGACTGTCCCCGACAGCCCCCTGATGCTGGCTCTGCATGCGTTGACGTTCACCTTCGGTGGCCTGTCAGACGCGGCGGCGCGCTTCCCGAGCGCGCTGGGCGGCGTGCTGCTCGTGCTGGCGCCCGCGCTGTGGCGCCGCTACCTGAACCCGCTCCCCCCGCTGATTCTGAGTTTACTGCTGGCGATCTCGCCGGTTGCGTGGCTGGCGTCGCGGACGGTCAGCCCGGCGGTGTGGACCGCGCTGCTGGCGCTCGTTGGGCCGTGGCTGGTGCTGCGCTTTGTCGAGACGCGGCGCGCGCCGTATGCGGTCGCGGCGACAGTCGTGTTTGCGGCGATGGCGTTGCTGGTCGAACCGGCTGGATTAATCACGCTGCTGGCGCTGGCGGTGGGCGTGGCGTTCGCGTGGCTGACCGAGGATGATCCCGATGTGAACATCGGCGCGCAGGTGCGCGAGCTGCTCCGTGCGTGGCCCTGGGCAAATGGCGCGGCTGCGGCGGCGATTGTGGCGTTCGCGCTCGGCACGCTGCTGTTTTTCCTGCCGTCTGGCCTGACCGCGATCGGCAACGTGGTGAGCGGCTTCGTACGTGGGCTGACCGCACGCCCGGATGGGGCGAGCGTCGCGTTTCCGCTGCTGGTCGCGCTGCGCTACGAGCCGGGGATCGTGCTGTTCGGGCTGCTGGCGGCGGTCCACGCTGTGCGCGAGGGCGGGTTCTTCGAGCGGGCGCTGGCGGGCTGGGTGCTGGCCGGGATCGTCGCCGGGCTGCTCTACGCGGGAGCTGGCGCGGTTCATGCGCTGTGGGTGACGCTGCCGCTGATGGTGCTGGTCGCGCTGGCGATCACCCGCTGGCTAACGGAGCGTGTGAGTGTGGTGTGGCAGGTCCCGCGCTGGGGCGTGCCGCTGCATGCAGCGGTCACGATGGCGCTGTGGATCGCGGTCGGGCTGAGCCTGGTACTGCTCGGCAAGCAAATTCTGATCGATCTTCCTGTCGGGGTGACGCGGCTCGATGCGCTGGTGGAGCAGGTGCTCGGCGGGTTGTACAGCCGCCAGAGCAACACCGCACAGGCGGTCGAGGTGCAGGGCGTGCAGGTCTTGAGCACCGTCCTCGGCTACATCCAGCTTCGCGCGCTGCTGACGATCCTGCTGAGCCTGCTGGTCGGCATTCTCTACTTCCTCGTCGGCAGTCTGTGGGGCGCGCGGACGGCTTGGCACGGTCTGGCGCTCGGCACGCTCGGCGCGCTGATGCTGTTCGGGCTCGGCGCGGCGGGGCACGCGGCGACGGTTGGGCGAGGGGATCCGCGCACGCTGTGGCACGCCAACCCGGTGACGGACGACATCCGCGAGCTTGAAGAAACGCTCGAAACAATGAGCCTACGCGCAACCGGCACGCCGCACCTGATGGACATCACTGCGCAGGTTCCGCGCGATGGCGCGCTGGCGTGGGCGCTGCGCCGCTATCCGAACACGACGTTTGTCGGCAGCATCGGGCCAGAAGTCACCTCGGCGGCGGTGATCGCACCGCAGGTCGAGCCGGAGCCGGTGCTCGGCGCCAGCTACATCGGCAAGGACCTGATCATGCGCCGGGCGTGGTCGTTCGACTCTCTCTCGTGGCGAGATATGATTATGTGGCTGTATCGCGAGGCGTCGCGGATCGCGCCGGTGCCGAGCGAGACGATCATGCTGTGGGTGCGGGCCGACGTTTACGGCGTCGAGAACGTCCCATAGGCGGCGGTTGAGGAATCCACGTGGGCGGGGTGTAATGTGACTATGACGAACAACCAGCCACCACACGACGAGATCGCCGAGCGGGCGGCGAACGATCCGGACCTGCCGGACCTGATCGCGCGCTGCCTGGGCGGCGATCAATCGGCGTTTGCTGCGCTGTACGAACGCTATGCGCCCGCGCTCTACCGGCTGGCGTATAGCGTCCTGCTCGACACGCAAGACGCCGAGGACGTGCTGCAGGAGTCGATGGTCTACGCCTTCCGCAACCTGGATCGCTACGACCCGTCGCGCGGCGCGTTCCGCACCTGGCTCTACACGATCACGATCAGCCGGTGCCGCAACGCGCGCCGCCGCAAGTGGCTGCCGACGATCACGCTGGGGCATCTGCTGACGCTCGGCGTGGAGCCGCCGACGCCGCCCGCCGAATCGCCCGAGGCGCGAGCTACGTGGGAAGAACTGCAGGCGTCGCTGGCCGAGGCGCT
>Ga0134096_1001176_pt1 | contig 22100 bp, 26 predicted proteins | sample 7_2taG_FD_94448 | JGI IMG/M metagenome (GOLD analysis project Ga0134096, IMG submission 94448) | Switchgrass degrading microbial communities from high solid loading bioreactors in New Hampshire, USA - 7_21_20_110_A3 metaG | ecosystem: Engineered > Bioreactor > Semi-continuous > Anaerobic >... | reverse complement strand
TTTATGTCTACCTCACCTAGGTGGTCTTGTTGTCATGCGTTTCATTAACGTCAGGAGCCTAAAAAAATTTCTCAAAATTTTTATTATAAACTCTTGACTTTAATTAGCTGGTCTTTCTTTTTTCGGTACTACATATATCACTCTGAATGCTGTAAATAGCAAGCCATTTAGAGCATATTTCTGTAGGGAAATTGTTCCGAGTAATAGGCGGCCTTTTGTGCTGATAGAGTTTAGCTGTCAGCATTTACTTCCTCCAAATCGCGATACTTATATTCCGTACCATCTCTCAAAAGAAATACACCATCTGCGTTTCCGGCTTGTTCAATATACCGATTTACAATGACATCGCAGTACTTTTCATCAAGCTCAATGGTGTAGCAAATACGCTCGGCCTGATCACAGGCAATGAGTGTACTTCCTGAGCCGCCGAAAGGATCGAGCACGATGCAGTTGGTCAGGCTTGAGTTGAGGATCGGGTATGCTACCAGAGCCACGGGTTTCATGGTCGGATGGTCGCTGTTTTTCTTTGGCTTCTCGAATTCCCAGATAGTGGTCTGCTTACGGTCGGCATACCAGTTGTGCTTTCCAGACTTCTTCCAGCCGAAAAGAACAGGTTCATGCTGCCATTGGTAAGGCGAACGACCGAGAACAAGCGCTTGCTTTTTCCAAATACAAGTACCAGAAAGGTAGAAGCCAGCTTCCGAGAATGCCTTTCTAAAATTCAGACCTTCGGTATCTGCATGGAACACATAAATAGAAGCATCCTTTGCCATTGCCGCTTCGGTATTTTGAAAAGCAGAGAGCAGGAAGGTATAGAACGCTTCATTTCCCATATTGTCATTCTTGATTTTGCCCGCCATACCTTCGTAGTTGACGTTGTACGGAGGGTCGGTTACAACAAGATTTGCGGGTTTACCATCCATTAAAAGAGTGAAAGTGTCTGCCTTGGTGGAATCACCGCAGACAAGCCTGTGCTGTCCGAGTTTCCAAACATCACCTTGCTTGGTGATTGCAGGCTTTTGCAGTTCAGCATCCACATCAAAATCGTCATCATGGATGCCATCCTTAAGAGAGTCCTTAAATAACGCATCCAGTTCGGCGGGCTCGAATCCGGTGAGGGATACATCAAAGTCTGCTCCTTGCAGGTCAGTAATTAAAAGCATCAATTTGTCTTTATCCCAGTCACCGCTTATCTTGTTAAGAGCGATGTTGAGAGCTTTTTCTTTATCCTCGTTCATCTCAATAACCACACACTCAACTTCGGTGATTCCCATATCAAGCAGCACCTTCAAACGCTGGTGGCCGCCGACAACATGAGATGTGGTTTTATTCCATATAACGGGTTCAACATAACCGAACTGCTCGATGGAGCGTTTTAGCTTTTCGTATTCCGGGTCACCTGGTTTCAAGTCTTTACGAGGATTATAGTCGGCTGGAATCAACAACTCAGTTTTCAATTTTTCTATCTGCATATAATTCAGCCGCCTTTCTCAAATTTGTGTACATATTAACGTCCTCCCACGGGAAGAGACAGGAGTTGAAATGCCCATAAACTGCCGTATCGGAATAAAGGACATTTCTTAAACGTAGTTTTTCGATGATCGCAGCCGGCTGGAGATTAAACACCTCCTGCACAATATTGGCAAGCTGCTCATCGGTGAGTTTACCTGTTCCAAAGGAAGTCACATCAACCGCCACAGGGGTTGCCTTTCCTATGGCATAAGAAAGAGCGACCTCACATTTTTCTGCAAGACCGCTCAATACGATGTTCTTTGCAATGTATCGCGCCATGTAGGCGCCGCTTCGGTCAACCTTGGTCGGGTCCTTGCCGCAAAGGGCACCTCCACCGTGGGAAGCAAGACCGCCATAGGTATCAACCATGATTTTCCTGCCGGTTAATCCTGTGTCGGCAGCGGGACCACCTTCGACAAATCTACCAGAGGGATTGATGAGAATTTCGGTATCATCATCAAACGGAAAATCCTCAAAACACTGCCACAATACATTATTGAGTATATCTGATTTCAGTTCTTCCTGAGTTTTGTCCTTATCATGCTGGACTGAAACTACAATGGTTTTTACACGCTTGGGTTTACCATCTTCGTACTCCAAGGAGACCTGCGCCTTGCCGTCAGGCAGAATACCCTTAATGAGTTTTCCTTTGCGGCAGTTGTCAATACGCTTAACAATGCGATGGGAAAGCACCAGTGGGAGGGGCAAGTTCTCACTGGTTTCATTGGTTGCATAACCATAAACCGTGCCTTGGTCACCGGCTCCCACAGAACCATATGGGTCGTTGATACCGTTTCTTAATTCCAGTGCATTATCTACACCTGCCGCAATGTCCGCACTCTGATGATGTACAAACACAAAGACTGTAAACTTCCACGGATTGTATCCGACCTCTCGAAGTACATTTTTTACGATGAAGCGGATATCCACTTTACCGCTGCAGGTGATTTCGCCCGCTACGATAATTTTACCCTTGGTCGCCATGACCTCGCAGGCCACGCGGGAGGCTTTGTCCTTACGGAGGCAAGCATCCAAAATACTGTCGGCAATGAGGTCGCAGAGTTTATCCGGATGTCCCATGCAGACACTTTCGGCCGTTTTATAAGTTATCATATTTTCCTCCTATCTGATTTATTTTCCTCGCCTTGCTGTGAGCAGACGTTCCATTACATCGTCCTGCGGGCTAATGCCGCTGTATTCACCGGTACAGTTCTCCTTGACGATCTGGAAAATCTCCACCCACAGCCGGTTGGTTTGATTCATGTAATTCTGACCCATAGCCACATAGGGACTTTGAATGGCGTTGCCTGTTGTAGGGTGCTTTGCTAAAAAGCCGTATTCGGTGACCGCTTCCTCGCACTGAATCCAACGAGCCACGCTCATGGCATAGCGTTCCAATAACTGCGGTGATACGAGAGCTGCACATCCGCGTTCGTTTAGCCATGTCCATGTATTTCTGTAGATTTCTCCTGCAACCAGTGCCTTGCCGTCTTTTTGTATAGCTTCGAGCATTTTATTTGGTTCGGGCATTTCAAGTCCTTTGAGATCTGCCGTATCTTGAAATTCCATCATGGTCAGTTTCCTGCCGCCGGGATTGCCATCAGCGATTTTGTCAGCCAGGGGCTTCTTTTTCGCACCTGCACCGACACGAGCACCACCTCGATTAGTACCGTCCTTTGCCATATGTTCACCTCGCTTTTCTGGGCTGGGGCTATTCCCTCGTTTGAAACCGCGTTTTTTAACACGAAGCCCCACGCCGCTGTCCGCTTTAAAAAGTTTTAGAGATTTTACCTCCCCCCGGGAATGACAATAATACAAAGCATATAAAGCATATAAAGCTTTGAGGCATCGTACTAAAATGTATACGATGCCTCTTTTAATATTTTTTCCACCTGTCGCCGCTCTCGGCAGTAATACGCGAGTGACAGGGCTTGCACAGAGACATGAGATTACTCATTTCATTTGTGCCTCCTTGGCTGAGCGGGATAATGTGATGCACCTCTTCGGCGGGCATTAAACGATCAGCTTTTTTACACTCTTCACATAGCGGGTGTGCTTTAATGTAACGGTCGCGAATGCGCTTCCACGCGCGACCATATCGCTTGTTGGTTTCTGGCTCGCGCTGAAAATGATTATAGTGGCGTGTGGCCTGCCGTTGATGCTCTATGCAATACAAGCCGTCCGTCAACTTAGGACAACTGGGATGTTGACATGGTCGCTTTGGCTTCTTTGGCATGAAGTCACCTCCTTGGGCATAACAAAAGCCCCGGGGTTGCTCCCGAGGCTCTGTTGGATTCTGGTTTCCTAAGTATATATTATCACAATGGCTATGATAGAAAACAGTAGAATTTACTGTACACTTTCTGGAATGGATACGATCGATAGGGCTTTTCTGTGGATGCGATAAACATTATCGATGGTGTACCCCATGTCAACGGCTATCTGCTCCCAAGTCTTGAAGCAAAGATATCTCAACTCCAATAATGTCTGACATTCTGTGTTGTCTACGGTTTTGATGAGCCTTACTATTTCGCGTTTAAGGTCAACAAGACGATCGATGTCACGATTAATTTCCGCTTGCAGGTCGATAATTTTTGCCACAGCATCAGCCATCGTAGAGGTGTTGCGACTCGGATTGCGCGGCATACCCGTGAGTGTGTAAGTGCATTTTGTCGTCAGTTCGTTCAGTGATGCAATCTGCTCCAACTTAGAATTGATACGCTGGTCAAGCCTGTATGCCTGAACAAGATATGCTTTTGCAGTCATGCCGTCACCTCCGCTTTGAGCTTGGTGATGAGCATTTCCGGATCAATGCCGGTCAGCACACCAAACCAGCCGGAACGGAAGAACTGCTCAATGCTCCGACGCTCATATTGCGCCGAGCGGTTGTTGGGGTGAAGAAACAGGGTGCGCAGCACCTTGCGGTAATCCTTAACCGCTTGTAGGACGATGGCTTTTGCGAGGTTTTCATAATTATCTTTCATATGGGACACGCTCCTTATTTTATATTTTTAAAGAAGCAGTGCCGCATTGTTAGCATTGTATATGTAAAGCATGAATGCGTTGTTTTCAAAATCATTGCAGGGAGCCGTTTATAACAGCTCGCACCTCGTCAACCGAACGGACTACCGAAACGGTGCCGCCACAGGCGAGGATTTTACGAATAGTCGCTTCTTGCAGTTTTGTTGTTTTGCCGACCGGTGTTTTTACTTCAAATGCGTAAAACTTGCCATCGATACAGGCAATGATATCCGGAATGCCTGCTGTTCCATAAATACCACCGTGTTCCTTCCAGGCGAAGCACTTCGGCACGGTTTTTAAATAGCGAAGGATTTTAGATACGATTTCTTTTTCAGACACATGATCCTCCTTGTAACTTATTTGTAGCTTGTAACCTCGTAACCTCGAAATATATAGGTGTGCATATATTTACACGCACACACGCGCTCGCGTTATGGAGGTTGTTGCTCTCGCGTGTATACCCTTAATTTTAGAAGTTACAAAGTTACAAAAGATAAGAAAACTAAAATTGTGCTTGTATATAGCGGTTTTTGAGCGTAACTTTTCTTGTAACTTTTGCTCTTCGAGAAGTTGCATTTCGGCCTATGAAGTTACATTTTACATTGTTCATAGCGGTTCTATCTCTGTGATCTCGAAGCCGGACACATCACATCGAGCTTTAAGCAGCTCATAATTGAGTGTCCAAACACGCCGATTTTCTGATCCGATACGTTTTTGCACATTGCTTTCAAGAAAATAATCCGAGTGAGCCAGCTGCTTTTTAAACTGTGCGTAGGTCAGTGTTTCGCCGACAACGGCGTAATCCTTGCGGTATTTGGTATATTTGTCGTATACGGGGTTGAGCCGAAGCGCCAACACGGTGTCACCATCGCAGAGGGTGTATTCACTTTTTGGATCCAGCCCCATGCGCGACATTATTTCAAGCGTCTGCTCGACCACGCTTTTATTGCTCAAGCCGCCATCAAGCAAATATTCCTTTGCCGCAAAATCGATGTAATTTGTGCAGCGTTCAAGGTTATATGGGAGTGCCTCATGCCAAGTAAGACCGAGCGATTTGCATAGCTTTTCGAGCAGCCGCAGACCGGTTACCATACAGGCAAGGTTATTAACGATACGCGACGGAAGCTCCTTGCTGAAGCATCCAAGCGCTTCCTCATACCATGAATAGCTTTCGTTTACTGTTGTTTTCAGTGCGATATTCAATAAACTATGCCCGAAGCTGCCGAGTAAATCAGCGCACCGGCATAACTCATGAAAAGTCGTGCGGTATCCTACGGGTTTCAGGTCTTTCTTGGAAAATAAAAGCTCGATGCTACGCTCCCTGATTGCAGCTTCATCTGCCGATTCCTCACCGGCGACCACAAGCGGGGCGAGAAGCTCATAACTTACAATGCTTTGGTCGGCGCGTCCGCGAATACCTTCTTGACCATCATAGCTGTTACGAAAATGGTTCAGCAGCGCATCAAGTCGATATTTGTCAATCTTTGACGGCTTGAATTCATCCAGTGCCATCGGAATGACATTAGAGGATGCCGCGTCTTTCATCAGAGTGAATGCCGTCGTCTGGCCGGCTGCGATGATTTTTGCTCTTGAAAAGACGGGCATAATAACCCGCTCCAGCGTATTGCTTTTGCCGCTGCCTGCTTCGCCGATGAGCATAAGATGAGGAAACTTCACATTCTTCTTTCGCAGATGTTCTTTTATGAAGCAACCACATATCCATGCTAATATTGAAGTCGTTTTTGCAGGTTCGTTGTAGGACATCAGTCTTTCACCTAATTTCTGAAGCTGGGCCGCCGTTAAGGGCTTTGCTGACAGAATACTACTGTCAATGCTGCGGTACTTTTCGAGTTGAATGATGTCATCGACATCTGTACCATTTGCGTCAACCGCACCGTCCATTGAAACAAATACCATCTCCTTTTCTTGCTCGTAGATACCCATGGCCTTAACGCCTTTTTTTACAGGCCAGTCTAATTCGGAGATATATGCTTTTAGCAGTTCCAAATCACCATCAGAGCCGGTGTAGCTTAGAGCAATGGTGCGCTTGTTGAGCGCATTTTTGAATTTCTGCTGGTTGGCAAAATCCGTTGTCATGAAGGTCAACCGGTATGTCTCACCGCGCACGGTTACGAGGTCAGCAGTAAGTTGTGTTTCCTCATCGGCAACAATCATTTCAACCGGTATAAACACGAAGTTTGTAAGCAGATAGATGTTGTCGTTTCTCTTGCGGTAATATTGTCCCTTATACTCAAATACAGCTGCGTCGCCGCCGGGAGCGTATATATCTTCAGTGATGTCACAGGCCTTTGACAGCGTTTCTTCACCATAGGTTGCTCCGCTGGCATGATGCCGCTTATCCCATTTTTCACGGAACAATCCGCTTTGCCGAAAGAGCCTATCCATCTGCTCTTTGTTCTTTCCAGACCAGAACGCCAACTTGCAGCAAAGAGCCATGTCCGCTTCGGACTGACTGGCGTAGTTCTCTTGCCACTCACATTCCCAGAGCTTCGTAAATGCCTCGCCGTTTTCGGCATTCTTTGCAAGCTCTAAAAGGTCATCGTCTGTAAGCTGTACGGATGTATTCTTTTGCGACTTTTTCTTTTTTCTTTTGGTAGGACGGATATATGTTTCGTGAATCCATTTAAGCGTTCCGTTATCCTCGGCGACGGTATTAATAGCACAGTCAAGCTTATTTCCGGTCATTGTGAAATACCGTGTGTGCTCGTACATTTCCACACCGGTCTTGGTATTCTTGTTGCCGGTACCGGGTATTTTGCCTTTATAAAAAAGATGAACGCCGGTGCCGGAGGGCGAAAACTCCATGTATGTTGGTTGCCTTGCGATGATAGCCCTGGCCGTATCGTTAAATGTCTTTGTTTCGGGGTCATAACAATGATCAATGTCTACACCCACAAAATCATCGTCCTTAGAGAACATAAAGCCCACACCCGTAAAACCATAACGCTCCACTGCATCGGCGGCAGTTGCATAATCCGTCCATGTCGCCGGGTTATTAGATGCAGCACCCTTGCCTGATACCGGGTTAAACGGCATCTTTTTATCCTTGCCGCCATCCTTATCGGGGATGAGCCGCCAGTTGACCCATTGCTTTCGTTCCATCAGCTCTTTTGGATAGGTCATATTGTTTTCACCTCGCAGTCTTCCGTAAAATACCGAATCAGCATATTATGTTTTTGCGCCTTGCGTATTTCGTAGCTCATGCCTTCGGATACGGTATCACCAAAAACCCACAACTCCTGGCATTTTCCGAGCAGGACACGCCCGAAGAAAAGGCCGAGTTTACGGCTGTCCGGATCGTGCTCATCCATAAACTGTGGGTAGAGCAGATGTGGTGCGAACGGAATTGCATATTGCTCTACAGCGAAGCGACAATAGTTTTTTGTGCGCTCGGTATTTGCTTTTATATCCCCGGCGAATGGCGAACAGATGAATACGAGAGGGCGGTATCCTGTACCATAGCGGCGTTTTAACTCATCGCGCAGTACCATGCGCATGGCTTGGTATGTCGTTGGGTCGTAATAACCTTCAGAATTATATTTATCTATCCACATCACGCACCCTCCATTTCAATCAGATCACCGAAATTCGTGCCGTATGCGGCTTCAGCAATGATCGGCACGTCGAAATCTGTAAAGGGTTGTTCTTCCATACAGGCTTTAACAAAATAGACTGCTTCATCGAGCTTGTCAGCTGGGATTTCAAACACCAACTCATCGTGGATTTGTAAAAAAGGCTTAAGCCACGGGCGTTCCTTGATGCTTTGGACTATGCGTCCCATTGCCAGCTTGATGATATCGGCGGCGGTACCTTGAATGGGGGTGTTCATGGCACAGCGTTCCGCAAAAGAGCGCTTACCCCAGTCGGGCGAGAGAATGCCCACAATGTATCTACGGCGGCCGAGCCTTGTTTCAGCGAAACAAGTGCTTGCAGCTCGCTTTTTTGTTTCGTCCTGCCAGTGAGTCAAGCCGGGGTATCCCGCTTTCAGATTGCTAATGATTCCCTCGCAGTCCTGCTTTGAGATATTAAGCCCAGCCTTGAAGCGCAGCGTCTTTTGCAAACCAGCGGCAAACAGACCATAAAACACACCGAAGTTGCAGTTCTTTGCTATGGTGCGGCGCTCCTTGTAATGAGGAGTATTCTTGTTGAGCGATTCATCGAAAGGGATACTGTATATAACGGTCGTGGTCTGAGCGTGGATATCTCCACCGGTGCGATAAGTATCAAGCATCTTTTCGTCGCGGCAATAGAATGCGCCAACGCGAAGCTCTATCTGTGAGAAATCCAATGAAATGAGCAGCTTACTTTCCGGTGCTACGATGAAATTGCGTACACCCACCGGATCATTATCCTTGCGTGGGCAGTTTTGCAGGTTGGGGTTGCGCGACGCAAAACGCCCAGTCTCCGTTGCGAGCGGCATAAGGTCGGGATGGATCCGTCCCGTCGCCGTGTTGATGTGCGTTAAGTACCCGTCAATGTAAGTGCTTTTGAGTTTTCCCCATTTACGGTATTCCTGCACCAGTTCAAACAGGCGCACAAGTTCCGGACGCTTTTCTTGACAATACTCGGTGAGCAATATCATTGTTGCGTCGTCCGCTGCTTCCTGATGCTTGTCGGTTGTTTTCAGCACTGGCAGACCGAGGTCGCTAAAGAGATACTTTTTGAATGCCGATGTTGAGGCATTTGCGCCTATGTCCACACCACCGGTCATCTCGTCAATTTCGGCACGAAGCGCCACCAGCTTTTGCTCGGCTTCCTTTTGTCTATCAAGCATCACCGCCACATTCATGGGCACACCGTTATATTTCATCATACCGCAATAAACTGCAGTTGGAGATTCCACGCGCTCCACGATTTTTTTATGGTTGCGGATGTTCTTATAAAACCAGTCGTTAAATTTGTGATACAGCCGCAGCGTATAATCGCTATCAGCACAGGCATAACGCAGGGTTTCGTTATTGGTGGGATCCATCTCGTCGAAAAGACGACCAGCAGTCACGGTAGCAAAATCCGGCATATCCGCACCGAACAGCGATGCCGAAAGTAGCTTCAAACCGCTGTCCGATAGGTTGCGGAACTCAAATTTGCTTTTAAGTGTCATTTGTGCCGCCGCGATGGTATCGTAGCAAGGCTCACATACAACGATTCCTAGCGCATATAGGAACATTGCCTCAAAGGAAAGGTTGTGCGCTACCTTGACCACGTTGGGATTTTCAAATACAGCTTCTCGCAGATATTCCAAAACATCGGCAGGGTCAGTAGCATTTGTGCCGATCTTATGTGCGAGGGGGATGTATACGGCGCTGCCCTCCTTAACCGAAAGGCTAATACCGACGATATGTGCCTTGTGCGCGTCCAGTGCCGCCTTAGGTTCGTCGCGCCAGTTATCGTCCGGTGCTGTCTCAAAGTCAAATGCGATGATGCCCGCATCGCCAATATAGTCGTGTATTTCTTTGCTTATATATATAATGTTGTAATCCATAAGTAGCTCCAATCTGCCGCAACGGCCGGGCGGTATATGTCCACCCGACCTGCGGCTTTAGTGATTTAGGTGAGAGGTTCAATGACCTCTCCGGTTTCTGGGTCAACATTAGTAGGTACATCAACAGAGGATTCAGTGTCATAACCGACACGAGAGGAGAAGGTTTTGACCTGCTCGGTAAGCCCTGAAATGAGAGCGAACTCCTCGACCGTCAGATTACGATCTACCGAAAACTGCGCCTGAGAATATGCGATGCCGTTGTTGTTGGTCGCCTTTTTGAGTGTGAACTTCGTCACCACGGCGTTGGATTTCTTGCCCTTGGAGAGCAGCCTCATAATATAGCGGGTGAAGTCCTTAAGCGATCCGGTCGGAAGGGAGAGTATCATCGGGAAAATCTCCCCCTCTCGGAGCAGATAAATGCGGCGACGGTTTTTGCAGGCTTTCGCTCCGTTCTCACCAGAGCCAAATTTGTTAAACTGGCATTTGGAGCAATCGCCGCCGGGGTTGCCCACACCGATGATGCCGTCAAAGCTGCCGCAGTCGGGAGGATTAGAGCCGCCCGTATATTTGTCCGTGTAGTAGGCATACAGTGGGTGATGATGCAGGATAACCGCCGAAAACTCCTTGACAGTTTCGGGGCTGTCGGGGTTTTCACCGGGGATTTCAAATACTGTCATACCGGCGGCAGGGATTTTTATACGCTCAAAGCTGCCGGACAGGCCGGAGAGCTCCTCTGTGAGCGCGTCGTTCAGGTTAAAGTCCTTCAGTGCCATAAATGCACTGTTCTTTGTGGCAAGAGCTTTGTTTTCGTTGCTTTTCATGGTATTTTCATCCTTTCATTATTACGAGCCTTGCGAGTAACAAGGTTCTGGGGTACCCACTCCAAATCTTTGATTTGGCAAGTGGGTCAGGTTCTTATTTGCGGGTCGCTTTGCGGACACCCACAGTGGTTTTTTCAAACACATTTACCAGGCCATTAAGCCAATCGGGTAAAACATCATCGTTTTCTGATATCTGTTCTCTGACAAAAGCCGATAAGCTGTTGACGTTGACGGTTTCGTAAATCAATCCGCCATAACCCTCGGCACGAAGTGCTTCGAACAAATCCTCTTTGCGGTCGGCCATCGCTGCTGCACGTGTGGTATTGGTAAGGCAGAACATAGTGCCGGAGCGGGTGAAATTCTGCGTCTCCGTATCCGTCATTAGCTGTGCCAGTACAGCGTCGACTTCCTCCAGTTCGACATTAATGTCCTTGAGGCTTTGCTCAATTTCCTTTTTCTCATCGCGCAGGGCTTTAAGCCTATCTGCGAGTTCAAACATTTTTTCAGAATTGTCCATAGCGATAATCTCCTTCATTAAATAAATGGGTTGTTGCCGTAGCGATAATCATCAACCAGCGTCTTGGCGAGGTTTGCCTTGTTTTTCAATGCTTTCAGCACTTTTTCGTCGACTGTACCTTGTGCAGTGAGATAGATGTATGTACATGGCATACGCTGAGCGGCGCGATGAATGCGGGCTTTGCATTGCTCGAAATTCGACATTGAGTAATCCAGAGAATAAAATACCATCGTGCTTGCCGCTGTGAGCGTGATGCCCAATCCCGCAGTCGCCACCTGTCCAACAAATATAGGTACATCGGGGTCATTCTGAAATCTTGAAACCTGCTCGTCGCGGTCTTTTACACCGCCTTTGATGAGCGAAAAATTGATGCGTTTTTTCTCAAGCATGGCGCAAATGGCATTCAGTTCCGGTACAAAGCGGGCGATAATGACGAGCTTGCGGTTCTCCTCCAAAGCCGAATCGATGATATCCTCCAGCACGTCCAGTTTTGCTTTACTAACCTGTTCAGTAGCGCTGCTTTCGTCACTGCCAATGAAACCACCCGTAAGCTGAGACAGACGGAGGAGCTTTGTCAGTACATTTGTGATGGTGACCTCACCGTCAGACAGCTCGGCATAACTTTCCTTGACAAGACTCTGATACAGTTTCATTGCCTTCGGCTCCAGTTCAACTTTGCGTATAATGTCTGTCGTTTCCGGCAGGTCGAGGCAATCCTTTTTTGTAGCACGAAATGCGATGGAGTGCATACGACGAGTTAACTCATCCTCCATACTCTTTTTCAAAACGGGTGTATGGTTGCCGTAGCCGGTCATGAAAAAGAAGCGGTTTCTGAAGCTGTAAAAACTCTGTCCGAAGATACGTGGGTCGAGGAACTTGTACTGGCTGAATATATCGATTGCCTTATTCGTCACAGGTGTCCCTGTTAAGAGCAGCCGGTATTTAGCCAGTGCGCCCAGCCGGTGCATCGCTTTTGAAGCAGCGATATTGTGCGTTTTGATTTTGTGCCCTTCGTCGGTGATGATAAGGTCAGGCTTCCATGCTGCAAGTTCGCGTTCTAACCGCCATGCCGATTCGTAGTTCACAACGACTATCTGAAGAGGCTGGCCGGTCATATGCCGGAGAGTATCGAGCTTTTTTTCGCCACTCCCCTTGAGTACAGCGAGCGTGTAATCAAAATCTGCATACGCATCGTGTTCGTCTTTCCAAACGCCTGTAACTGAAAGTGGTGACACCACCAGCACTCTACGGATGCGTCCGGTATGATACAAAGCGCCTTCGACCGCTATCGTCGTGAGAGTTTTACCGGTACCCATTTCCATGAGCAGTGCAGCTCCATAGCCCGCTGGTGAATACATGCTTCCCGGTAAAAGTCCAACTTTCTTACAGATAAAATCGAATGCATTGATTTGGTGCGCATAAGGCTTAACTTTGATAAGCATTGGGAGCAGAGGGGCGTTGTCAGCGTTCATCAACTTCATCACCTCCGTCCGGCAATTCCGTAATAGAAACGCAATCAACGCTGTCGCCGGGGACTATGACCATCACACGGCGCTTTTCACCAAAGAAATGCCGAAGTAGTCGTTCGCGCATTGACACACGTTGGCATCTAACAACACCGCCCTCGACGGGTTTCTTTGAAACGCTGATTTTCAAATTGTGCTTCATTTTTATCTCCGTCCTTTCTGAGGGACGGTGTAGATGTGTCCCTCGGTATACGGAGAAAAGGCGGGTGTTTTATACACCCAATTCTAAAAATGCTTTTTAAATTTTTTCTTTGCGCCTTCTATTGATTTCCATGCAGCGTTTGGAGCGACACCTTCGATACGAGCAATCTCATTTACCGACAAGCCGTCAGCAAACATTAATAAGCGGCGCTTCTGCGTTTCCGAAAGCTTGTCCAGCGCAGCGTTGATTCGAGCGGTGTCTTCTTCGAGTATCAATTCGGTTTGGGGTGTAGTGTCTGTCGCATACTCCAACCCCTCATATTCGATAGCGTCGAGCGAATAACAGTGATAGCGCTCCTTGCGGTCGAGATTGCTCTCCTCGCGTCGTGATGCGGTGATGTAATTCCCGATTTCCTCGTTGACCTCGACTTCGGATGTGGTTCCGTCTGCAAATTCCCATGTGACAATCATTTTTCTTAGCTCCTCTCGTTTTTCCGAGGGAGCCAAGGGAGAACAAAGGAGCCGAGTGTATGCTAAACGAAAATAACCGAATGATATGAAAACTCTCGTTTAGCATTCATCCGGCTATTTGGTAGCTCACACTCGGCTCCGTTGCTCGGTATGTTACATTATTTTATTTTTTGTCCAGGGTTATCTTCACAACTTTATTGCAGTTTTTGCATTTAACCTCAATCTCTCCTTTCGCATCTTGACTAGAGTCAAAAATTCTTTTTCCGCATAGCGGACATTTCACCTTAATCTTCATAAATCCACCTTCCTTATGTTTATTGTCCTGTTTTTGGTACAGCACTTTTGGTATACTAGATTTAGTGAATGATTATGTCGCTTATTATTATAGTGACGAACAGATTGTTCGAGAGTGAGATAAAAAAATATAGCACCCTTTTCGCATAAATTGTTCTGATATTGTTATTATATTACACATATATGTTCGTTGTCAATAGTTTTTAGAATATTTAGTTCGAAGTGTTGACAAAAACAGAACAATCATATATAATGGAGCAAGAAAGGAGCTGCTATTATGAAATTTGGTGACAAATTAAAAAAACTGCGCTTGGACAGAGGCTGGTCACAAGCCGAAGCCGGTAAGGCCATAGGAGTGTCCGAACGCGTATACGGCTACTATGAAACGAATGAACGAACACCATCCAAACCTGAGATTATACAGAATATTATGAACACCTTCGGCGTTTCCTTCGAATATCTATTTACACCCGAAGAGCAGTTTCAGATTGAGGCATCTCAAAAATACGGTAGCATCGGAAATAGACAAGCACAAAAGATTCTTAAGGGTGCTGACGCTTTATTTGCAGGTGGTGAGCTTGAAGAGGATGCAAAAGATGAGATGTTTGAGATTTTAACAAAGCTATATTTTGAAGCAAAAAAGGCCAATAAAGAAAAGTACGGACGAAAGAAGAACAAAGAATAGCCGCTTAAAATATATGTCGTAAAGGGGTGGTGTTCATGATATTTAATAATGACGCTATTCTTAAAGCGAATCGTCTTGCCCGCTCATGCGGGACAACCAACCCATATAAAATAGCGCAGGAATTAGGCATACAGATCTTTTATTTGGATTTGTGTTCAATAAAGGGCATGTATGCTTATGTTTTAAGAAACCGATATATTGTTTTGAATAATAATTTAGGAGAGGTCGAAGAAAGGATCGTATTAGCCCATGAATTAGGCCACGACCAACTAGACAGGGGCTCTTGCTTTCGCGCCTTTACTGATCGTAGCTCAATTTCATACGAAACACATCGCCGAGAAATTGGTGCAAATTACTTTTCCGCTCAACTACTAATACCCGACGAGGACTTTTTTGAAATGCTCGAAAATGAGTATGATTATTTTCAGATGGCATCAGAGATGAGGGTGTTTCCGGAATTGATGATGCTTAAAGTTGATATGTTGAATATACAGGGATATGACCTTGCGCCTTTTGATTTAGGTTCAAAGGATTTTATGAAGAGAAAATTAAATAATTAAATATATATTTAATATGGTATATTGTTGGAAATAAACAAATTTTATGTTATAATTTAGTATAAAGGGGGTGAGTAAAATAATTTATTCGCCATTAAGATACCCAGGTGGGAAAAGTAAGTTATACTCCTTTGTAAAATTAATGATTCAAAAAAATGAAATATATAGTGGCGTTTATATGGAGCCTTTTGCAGGAGGAGCAGGTATAGCTTTGTCTCTTCTAATCCATAAAGATGTACAAAAAATAGTCATAAACGACTATGATAAAGCCATCTATTCATTTTGGCGAGCTATTACTAAAGAAACGAATGCTTTCATTAGCTTAGTTGAGAAAACCCCTATTAATATAGAAACATGGAAAAAACAAAAAGCTATTTATGAAAACGAAAGAAAAAGTTATTCCTTAGAATTAGGTTTTGCTGCTTTTTATTTAAATAGAACGAATAGATCGGGCATTTTAAAGGCTGGTCCAATAGGAGGATTCGAACAGACCGGCGAATATAAAATTTCCGCTCGTTTTAATAAAAAGAATTTAATAAGTAGAATTTTGCTCATTGCTGAGAATAAGAAAAATATTCATGTTTACAACAAAGATATTAATAGCTTTATAAGAAATATAATACCAAGGTTTGATAATTGTTTTGTCTATTTTGATCCTCCATATTTTAATAAAGGTCCAGAGTTATATACTAATTTTTTTACATATGAGGATCACAAACGCATATCTCAAGAAATAAAAAAACTAAACTGTCCATGGATAGTTACTTATGATGATGTAGACAAAATTATTGAACTTTATAGTGGTTATATATGTAAAGAATTTGATTTAAATTATAGTGTGGCTAATACAGGAAAATCATCAGAGATAATGTTTATTAATTCGAATGATATGTGGCCAACCCAAGAAGAATTAATAAATGCTAATATTAGAATTAATCTTAGAAAAAAGGAGTTGTAAAAATGGCATTACTGGACGAATTATTACAAAGTAACAAATTAGTTTCTCTTGTTCAAAAGGAGAATTTTGTGGGTTGGGTTTATTCGATCGACTATGAAAACGCATTAGTTGTTACTAATGATGATTGGAAACAGAAAGTAAAAGGAATTCCACATAATAGTTTTTTAGTTGCAACTTCATTTGATCCTGAAAAATTTTCAGCTACTTCAGACATGGACAGAGAAGTTATTCTTTTACGTGTTGTTGGCACAAGTAAACTACCTCAAGATGATGATATGGTCCGTACTAAAATAGATAATTACCAAAATCAGACAAGCAGTTATTTAAATGATGCTGATAAAGATTTTGACAATATTACTAAGAACCGATTGCAATTCGGTGGATTGAATTGTCGTGTACTTGGGACTTTTTATGTTAACAATAATACATTATGTCTCGGAAGCGATATTGAAAACTTTTCAGTCTCTATGAGACTTAGTGTTTTTATGCCAAAAGGAGATGCTTTAAAGACTATAGTTAATTATGTAGATCCAATACGTAGAAGTAAAGCAAAAGAAGATTTTGCAGCTTTAGGAATTGAAGGCGAAATTGAACCCTTTAAAATTGGTACTGTCAGATATACGTCTACTGATAGATTGCATAGAAGTAATGAAAACGATAAAGTTCCTTTTTATATACAACCGTCAGACTTTCTTGCAAGAAGAACCGCTGTTTTAGGAATGACTCGTACTGGTAAATCTAATATGATTAAACAAACCGTTTCTGTGGTAAAGGACATCTCTGATCGTTATGGCTTAAAAATTGGACAACTCATTTATGATATTAATGGTGAATATGCTAATGCAAATCAGCAGGATAGTGGATCAATATCGGATATTTATCAAGATAATTGTATAAGATATCGAATGGTAAAAACTGAAGGGTTTGAACCTATACTTAATAATTTTTATTATCAAATATCAGAAGGGCATAGCATTATTTGTGATGAAATTAAAGATAATGCAAATAGTTCTGCAGCCGATGTACAATCATTCATGGGAATATCATTTGATGAACCCGACAATAATGATAGATCATTACATAAGAGATGGGAAGTTAAAATTGCGATATACAAAACTTTGCTATATGTTGCCGGCTTTGAGATTAGCCCAAATTATAAGGTAAAGTTTTCTGCAAATCAGGATATACGGAATAAAATTAATCCAAGTATTAATCCATCAAGTGGATTAACATTATCGGAAGCAAAAAATTGGTTTCTAAAAGCGCGATCTTTGCGGGATGATTTGAAAAGCTCTAGTGGAAACAAATGGCTAGATGACGATTGTATAGCAATGTTAAATTTAATGGCATGCAAAAACTCAAAAGACTCTTACATTAATGGATACAAGGTACTTGTTCATGCAAAACCATACCATTCAGCACTAAGGAATACCGAGGTTTCTGAAGAAATATATCGTCATTTGAGTAATGGTAAAATTGTTATTCTTGATTTATCTGTTGGAAATGCAACACTAAGAGAAAAGCTGAGTAAAAAGATAGCATCGTATTTATTTAATGCATCCATGAAACATTTTACTGATGGGAAAACTCCACCTAATATAGTTGTATACATTGAAGAAGCGCACAACTTAATTGGTAAAGGAATGGAACTTACAGATACTTGGCCAAGACTGGCTAAAGAAGGAGCGAAATATAGAATTGCATTGGTTTACGCAACACAAGAAGTTTCATCAGTGCATCCTAATATACTTGCAAATACCGAAAATTGGTTTGTCTCACATTTGAATAGTGATCGAGAAATAAAAGAATTAGCAAAATTCTATGATTTCGCTGATTTTAGTCAATCACTACTTCGTTCACAAGATGTTGGCTTTTCGCGTGTAAAAACGCTATCAAGCCCTTATGTTATACCTATACAAATTGACAAATTCGATCCTGAGAGAATTAAAAACAAGAGAGGATGAAAAAATGCCTTATATTAATGAATATGCAGATAAAACTTCTCATGTTGATATTGTAAACAACCCTGATGTAATTAACTTCCTTGATAGCTGTACATATATGGTAGAACCATCTGAGAGCGATGCTTCATTTATTGCAAGCAAATTTAACGCTCCCCCTATTTATGATGCTAATTTACCAAACAATATAATATCTATTGATGGTAGCAACTATGAAGCTAGTATCAGAAAAGATATTCCATGTACACGGGTTGGGTATGTTAAAATTGGCAACCTACTGATAAAAAGAGATTCTTATAAAAACTTGCGAAATGGAAGTTGTTTTATAGACCCCTTTAAGGTAGCAGAACTTAAAAAGAATAACACTGCAACAACGTTTGCTTTACCAAGCTCTAATATGCTATACAAAGATCAGAAAACGGTAAGAGAAAGCTTTCGTCTTGCTTTAGACGAAATGCTCTATGACTTCAGGACGGATCCATCAGACTCGAAAACAAGCTTAAGGGCAACCCTTTTTCTACTAGCTTCATATCGTACAAAAGATATTGCTACAAATTCTAGGGATAAACTAATTTTGCATGCTTGCCCATCCTGTAAAAGTGAAAAAATTGAAGTACATGATATAGCTGAGGCACAATTCTGTCCACATTGTCATGAGAGAGTATATCCTTCTGATTGCTTACGTATTTGGGAAGAAGTATCAGATGCCGTGTCAAATCAGTCCGCTTTGACACGTTTTATGAACGTCATTGAGCATATATTTGCAATTCACTATATTAGAATCATTAAAGATTATAACCCTGAATCATTTGTTGAAATATTAAGTAACCTTTGTGTATTTATTGACGGGCCACTTGCAATATTCGGCAACTCTGCATGGATTCATTCTTGCATAATGAAATATTTAAGTGAAATTAATGTTCAAATGAGAAAAAACAATAAATCCGATATCATGATATTAGGGCTTCTGAAATCAGGTTTTATATATGATTATTTGCAGCTTATTAAAGATAAAATACCTAATAACTCCATCTACTGTTTAGAAGATGATATAAGATATAAATACATAATTTTTGATAAAAAACCATCAAGTTCTACGTTCGGATCAGAAACATATTATGGACAAGATTTCTTATATAAGACAGCAAGCGGCAGAGTATTCGTTTTCAACATTCCATATCCTTTCCCGGATAAACAGAATAAAGAAGTTTTCACCGCAGAGAAATCTAAAATTGAAAACTATACAAATATAGGTGCATACACACGCCTTATTGACGATTTTGAATGTGATTTATATGAAAATGCCGTCGTGCCAGTAGCTTTAGCACATAAATATACCGCAATAAGCCTTGAGCCTGGTAGCAGAGTTCTTGATTTATTATCAAAGAGCAAAATTTAATTCTTATTTTGCTCGATAAAATTAATTACATGAAATGAGGTTATCAAATGAATAATCAATTTTACAATATCGTTCTTGAAGTATTAAAGCAAGATAAACGTTTTTTTACGGATAACGGTGAATTGCTTCGCAATTCCGTATACGAAGCAGCAATGCAAATGGACTCAAAACTCATTAAATTACTGTTGTCAAATGAAGAAACTAAAAAACGCTTTTTCAACGATGTTGATGGCATTATCATTTTTGATAAGATAGAATTCGGTTGGGTGATAAACAATAGAGAATTCTTGCCCGATTCATATACTCGTTATAAGAATAAAATTGGTCTTGTAAATAGTCGAGGCGAGTATATATCTACATCAAAAGATGTGGAACTCGTTTTTCCCTATAAAGACTGCATTCTTGAAGGCGGTCAAACAAAAGAAGATCAAAAGCGTGATGAAATATTCTACAACGAAATACTTGCACCTGATGAAGTGGACAGGCTCCTTTATCCTAAGGTGTTAACTAATGCAAAACGTTATACTGCTGAAGGCGTAGAACCGATTACAGAATTAAAAGATACTGATAACCTTATTATAAAAGGGAATAATCTGCTGGCAATTTCTTCTTTATTAAAAAGATACGAGGGCAGGATAAAATGTATATATATTGAAATGATAATACCGAAATTGATACAATTTAACGATTATAAAAAGGTTGCTGCTTAGGGGTGTTCAAAAGTTTTTAGGGGTGTGCTGACTCAAAATTAGCGTGACATGGTAGAGGTAGAGGAACGGTCGGTTTTTGCTGTGTAAATAATTTTATAAGTGCTATTGGGGAATAATCTGGATAATGTCTTCCTTTTGTAAGGTTGAGTAATGAGGAAATATAAAATATGGTTTATGACATTCGAACAAGTGAAAACGCTCAACAAACTTTAGTCGATTTAACGGGCGTACCAATCTCAGTCTGGAAAAGGTATCTGCGCTTGAAGGATACATATAGATACATTGAAGACCTTATAGAAGAAGTAATGCTTTCTTATGGGAATTTTCCACATAACTATAGAGATTTTGAATTTATTTACTTTCATGTGACTACAAGTGCAAATAATTGTTCGTCTTTTAGAAAGCATGGAATATTAGATTTAAAAAAATCTTATTCGTGCCATGATTCAGAACTACGAACTTTCTTAGAAAAACATGGCATTCATATTAATTTAGATGAGAAAGTATTAACATATAATGATCGAGTGTACGATATTACCTATGGGTATTGTCCAAGTCATGGCACAGAAGCCTATAAACGTTGGTTAATAGGCAGGAAGCTATATTTTGATTATGCAACTTGTGGATTTCTGTCAATTTGGGATCAAAGTTCTTATGGTGGAGAGGTACATATTCGACCAGAAATCTTAATGAATATAGATGATCTTCTCAGGTTAAAACTATCCCGAGAATGGGCTTCTAGTCATGCTCCTTACAAGATCGTTGCAAAGGTAAAAGGTGAGAATATTGTATATGATGGTGACGAGAATCAGAGTGAAAAAGACAAGGTTTTAAATTATTTGACAAAAGCATACTGGAATGCTTTTGATGAGCCTAATGAAAATATACTTATACTAAAGAACAATTTTCAAATACCTCCTGCCGATATAATTGAAATAAAGCCAATGAAGTGCTGGAAGAATTGTTGATTTTTTTCCCTAATCTTATGCAAAGAGTTGTCTTCTTAATGGTGGGAAAGCACTAACTTCTGACATTTCTGAGCAAATCCCAAATCCAATACAACATGAAAATGTAGAACAATTTTTAATGCAGTTTTTCGATGTGACACATGCTAGTGAAGCTATGGATAAGGTAGGAATTCCAAAATCAGAAGTTAATTTACAGGCCTGGGTTGCTGCACTGGCAGATCAGTTGCAAATCATTATTCATCAAAATGAGGATGAGAGAGAAACTATCATTGCCTCTTATCAGGCTTATCTAAATAATCCCGAAGAAAGAGATGTACGGTATATCAGAACGCGTTATCGCAATGATGGTCTTTGGGTTGAGAACCCGCCGATTGAGCAGAACTATCAAGTGGCTTTTTATAAAAAAATCACCCATACATGGGTGATTCACAACATGGGAAAAGTTACCTGGAAAGATCGATGCTTAAAATGCATGGATGAAGAAGATGTTTCCATACGTCCATCAAAAAGAGTAATCCCAATACAAACTGTTGAGCCTAACAAAATTGTAAAACTGTCTGTGGACTTTGATTCTCGTGGAAAAGAAAACAAGGCAATCAGTGTGTGGAAGATGATGGATGCAAATAATCAAGATTGCTTTCCAGGTGATACGAATGTATTAAACGTTGTAATAGATGTGGTAAATACACAACTCTTGGAGGTACAAAGTGGACGACAACACAGTTGAAAAATGGTCGAGTATGAAAGAAATTCAAGAATACCTTGGCGTTGGGCGCGACAGTATTCTCCAATGGATCGAGAAAAAAGACATGCCCGCATATAAATTAGGGCGACTTTGGAAATTTAAGTTGTCAGAAGTAGATGATTGGATTCGCTCAGGAGGAGCTGATGAGCGTAATAGTGCTGATCATGAGTAGTTTAGCAGGAGGCAAGCTTGTTAATGCTATTCTAAAATTGTACCACATACCGGTAAAAAAATAGGCCACCTTAATCAAATTTTCCTGTATGATTATGTTGACAAAGCATTATCGTACAGGAGGAAAGGATATGATTAAG
>Ga0134096_1001145_pt1 | contig 22674 bp, 20 predicted proteins | sample 7_2taG_FD_94448 | JGI IMG/M metagenome (GOLD analysis project Ga0134096, IMG submission 94448) | Switchgrass degrading microbial communities from high solid loading bioreactors in New Hampshire, USA - 7_21_20_110_A3 metaG | ecosystem: Engineered > Bioreactor > Semi-continuous > Anaerobic >... | reverse complement strand
CCTTAAGACCTCAATCACTATTTTTGCTTTTTCTTCCGGTGTAAAATTTCTTCTCTTTTCCATAGTTCCATACTAACTTATTTTGGCCGTTTTGTCTGTCTTAATTTCTGGTATCATTATATCCATCCAGACAGCGCATGGGTGCGCCTTCCGGCGCCTCTTCCTTTCTAAAGTGCATGAGTGAACCAAAAGAAGATAACCGCTTGCATTGCGCACCTACCAGCCATAATAGAATATCCATGTCATGGCAGCACTTTGCCAGGATCATCGGACTTGATTTACCGGAGTTTCCCCAATTTCCTCTGACAAAGCTGTGTGCCTGATGCCAGAAGCCTACGTTTTCATTATGCTGTATGGAAACCAATTTCCCGATCCGTCCTTCTGCCAGCAGTTTTTTGATTGTAGAGAAAAAAGGCGTGTACCGCAGGACATGGCAAACCGAAAAAACCCTTTGCCTTTCCCGGGCGAGTTCTCCCATCCGGATGCATTCCAGCGGATTGGGTGACATTGGCTTTTCAACCAGGAGATGATATCCGGCCTTAAGCGCCTTTATGGACGGTTCATAATGCATGCTGTCCTGGGTGCAAACTAAAAGAGCATCGGCAAGGCGGGGTTTTTCCAATAATTCCTCCCACCCTTGAAAACACATTTCTTCAGGAATCGAATGAAGCTCCCTGAATCGTTCTCTTTTCGTCCTATCCGGCTCGGCTACAGCGACAAATTGAATTTCATCAGGATGCGATAATGCATAGGACGCATATGCCATTTCACCTCTCATACCAGCCCCAAGCAGTGCTGCCGTTATTTTTTTCATAATGATAGGCCTCCTGTCGTCATGAATATCTCTTTCTATTTTAATATAATCGCGAATTTTTTTCTTTATCAATACAGTCAAATTATTTACACTGATAGGCTAATGAAAGATTCCGTACAAGGGTTTTATCTTGCGAAATATTGATTTCATTGGTCATTTTCATGCTGCGGGAAACCCGGGGAGAAATGAGCTTTATTTTGGTGAAATTAACTATCCCGAAGTGTTTAAGGCAATTAACAAGACTGGCTACAGCGATTTGAATATTTTCCTGTTGAAGAGCCTGCCAAGGGGATAAAAGCATTTATATAATTATGCACAAAAAGATATATCTGTAAATTATGATTTCAGTCACAGAAAATATATTTACTGTGCTTTAGAATAGTCGATAGAAAAACATTTGTGAATAGGAGGTATGAGCATGAATAGAGTTTTTCAAATTCACCAAACGGTTGGAGATATTGTTGCAAAACTGCCAAAGGCCAGTGAAATCTTCAAGCAATATAAGATAGATTTTTGCTGCGGTGGAAACAGAAAGCTTTCTGAAGTGGTCAATGAACAAAAGCTGGATGCAAGTGAAATTTTAAGAAAACTCAATGACGCAATGACCGAAAGCGCCAATTTGAATGAGGGCGTCAAAAGTTTTACTGAAATGTCCAGAAGTGAATTAATTGAATACATTGAGGGGACTCATCATGTTTATCTCAAAAAAGTGCTTCCTGAGCTTGGAGATTTTACAACAAAAATCATGAGAGTACATGGATTGAGATCCCAGGAGCTATTCAAAGTCCACAAGCTCTTTTCAGTTCTCAGGGCAGAGCTGGAACAGCATTTGATGAAGGAAGAGGAGGTTCTTTTCCCGCTGGTAAGGCAATATGAAAGAAACCCTGATATGCAAAGCCTTGAAAAAGTAAAGCAGGTCATGAAGGAAACTGAGGATGAGCATGAAGCGGCAGGAGATATTCTCAAGGAGCTCAGAAGGATTACGGATGATTACCGGGTTCCGGAACACGGGTGCAGCACATACGCTTTAACCTATAAAATGCTGGAGGAGCTGGAGGCAGATTTGTTCCAGCATATACACCTTGAAAATAATATATTGTTTATCAATTTGCAGGCTTGACATGAAAAACACGAGGCGGGAGATCTGCTTACCTCCTGGTTGTGGAAATTGAAACCCGTCACCAATTGGGGGGGATATCTCTGCCTCGTTACAATATTTCATATCTGAAAAGAAGAGGGGGATAATAACATGAATCAAAACATGAAGATAACCGGAGATATGACAATAGGACAGGTATTAAGGATGAAATCGCAGGCGGCACGAATCCTGATGAGCTTTGGAATGGGTTGTTTGGGATGTCCTGCATCACAGGCAGAGACATTAGAGGAAGCATCTATGGTGCACCAGATCAATATTGAAAAGCTGTTGGAGAAGTTGAACCAGAAATAAGATCTTTTCAAACGGAAGGCTGAATAGAAGCTGGTTATATTCAAAACCAGGTGATTTGAATCGGAGCGTCAGAAGACAAAAGTGAAGGAAGGTGTCTTATGAACTGTATTGAGCTAATGGTAGATGAGCATAAAAATATTAAGAGAATGCTCGCAGTTGTCCGTAAATACTGCAGTAAAATTCTGAATGGTGAGGAAATTCAATACCAGGACTTTTACAAGATCATTGATTTTATCAGGAATTATGCCGATAAACACCATCACGGAAAAGAGGAATTGCTGCTGTTTAACAGGATGATGGAGGAGCTTGGACCGGCAGCGGAAAAGCTTATAAAGTACGGAATGAACGTTGAGCATGATCTGGGAAGGCTGTATGTCCATGAGCTTGAAGCTGCAGTAAAGAGGGTCCTTGACGGAGATATGGATGCCAGGCTCGATGTGATTGCAAATGCTGTTTCATATACACATTTGCTTCTCAGGCATATTGACAAAGAGGATGGAGTAGTCTACCAGTTTGCTCAAAGAAACCTGGCGGAAGAAACATTGAAGAGATTGGAGCAGGAGTGTTCAGCTTTTGAGCAAAAGGCAAAGGAAGATAAAACACAGGACAGGTATCTGGAGTTGCTGAGTGAATTGGAGCAACAGCTTTAGAAGACTTCCTGATAAGGGATTTGTTCATAAATCACTACTGTCCTTGCCAATCATGATTGGCAAGGACAGTAGTGATTAAATCTTATTTCTTTTCTATAGCAACGCGCCATACCTCGGGCCCTTGCTCAAGATACTCCCAACCGAACTGATCCGGCATCTCCATTATGAATTGATAATGAAGAGGGCGGGGATCGTGGTCATTTATCAACTCCATCTTTTCTCCAGGCTTAAGGCTTGAAAATGTATTGAAAATAACAGGATGCTTATCCTTTGGTTCGTATTGGCGCGCATCTACTCTCGCAGCGAAATGATTCATCAATATCAGCTCCTTTTTTTATCATTATGTTTTCATTATAGTTGAAGGTTTATCAGATTTCTGTGACGCAAGTCATAATTTTCAATGTATGCAGGAAGCGTTTCATCGGGCTGCAAATATTTCCACCCCGGATTATTGGTTATATGACGGAATTCATCCTACACCGGCCGGGCACCGGCTTATTGCCAAGGAATGGATAAAAGCGACTCAGGAAATCTTCAGAGTTGATGGGAATACTATAGCCTAATCAGAGTAAGATAAAGCATTAGGGCTTAAACCGTGACAGTTTAAGCCCTAATGCTTTACAATGGCGGAGAGGGTGGGATTCGAACCCACGTGTCGTTTCCGACAAACTGATTTCGAGTCAGCCCCGTTATGACCACTTCGATACCTCTCCAGGCAATATTGAACAATAATCGCTTTATAATTTTAACTTAGAAAGCGGTTAAAGTCAATAACGGTCTTGACGGCAAATGTCACCATACCTGTTTGAGTTACTTTTCGCAGGCAGCAGCGGGTGGTCCGGGTGATTTGACACAGGGCAGCATGTTTCAAAGCCGTACTGCATCACCGTAAGATGAGAGCGTGAATCCGGGCAACCCTGGATATGGAGATCACAATGTCAAATTTAATTAATACCGCGGAGCGTGAGTTTCGGCAGATACTTTGCTGCTTGAGAAAACATGAACGCTGGTTATCCCATTTGGCTTTTATATGTAAGTATGTTTGTCTCGTATTCTTCTTCCATTAATGACGAAGTAATCAGGAAATCCGCCGTGCACTGGTTCATTGCAACCGGGATATCATATAGCACCGCAATCCTTAAAAGAGCTTTTACATCAGGGTCATGGGGCTGCGAGGTCAGCGGATCCCAGAAAAAGATCATGAAATCAACTTTTCCTTCGGCTATGAAAGCTCCGATTTGCTGATCCCCTCCCATAGGCCCGCTTTTATAGGCCCTTACAGGAAGCCCGGTTTCCTTTGAAATCAAAGCTGCAGTCGTTCCCGTTCCACAGAGAAAATGCCTGCTCAAAATTTCTTTTCTTCGCATCGCCCACTCGACCAAATCCTTTTTCCTGTTATCATGGGCAATCAAAGCAATATTTTTCTGTTTTCCTATTTTCATTTTGCCTCCGAAATCAACTTGTACTTATAAAAAGCATACAATGACTGTTACTGTTTTGCAATACCAAAGTCTTTGCCTGATTGGTAAAAGAGCGCAGTTTTATCTGTTCGTCTGCTGCCTTCTGCTGTAATAGAGATAAGTCACTATATTCGCCCTGATTGCTTCTTTTGATGGCTCAAAATCTGTATTGGCGTATGAAAGAAGACCGTATGTGTCAGCCCACGCCACAGCATCGGTGTAGTAATGTTCTCCAAGACCTGCCGCCAGTTCGCTTCTTCCTGCCGTATCCGGACGGTTTTTGGCCCGCCACAGGAAAGTGATGATCTGCGCCTCACTGCAAATCTCATCAGGGCTGAATGATGTATCCGAGGTCCCTGACGTTACTCCCTTTTCTACCGCCCAAAGAACCGCCTTGTAGAAATAATCGGTTTCATGTACGTCAGAAAACGGATTTTTAATAATCCGTGGTTCGGGGCTGCCCATCGCACGCCACAGAAAGGTTACCGCCTGGGCGCGGGTGCATGTCAGACGGGGAGAAAACGCAGAAGTGGCGGTTCCGCTGGTTATACCGTTTTTAAGTGCCCATTCAACCGCATCAAAAAAATAGTCATCTTCGGACACATCATCGAATGGCAGCGGCTTTTTGTTCTCACTTTGCAGCAGTATCATAGCTGCTTGCAGATCCACGATCCCCCACCCTGAATCTGTATCATAACCCGCAGTGCAAATGTCCCGGGTGGTATTGCATAAAAGTTTACGCAACTGATACGGTGTCAGCGTAGGATCTGCGCCCAGTAAGGCTGCTGCTGCACCTGTAACCCAGGCTGCGGAAAAGCTTGTTCCGCTTACTGTAACAGTCTCACCCTTTGGATCGACCAATACAAGATTCATACCGGGAGCCAGTAAATCCACGCCGTTGTACCGGTTGGAAAAAGCCGCGGGGCCATCACCGGAATTGTTTACCGTTCCTACGCAGAGAACGGTGGGAAATACACCCGGATAATATGCAGTACCGTCACCGTCATTACCGGCAGATGAAACCACCAGTACTCCGTGTTGCTCAGCCCATGCCAACGCATCCCGGATGTCGGGGGTATCAACTTTGGCTCCGGAACTGATGTTGATAATGTCACTACTGTAGACATCCACCGCATCACGAATGATCTGTGCCAGCATCGGCAGGTCACCTTTTACGGCATTGTTGTCATCACTTTTACTGTAATAAACCAGGGGAACCAGCACAGCATCTGAGCAAAGGCCTGTAACCCCTGCAGTGCCGCTGCCCGCAATGATTGCGGCAACAGCAGTGCCATGGCCTATGGTGTCCCCGGTGGAGGTGTTTGACAAAATATAGTTATATCCTTCATCAATGTTCTTTTGGTCTATGGCGTCGGCAGAGATTCCGGTGTCAATGACGGCTATGCGGATGGGTTCGGCTTCTGCTGCCACAGTGACAGGGCAGAAGGAAATAATCAGAATGAAAGAAAGAATAATGGAGGATAGGCAACGCTTCAACAAAATCACCTCTTGCTTTTAACAACACAACGGCGGGCATCAGCCCGCCGTTCAGGATGTGGTTTTTATCAGGTTTCGGGTTTTATTGAAATGTACCTGTAGTTATCAATTTTCAGCGGATCATATTCATCAACAGGCGTTCCGCTGATGTCGGTGCTTGCCTCGATCTTCAATCCTGCACCGTAAGTCAGGTAGCCATCTATGGCATAATCCTCACCTGCAGCTATAACCGTGCCTCCGTTGATCAAAACCGTGTAGCTCTCAAGGCCCCGGCTGAAACCGCCTGTTGCCTCTGCGGCGGTAGCGGTAACCGTCCCGCTGTTGATTGTGATACCACTGCCGGCATATATCCCGCTGACACCCTCGGCTTCCCGGCCAACAGCCTCTATATTGCCGCCATTTATGGTTAACTTGCCAGTGACGCTGATACCGTGGCTTGTGTAGCCATTACCGCCAACAACGGTCAGGGCTCCTGTGCCTGTGATAACCAGGTTTCCTGATACATAGATACCACAGTTCCAACTATCGGTTGATAACTCATTTATAATTGTATTTTCGGTGTTATCTGCCAGTTCAATATTTAGATTGCCGCTGGAGTAAATTGCTCCTGTATGACCTGAACCACTTACTTTGGGATCACTGCTGCCATAGCTCAGATTAATACCCTCCAGTGTCAGAGTGTTTGTATATACGTTGTAAGATACCGTCCCGTCACCCAATACATTGCCTGCATTAACACTGGTCACCTGTCTGCCTGCAATCCAGATGTTGTATTTTATGCCGGTGTCCTCAAGCCACTGGGCATAAAGTATAACAGTTCCGTTCGCCTCGGCGGTCAGGTTTATAACCGGTGCCAGGTCCTCATACTTTGTACCTGTACCGTCAGGCTCCGTATTCCAGCCATTGAAAATATACCCGGTTTTGGTATATTTATTGACTGCCAGTGCCTGGGACACATCGTAGACGAAGTCCTGGGAATATATCTGGCCGCTGCCGCCGTTCGGGTCAAATTCCACGGTGTATGTGTTCGGTGTCCATTTGGCGTATATGGTTAGTTCGGCATCCGGCATTGTGGCATTATCCTCCAGGGGTATGGCCAGCGCCGAATCCTGATACCATCCTGCAAAAGTGTACCCGGTGCGGACAGGCGCTGCTGCCGGTTTATATATAGGCGCACCGTACTTCACATTTCCGGTGGTTGCTCCATCGGTGGACACATCAACTCCGTTGCCGTCCCATGTAATATTGTAACTGTTTCTGGTGTAGTACAGCCTTAAAACCAGGGTGCCTTCTTCATTAACGGTACCTGATGAAACTGTTCCGCTGACATCCGGGTTGAAGGTGAATCCTTCATAACTTTTCGGAGCAGCTGTGACAAAAGTTCCTGTGCTGCTCTGCAGGTTTTCGGTTTCATATGGTTCGGAAGGATAGCTTCCGTCGGGATTTTCAATATAATGTTCCACCTTGTACGGGACATCGCTGAGAGGAATCCATTCTGCCACCAGCGTGATATTTTCGGCAGGCATGGTGGTAAAGGAATATTTCTCCCCGTTCAGCAACCAGCCGGCAAAGTTATAGCCTGTCCTTGCCGGAGCAGCGGGCTCAGTCACATCTGTGCCATAGTCCTGCGTTATGGAGGTTACTTCGCTGCCCCCGTTGCTGTTAAAGGTAATTGTATACCGGTTTACCGTCCACTTCGCATGGAGAGCCAGCGGAGCGTCAGGCATGGTGGCGTTGTCATCCAGTGGTATGGTAAGTTCTTCATCCTTATACCATCCATCAAAGGTATAGCCGGTACGGGTGGGCATTTCAGGCATTTCTAAAGGTGTGCCGTACTTCACGTCACCAACAGTATATGATCCGGTCAGTGGATTTCCACCATTGACTTCCCAGGTCAGGCTGTTAATGTTCCGGTTGTAATAGATCCCCACAATTGTGTTTCCGTCAGCTGCAACAGGCTTTTGGCTGAATTTCTGTGCAGTGAAGCCGGTATATGTTCTGGCTGCGGCAGAAGTCTCCTGTCCTGTCGCACCGGTTTTATTTTCTGTGAGATCAAGCGTATATGTTCCGTCCAGGTTTTCCTTATAGTGCTTCACTGTATATGGTGTGTTTGTATTAGCCACCCATTTGGCGCTAAATGTCAGGCTATTTGCAGGCATGGTATCAGGTATGGATTTATCCCAGCCTGCAAAGGTGTAGCCCTCTTTGGTGGGATTCAGGGGCTTCACAATTGCAGCGCCATATGGTACTTTCACTGTTATATCGTTACTGCCGTTGCCATATACGAAAGTCAGATCATACAGGTTGCGGTCATAATAAATCTCAACACGGGTGGAACCGTCGGGGGCGATGGTTTGCTGCCTGATCGGCTGAGCTGTAAAACCCGTATAGGATTTTGCAAAAGCTGTGGTCAATGCGCCAACCATGCCTGTCCGGGTTTTGTCGGTTTCCGTAAGGAGGTACTGTCCGTCCAGGGCCTGTTGATAATGTTCCACGATATAGCTCACAGCGTCAGGTGTCCACTTCGCATACAATGTGGTATTGCCCTTCGGCATGGCAACAGCTGTGAAAGGATTGGTCAAAGAAGCGGATCCACCGCACTGCGCAGGTCTAACAGATTGACTGTGATCAAGTCCACCCATTCCTCGTTGGCGTCTTCCATAAGCCTTGCGTACTTTTCAGCCAGGCCTCCGCTGCCTGTGGCTTCTTCCTCGGGAATGATCTTTTCAACTTCTTCCAGTGCGTCTTTTATGGATTGACTCAAACTGAATATTTTTTTGGTGGCCGCAGCTTCCCTGGCGCTGTTTGGCCATGGCATACCCCAGGGTTCTTTCGCTTCTTTCAGCTTTGCGGTGGCTGTGATCCCTATCCCGGTATATGTACCCAGATCCAGGTGACCGGTTATGCGATAGTCTGCAATATACGGGAAGATCCATTTCTTCTTCCAGACAGCTCCTCCGTCGACTTTGAAGCTTACAGTGAATTCCTGTTCGAAGAAAGCAGTCAGATCAACCTCTACAATACTGTTGCTTCCTTTCTTCTGAATCTTGAACTTATATGTCACGGCAACTTCTGCGCGAATCCCAAGCCCTGCAAGGGCCTGATCAAAGTGAGCCGTCCGTGGGGAAATGCTTACCGAAACCTTTGGCTTCTTTCCATCCTGCTCATTGTCTATGATATTGCCCATAAGCTTAAGATCCTGTGAGCCAACGGGTGTACCGTCCGCATAGCTTATGCTGCAGTCGGACATGGTCAAATCATCGCCAAAAATCTCCCGGATCTCATCGGTTTGGAGGGCCAGCCCGGCGAGGTATTCGCCTGCTTCGTTGAAAAAGTTGCTCTCGGTAAGCTGGGCTTCTATAATCCGCTGTATTTCATCCTTGTTTTCATCGATTACTGCCTGAATCACGGCTTCGCTAAGCCCTGTTTCATCATACATATCCATTGCGGACAAGACTTCATTTTCGCTTACCTCCACATAGGTAATGACGGTGGTGCCGTCCTTGTTGACAGTAATCGCTGTTATTTTACCATATGCCAGATTCTGTGCATCGGTATCGCCAAAATCTCCTGAGTAAAAGGCCAGGAAATCACCAGCGTCAACGGTGGTTTCACTGTCAAGGCCCATGCTCGCATAAACCGGAGCCGAGAAGACCAGCTTGCTGTTGTCGATGATGACCTGTGTTCCGCCAGGTTGCCAGCCGGTGGTTCCGTCGTTTGTATCCACGTCAATGGGCAGTACATCGGGCGTGAAGAGGACATCAACTGCTTCTGCAGATACATAGTGGTAGGTGCTGCCGTCAACCCGGGTGATCTTCACATAAGAGACATCACCGTTATCGGTTTTGTTATCTGTCCCTTTTTCAGGTAAACGCTCGGTGGGCTTGGTTCCTGCATAAACGGCAACTGTGTCGCCTGCCTGTATGTTAACGCTGCCGGTATATGTGAAGCTCCCGCTGCCATTGCTTTGGGTGTAGGTTGTATTTCCCTGTTCGTCCGTGGTGGTAAGATAAAGCCCGGCATATTCCATAAGGTTTTGAACGTCTGCTTCATTCAGCTCGTTTACCGGGATATATTTTGTGTTATCATTCAGCGTAAGGTTCAAGGTTCCGCCCTTTTCGATACTGAAATTGAAGAAACGTATCTTATCCACATTATCGCTGCCGTAAATTTCCTTGAAATCTGAAATGGCCGCTGCGCTGTCATCGAAGGTTACATCATCACTTACCAGTTCAATTTGATAGGTATGGCCGGGGGTGAAACCTCCGCTTGCCGATGTGATAATCCATACCCCGTTGCCGCCCTCAACCCTGACGGTCTCGATATTGAGCATGTCCTCGGTTGCAAACCTGGATTCGGGTGTTTTTTCAGGGGCGGAAATGTTGCGGAATTTGAAATCCGTACCTGGAACAGGTGCACTGCCTGATTTCTTTACAGGGATTGAAAATCCTGCTGACTGATCCAATGCGCTGACAAAGTCAGGTGCACCGCTCTGTTCCAGTTCAGCGGTATCGGTAAACTTTGCATACAGCGTTGTATTGCCCGTCAGCCTGTCATCGTTGGTTACAGGCCTGATTCTTTCCTTGTCGTAATACCAGCCAAGGAATATCTTTCCGACAGGCGGGGAAGGATTAGGCATGGTGCTTAGCAAGGTACCCCGTGCATATAAGTTCTCTGTTTTCGTTTCATCGTCAATGACAAATTTCACCTTGTAATATGTCGTTCTGCTTCCTCCATCGGAATCGTCAGTTTCATCGCTGCTTCCGCTTTCCGATTTGCCTGAACCTTTTCCGCTTCCTGGATCAACAGTGTTTCCTTCAGCATTATTGTCAGTGGAAGGTCCGGGTGTCCCGTTATTCTGAGAGGAATGCGGATCAATGCTTACTCTGCCCGATGGAACGCCCGGCTCACTGTACCATGTCTTTACCGCATTGTCGGTGCGCATGCAAAGGGTGGCGGCCTGGGCACGGCTTGCATTGCCTGCGGGATCAAAATTAACACTGTCACCTGCCAGCAGGCCTGTTTTCCACAGTTTTAAAACCGCTTCCCGCGCCCATAACGACACGGTTTCCAAATCCTGGGGAATTGTTGTGATACTGGCTCCGGTATCGTAATCAACACCAAAGAGTTCAAAGTAGCGGACAAATAACACGGCCATCTGTTCACGGTTGATTAGGCCGTCCGGGTCAAATTTATCATTCCCGACACCGGAGGTTATACCGTATTTGGCCGCCCATGCCACATAAGGGGCATACCACGCATCAAGCGGTACGTCACTGAAGACAGATTCCCCCTTGTATAAGGACGGGTCCACACCTGCCATGCGGCCCAGCACTGTAACAAACATGCCGCGTGTCATCGTCCCATCGGGATCAAAGGTGTCTTCATTGATACCACTGAAAAATCCATTGATGCGTGCATATTGCACCGCATCATAATACCAGCTGTCCTCAGTGACATCCTTGAATGGATTGCCAGGATTTATTATTCCCTGTTCATTACTGTCCGCTGCATTGCCATTATTGTCTGCAACAGCGGCCAGTGCTTCCACGGGAAGCATTGTGAACAGCATGGTCACGATAATCAGAATTGACAGTAATCGTTTTTTCATTTTAAGCTCCTTTTCTTTAATGTATAGTAAAACAGGAAAAGATTCCTTTGCTTCCGTCCCCGGAAGCAATAAGAACTCTCCCCTGCTTCTTTCACGGTATTATTTCAGTTTGTTAAATCCCAAGCAGTTGTTTTTTCTTTGCTTCAAATTCCTGCGCTGTAATGATTCCTTCATCCATCAGTGCTTTGTATTACTTAATTTCTTCAACTGCATCAATATGGTATATGGTGGTTGCGTGCATTGACTGTGATTCCACTTTTCTCCCATGCCACCATCAATACAGTTCCAACGGCATCAAAACAAGCAATTTCCAAATCAACGCTTATTTGCTGTTTGCCGCTTATACTGATATTTGGTTTTCTTTATGGTTAATACCGGCTAATGGTGATTGAGTATACAGTATCTTTCAGTTGTAACCGGTCAATGAAACCCTTTTTGAAGCCGGAGGTAAACCGGCCGGTTTTGGTTTGAACCATGGCAGTCGGTTGCCGGGGCATGCAGGAAACCTCATTTGTCGATTGGTATACAGGCTTTACCCTCACGCTCAGCAAGATATTCCCTTCGATGAAAGCCCAGTATTCCGGCAATCCATGAGCAGGGAAATATCCGAATTTCACGGTTCAGTCTTGTCACACTGTCGTTATAAATCAGGCGGCTGGTTCGTACCATTCCTTCATAGATTTTTACTGCGTCCAGGGTTTTGATAAAAATTTCATTATCTTTTAATTCCGGATATTGCCTGGTTATCATCGCAATCCTGCACAATGCTTCGGAAATAACCTCTTCCTGGTCAATTACATCATCGGGAGTGGACTTTGCTGTTATTACACTTCTCCTTGATTTAACCATTTCAATTATCTTCTCACTTTCGTATCCGTCATAGCATTTTGCCAGGTTCAGAAGGGATAACAGGGCGTCGAAGCGGCCTGAAAGCTGAACTCCGATCTGGTTCATCGAGTTGATTATATTCTCATCAAGTATAACAAGTTTGCGTTGTTCAATAATTATCAATATGGCAATTATTATAATGATTGCGAATACTGCGATAAAAGCTGGCATTGCATAATTCTCCTTGTTTTAGTTTATGGCAGGAAAAAGGCGACAGTTTCCAGGTGTAATGTTGACCGTGGCCTTGCATATCTCTTTTACATTTAATCTACCGGAAAAATTGCCGTAAAAATAATTTGATGCACGAAAGACTGTTTTTTCGACATGAATCATGATTTTTTGATTGACGTGGTGCAGAAAATGTTGTTTATGTTAAGCTTTAATTGGTATAATGTGATGGGGAGAACATTAATGCTTTATATTGCTGTCTGCGACGATAATATTGACGATCTGTCAAATATGATAAGTCTCATAAACCATTACCAGGTGTCTAAAAACTTTAATATGGAATATACCACCTTCCCAAACGGATTTGAACTGGTATCCGTACTGGAAAAGGGAAAACTGTTTGATGTATACTGCCTGGATATTATAATGCCGGGTTTTACGGGCATTGAAGTTGCAAAGGAAATTCGCAGGTTTGACAAAAACGCGCCTATCTTATTCTTTACATTTTCAACCGAGTACGCCTTGGAAAGCTATTCGGTGAAGGCTGTCAATTACATACTGAAGCCTGTTTCAAAGGAGAAGTTTTTTTTCACATTTGATGATATCCTGGAACAGATTAAAGCCAAAAAAGACGAAGATGCAATTATCGTAAAAAGTAGTGAGGGCATTCAAAAAATACTGGTTTCAAATTTGGTTTTTGTCGAGATCATGGGCAGGCGTGTGTTTTATCACCTGCGCTCAGGGAAAGTAATTGAATGTACCGATTCATTTTCCTCGGTCTGTGATAGTTTATTGAAATATGGTTGTTTTATAAAACCCCATCGTTCTTATCTTGTAAATATGCAGTATGTGGATACCATAGATAATCACCGGGTGGTCCTGCAGACTCTTTCCTCCATACCTATAGCACAGGGCAAAGTGCGGGAAATTAAGCAGCAGTATTTGAGTTACCAAATGGAGGGGGATTGAATTTAATGTTTGGAACCATAATTGAGTTCTCCCGCTACTTTGTAATTTTGCTGTTCGGTGCGGGAATTGCTGTAAGTTTGGCCGGGATGGCACCGACGCGGAAAAACCGCCTGGTTTTCTGGTGTTATATCATCACCGTGTATATTTTGCAGATTATCTGCCTGTATTTCTGGGGTATGGATAAATCTTTAAAAATGTATCCGGTAATTTGCCATCTGCCGATTATTGTTTTTATCATTGTATATCTGAAGCGATCGTTGCTTATTTCGCTTACAAGCTTGTTTGTGTCATACCAGTGTTGCCAGCTTCCGCGTTTTTTTGGCACTGTTGCTGGCGCAATTTCCGGAAGTGTTTCCATGAATCATGCCGTTTACGTACTGGCTGCATTTCCTTTATACTGTTTTCTGAAGAAATATGTGATTGAACCGGCACGGCATTTAATGGAACGCTCGGCCAAATCCTGCCTGCTTTTTGGTGCAATGCCGGCATTTTACTATATATTCGAACATGCCACCACTGTTTACACCGGTTTTTTATACAGCGGAACACGGCCCGCGGTCCAGTTTACACCCTTCCTGGCGGCCACATTCTATTTTGCATTTGTCCTTCTTTACTGTGCAGAAACGCAAAAACAGGCATTAATACAACGGGAGAGGGATATGCTGGACTCACAGTTAAAACAGGCACAAACAGAGTTTGCTTCTCTGGTGCAGATGCAGCAGAATGCCGCAGCCTACCGGCATGATATGCGGCATCATTTTACCCTTCTGCAGGGGCTTGCATTGAACGAAAACATAGAGGAAATAAAAGAATACCTGAGAACGGCTCAAGCCGACATAGATGCGATAACTCCGGTTCGCTTTTGTGAAAACGAAACCATCAACCTGATTCTATCTTCATATGCTGCCAGGGCAAAACAGTCAGAGGTCCTGCTGGAGGTGGACGCGAAACTTCCCGAAGAGCTTCCGTTCAGTGATACCGAGCTTTGCTCCCTCTTGTCCAATGCGTTGGAAAACGCCATTAATGCTTCAAAAAAGATTCCTGACATCAATAAACGTATTATCCGTCTGCGTTTATATGAAAAAAACAACAAGCTGTGCATGGACATACGCAACAGCTATCACATAGAACCGGCATTCCATCAGGGCGTTCCGGTGTCAGATGAGCCGGGACATGGCTATGGAACCAGGAGCATGGTTCATATAATAGAAAAGTACGGTGGTGTATACCAGTTTTCAATCAGGGATGGCTGGTTTATATTCCAGACCACTGCAGGATGAATGAAGAACCAGGTTTGCTTTCTGTCTTTTTCCTGTCTGTGCATTTCATAGAAGCATTATGGTTATAATGTTAAACAGGTGGTGAAGAAATGGTCAGACGGGTAAGGAAGCGGACCAGGACAAGAGTTCAGAATACCGGCAATGATTATACTTTCGCTGGGGAGTACACCGATTCATACGGACCAATACCCGAAACCGTTGAAGCTGTCAAGAAAGGTCTTGATGAGATATTTTCGTGCTGCAGTGATTTTATAATGAGGGAAATTTCATGCGGCAAAGACGGCTTGACACGAATACTGGTGGCATATATCAACGGTTTTGTCGACAAGAGGGTGTTGAACCAGGATGTAGTCCATCCAATCCTTGATTTTTTGTCAAATACCGAACCTGGTAATAGCAGTCATATTTATGAACGTCTTAAAGAATGTATAGTTGTTAACAATGATATAAAAGAAGCAAATGATTTGCAGCAGGCGGTGGATGGTATTGTATCCGGTGAGGCCCTGATTTTTATCAACGGGGAAAGCAAAGCCCTGGTTATTGGCGTAAAAGCTCCGCAGGGGCGGCAGGTAAAGAAACCTGAAACCGAGATATCCATCAGGGGTGCAAAAGAAGCCTTTGTAGAGAACCTGCTTACAAATACCACCTTAATTCGAAAAAGGATCAAAAACCCGAATCTGAAACTGGAGATGATGCAGCTCGGAAAGCAGACAAAAACCGATGTTTGCATCTGTTATATCAACGGGATCGCCAATGAGCAAATTGTCAACGAGGTGCGCGAGAGGCTTAAAAAGATAAACATCGATTCCATTCTTGATGTCGGTATTATCGAACAGTATATATCAGACAGCAGATTGTCTCTTTTCCCCACTGTAGGAAACAGCGAAAAATGTGACAAGCTCGCGGGAAAGCTGCTGGAGGGGCGTATTGCCATATTCTGTGATGGTACTCCAAATGTCCTTACAGTTCCGTACCTTTTCATAGAATCAATTCAAAACACCGATGATTACTATGATCATGCCTACTTTGCAACCTTTATACGGCTACTTCGCTTTATGGCATTGCTTTTGTCAAACATGCTGCCGGGAATGTATGTGGCGCTGGTCAGCTTTCATCAAACCGTAATTCCTTTCAAACTGATGATTACACTTGCCGCTTCAAGGCAGGGAATACCGTTTTCTCCCTTTGTTGAGGCGTTATTGATGATCATAGTCTTCGAACTTATGCGGGAGGCCGGTGTCCGTATGCCAAAGCCTATGGGCCAGGCACTTAGTATTGTAGGTGCAATTGTACTTGGAGAGGCATCGGTGGCGGCGGGAATCGCCAGTAATCTCATGGTGATCATTGTGGCAATTACGGCCATCTGCAGCTTTGTTGTTCCCCCGCTTGTACGGGCAACCATGCTGATCCGTTTTGTGATCCTTGTTGCAGCAAATATTTTAGGCTTTCTTGGAATTTCTTTTGTAGTTGTGGCTGTTTTTGCGCACCTTTGCAGGCTGCGTTCTTTCGGGATTCCCTATATGGCACCTTTTTCACCGATCACATCTTCAGACTTGAAGGATTCTTTAGTGGTTGTGCCCATATGGGCAATGGTAACAAGGCCGAAAATATTGCGCCAGGAATATGCCCAGGGTCCAAAAGGTACCGAACGCCAGGGGGGTAATGAGCAACAGTGAAGTGTGGAAATTCAAAAAAAATAATATTTGTAATAATGGCTGCCCTATTGCCTGTATTTCCTGTACTGCTGGCAGGTTGCTGGAATAACAGGGATTTGACCGAAATAAATATAGTGGCGGGCATTGGGCTGGAGAGAACCGAAGAAGGCAAAATTCTGCTAACCATCCAGGTGGTAGAGCCCGGCGCTATCCAATCTTCGTCAGATAAGGGAAAAAGCGGAGGGCAACAGCAAAAGCCTGTTTTTGTGGAGTCTTCGGAAGGCGAAACGGTTTTCGAGGCAGTAAGAGGTTTATTGTCGGTTATTGATAAAAAATTGTTCTTTAGTACCGCCCAGGTTCTTATTCTCGGGGAAAGGCTTTCACAGGAAGGCATTGAGGAAGCCATGGATTTTTTCCACAGGGATCATGAATTTGATTATGAAATGAATATTCTCGTAGCGAAGGGAGCTACACCAAAAGAAATCCTTGAAATAGAATCCGATATAGATTCGATACCTGCAGTTTATATAAACAGTACAGTAGAAAATACGGTTTCGCGCGGTACGGTGAAAAAAACAATGCTGATTAACCTGATTAAGGATATGGGTGGTAATGAAAAGCAGCTTGCCGTTGGACAAATATCAAAAGCGGGGGAAAAAAGTGTCAGAACCGAAGGTACTGCTGTTTTTAGGGACGGAAAGCTGGCAGGCTGGCTGGATCCGTATGAAACACGCGGATACCTGTTTGCCGTTGATGAAATAGAAAGCGCCATAATTAACGTTCATACTGATAATGGAAAAATAGCGATGGAAATAATAAGATCGAAAGGAAAAATCAATGTAGCGTTTGAAAATGGCGAACCGTCAGCACTAAACATAAAAGTAAAGGTTGAGGCCAACGTGGGGGAATACCAGGGAAAAGGCAAGCTGGAGGCATCGGAAGACCTTGATGTTTTACGAGGACTACTGGAGGATGAAATAAAAAAAGAAATAAGGATGGCGGTGGAGAAAGTTCAGGAGGAGTATCACAGTGATATATTCGGTTTTGGCACATATGTGCGGAAATACCATCCGAAGTATTGGAAAAAATCAGGTAATAACTGGCTTGCCATATTCAGCAAGCTTCCTGTGGACATCCAGGTGGATGCGAAAATAATGCGTACGGGTATTGTCAAAAGTCCTGTAAATTAGGGATGGGTAAAAAATGATAATAATAATTGCGGTGTTTTTGGTTTTAATTATATATGACCTGCAAAGATTCATACGGAAAAAGGAACAGGCAAAGGTCTTTATACTGTATTTTTTCTTTATGGCGGCAAGCCTGGTTGTCAGTTTGCTTATTGAAGCAGGAAGAAGGCCTCCCAGTCCCTCTCAATGGATAGAATCTTTCATAAGGGTGATTGGAGTTATACAGTAATGGAAAAGACAAGGATATCAAGTCTTCAGCTGTTCATGATTTTATCGGGTTTTCTTTTTGGCAGTACGGTGATATTGGCTCCTGCTAAGGGAGCAAAAAATGATGCATGGCTGGCCGTGCTCATCGGTGGAGCGGGTGGTACTTTACTGATGGGAATTTATGCGGCTTTAGCGACATTGAATCCGTCCAAAACATTGGTGGATATTTTAAGGGAGAGATTGGGCAAGGTTTTTGGCAATATTTTTGCGATTCTGTATATATGGTATTTCATCCACCTGGCTTCCCTGGTGCTGAGGGATTTTGGAGAATTCATCTGCACGGTTACTTTTCCCGAAACACCTATGATAGTGGTGATAGGACTTTTTGCAGCTGTACTGGTATATGTAATAAACGGTGGAATAGAAGTGATAGGAAGGCTAAGTGAGCTTCTGGTGCCTTTGATACCTTTACTGGTGTTCATTATCAGCTTATCTGTCATCACTGTCCATGATTTCACCGCTTTTCTCCCGATACTTGAAAACGGCATGATACCGGTGCTCAATGCGGCATTCAGCTTTATAAGTCTTCCCTTTGGAGAAACTGTTGCATTCCTTATGTTGTTTGTGCATTTAAACGAGAAGAAAAAGCTCAGTAAAATTGTGCTTGTATCGGCTGTTATATCAACAGTAATGGGAATTGTCGTTTTTTTAAGAGATATATTTGTTTTAGGGAGCGATTTGATGTCCCGTTCCACTTTTGTTCCCCATTTGACATCATTGCTTATACCGGGGCTTAATGTAGAGCCGCTTGTAGACATAAATCTTCTGATTGGCGGAGGAGTAAAGACTTCAATTTGCATATACGCAGCCGCACAGGGTATCTGCCAGGTGGCCGGAATTGAAGACTACAGGAAATTGACCGGGGCAATTGCAACTTTCTGTGTGGTGCTTTCGGTCTGGGAATATGAAAACTTGCTGGAGATGGTCAATTGGGCTGAAAAGGTATGGCCATACTATTCAATACCGTTTCAAATTGCCATTCCCCTTCTCCTGCTCCTCCTCTCCCGACGGGATTAAGTATATTATATTTATGATAAACATGAGCTTTATTTCTAAGTGTAATGATTGCATCAGGAGCTAATGAAAAAAATATAAAAATAAACAAAATTTTAAATCAGTTAAGAAGTCTTAAAGAAAGTGAAAAGAATAATTATTCAGCTCAGCAAATTTTAATGGATATAAATAATAAAAAACCTTTTTTACATTTAATATAGAAGATATAGAATTAATTGATGAGAATATTTACAGCAAAATTGCAAAAAAAGAACCCGAAGATTTTGATTTAAGCAGATGGAAAGAATTAAATATAAATGAACTGACTGTTTTGGAATCATTGCATAAGATTTTTAATGAATAGTTTTTGTCAGACAGAAAACAGAGAGAAGTATGGAATATTCCCTGCTTCTCTCTGTTTTAACGCTTGGATTTGAAAAATTCGGTCAGAATTGAAGCACATTCATCTTCCATAATTCCCGCATAAACAGTCACGCGATGGTTCAATTCTTTAAGGGTGAAAACATCGATCACCGAACCGCAGGCTCCGGCCTTTGGATCAAAGGCACCGAAATAAAGGTTTCTTATCCTTGAGTTTATAATTGCTCCGGCGCACATAATACATGGTTCAAGGGTTACATATAAATCGCAGTCGTTCAGGTACCAGTTGTTTAAAACAGAACAGGCCTTTTCAATTGCAAGAATTTCGGCATGGGCTGTTGCCCTGTTGTAAGTTTCGCGCAGGTTATGGGCCTTGGCTATTATTTCACCCTTATAAGTTATCACTGCGCCAACAGGAACCTCATCCTCCATAAAGGCTTTTTTGGCTTCTTTTAATGCCGCTGTCATAAACCGGTTAGTCATTTGAACCTCGCTTTTTCAGTATTCTTGAACCATCATTCAGGTTCATTCCGGACACTGGAACCGTCTTTATGTCTCTATTATATCAGATTAGGTTATTAAGCTGAAGTTTTGAGCATATATTTTGAATGGTATGTGCTATTGGCGGGTTAAAATCACACCTCGTTGAAAAATGTTGAACTTGCAAGGCCAATTATTCCGCTCTTAAATTAATATAAAGGGGGAGGCATGCTTGTAAATGAAAAATAACAGGAAGGCTCTTGTGCTGCTGCTGGCCGTATGCCTGCTTATTTTTTTCTCGATTTCGAGAACCCTGAGAAAAAGCGAAGTTGAAAAGAAGCCTGATAAAGAGCAACCGCCTGTGGTTAAAACAGATATTATAGTATATAACACGCGGAATAAAGTAGTTGAACGAATGGATCTGGATGAATATATTGTGGGTGTTGTAGCGGCAGAAATGCCTGCCAGCTTTGAAATTGAAGCATTAAAGGCCCAGGCAATCGCAGCAAGAACTTATGCCCTGGGAAGGGCACTGGGCAAATACGGGAGCCATATTGACAGGCACTATGGTGCTCATGTTTGCACCGACTCAACACATTGCCAGGCCTGGATTCCGAAGGAAATGTACCAGACCTGGTATCCCAATGCCAACGTGGAGGAAAACTGGGCGAAAATTGAAGAAGCCGTATATGGTACCAGCGGGCTGATACTGACCTATGAAGGTGAAGTCATTAATCCGCTTTATCACGCCAACAGCGGAGGAATAACCGAAGACATCCAGGAGGTGTGGAGTTCGGTCAGTGAAGTGCCGTACCTTCGAAGCGTATACAGCGAAGGAGAGTCGGATTATTCAAGTTTTGAGAAGAAAGTGGTTTTAACAGGTGAGGAAATCCGTGAGAAGCTGATGAAAGCCTACCCGGATATTGTGTTTTTGGGACCGGTGTCCGAAGATGTTGAAGTGGTCCAATATACCAACAGCCAGAGGGCCAAGGAAATAAGAATAGGGAGCATAACAATACCGGGAACGAAATTCAGGGAACTGTTTTCATTGGCATCCACAATAATGGAAATCAATTTCATAGAAGAGGATACGATGGAAGTAACAACATATGGATTCGGTCACGGTGTCGGGATGAGCCAATGCGGAGCAAATGAACTGGCGCAAAAGGGGCGCAGCTATGAATATATTCTCCAGTATTACTACACAGGTGTTGAGGTAGAACCAATTTCCAAAGAAATATTGGCTGAATTGGGCAGCTGATAATCAAAAAAATTCCTCTCATGTATAAATCCACTTCCAATGGCAATAATATTTGCTGGAGGTGGACAATGTGAGTCATAAAGGTTTTTATAATGATGATAAAGAGTGGACAGGAAAGATAAAAGAATTTCTTAAGGAAAGCGGTTTTTATATTCTTGTTGTTATAGGGCTGTGCGTTCTTGCGGTAGGCGCAGTATATTTTACAACAAATCATCTTATCACTTCACCAGAGCAATACGAGCAGGACTTGGTTCCGGACGGTGCATCGATGGATGATGAAAAGAAAGATTATGCCTCATTGGAAGATAATATAGCAGATGTGGACAAATCTGCGGTTGAACAATTGCAAACTCCCGAAAGGCGTTTTCAATACGAAACGGGCCTTAAGACACCTTCTGAACCCGATACTGGTACGGATGTTGATCTTTCAGTCAAAAATGACAATACCGCAGATGATATACCCGAAATTGCCCGGGAGGATGTTGAAACAATTGCAAAACCGACCATAGCTCCTACAGTTACACCTGTACCGTCAAAATCAATAGAGCCAGACAAGCAAAATCAGCAGGAGCAAAGCAGCGATTCTGAAGAAGTTATCAACCTGTTTGGTAAAAAACCGACCTTTGTATTGCCTCTCGAAGGAAAGATTATTACTGATTATGCAATGGACAGACTTCTTTATTCAAAAACCCTTGATGAATGGCGTACTCACAGCGGAATAGACATTGAGGGTCCCAGGGGAGAAGCAGTCAAGGCTGTAGCCGACGGCTATGTAAAGGAAATCAAGGAAGATCCCTGCTATGGCATTACCATTGTTATAGATCATGAAAACGGGTATAAATCGATCTATTCAAACCTTGCCAGTGCCAGCATGGTAAGTGTAAACCAGAAGGTTAAGGCCGGTGATGCGATTTCCAGTGTAGGAAATACAGCAATATTCGAGTGTGCCGATCCTCCTCATCTGCACTTCGAAATGTACAAGGATGATAAGCTGATAGACCCGAAAACCGTACTTCCGTTAACTAAGGAATAATGGGTATATCAAAAAACATAACCGCATTTATATGTGCATATAAATATTAACAGAAACACCTCAAGCCAGGCAGGTTCTGATGCTGTAGGAGGGAAATTGCTTTGAAGCAGTATATTGTAGAAAGGGCCCTCGAACTGGGAGCGTTTATAATTGAAAACCGGACAACAGTAAGGGCTGCAGCCCAGACCTTTGGAATCAGTAAAAGCACCGTACACAAGGATGTTACCGAAAGGCTGAAAAAGCTTAATCCGGTTATGGCAAAACAGGTCAAGAAAATTTTAGACGAAAATAAGGCTGAGAGGCACATACGAGGTGGAGAAGCCACACGGATAAAATACAAGAAAGATGAAAAAAGAGCCGGTTAAAATCCGGTTCTTTTTTTTTATGCTGTTTTATGGATGTTGCAAATCAGTACCTGTGAACAGATATATCAAAACTTTTTCTAACAGTAATTCCTTATATTACATTGCATCCGGTATCCGCATGTATTAAACTAGTAAATAATCGGCCGTATGGCTTTTATTGATTTTTCTTTTGCAGGAGCTGTGTATGGGAAAAAAAGACAAACCTCTGTTTATAAAAATCAACAATCTCGACAACGTGGCAATTGCTGTTAAGCACGACGGAGTT
>Ga0134096_1001126_pt1 | contig 22924 bp, 23 predicted proteins | sample 7_2taG_FD_94448 | JGI IMG/M metagenome (GOLD analysis project Ga0134096, IMG submission 94448) | Switchgrass degrading microbial communities from high solid loading bioreactors in New Hampshire, USA - 7_21_20_110_A3 metaG | ecosystem: Engineered > Bioreactor > Semi-continuous > Anaerobic >... | reverse complement strand
TTTCAATTTTTTTCGTGCCAAATTCAATAAAATGTTGTATACTGTTATACATAGAAGATGCCATCCTTTGTTATTATTTTGGTTAGGTTTTATATTTTAACAGGATGTCATCTTCTTTTCAATTTATTTGGAATTCATTTACATGCAATTCCCTACAGTAATTTTACTCGAGCTTCCCTTCTAAAAGATAATTTTTCGGTTAATTTCATTCTGCGCCGGTATTCAGGATTCGGGCACAAATTGAATCAAGGCTTTCAGTGTCTGTGTTTACGCGAATATTATAATCCCCGTCGTCAAACATGCCATGTTTTCGTTCCAGCATCTGTTCCACCGGCTTTGGCAAGTTGCCGTGCATACGTGCGCGGAACCGCTCCTTTATGGTTTCCAGGCCGGCAGTCACAAGTACCCTTACTGCGCCGGGAGGAAGCAGGGCAATATGCTCTTTTTCGGATATGACATAAATTATATTGTCACCGTCCACGGCATTGGCAAGTTTTTTGCGGAAAAGCTCCGTTGCCTCGTTTTCATTCTTTGCCATTCTGAGATAATCCTTCCCGGTTATAACTTCAGCAGAAATCAAATCTTTTAACTTCTTTGCAATTGTGGATTTGCCCGTGCAGCTTTCTCCAATCAATGCATAAACCACGCTAATCTTCCCTTTCGATCCTATAAATTATGTAAAGTGTGCCAAAAGAACCGTCCCCATGACACCCATTATTTTACTGCGGTTATCATCGGGTCGAAGTCAATGGGTGCTTCCAGTCCGGTCACAATCTTTACAACTTTTTTTATTGCTTCATCTACTGATTTCAAATCGGATGGACGGTTATCATCAGAGTACAAATCAAACAGTTCCGATGCCGCCATGCCTCCGCTGTATGAAGGCAATACTTCTTTAAAGCCGATTGCCTTCAGCCATGAAACCCACGTTTTCCCTGACGGATGGATTGTTTTCATAACCTGGGCTCTTGATATCCGGTTTTTTATCTCTTCAAGGAAAGCAACAGAAACCTGGTCAAACCTTATTTCTTCTTTTCCTCCTGACAGTCTTTCTTTCAGTTCTTCCTCGGGTATATCAACTGTAAGGCCATACTGCAAGGCATATTCATTTTCCCAGTCCCTGTCGTATAAAACCATCTTGCATGCGCTTTCGCTTAATTTTACAATCCATATGTCCTTCTCAAAACCGCCTTTGTAATCACTCAGCGCCTCGTAATAAATCCGGATACGCCCCCCGGGCTTTAGTATCCTGTACAGTTCCTCCAGGGTTTTCCTCGGGTCCGGCGTTTGTTCCATTGATGATGCTGCCATGATTCCGTCAAAGGTATTGTCCTCGAAGGGCAGCTCAGTTCCCGGTTTATAACTGACAAATGACGCATTATTAATGCCAAGCCGTTTTGCGTTTTCTGTGCAGACCTTTATGCGCGTCTCGGAAGCATCAATGCCTATAACTTCCATTGCAAACGGCGCCACAATCAGCGAAGGCCAACCGTCTCCCGGGCCAAAGTCCAGGAGTTTTTTCCCTTCACCGTTTGTTGAATACAGAAAATCATAGAGCATTCCCCTGTCACTCCAGTGCCACCTGTCTGAAGCATCGAAAGGCTGGTATATGACAGGAAGGCTATAACCTGACTGGGACTCCATTTCGTTATAAATAAATTCCTCTGACGTACAGGATTCCGGACTAAGGTTCCTTCCTATCCACTCAAAAATGCTTTTTTCACGTCCCGAGCGGTCATTTGCAAACATACAGTCACTCCTTTATACCATAAAAATATCAATATAAATTCAGGAAATACTTTCAGACATTGTTAGTTTAATCTTACCATTAGAATAAAAAAAAAGAAAGGAACAGATTGATTTATAACTGATTTTTCCGCAGCTGTTTATGACTTGTACTCAAATAAAATAATAACATGCTTAAAATCAGGGGCCGGTTACTCACAGGGCTTTCCGGTATTTTTCTGCCGGAAAGCCCTGTGATATGTTTTTCAAAAACCTATTAATTTGTGCTTTGATTACGTACATTAAACTAAGCTATTGCCGTGTATATCAGAACCTGATTACCCTCGGCTCTTCGGTAAAGGAATAGAATATGGCAGTGGCATCCTCAAAATAAAGAACCTCGGTATTGTCATCTTCCGGTGAATACATGGACTTAAGCTCCGGGTAATTGTCCAGCATATGCTTTTTTGCCTCGAACCTGTCATCCCTGATAAGTTTTCCTGTTACCCTGAGCCATTTACCGTCGGCATAGGCACAGATTTCAGCCTTCGGATTTGCCTGGAGCTGCCTTGATACCGCCTTGGATTTGCCTGTCTGGATATACAGTTTGCCTTCAAAAATATCCACGGTTCCGAACGGCCTGACCCTGGGCTGATCCCCCTCAACGGTAGCCAGGTAATACGTTCCGCATTTTTTCAGGAATTCATATACTTCTTCCATTTCTCTATACCACCCTTCGCAATAATGCTTTTGCTGACAAATTAGTTTGCTAAAACTTTCACAAAAAATTATATACAATAAACTTTTGCCATTCAATTAAAAAAAAGCCCGGAACAGGCTGTTTTTTCCGATTGAAGCTGTTAATCCGAAAAAGGATTGCTTTCACGAAGATTCCTAATCCAATCCAGCATATACCCGGCATACTCTTTTGCCTGCCGTTCACTGAAAGCCATCACGACACCGTTCCGGTACTCGTCCAGCGCAGCAGAAACAAGCCCGTGAAATTTTCCGGGAATATTATTAAGCCCCCATTTTCCTCCTTCATACTTTGAAAGAACAAGATTATCCTTTGCAAAGGCCAATACCCTGCACAGGTTAAGTATGACATACACGGGATTGTCAGTAATATCTTCCACGGCATTTTTTACATCATGCCAGATACTGTCAAAGTAATAATCCCTGCTGACACCAGAAAACACCTCGTTTACCGGTCTGCCATACAATACTTTCCCCCTGTGAAGGATTACCGTGACATGCGCAGCCAGGTCCCTGTCGGTCCCCTTCATTTTCTCCAGGTATTCATCGGGATTTGACCTGTACCAGTCGAGATGACAGTTTGAAAAATGCAGTTCATATGGTGTGGGATAAACGAACGGATTGCATACAACGCTTTTCACAATACTCAGCTCAAGCCCTTTTGCAGGCGCTTCCCCGTTAAGTTCCAGAACCATGTCCATGTATCGCCGCCTTGTTTTATCGGAAAGCCCGTCACTTACCACCACCAGCAGGTCTATATCGCTTTTTGCAGGATTAAAACACCCCATTGCGGCAGAACCGTGCAGGTATATTCCAACCAGGCTGTCTTCCAATATTTCTTTGTTTCTTTCCACAAAGCTTTCCAACAGTTTTATATATGCATCCATTCAGCTACCCCGGTTCATTTATTGATAATAATTAAGTACCGGAATTATAATAACCTTTATTTTCAGCCGGGTCAAAAGTATTTTATTTTTATGTCATATACTTTTTGTTTATTTGAACCAACATATTTTTCATCGGAAGATAAATTATGTAAAAAATTAAATATAGTATTTTTATTATTGTAATGCTAAAATTAATTTATTACGATATCGCTTTATAATGCTGAAGCGTAATTCCAGACTGCCTCGGCAAGGGGATGTTTGTATGATCGCTGTAGTCGATTACGGGGTCGGAAACCTGTTTTCGCTGGTATCCAGCCTCAGGCATTTAGGCCTTGAATGCAGGGTTACGAGCAAAAAAGAAGATCTGTACGAGGCCGACAGGATAATACTTCCGGGAGTAGGCGCATTCGGCGATGCCATGGCAAAGCTTAAGGAAACCGGCCTTGCTGATATTATAACAGAACTGGCAGATGAAAAACCTCTGCTTGGAATTTGCCTGGGAATGCAGCTGCTTTTCGACAAAAGCTATGAATTTGGCGAACATAACGGTCTTGGGCTTATTCCCGGGCTGGTTATGCCGCTCGCAGACGATATAAAACCCGGTCTGAAAATTCCCCATATGGGATGGAACAGGCTTGAAATTGTAAGGGACGACCCGATTTTCAAGTATTTCAGCAATGGCGAATGGGTGTACTATGTTCACAGTTATTACGCGAAATACTGCCCGGAAAGCACTCTTGCCGTATCTGAATACGATGTCATGGTGACCGGCCTTGTGCGTTCAGCAAAGGTATACGGCGCCCAGTTCCACCCGGAGAAGAGCGGGAACGCTGGATTAAGGCTTCTTAAGGCTTTTGCGGAAATATAACTGCGGCATTCGGAAATGCTCTTGAAAAATACGCATCTGTCGGAGGTTATTTATGATTAGCAAGAGAATAATACCCTGTCTTGACATAAGAGACGGAAGAGTTGTCAAGGGAGTAAAATTTGAAAATATACAGGATATGGCCGATCCCGTGGAGATGGCGCGGTATTACAACGAATCGGGTGCAGACGAGCTTGTTTTCTATGACATCACGGCAAGCCACGAGGGCAGAAAACTTTTTACAGACGTTTTGCGTGCCGTTGCCTCAGAGATTTTCATTCCTCTGACCGTTGGCGGGGGTATAAACACGCTCGAGGATTTTGACATGGTTCTTAAATGCGGGGCTGACAAGGTAAGCGTAAACAGCGGCGCAATCAAAAACCCTTCGCTGATTTGCGAGGCGGCAAAGCGTTACGGAAGCCAGTGCGTGGTACTAAGCATGGATGTTAAGCGCGTTAACGGAAAATTCAGGGTTTTTGCCAACGGCGGCAGAATTGACACGGGAATTGACGCCATTGAATGGGCAAAACAGGGAGAAGCTCTCGGCGCAGGCGAGATAGTGCTTAATTCCATCGATACTGACGGGGTGCGCGAAGGATTCGATCTCCCGATGCTCCGAGCCATCGGGGAAGTAGTTAAGATCCCCCTTATTGCCAGCGGCGGAGCCGGAAAAATGGAAGATTTCCGTGAACTATTCAATTATGACCGGATTGACGCTGGCCTTGCTGCGGGAGTATTCCATACGAAAAAGATTGATATAGGAGAGCTGAAACTATACCTGAAAAAGTGCGGGGTAAACGTCCGCGTGTAGTCATCCTGCTCCTTGATTTCAGGTTTTTGTGTTCTGTATGCCTGAGTATTGCTTTCTGTATTTGTTAATCGGTTCATCGCTCCAAATATGGGCTTCGATATATCTCTCAGGGCCGTGGGCCCCGTCATCGTTCCAGTGCTGCGGCAGCCCATATTTCTCTATAATTTTCAGTATTTCATCATATGTATAAAGCTTTCTTCGGTATTCTTTCCCGTCCATCTTATTCGGCCTTGGACTGAATACAGGATGGGAATCACCGTATGTAAATGAAACGGTTCTGAGATTGAACTCGGAAATATGTATCTTGATATAGCCGCAGTTTTCAAACCACGAGCTTAACCAAGAACTGTGTTCAACCACCATATAATGCGGTGATTTCCGCAATATCAGTCCGCCCTTTTTCTTAAACTCGTTCCTGAGAATTTCTTCGTAATAAAGCCTGTTTTCCATATATTCAGGCTGGCGCCTTGCGCACATGGTATTCGGCTTGGTTTCCTTAATCCTGTCAAGAATGGCTTTTGCCTCATCCAGGGGTAAATCCGAAAGGCTGAAAAAAGGGCCAACCGATTTGTCAAAATAATGATACAGGTACAAGCCATACACCCCCTGCAGCGTTTCCTGTTTCTCCCATACCATAGAACCCTTTATTGATAACTATTTTACCTGACTAAACTCCAGTATACAATCACCCGGATATGGCTGCGCCTGATAATACGAAATAACGCCCACCTGACAGTGGGCGTTATTTTATCAGTGTTCTCAGTTTTGTTTCATTCGCAAGCATTTTTGCATATTCTTCCGGCATTCCTGACTTTACCATGTTTCTGACCAATACCGCCCTGTAACACAACAGCCGGACCAGTATAAAAGGCAGCAGAATCGGAAGAAACACAATAAACAGCAGCAGCTTGACAACGAACTTGACAATGTGTATTACTGTCATGGGTTATTCAGATGTCTCAGCCTTTTTACCAATATTCGTGAGATCCTTAATGGAGAACATATAGTCCTTCGTCATTTTAAGTGCTTCTTCCGACGGGATTCCTGCTTCAATCAGTTCCTTATAGAAACTTCCGACTGCCTTTCCTAATCTTTGGCCTGCCTCAACAGAAAACATCGAATCCATAACTCCATGAATTATTTTGGGGAGCTTGTTTGAAACATCATCCAGAAGCTGAGCAATTTCTTTTACTGGAATCTCTTCTGCCATAACAGCTAACCTCCTTCACTAAATCATTTGAAACGCAAATCTGACAGTTGCGTTTACAATTTCCATAACATCATAAACCGGTTTCATGACAGATAATAATCCTTTATACCCGGTTTCGGGCAATAATTTGAAAGCAGATGATTTTATCGATTGCGGTACTTCCTTTATGTTTTCTTCCTGCAGCTTTTTCACTTTTATCAAAAAAGCCAGTTCTTCCCTGCATTCTTTGCAGCCAGCCAGGTGAAGCACCACAATGCTTTTGTTATGCTCGTCCAGTCCCGAGTTCAGATAATCAATCAATATATCCTGGATTTCCTGACAGTCAGTTATTGCTCATCACTCCTTTTCAAGGCGTTTTCGAAGCTTCGATTTGATTGCGTGCATCCTGCTTTTCACGGTACCGACCGGTACGCCTACAATCTCCGAAATCTCCTGGTAAGTCATCTGCGCACCGAACGCCAGGAAAACTATCTCCTGCTCCGGTTTGCTTAAGCATAAAACAGCATTGCTCACATCAATCGTTTCAGTCAGTTCATCAGACAGATCGCCGGCAACCAGGGCACTTTCGGCTTCATAAACGGGTATTACAGTGTTCTTGTATTTCTCCCGGTAAAAATCATATATTTTTCTCCTGGTAATTCCAATAACCCATGTTCTGAAAGCCGAATCCTGCCTGAAATTTTTCAGGCCGTTCCATACCGCAAGCATCGTTTCCTGAATGATGTCACTGACATCCTCTTCGTTTTTTACATGAATGCAGATATAATTGTAAATAACCTTAAGATGAGTACTTATCAGCTTTTCAAATGCCCTGCAGTCTCCGCCCGCTGCCTTTGATATCAAAGTGCATTCAGGGCAGTCGTCACTAAAAAAGCCAACCCCACCACCTCGCTTAACCATCTGCTTTCATATATACTGTCGTTAAATACGGCGATATGGTTCAAATTATTTTTTCCATTCATAAAAAGCAGTGGGATAGGTATATCTGCCTCTGATGCCTTTCTAATTTCAATCATATTTGCCACACTCCGGGTAATGCCGAATTTTTAATACATTTGTAATACTTGGCTTTATTTTCCTTGTACCTTTTATTTCAATATATTATATCAGAATAACGGTCAAAAAAAGCTTTGAGTGTTAAACTCAAAGCTTTGATCGCAATCCGTTTTTCGGTATTTACTCAATAATACCCTGCGCCACGAGCAGCAAATCTTCTTTTGGCAGATCCCTGGAAATTATCTTGTACTGAAGATATGTGCTGACAGCCATTCCATCTTCAAATTTCCTTCCGTTATAAAATCTGGTCGTTTTTTTTCCGTAAAGTTCCCTGACTGTTACTTCCCTGTCGCCTTCATCATCTTCAGTGTAAAGAACCTCCCTGTCATTGATCTTAATCACTTCAACGTTTAAATTATCCAAATCAGTATACACGTCTTCTCCCGGCCAGACACCTATGCATACTTTAAATTCCTTGTCATTGTTCCTGTATACCAGGTTTACTCCCAGTACTTTCGAAGTGGTTTCCCATTCCAGCATTGCTGATTCCCTGCCGGTTTTTTCGGTTTCTTCTATCAGGCTGTCCAGCAGTTCAGTATAAGTACCATATTCCTTGATGCCCACAGGTTCAAACACAAGCTCGCCTTCCAAGAACTCAAAGCCTTCAGGAAGAATTGGCGGAACTTTAAAATTAAATCCGCTTTTTTCCCTGATTAAATCCAAATCCGTATATACCACAGGCTTGGGATATATAGATAGTATTACGGAGTTCGGCTTCTTTAAGTTTGCATTATAATAAACCAAAGCCTTGCCCGGCTCCAGGCTCTCATACCATTTCTCAAGTTCCGGATCTTTGCTTGTATCAAAAGGTTTAACGTCGAATTCGCGCAGACGAAGAACTATATTATCATTATTGCCTTTCAGAACCCACATCTTCGCTGCAGCAGCAAACGCGGTTGTCGTGACAAGTATTACCGCTGCCAGCACAGCATAAACAATGGTTGTTTTCTTTCTGAAATAACGCGGTCCGGGTTTTCTTATTGAATCCATAACGGCATCTGTTACATCAATTTCAGGCAGGTTTACGCTGTCAAAAGCCATCTTGATTTCATCAGTTAACTGCAAATTCTTCATTTACAACAACCCCTTTCATTTCATCAATTTTTTGCTTTACCTTTTTTTTCGCCCGTTCATATTTCTTACGTATTGCAGCAGGCCGTTTTCCAAGTATGTCTGCAATCTCCTCGTAGCTTTTTTCTTCCAGTATTCTCAGCATCAACACAGTTCTGTCTTCAGGTGACAACGCAGACAAAGCCTTTCGGAGAATTTGGGCCATTTCGTAGTTTTCAACGGAATATATTGGATTGCAGCTGTCATTGACGGCACTTTCACAGAGCGGAATATAAGAAATAAACTTTCTTTTTCTCAGGAGATCCACGCAATGGTTATACGCGATTCTATACAGCCATGAAGAAAATGACGTCCCTGGTTTATAGCCGTTAATCTTCCGGTACGCCTTTATAAAGACCTCCTGTGCGGCATCTTCGGCTTCTTCCACGGATCCAAGCATATGACAGCAGTACCTGAAAATCTGGTTCTGAAACTTCTGCACAATATGCCTGTATTCTTCCACTGAACCCTGTTTTACTTCCTTGACAACCTTTTCCACCGAATCCAACCGAACACCTTCTTTCCGTTTGGTTCTTTCACCTGTTATAACGGAAAAAATACTGATTTTGTGACACCTTATTCCGCTTTTGTATGACTGAACGATTGTAAAGGCATGTATCATGCATTGAAGTCAACAGAAAATACTGCTTATAAAATGATATAATTTCTGAAAGGTTTTTAAAAGCTATATTAGATACAAAAAAATTGAGTATAAACCGATCCAGAAGTTGCTGACTTCTGAGTTAGCAACTCTAAAATCAGTAACTTTTGAATCAGTGATAATAGTTATTAAATCAAGGGATTATAAAATGCCTGTCAAGAGAAAACAGAACTTCAAAAAGGCATACATGTTTTTTGGACCGTTTCAGAAAAGCAGAAAGCCTTTTTCAATTACTATCGAATCTTTTCCCAAAAATCAGATATTTTTAATATTTAAACAAATAAAAAGATAATATATCATCTTCTTTATTGTTACTATTCTGACATTTATATTATCCAAAAACGACATCAGAGTTTTCAAAATAAAAAATACCTGATGCACGACCTTAGGCATCAGATATTTTAAATTTTCCGGGAGTATTACTTCTTCTCGCCCCTTTTTATTTCCCCGAACCTCAGCCATTCGGGAAGAAGCAGCCTCACCGGGCCTCTTTCGCGAACTGCAAGAATTACGCTCTGAAGCAGGATAAAGAAACACAGCATAAGACCGGTCGTTATGCTTTGGTAATACGGTTTTGTAAGACCGGAAGCAATGACGATGTTTGTAATTGTTTTCAGGGAAAGCATCCCGAACAGCGTGCCTATTACGTTTCCAACACCGCCGGTCAGCAATGTCCCGCCTATGATATTTGACGCAATGGCCTGCATTTCAGCTTGTGCAGCGTTCGCAGCGTCTCCCGCCCCTGTATGCAGAAGATAGACATAACCGCCGATTCCCGACAGCAGCCCGGCCAACAGGTAGGCAAAGAATTTTGTGCGCTTCACGTTAATACCCAGTGTCAGCGCGCTGTGGCTGTTTCCTCCCACGGCATAAAGGTTTCGGCCGAACCGCGTCCATTTCAGGATAACCGCTACAACTATAACTACCGTTATGGCCACAATAACCCCCGGTTCTATCTGGGCGGGGATGAAGTTGCCCGATTTCCCGTAATAACCGATGCCGGGCAGCGTAATCCTCGCCTGTTTAAGCTTAAGGAATTCTTCATGGGCCGCGGTCCGAGGCGCAATGCTTACAATCGTTATCATTCCCCTCGCAAAAAACATGCCTGCCAGGGTTACAATGAACGGCTGTATATCGAGATAGGCAATGAGTATTCCCTGCACAAGTCCGAAAGCCAGTCCAATGCCCAGGGCTATAAGCATTGAGCCCAGAACGGTGCCGCCGTGATCATCAAGGTAAACAACGCAGACCATTGTAACCAGGGCCGTTATCCCGCCGCCAGAAATGTCAATGCCTCCGGATATCATGACCATAGTCAGGCCGCAGGCAACTATAAGCAGGTATGCGTTGTTGTTGAAAAGATCAAGAAACTGTTGGGGATTCAGGAATCCACCGCCCCAGACAATCATCGCAAACAGGTACATACCGAAAAAAGTACATACCGTTATGGACATAAGCAGGTTTGTGTTGGAGATAGGTTCCCTGCGCCTGTTTTTCAGTTTTCCGGTCAACATGTTATTGTTTCTTCCCATAGCATCCTTTCCCCGCTATATTTCTGTTTTTGTACGTACAATCTCCTGCCGAACCGGCATAACATCTTCACGCCGTATTCGCAGCAGCTTTTATGTCAGTCTCTTTTTTGAAAATTCTCTTATAAAGCTTCACAATGAATTCTTTTACAACAGGTGAGCTCATAACCACTATAATAATTATTACGACGGCCTTATAAGCTTTTACCGCCGCTGAAGGAACCTTCATCGCATAAAGCGTTACCGTCAGTGCCTGGATTATATATGCGCCGATTACCGATCCATACAGGTTGAATCTTCCGCCGCTCAGCGCCGTTCCTCCGATTGCCACTGCCAGAATTACATCCATTTCCGCGTCCAGCAGCAGTGTTTCATGGTTTATAAGCCCGATCCTGCATACAGTAATGCAACCTGCCGTGGCAACGCATATTCCCGATATCACAAACGCCAGGAGTTTCACCAATACCGGATTGATACCGTTCAGATGCGCAGTGCCTTCATTTATTCCAACCACCTGCGTATACAATCCAAGGGTTGTAAACTTTAAAACAAGGATGATCAGGATAAGGAAAATGACCATTATAATTATCGGGGTAGGTATCGGTATCCCGGGGATAAAACCGCCTATGGCGGCCAGCAGCGGGTTTGAGATTGTAGGCGTCGCTCCGCCGTTAATCCAGTATGCAATCGAACGGCCTGCAGAAAACAGTATAAGCGTTGCAATCATCGGCTGAATTTTAAACACCGCCACGAGCACTCCGTTAAACAGGCTGAAAAGGACTGAAACCAGGCATGCATACAGGAATGCCAGAATAATTACGGGTATCGTAATCTCTCTCGAGCGAAGGACGCTTACAAAAACGCTTCCTGCAATTGCGGCAACCGCCGCAACGCTTATATCCTGCCCCTTGCAGCAGGACGTTATCAGCGTCATCCCGATGGACATTATCGCAACCGCTGACGCTCCGTTCAGTATACTGATAAGGTTTCCCGACAGTACAGGGTATCCCTGGTTATTAGTAACAATGCTTATCGAAAAAAAGCTTACGTCCCTTATGAGATTGAAAACTATCAGCAGCAAAAGCGAAAACAACGGTATAATCAGCTGTGAACCCGTAAGCTTCCTGAAAAAATTACGCATCATGTACCGCCTCCCCCGCAATCATATGCATGATGTTATCCTGGGTCATTTCGTCGCCTTTCAGCTCTCCGACCATCTTCCGATCGCGCATGACAATAAGCCGGGAACAGGTACGAAGCATCTCTTCTATCTCGGAAGAAATGAATGTAACGCTCACGCCTTCTTCGGCAAGCTTGAGTATTAGTTTCTGGATTTCCACTTTTGTTCCGACGTCAATGCCGCGCGTCGGTTCGTCCAGGATCAGGTATTGCGGGTTTGTAAGCAGCCAGCGGGCAACTATGGCCTTCTGCTGGTTCCCGCCCGACAGTTGCTTGATAGGCGTGTCCATTGAAGCGGTTTTGATTCCAAGCAGTTTTATGTACTTATCCGCAAAGGCTTCGGCCTCTGCCCTTGAAAACGGTTTGAAAAAACCTTTCATTACCTGGAGAGCAAGAATAATGTTTTCCCGCACCGACAAGTCTTCCACAATTCCGTCACGTTTCCTGTCCTCGGGCAGGTATCCTATGCCCTGCTTCATCGCATCTTTCGGCTTCCTGATTTTCACTTCTTTTCCGTTTATCCTGATCCTTCCGCCTGTAATCTTGTCAGCGGCGAAAATTGCACGCACGCTTTCGCTCCTGCCCGAACCCAGAAGTCCCGTAAACCCGTTTACTTCTCCCTTTGATATTCTGAAATCAAAGGCATTCGGGAAATTTATGCTCGACAGGCCAACCGCCTCGTAAACCGGGGGAACATCGTTCTTTTCCTCGGGCGGTTTCTGCTTCTTTATTGCTGAAACATCCTCCAGGTCCTTGCCCATCATCTTGGATATAAGCTGCACTTTAGGCAGTTCTTTGGCTTCATACTCCCCTACCAGTTCACCGTTGCGAAGGACGGTAATCCTGTCACTTACCTGGTAAACCTGGTCAAGAAAGTGGGTTATGAAAATAATACCTACGCCGCGCGATTTCAAATCCTGCATCAGTGAGAACAGTTTTTCAACTTCCTGCTCATCGAGTGATGAAGTGGGTTCATCCAGTATAAGCACCTTGCATTCCATGTCTACGGCACGGGCGATTGCCACCATCTGCTGCACGGCTATCGAGCATGTACCAAGCTGCTGCGCAGCTCTTGCAGGAATATTCAGTTTCTCGAGTATATCAGCCGCCCGCTTTTTCATTGTTCTCCAGTTAACCAGGCGGTAATTTCCGCGGCCTATAAACATGTTTTCCGCAACAGTCAGATTGGGACACAGCGTTATTTCCTGGTAAACGGTACTTATGCCCAGGTTCTGCGCTTCCTGCGGCGATCGGACATTAATCTCCTTTAAACTGCCGCCCATATCCAAAAAAATCTGACCGGAGTCTTTCGGATGAACTCCTGTCAGAACCTTGATCAAGGTAGATTTTCCGGCCCCGTTTTCGCCCATAAGAGCGTGGATTTCTCCCTTTCTGAGCGTAAAATCCACGTTTTTAAGAGCACGGACACCGGGAAATGACTTGCATATATTTTTCATTGACAAGACTATGTTGTTCTGCATGGCTCCCCATCCTTAAATATTCGGAAAAATTAGGTATCCGGGCACAGGGAAGCGGAAAGGAACCGCTTACCTGCGCCGTATGAGCTGAATCACAGTTTTCAGGGGCAATATTTTATGTTAATCTCCTATACCGTATTTGTCTATATCTGCTTCAGTGATGTTGTTGCAGTCAAAGTATCTTTCTTCGTTGATGATGATCTTTTCTTTCAGTGTTTCGCCTCTTTCGAGGGCCTGGATCATTTCATGAATCTTTTCAGCCTGGAACGGGCTGCACTGAACGTCCAGGTTCCAGTTGCCGGCAAGGACTTCCCTGAGAGCCCACTTGTTGAAGTCAAAGCCTATTATTACAACATCCCCGTTTTTGCCGTGTGTAATACCAGCCTCATCCAGAGCTGCAACTGCACCCCTGGCCATACCGTCGTTCTCTGCATAGATTACGTTGAATTTTTCGCCGGAGTTGATTACCGATTCTACGATCTGTTTTGCTGTAGCTTCATCCCATGTAGCGCTTTGCTGAACAACGAGTTTCATTGTTCCTTTTGCAAACTGTTCGTCCAGAGGCTTGGTACGTCCTATCTGTGCATCGCTGCCCATTGCGCCCTGGATATGTACAACGTTGTATTCAGGCAGCTTCTGGTCCAGCAGCCACTGAACAGCCATTCTTCCCTGGGCTTCCATGTCGGAAATAACAGCTGCTTCGAACAGGCTTTGATCAACATTCATCATACGGTCGAAGAGGAATACTTTTACGCCTGCTTTCTTTGCATTTTCAAGAACATTTGTCCATCCGTCGGTTGCAGCAGCCGAGATGAGCAGGTAGTCCACGCCTTCGGTAATGAACTGCTGGGCTGCGTTCAGCTGTTCATCGTTTTTCAGGCTGTAGAATGTTGATACCTTGTATCCGTTTGCCTCATTGAATACTCTTTCAAAGTCAGCCACGTTGGCAGCACGATACCCCGACTCTGACGGCGGGTTGTTGACAATGCCGACCCTTATAAGACGATCGCCGGAATCCTTCTGCTGGTCACCTGCCGTTGTCGGAGCATTTGTCTGTGTACCGCATGCTGTCAGCGATAAAGCCAACACTGCAACCAGGAGCAATGCCAGGATTTTTTTCATGTTCCATTCCCCTTTCTTTTTTCTTTTGTGCAAATTGTACAATTTCTGAAAAGCAAAAACAATATTTCAGTACGAAATGCATAAAATTTTGAACAAATTCAGTTAAAATTCAAACAACAGGCGCTTATATTTCCTTATTATTACTTAATTAGTAAATTATTAATGTTAACATTCTTAATATTTCAAACAAAAACAGTAAAATAATCAACATCAGTACGGTCGGCTGTCGATTATTTCCCGGGTAACAGTTGTAAAGTCAAACCATGTTTCCTCGACGTAGGTTATCCGCTCTATCGGTTCCCCGCGTTCCAGCTTTTTTATAATTTCATCTATATACGGTCCCTGCAGGGGATTACATTCCACGTTCAGTGCAATTTTCCCTTCCAGCGTGTATTCAAGGCCGAGCCTCGTTGCATCAAACGATATCACAATTACGCCGTCATTGGGATTGCATTTAAGGCCTGCCTCTTCCATTGCATCAATTGCACCGAGCGCTTCCCCGTCATTTTCGCAGTAAACGACGTCTATATCCTTTGTTTTTTTCAGTATCGCACTCATTACTTCATATGCCTTCGCCCTTGTAAAATCACCGCATTCCTGCGCCACAATCTCCCAGTTCGGATGCTTCCTGGCAGCTTCTTCAAGGGCTTCGGTCCTGCCGATCTGGGCCGCGGAACCCATTGTGCCCTGGATATGTACTATTTTTATCGGCTCTTCTGTTCTTCCCTGCTTTTCGAGGAACTCTTCCAGCCACATAACCGCTGTTTCCCCTTCCTTGTAAAAATCAGAACCGATATATGCCGTGAAAAGCTCCTCATCATGCTGTTCTATGAACCTGTCTATGACAATAACCGGTATATTGGCTTCCCTGGCTTCATGCAGGATGGATGTCCAGCCGGTCACAACCTTCGGGGAAAACACGATATAGTCCACATCCTGCTGTATGAACATCCTTATTGCCCTAATCTGGTTTTCCTGTTCCTGCCTGGCATCGTCGAACAGCAAGACATAGCCGTTTTCTTCGGACAGTGTGGCCTTTATGTTCTCGGTGTTCGCCACGCGCCATTCCGACTCGGCCCCAACCTGGGAAAAACCCACAACAATCAGGTTATCCTCGGGGGTACCCGCAGAAGACTGTTCTTCCTTCTCACAGCCGCAGCATAATATAATTCCCGTGCATAAAAGAAATACAAGCAGCTTTTTCATATATACATCTCCTTGTCGCTTGTTTTCATCGGAATGGTGACAATAACCCTTGTTCCTTCATCCAGCTTGCTTTCAAGCTTAAGGCCGTATTCAGGACCAAACAGGATCTGGATTCTCTGGTGTACCGTTCTCAGGCCGAAGCCTTCTCCCTTCACATCGGCAATTGAAGCCCTTATCTCGTTCAGGCGCTCCTCGGACATGCCATGCCCGTTATCGGTTACTTCCAGGATTATATTTCCGTCCTCTATCCTTCCCGTAAGGCGTATAGTGCCTTTTCTCCGCGTATTTTTAATGCCGTGATAAAGCGCGTTTTCCAGCAGCGGCTGCAGGGTGAGCTTCGGCAGGATATATTCTTTCAGTTCGCCCGGGATGTCAATTTCATAATCCATCAGGTCCTGGTAACGCATCTGCTGGATTTCAAGGTAACTCCGCACATGCTGTTCTTCCTCTCCGATGGTTATTACGTTTTTTCCGCGGCTTAACGTGAAACGGAAATAATTCGACAGGCTTGCAACCATTTTCACCGCCGAGCTTATTTCACCGGACTCAATGAGCCACACCAGCGTATCCAGGGTATTATACAGGAAATGGGGATTTACCTGCGCCTGCATCAGGGCAAGCTCTGCACGCCTTCGCTGTTTTTCCTGCTCGGTGTTTTTTTCAATAAGCTTTATCAACCTCTCCACCATGTCCTCGATGCCGTTGGAAAGGATCTGTATTTCCTCCACGTCTGCCTGGATCGGCTCGCGGACTTCCAGGTTTCCCTTCCCTATCGCCTCCAGGCGCTCGCATATCATGTCTATCGGCTCAACAATCCTGCGCGTCAGCTTCTTCGAATTTGTAAGAAGCAGCGACAGCAGAACCATCGAAAATACCAGGGCTGTAACCATAAGAACAATCATGTTCCTGATCATGCCTGACTGCAGGCTGTTCAGGTGGGCAGACTCGTAATAGAGATATGTGTACATGAATTTCTGGATAAGGTCTGTCAGGATATATATGTTTTTTTCAAGCTGATCAACACGGGAGTCGTATTCCTTGGTTTCGGCGATTTGCTGCATCTTTTCCTCAAGGTTATTGCACAGGTTCAGAACGCTGCTGATTGCCCGGATACTGTTTTTCTGCGTAGTTGTATAATACAGTTTCTGGGCTATTTCCTTCGCCGACTGCACTTCTTTCAGCGGCAGGCCTTCCGAGTACTGGCTATCGATAACGTAATAATACATTTTCAGGTCCACGTCGTCCTTGAAATTCTGGTTGAACTCCGAGGCAGTGGTTACATTGTTCAGAATGGCATTGTACCGGAATGCGTACGCGATACCGACCACCGCGAGAATTACAATTACTATCATCAGCGGAAGCGACACCAGCAGGATCATATTCCAGAGCCTGTGCTGCATCCTTATTTTTTTGTCCCTGCGCCTTTTAATAACATTCACGCTTTTGCCCCTTTTCGGTAATCACTGGGTGTAGACCCCGTGATTTTTTTGAAAACGAAACTGAAATACCGTGAATCCTTATATCCCACTTCATAAGCAATTTCGCTCAAAAGCTTGTCCGTATGGCGCAAAAGGCGTTTTGCCTCGTCAATGCGCTTTACGGTAAGATACTCTGTCAGCGTCTGTCCGACTTCCTGGCTGAATATTGCAGACAGATAGTTCGGGCTTATGTTCACTTCTTTCGCAACCCTGTCAAGAGAAACGGATGCATCAGAAAAGTGTTTATCTATGAAATCCATCGCATGCCTTAAAATGTCCCGCTGCTGTTTTATTCCTTCAAGATCGCGCAATTCAATCGTCTGCCGGATAACCTTCTGCACATACTGTTTTGCCTGGTCCAGCGTGGATATTCCCTCATCGGGCTGAAACTCCGGCGACCACAGGCTGTTAACGGAACAGCCTATGGAATCCAGGTATTTAACGGCTGCAAGGTACACCGACATCGCCAGGTATTTGCAGAACACGGGATATGAAGCGAATTCCTCGTCAACGTTCTGCAGTACCTGGTCAAGGAAAACAGGGGTCTCATTTTCCGTTCCGCTGCTCAGGAACTTCCTGACATATTTCATGTCAATTTCCTTCTTCCAGTCAGCCTGAGAACGGTTGTTTTTCCGCAGTTTCATTATGCTTGCTTCCGAAAGAATATGCTCATCGGGGCACAAATACCTGTAGGACAGTATACGGCTGGCCTCTGCAAAACAGCCGGGAATGGCGCTGATACGGGATACTGGCGTACCGGATGAAATATACCAGCTTACATCCTGTCCTGCTTCAGCACAGAGATTCCTTATATTTTCGATGCACTCAGCTGTATTCCGTTCAATTTCGCTTTCCGAGGAGCCTTTGACCAAAACCGCATAAGTGGTGATGTTCCATCTGAAAAAGATAAGTTCGGGATGATCGATAAAATACCGCGTAACATTGTTCTGCACCGTTGCAAGATTCTCCGTGTAGCTTTCTGGAACGCTTCCGTCATATTCAGAGCTGCTCAGCGAAAAAAGCACTATATTGTAGTACGGGGCTATAATGTCTATATTCAGGTTCTTGGCTTTTTCATATATTTCCGGTACGCTTAACCCGCCGGAAACAACCTGCTCAAAGAATTGTCTGCGTGAAAAATTCTCGTATTCCCGGGCTTCCCTCTTGAAATTCTCTATGTACTGCTGCTGGCTCAGCTCTTCCTGCATTTTCTCCCGCATTTCATTGAGCATTTCCACCAGTTTTTCCTTAATTATCGGCTTCAGAAGATACTGTTCAACCCCGAGATGGATAGCCTGCTGGGCATAAGAAAAATCGTCGTACCCGCTTATTATCACAATCTTTGTCCTGGGAAGCTCCTTTCTGACAATTTTTATCAGGGACAGTCCGTCCATAAAAGGCATTTTGATGTCTGTAATCAGGAGATCGGGCTTTATTTCGCGAATCATCGGAAGGGCAAGTTCACCGTCGGCGGCATCGCCCGTGTACTGAAAGCCGTACTGCTCCCATTGCACATTCCTGCGTATGCCTTCACGAACCACCTTTTCGTCCTCGACAAGGAAAACCTTGAACATACCGGTTCTTCCCCTCAGGCGGATATCGACACCCGCTGTTTTATTGGCTGTTATGCAGCCGTTGATTTTTGTATTAATACCAATTTTTGCTTACATATATGGGAATTTTAATTTATTATGCATTCCGGCAGTAATATTGTCAACATTCTCTTAACACATAATTTAAAATTACAACAGAATTCACTGAAGTTCAACAAATTTTAGTTTATTCTTATTGCGGCGGAGTTTTAAATTCCTTTCAGACAAGGTAAACTACAGCCCAATACACCAATTCAGTCCATGTTATACACTGCATTTACGGATGCCTTCTGCGATTATCCCCCGCCTTTCATTATCTTCAATATTTCCAGTGCGATATTTAACCCGTCATCGTAGATTCTGGTATTTTCAACAGATCAGGCAATACGGGATGTTACCCTTAATTTTTTGCTACTGCAACCATTCGGTAAACTTTTGAGTCCTATAATATATTTAATCACTAGCATAGAGGGAAAAATCGTTTACACAAAAACATTTACACTGCCGTCAATTCTTAACCGGCGATTTGGATCAAAAATATTCCGGCGTTGACGAAATATCTTATACAATGAAATAAACGACCTCTTGCACCCCAAGCAAGCAATTATTTTTTATGGAATCTTTCTCCTTCAGTTATAAAAATATTATCTTTTATATATTCTGTAAGCTATTATAATTTTCTCTCATGGGTTTTCTCGACAATAAACATAATATTAAAATATACAGGGTTTTCCGGCAAGTATATCACCAATAAACTGTGAAGAATAATCACCTACCGTAAACCCTGTTTTCAATCGCTTTTCTGTTTTTTTTGAACTAATTGTCTAACTGTTCATTCTTTCACCGCATCCGCCAAAAGCAATTCTTAAAATGAAGGTTTTGTTCATGAAAAAGTAAATTACTGCTAAGCATTTAAATGTTTATTTACAGAGCAGTATTGTCTGTATTTATATCAACAAATCCTTTCAAATGGGAAGTTATATTACCTTTATAAAGAATATGCAAATAATGCATGGGTCTGGTTATAGCCACATACAGAATTTTTAAATCAAATTCAGTATTACCGAAATTTACATCCGACGCATTCCACAAAATAACTGCATCAAATTCTAAACCTTTTGATAAAACAATTGGAACAATTGAAATTCCACCGTTATACTTATCCGTCGTATCATCTATAAGATTTATATTACTAAATTCATCCTCTAACTTCGAAAGTACAGAAAAAATAGCCCTGCATTCTCTTTCCTTTTTTGCTAAAATCCCGATTGACTGACAGCCATTATTCCGGTAATACTTTATCATTTTTATTAACTTATTTATGCCGTCTTTATTGGATGAGAATTTCTCAATAGTCGGCTTCTCACCATTTCTGGCAACTGGTATCGCTTTAGGTAAATTCTTAAGTACCAACTTATTCGAAAATTCCACTATATCTTTAGTTGACCTGTAACTGTTCAATAGTTCAAAATATTGAGGTTTTAAATCACTGTAAATAGTGTTAATTAACTGGTCCCAGCTTTCTATACCCCTGTGAGAATTAATTCCCTGATTCATGTCCCCCATAATTGTCATTGAATTATTCTCTGAAACAAGTTTTAAAACAACAAATTCCAATGGACTCAAATCCTGAGCCTCATCAACAAAAATGTGCAAGAATTTTTGCGCTGAACGGATACCGTCCGTCTTATACTTAATATAGCATAACGCAGCCAGGTCTTCTTTTTCTACATATCCTGATTCCAGTATTTTTAAAGTATATTGCGCAACGAAAGAGAAATATCTGTTCTTATAAAGTGTCTTATAAACATAATCATCTTCATATATCTCTTTATAGACAGAAATAGGCTCTATTGGCTTAAGGTTTTTCAGATAACTGTTTAAAAATTTAACAGCCTCCTGTTTTAAAGAATCTATATTATCCATAAAGAATGCCTGCTGCTGTATAAATACTCTTATTTTAGACTCTATTGCATTTTTAAGCATCACAATTCTATTATTTAGCGGAGCATTACCCTTTAAATAATTAACCTGCTCATCCCGACTAATCTTCAACTTTTCTTCAAATAAGTTTACGTCATTTAATCTACTGATAATTTCATTAGCCTTTTTATTAATAATATAATTAATTAAACTGATAAAAGACAAAGATCCTTTAAACTTAGATACATTGGCCATAGCATCCTTCAAGAACTGATAAAGGTTTGCATTTGCAGTGCTTACAAAGAATTCAATCTTTTCATCCTTTATAATATTCAAATTTGTTCCAATTATATTAAATGCAAGTTGTTCAAAAGTTAACTGTTTCACCCCTCTTGCATCCAATCCTGGTAAAAGGTCTATTATGTAATCAAGAAATATTTTATTAGGAGCAACAACCAATATCTTACCGGGATCCATCCCTTTGTTGTTATATAATAAATATGAAATCCTGTGTAATCCAACTGTACTTTTTCCGGAACCAGCAACTCCCTGAACCACCAGTACTTTATTCAAAGGCTGCCTGATAATCTTATTTTGCTCTGCCCTAATTGTTTCAATTATATCCTTAAGTTTTTTGTCAGATTTTTGCTTCAACTTTTCCAATAATACGGGGTCAGATATAATATCATCCTTTTGGGGCATCTGTTCTTTAGAAGCAATCTTCTCCAATGTTTTTGCAATTTTATCTGCTATAATATCGTCAGTGAAAGATATCAATTGGGAATCTTTAATTTTATACTGCCTTTTTAACCTTACATCGCCGGAAAAAGTGCCCTCTGGTGCTTCATATTTTGCTCTGCCATTTTCACATTCATAGAATATTGATGCTATTGGAGTTCTCCAATCAATCACTCCATATTTTGACTCTTGTTTAAATCCGATTCTTCCTATATAGAATGTCTCAAATTCATTATTGTTATCATATTTGAAATCCACCCTGCCAAAGTAAGGAGAGTCAAGAGCTGATTTTATATCCAATAATTTTTTTGAGTTTATCTCTTCAATATTTTTATATACAATCAAGTCCATCCTGCTTGCCGGGTCATTGGCTATCAATAATGCTTTCTGTTTTGCCTGTATATTACTAATCTCACTGTCAAGCTCATTAATTCCCTGTATCATTTCATTTATAGTATTTTCAAGATGTATAACTTCATCTTTATAATCCGGGTGGTTTATAATATCATCGGCTACAGAAGGTTCTTCAATTAATTCAGGTACCTCTTCCCTGATATCTGTGGTTGTTAAATTGCAATTTCCTAAAATGAAACTTTTTAAATCTTCAACATAATCAATACTGTGTTCTGATTTTTTTAACTTACAAAAAACGTTACATAGTGTATCATAATCAAAAGTCTTCAGCTGTATCAGAAAATTCGCTATAAAAACATTTTTATTAATACCATTGCTGAAAGATTTATCATCTATTCCACTAAATATATCTAAAAACTTAATTGCTATGTAAAACATTAATTCCTGCCTTTTCTTTTCTTCAGCGTCAGTTTCTTTTAAAATATTCTTAGCACTTTCGCCATACATAAGCCTCGCCAGCATATTATAACCATTGCTGTCCATGTCAACAAGCCTTCTTACAAGTGCGGAAAAATTGTCAAATATATTATCATATTTATCATGTATCATCTCAACGTCATATTTCATTGGTTTGTATAATTCATTATTTTTATCATCGTTTCTAACTTGGTCAGTAATTATTCTGAAAAGAAGCCTGTAATTCAAAGAAAACTTATATTTACAAAAATAATGATTTATATATTTGTGAAGTAAAACCATCAATTCACCATAACATTCTTTGTATTGTTCACAAAAATCCGCAATTGCTTTCTCTGCTCTTTCCAATCTAACCTTTTGCATAAAACCTTACCCCTCTTAATTCTGTTAATACTGTCAAGAGCATAATTTATATTCTCATTAATATTTCTCTTTTGTCTTACGTTTTTAATACTTAGTTAACACAAAACCATAGTTTACAATTATAATTCTACAGTTTTCAGATAACCAAGTAACACATTGATAGTGTCTTGTCAAGTATAATGCTCCCCATTGTCAAGACAGTTTTTTAGCTTTTCTAAGTTAGCTCTCCTTTCTTAATTTTGTATAATCTTTACAACTGTGCACTCTGTTGGAGGATGTCAAGGGCGAGCTCAAGCGAGTTCAGCTTGACCCTTGACATCCTTTGGACATATATCCTTTTGCTTTCCGGTCTGTTATGACAGACCGGCTGCCTTCCGGTGAGGACGGGGTTTGGGGCGGAGCCC
>Ga0134096_1001107_pt1 | contig 23151 bp, 30 predicted proteins | sample 7_2taG_FD_94448 | JGI IMG/M metagenome (GOLD analysis project Ga0134096, IMG submission 94448) | Switchgrass degrading microbial communities from high solid loading bioreactors in New Hampshire, USA - 7_21_20_110_A3 metaG | ecosystem: Engineered > Bioreactor > Semi-continuous > Anaerobic >... | reverse complement strand
CGGACAATTTTCGGACAGGAAACGGACACAGTAAAAAAGAGCCCGAAGGCTCAAAAATCGTTACCGAAATCATAAACATCTATTATTTGAATTGGTTCTAAAGGACCTTCATTCTTTCTTTTGAGTTCTTCTTTCAGTTTTTTATTTTCCTCGTATAATCTATCGCGCTCTTGTTGTAGTTCGTAGTATTTATCGCCAAGTTCAAGAAGTTTCGAGCTCAGTTCAACGTTGCCAACTTTTTTGAGAAATTCATAAACTTCTTTTATAGTTTTGCATATGTCCATAAAATCATCCCCTTTCATTGCCATAATTCGCCATGAAAAGGAAAAATCCTTTTTTCCGTACACCACCGCCTCCCACCCCTGGCATGATCTTGTGGTGTTCGCTACCCCATACAGCACCCCTGTAATAGTTGAGCCCGACGGAAAGGGGAGAACCGTCGGGCTCATATAGAATTAGGAGGTCAGAAGAATGCCAGATAAAAAAGGTCTCGCTTCCGAGACCTCTGTCAATATCATAATACCATATAAGAGTGTATCTTTTTGTATCATATTTCACATTTTGAAATTTCCCTTATTTCAGGGTTTGTCAATAATTTCAATGCGCTTGCATGAATCCTGTGGACTTGCGCCCATTGATAGTTCATCTCCACACATATCTGCTCCCAACTCATCAAATCAATATACCTCAGCCGTATCAGATAGGCTTCCCGCTCAGGCAATGACCGTATCGCAGTCTCTATTTCCTTCTCAATTGCATATGCCCGCTTCAGCTGATAGTTGATCTCGTCCTGCAGCTCCACGATTTTGCTCACCACGTCGGAGATTTTATCATCCTTTCGTGTTCCCCGCCGGCCGGGTGAGATCTGCGTCGTTACCCTCGTGGCCTCTGCCTCCAGCTCGGCCAGCCTATCCTCAAGCTTCTTTATGTTCTTTTTTATCCAGTATAACCTCTGCAATTGCATTTTTGTCATTCGTGATCATCCCCTTCACGGTTAGCTTTGTCTTTTGTAAGTTTGCAGTTTCCTGCTATTGCGAATTAATCCCAATAAACATCATCAATCTCTATAAGTGCGCCGCATTCCGGACATTCAAATGTTGTTCCGTTCCAATCACATGGGTCACCTACAATACCAATGAAATCTGCATACTTAATGTAAACCTCTTCTTCGCACTTCGGACAAACAAATCTTACTTTTATGGGCTTTTGTATAACTGTTATATCAACTTTATTCATATTGGCCTCACTTCCTTCGCAAACTTTATATCAAGCGTTTTCCCGTCCAAGTCTGCATAATCATAAGCAGGTATAACATCTTTTTCAAAAGACTGTTCCATACAATCACCTTCGCAACCTATGCAGTCTCTAGTGTCTTGATGATTCTGTTCAGATACCATGCTGCTTTCTTCAGGTCATCGACCCCGCCCTTGAAGCGGTACCTGCTCAGGTATTTGATTACATTTCCGATGCAGAACCCTTCAAAAAGATCCGGTCCAAGTTTGTCCTGGATATAATCGATGACCTCGATCTTGCCGGTCGTATAGTGCGGTGGGTGGTTGATGTAATCTGGCGCTGTTTTTGGTACATCGTCAATTGCCTTATGGAATTCGCTATTCTTTACACATTCATCCACTGCGGATTTGAATTGTGCTATAAGCTCTTTAATTGCTCTCCTGACATTGATTATTGATTCATAATAATTTGGCTCCGTTAAGCTTTTATCACTATTTGCCGCGATCTTTTCTTCACTTTCAACTGCAACTTTCGCTATATCTTCCCGGGCTTGCTCGCCAATCTCTTTGATGCTTGTTTCTTCCTGTTCTCTGAATAAATCTTCATGAACTGTCTCATCGGTTTTTTCTTTTGCCGGCCTGCCCGACTTCTTTCCGTTCAGCAACATAGTTACCTTCGCAATCATCATAGATTTTTTCATTTTTGGATATGACGGCATGAACTGCTCCGCGATCTCTTCAACACTCATGCCTTCATCTGCCATTTTCTTCACAACATCTTTTGTCAGATGCGCCATATCAGTTCCCTCCAACTCTTTAGTAGTTTTCTCGAATCTACCGATCAGGCTGGTGACCGTCTGAAGTTTTGTCCCGAGTTTATCTGCGATCTCTCCAGGTGTCATTCCCTGATCAAGGAGTGCCTTAACCTTCATCCACGTGACGGCTCTCTTCTCTTCGTTCTTTGCCTTTTGCCGCTCGTATTTTTCTTTTTCCTTCCTGCCCAACGGGCTTTCGTAGTATTCCTGTACATGCTTGCGTCTCTCAGCTTTTTCTATGGCTATCACATCAGGCACGGGAGCGAATATCACTTCTTCTCCACTGGCCTTGAAGATCCGGTACCGTCGTGTGCGAAATTCGATGATGTCAAATCTTGTTCTGTAATTGCCAGTATCCACCAGGACGTATGCCGGCCGAATGTCAACTATCCTTCCGGTACAGGTCCTGAAATAACCCTGGATCCTATCTTTTTTCCACGTTCCTTTCTCATAGATCTTCACTTCATCTCCAATTGCCAGTTCATCAGGCCGCATACGTTCACCTCCAGAAATTTAGTTGCCGGTGACAGGTTGGTGACAAGTTGTGACGGGTTGGGTGACAGGTTTGCGAACCTGTCACCGGCTTACAGCCGACTGCATTTGAAGTCATTTTGGTGACAGGTTTGACAGGTAGTTTTCAAAAACTTAAGATTTTTATATGCGTATTTTTTCTATACCTTTTCTTTTCTATTTTTATTTTTTATCCATTTTTATAAAAATAGATGGAAAAGGAAGAAAAAATAGACCCCAAACCCGCTTGGCTCTAAGGCGGTGACAGGTTGCAAAAACCTGTCACCAAACCTGTCATACCTGTCACCCATTTTACAAATCCTCCCAACGTTTTGGCAGACTAAGATCTGCCGGATCATAAAACTCCATCTGCTCATACGTCTTTTTACCTTCGTATTTCCAATGCAAGAACGACTTGGCCAGGTCGGTGAACCTGATACCTTCCCAGTAACGAGCATACTTATTGCGATCTTTTTGGAATCCGCGCTCCTGCAGCTTCCGCGCCAGTTTTGTTGCCGATACCGGGCGCAGTCCGTTCTCCGCGCACCAGGACGAATACACACGGTAGAGATCTGCTGATGAAACAGACGAGGCCGAATCAGCGATTACGCACTCATCCAGGAAGGCCTGCAGATTGTCCATTTCGATCCTGTACTCATCCGTGGCCATACGGACTTCTTCAGGAGGTATGAGCCCATAGCGCTGCCAGGCCATACAACCCTGAACCGCCCAGGCCAGCACACCCGGCAGCTCTGCACGGAGCTTGTTCGGCAGTTCTGTGTCCTGCTCTTCAGCCGTGATGTATGCCCTGAACGGTATCAGCATGATCCTGCGCCAGATGCCGATATCGGTACCCTTGATCACAGGCTTGTGGTTGCACTCCATCCACAGCTTGAACTCGGGAACGAACTCGAACGGTTCCTTGTACAGCCTCTTAGCCATTAGAGGAGCTCCGCCGGTGATCTGTTTTACCAGTCCTTCCTCGAGGCGGGCGCCTTCGTTCGGTTCGTCGGTCGTACACATCCGGGCCCCGGGGAGCCTGGCGATCTCGCCCATGCTGTTGTAGTTGTACTCCCTCGAAGTGAAAACCTTGTCCGAGGCCTTACGTACATATTCGCCCAGCATGGACCTGATGGTTTCGATGAACGTCGACTTGCCGTTTTTCCCGGTACCGTACAGGATAAATATGCACTGCTCCTTTGTGGATCCTGTCAGGGTATATCCAATGGCCCGCTGGATGAAGTCGATCAGGTCTTTGTTGCCCTCGAAAATCCTGTTGAGGAATGATTCCCAGGTTGGTGCCTTTGCGTCAGGATCATACGGTACTGGCAGGATCCTGGTGATCATATCCTCTTTTCGATGCAGCCGTAGTTCTCCGGTCCGCAGGTCCAGTGTCCCGTTGGCACAGTTGAGAAGGAATTTGTCACGGTCGAACCATTCTGGCAGTGCCGCGATGCCGGGGATAGACTCGGCTTCTCGGATCATGCTGTCCTTCTTGCTGGCGTTCCTGGACCCGCACAGCCATTTGTAAAGTTCCTTGCGCTTTTTCTCGTCGGCAATGAGTGATTCGTACCGGTATATTGCCGTGATTGCTTCATCGGCCAGGGTTCGGATCTGCCGAAGCGTGTCCTCGCGCCAGACTTTGCCATCGTATATGTACCAGCCCTTCATCACGTCATACTTTAGGATCTCGCCATACTTCTCAACCAAGCGCTGGGCGTTCCACATGTCGTTGTATGGTCCATAGATCCACTCCGGGAGTTTCTCCGGCGGAGGTTCTCCGATATAGTCCAGACCCTGGTCGATTTCCGGCGGTTCTTCCTGTTTGGACCGGGACTTTTTCGGTGCCGGTGGTTCGTACACTTCCCTGCAGTCTGCAATCGCGCGGGCAATGGTGATCTGGCCATACGTCCCTGCCTCACCCCGGCGCTCGTCCCATTTCTTCCGGTACAGCCCGGACCGGCGGAAGATCCTCTGCATCTGCTCGGCATCACACCGGGAGTAAAAGGCCAGCAGGTTGCACAACGCAATATCAGCTTCGCTCTGGCTGGCATATCTGCCCTTCCAGTTGCCGTTCATGAGCTCCGCGAACAGGTCCCCGTTTTTTGCATTGAGCGCGATCTCGATTACTTTTTCATCATCGAGAAAAACTTCAGAATTTGATGCGTTTTTAATGTTTTCTGCTTCATTTTTTTGAGTTTTTTTAGTTTCTACGTATTTAGCATGAACGATAGCCAGTTGTTCAGTGCGCTCCTCGATCTCTGTGTGGGCATCGTCCAGCACCCGGCCGGTCATGCAGAAGTACCGTCCGGTCTCATACATTTCGACGGGGTCCTTCCGTCGGCGGCCGGGCGGGAGCTTGCCCTTGCAGATGATATGGATCCCCCTGCCCGACTGGCTGAGCTCCGTGTAGCTGTCGAGAGTAGCGATGATATCCCTGGCCAGCTCCGTCAACTCACCCGTCTCCGGATTCCGGCAGTCGTCGATGTCCACACCGACGATACCGTCCCCGTTGAACACAAAGCCAATGCCGGGATAACCTGCCGTGACCATCTTGTCATGTGCGGTCCAGTAGTCGGTCCAGGTCTCGGGATTGTTGCTCATCGCCTGTCCGCCGGTAACCGGGTTGATCGGTATCTTTGTTTGTTTCCCGTTCCGCACGACCAGCTTCCAGCAAACCCATCTATCTATTTTCTTTAGTTCCTCAGGAATGTTGTTGAAGTACATTTGAGCAACCCCTTAAAATGGAATGTTCAGTGCCTCTTTGAGCTCTTCATTCGTAATGCCGGCCTTGCGAATCAGGTCGCTGATAAAACTGTATGTGTGCAGCAATTCAAGATACATCGGCCGGTACTGCATTTTCTGTTCCATAGGTACCGAATCATCATCAAACCATTTGCTCATTTTGACCATCGTGTTGTGCGCCTTCTTGAGCGTGTCGATCAGGTGTAGTTTCTCCCATTCTCCAAGCTCGATGCTGCATGTGTTGTCCCGGTTGAGTATGACTTTGAAAGATACTCCTTCCGCCATATCAATCACTCCTCCCAGGGCATCTTTTCATATGCCTGTGGCGGCGGGCTTGCCGGCCTGGTAGCTGCTGTAGCTGCTGCCTGCTGTTTCAGATCCTGTATAGGGTACCCGTTTCCGGGCTGCCCCTGTGTCTTTGGTGGCTCCGGTGGCACCTCCGGCGGCGGTGGCGGTGCAGTTGTGTCATCCTTCTTGCTGTCAGCGAAGTCGACCTCATCAGCAACGATCTCAGTGATATAGTGCTTCTGACCATCCTGGTCCTCCCAACTGCGCATTTCTACACGACCGAACACTATCACCTTGCGACCTTTCCGGAAATATTTGCTGCAGAACTCCGCTGCGGATCTCCACGTGACTATCGGAAGAAAATCCGCCTGAGGACCGTTTTCAGACTTGTACCGGCGGTCGACCGCCAGCGTGAATGTGCACACTGGCACGTTGTTCGCCGTTGTGTACCTCAGTTCCGGATCTTTTGTCAGCCTGCCTACTAACATGACCTTGTTCATAGCAATCCCTCCCATACGTCGATTTTCTTTTGTATTTCCGGGCTCAGCCGGCTCTCTGTCGTCCGGCTTCTTGCCCCACTTTACGAACTTGCCGCAGTCCTTACAGTCTATCCTGGAATAGTGCGGACCATGGTCCATAATGGTTTCCATGAGATCTATGCTCCCGCACCATCTACAAGCATCTCTCATGCCAGGTCACCACCTTCGCACTTTGGGTCCACCGATAACCTGGCAACCAAGCTTCAGGTATACTTTCTTCCTCTCCCGGGCCCAGAACACCATCTGCCTGACCTTGCTGTCATAGATGTCATACACCACAGGCTGAGACTTGCCCTCGTACGGCCGCATGATCCGGCCAACCGCCTGCTGGATCGATGTCTTGTCCCTGTGTGGAGTGATGAGTATCAGCCTATCGAGCCTCGGAATGTCCAGGCCCAGTTTGGCCAGCTGATATGTCGCAAACAGGAACTGGTACTTGCCGGCACGCATGTCGGCCATAATCTTTTCGCGCTCGCGCTTCGGCGTTTCACCGCAAACAAAGACAGCTGTGAAACCATGGTCTTTGGCCAGTTTCGTAAGCCTCGTCAAATGCTCTAAACTATCGCCCAGCGCAAGGCATGAATTGTTTTCCCGGATACAGTTCTTCATGATCCACAAGATAGGATAGTCTCGTTCCAGGTCTTCCCGCATTGCCTTATATAACTGCTGTATGTTGAGCATTTCGCCTTCCGGTGTCTCATACTCGAAATCCGTTTCGATGAACTCCACCCTCGGCTTCATGACCGGGAGCCGCGGATCATCCTGAGCAACTTCATAGATTTTCGGGCCAATGATATGGAACATGGTCTCAATCAGTCCGTCACTCCGGTACTCGCTGGCCGTCAGACCAAACCTGTAATATGCCGGAAATTGAGATATAACTGATTCAAACATCCGGGCGTTTTCCTCGTCTTTAAACACCAGATGAGCCTCATCGACAACAACACAACCAAACTTCCACTTAATCTCCGAGAGCTCTCTCTTGTACAACGTCTGTACTGTCGCAAAAGTCATGTGGGATCCTATTGACATATTTTCCGCCTGAATTATACCGACCTGATCTCCAGAGAGGCCCAGCCTGGTCTTGGCCCGGTCCATGCTCTGTTTCAGCAGATCCATCGTATGAGTGATCCAGAGTGTGGGCTGTTCTAACTCAGCGATAATACCCATAGCCGTCTCAGTCTTGCCGGCGCCGCAGGGCATAATGATAACTCCCTGCTGCCATGCTCCGGCCAGCTCCACCGCCGGTGCCTGGTAATCTCTTAATTGTGGTTTCTTAGGATATGCTATTTGTGGTAATTTGAGGCGCTCATCATGTAATAGTCCTTTGCCTACCTTGCTAGCAATTTCCCACATCCGGGCAAAATACCCCCGCGGGATAATATATTGCTTGCGTCCATTGACCGTTTTCTCTGTCCATAGCTTGATATATTCCGGACCCCACGCCCAGCGGTTCAAGCCCATAGCTTTTTTCTTTGCATGCTCCGGGTTCTTGATTGTCAGCTCGCTCTTGATTTGCTCCAAAATCTCATCCGGAATATCCTGCAGCCGTAGCATGTTGTCGACGATAATCCTCATCTTGCTTGACCCCCTCCAAAAATTGAATAATGCTGATAACCTCGGGCAAATTCTTGCAGACATATGGTGTCATCTTGTACATCAGCTCCGGCTCGCAGCTCTCATCGAGCAATATAATCGTGGGCTTGCCCTGGCCTATCTTGTACCCCGCTTCCAGGTGCGCGCTCCTATTGCAAGGCAATACCAGGACGCATATATCGCTCACATGTAACGCGCCCATATCAAGCTTAAAACCCTTTTCTGCAATAGGATGATTTAGTGCTTCCAGAAAATCTTCATGCTTCCAGTTCTTCCATTCAGTATCAATCTCAGACCAGTGGAATCCATTGTTGCCCGGCGCAGGATTCCGGAAGTCGTATACCTCGTGGCCGAGCTTCCTAAGCTCCGCCACCACTACCGGCTGTATATTGTTCCTCCATGATGATGCAACGTATATTTTCATTTGGTCGTATCCTCCTTTGGTACAAAGTACCTGCATTTTACGCGTTTGCCTTCAACGCGTATCTTCTTGGGTTCTATGTAACAGTATCCAATTGAGCCGTCTCCAGTCCACCCTGTAGCTGTGAAGATACCATAGTCGGGTTTATAATATAAGCATTCTTTGCACATCATTAATCGCCTGACCTCCTCCAAAAAAACTCATATCCCATCCGCTGCCCTTACGCGGAAGCTCCGGAAAGTCCAGCATATTGATGCTACCCCGGCGGCCTGAGCATACATCATCCCGGACTGCGTGCCACGGAATCAGGAACGCCCGCTTTGTGTTCTCTGTCAGCCAGATCCCGATGATGTATGCGTGATCCTTACCGACCAGCTGCATGAATCTGTCCAGGCCTCGGCGTTCGTTTAGTGTGATACTCTTAGTGTTATAATCAATTTTTGGTTTTTCCCGGACTTTGACCTCTATCGCATAACCCCCGCCCGGCGGAATGATCAACTTGTCAAATACGGTACCGTAGCCGGCATTGATCAGCTTGTGGTTCCAGAGTCCGACGGACCGGAGAGAGGCCGTTATGAGGCTCTCCCCTTTAGCCCCGCGCTCCTGTTTTTGCTTTTGTGTGATTTTCTCCATCTGCAACCTCCCTGACGTAATACAGAAATGGCCTTAGTTCCTCTCTGCTTGCTCTCCGGCGTTTCTTGATAATTTTTTCATTCAGGGCCTGACAAACTGCTTCTGCCCGATTCCGAGACTTGTAATGTCCGAGAAGCGGACCATTGCCAGGACGGACGATTTCGTACTTGCTCATAACCGCTTCACCCTGCTACCGTTCTCTGTCTGTTCAACATAGATCTGTTGCGGGAAATGGTTCTTCATGTTTTCGTCGTGGGATATTGCCAGGATCCTCATCTCAGGATAGCGTTCATGGATCGCAGCCAGAGCGGCGCAGTATGCGTCCACACCTTCTGCATCGAGGAAAGGCGGCTCATCGACAAACATCATCCCCAGCTGCAGCCCAACTCGAGACGCCTTGATCATGGCAAGTGCAAAACTGACCGCCAATGCAGCTCGTACCTTCTGTCCGCCGGACCTGCTCAGGTATGGCAACACACCATTGTCGACGTCATTGATGATGATATCGAGTGTAGCCACTTCTTTTGCTTTGTTGCTCTTGAGGGTTTTTTCAGTGACAAACTCCAGCCGCATCCGGCCACCGGTCATCTGGGACAGGATCTCATTGGCCGCAGCCTCCAGCTCGGGAACGATATCCCGGATGATCTGATACGGGATCCCGTCCTGGCTGAAAGCCTGGGCCAGTATCTCAAGGTTTGCCGCCTGGCCGGCAGTTACCCGCAACTGCTCCTGTTTTTCCAGCAGCTTCAGCTTCTTTGCCTCAATGGCCAAAAGTTCAGCATTGATACGCCCGATACGCTGATTGAGGTCGGAGATCGATTTTTCAACGGTTTGTACAAATGCCTCGGCCTGGCGCTTCTCATTGGTGAGGTCTTCCTTGTTGGCCGTTATGGCGGCCAGGTCATTCAGCCTGTCAATGATCTGATCACACCGCTTATGCAGATCCTCAATATCAGCATTCAGCTGACCGATTGTCCCTTCTGTGGATTCAACAAACTGCTTTGCTTTTGGGATTTCGCCCTCCAGACGCTCAAATCTTGCCAGTTCTGATATTTTCGCCTTAAGTTCTGCCGCCTTTCCTGTTTGCGCCTCAAGTTCATGTATTTCAGGCTCTAATGCTGCCAGTTCTGCTTCAATTGTCTGTATTCTTTTAAGTTGCTCAGCCTCCTGGATCCTCAACTGCTCAGCTGCCGCAGCGTCTACTGCTAACTGGGCAAGTTTTTCTTTTGCGGCGCGATATGCCTTAACGTTATTGATGGCAGATACATGATCGTGGCTGTTGTAATCTAACTCGACCAATTCATTTATAAGATCATTAGCTTTTTTATCGAGTTCTTTCAGCGCTGTGGACGCAGCCTTTGCTGACTGCAAAAATTTGCACTGTGCTTTGTCGATATCAATACAGCCCGAATCTTTCAGCGTCTCTGTCTGTTTCTCCAGATTATTCATCATAATCTGAATATTGCTGAGTTGGTTGTCAAGTTCCTTTTGTCTCGCTGCTTTCAGTTCATATTCTTCTAATGCATCCTCTGCGTCACTGAGGCTTTCGATTGTCTTCCGAAGCTGATCCTGCTCTTCCAGCCTAAGTTCTATTGTGTTTAATCTGTCCATTGCAATCTGACGTGATCTGCGCATCTCTATCAGTTCCTGGTCAAGCCTACTATGTCGGATTCTTTTGTCGGCCAACAACTGCAGCTTACCGTCCAGCGCTGCGAGGTCCAACCGGGCTTGTTTGAGTTCAGCGTATTTCTCCAGGATGTTCTGCTCATTCTGCAGGAAGCTCTTCGTCTCTTCTACACGGCGCTGGAGTTCGTCGCGTTTTTGCTTCTTTGCTGTGTAGGCGTCTGTGATATCCTTCAGTTCATTTTGCAGTCTCCGAGCCTCTTCCTCATACCCGGCAATGGCGCCCAACTTCTCCTGGATCTCGCTCAGCTTGTTCTTTGCCACGGCAAGGTCATCCTGAGCGACGTGCAACTCGACTTCCGCCATCCGTCTTTCCGCGTGGAGATCTTCCTCGCCGGCAACCTCATTCTCAAGTTCGGCGATCTCTTCCTTGCTTGCCCGGATCTCCCTGTTTACGTCTGTCAGCTTTTCTTTTGTCAGCTTCAAGAGTTCATCATATATCCCGAGGCCCAGCAGGTTAGCCAGGACAGCCATGCGCTCGCTCTTGTCGGCCTCCATGAATTTGCCATACTGGTCCTGCATGATCAGTACGCAGGACTGGAAGGTGTCACAATCCATGCCAAGCAAGTCGATGATTTTCTGCTGGGTATCAGTCATGCGATCGCAGCTGTGGTCAACCCAGACATAGCCACTGTCGCCCTTAGTTCCTTCTCCATAATCAGAGAATGCGAATTCACGTTTTGCCAGCGCCAGCGTGCCCTTACCGGACCTCTGCCTGGTTCTTGTTACTCTCCAAAGGTTATTACCGAGCTGGAAGGTGAAGCTGATGCTTCCGGACTTTTCGTCATTGCGTATCCAGCCGGTCAGTTCGTTTTCCCTGGTCTTTTCATACAGACAATCAGTGATGGCATCCATGAACAGGCTGGACTTCCCGGATCCGTTCTTGCCATTGACCATGGCGAAATAGATATCCTGGAAATTGAATGTTTCTTCAACGTACGAGCGGTAGTTACGGACCGAGATCTCCACAGGGAGGAACAATCCGGAAGCGGTACCCATCGGCATGCTCGCCTGTGCCTCGGCAATGATGCCGGATACTGTTTCAAGCAACTGGACTACTTTTTCAGGCTCTACATTTTTTTCGTCCAGATACCTCTGCAAGCACGATTCTACGGTCATCTTCTCGTGGAATGCATTTTGGTTGACGCTGGCCGTCACCTTCTCCGGCCTGATCTCGGTTACATAGTAGGCGCCGGCAGCATAGAGATCCTGCTCGAGCTTCTTTTTATTGAAGGCTTTTTCTGTCTCAACATCGCAAATATAGAGGACCCGGACGACTTTATCGCGGTACTCATCCTCATCAATACACCGAGTTATAAGTCCTTCTTTTTGGTAGATGCTAATTAGGCCGGAGTCCCATCTTTCAGTTTTGAACTCCCTTGCCGGCATCTCAATGAATCTGTGCTCGTATGTGATAGGTGATTGAAATGTGCCAAGTTCATGGATCCAGAAGCCCTTTCTATGCCCTTCATCATTGAAAGTGAAAGCATCTATCGATCCGGCATAGAAAACGGGCTTGTAGCAGTTGGCTACCTCCTGAGCCTTGTGGATGTGCCCCAGGCACACCAGGTTAAACGCGCTGGCATCCAGCGCAGCTGCCGGTAGCACGACTTCATTTGCTTGGAATAAATGCTCGCCATTATCCAGTTCAGCCCCCACAACAGTGTGGTGAGCCATCAGAACCGATGGGATATTCGGATCCACCTGGGCCGACAGGCCGGCTACGATATTGGCCAGTTCCTGCGAAAATACTTTGTTCTCTTCCTCGGCTGACATTCCCGGGAACTGCGCACGGAAATGGCCTTTATCAAAGCCAGGCAGGCCAGCGACCTGAATATCACCTGATTTTGTAGGTACAATAGTGATGCCGGGAGCGACAAAATATTCAACATTCTTTGTCAGTTCTGACAGTATGCTGAATTGTGACCTTCCGTCGTGATTCGGGGTACCATAGAGGACAACAACAGGAGCGATCTCCCCGAGCCTGTTCAGATACGTGGACGCTACTGCAACTTCCGTCAGGGCCCTGTCTGACCATACACGCGCCTGGTGGAATATATCGCCGCATACCAGGATAATGTCCGGCTGTTTCTTCCACGCAGTTTCAAGAAGCGCATGCAGGCATTTCATTGTGTTTTCCATTCTCTTCATCGGATCATCGCACTGGGGCCCGACGTAGGCTCCCAGGTGCCAGTCAGCAGTGTGGAGTATCTTCATGCCTGCTTCCCTCCCTGCTTTCTGGCCGCCTGCTGGCATTTCATGCACAGCGGAGCACCGAATTTATTGGCGCTGAACTCATATACGTTCCTGGCAATCTGAACTTCGCACTGGCTGCACTGCAGGATTTCCTCTTCCTGCTCTTCCCAGGGCATAGGGTTCGGCGGGCCGGCCTCGTAATCTTCATCGATGATCTCTCCAGTTTCCGGATTATAGTCATGGTGTTCTTCCGGCAATGCTTGTGCCGCACCCGTGCTCAGCTGCAGGCCGGAGCCATACAGAAGGTTGCTGCTGGCTATTGCGCCGGCAATGAGTGCCTTCTTGACATCAGCATCCCGGCTATCCAGAACAGGGTACACAACGATGAACGGCTTCTGGAGTTCTTCGATTGTATACGCGCTCTTGATCGACAGGCCTTTTCTGATGCAGCGGGACAGGGCTTTGCTTTCAGCATGCTCGTACGCAAATGCCTTTGTCTGTCTGAGCTGACCTTCTTTAAGATGTGTCATGTTGCTGAAATCCATCTCTCTTGTTGCCTGGACCAGCCTCCAGCCTCCGGAAAGTTCGGGCAGCTTGATTGTCACCCTGACAGCGACATTAGACCTGGCCGCACAATTTCCACATGCCGGAGCCTTGCCGGTTGCTTTCACGATCTCGATGCAGTTCTCGCAGATCTTGGACCTGACCCTGGTTGACTCTACTATCTGGCCATTAGCGGCCGTAAATAATTTCAGCAGAGCTTTATGGGTAAGGGCGTACATTTTAGGACCGTTCTGTGTTTCAGCGTTTTTCTCTTCATATATATCCCTGTCATTGAGATCCGTGGATATCCTGACCTGGTTAACAACCAGCCTGTAGATTGGGTTGACTTCCTGGATGCTCTGGACCGGTATTAAAAGATTGAATTTATCCTGGGGGTAATCGTTGATGATTTCATAGATCTGGTTGCTCATTTACATTCTGACCTCCTTTGTGATATCTTTTAAGTGGAACTGTTTTGCTTGGCCAGCCATTTGCTGACTACCGCTTCCTCGAGCATTGCGTAGTCCCTGGCTGGCATTTCTATTTCTGTCTTGCTTCCGTAGTAGTTTCCGTCATACTCAGTGAGCACGATCGTGATGTTTTCCGGTGGTCCACTGGTGCGGTCCTCGATGATATCCGCATCCCGGAGCTGTTCGACACGCATTTTCATGTTGCATCACCTGCCTCGTAGTTCTCGCAGAACAGTAACTCTGTCGATTCTGTATCTCCATCGGGTGTGATGTGCTCAACATTACAGTTACTGAGCGTTACTGCATCAGGACACTCACAGCCTGTCTCCGGGTTGTTGTATTTGCATGTGTCCCAACCGCAATTGACCTCTGGCATCCTCAAACCCTCCTGTCGTAGTGTTTTGGCTTGATCAACCTGATAGTTTTGCTTTTGAGTGCTGCTTTGCGCCGCGCTTTCTCGTATACCCTCCCTCCTTCGAAGCTGGCGACTACTGAAACAAGCATCAGTATGGTTACAATCCATTCATGCATTATCTGGCCTCCCTTCTATTAGCCACACGTCATGTTTCTCGTTGCCTATGTTCCAAGCTGTTTCATGATCTGCACAGTAAATATCAATTATCTTGCTGTCATACTTGTCCCGGACCCACTTGGCTGTCCGGTCCTGTACTATGTACTCACGGCCATCTATCATGATCCGGCTCCCCAGCGGAAGCCATCCGGCCACTGATACACCAGGCGTAAGCTCCACGCCGGCGGCCCCATAGACTTTTCCGCCTGGCCGGTTCTTTGCCCAACGACCGCAACATTTCTCACAGCTGCAATATCCAGTGACGGTGTACTCACCGAGGTACGTTATCTGCTGAGCTTTCCGTTCGCCACCACGGCCGACCATCTCCCACTGCAAGGAACTCTTCTGGAGTTCCCGGATCTGACGTGAAAGTTCGTCGATGTGGGATTCCTGAACAGCTTTTTCCTGCTGTATCTGCTCTATCTGAAGCTGCAGTTCTTGGCTTGTTTTTCTCAAATTGGCGATTCTATCGGCCATAAGAAACAAGAGTGCGAAAAACTCGACTAAGCAAATGATAACTGGCAAAATGATGGGTAACGCACTACGTTTATTCATTGCTGCTCACTCTCCCGTATACTTTTGTAGTACTGGCAAGCGGGATCCTCGAAGTCGACAAGTTTACCCGACATAGCGCACAGGGCTTTCCCATCGTCCAGCTGCTCATCAGAAACCTGGTCCATGTCAGCGTGTATGCACTCTCCGCAACGGCCGACAGGTAGAGGTGCAGTAGTTGACTCAGGTTCATCTTTGACATGTTCTCCCATCTTCTGGAGCATGGTCGCTGTAGCCTTGCGGTACTTGATGTAGCTTTCCGGATCGGTTTGCTGTATTTCTTTCAGGGCTGAAAGCAGCTTTTTGTATGTATCAACGATGATATCGAAGTAGACCTTGTATCTCTGTGCAGCATCGTTCTTGGCCAGTTCTGCCTTTTTGCGGAGTTCCTCAAGCTCCTTTTGGACCTCGTCGGGTACTTTCTCCACGGTTATGGTATCAGTGGCACTTATTTCGATTGGTTTGCTCTTCAGCTGCTCTTCGAGTTCGTCTATTCTGTCCTCAGCTGCTTTCCGGGCCGCTTCAGTTTTATTTAACAGGTCTCTAAGTCTCTTGACTTCATCGTCGTTATTGGCCTGCTGCGCTTCCCTGAGCTTTGTCTGGAGCTTTTCCGTTTCTTCTTTTAGTTCATTGTTCTTCTTTTTCAGTTCGTCCTGGAGCATTTTGACGTCCGCCTGAGTGTTCCTGAGAACCTGATCTTTTGTGCGGAGTTCCGACTCTAATTCCTGTCTCTCTTTCAAGAGCTTTTCAGCGTACTTGGTCCTCTCTTCCACTATCCTCTGTGCATTTTCATATTTCTGCTTCCATTCCTTGACGGCCGCCTCAACCTCCCGTGTAGACATATCTTCAAGATCATGCTGCTGTATAAATTCATTGCGCTGATCGGCAGGGACATCGAGAAGCGCATAGATTTTCGTCGGCGAGAAATTTCCCAGCGCTGGGAATTTTTCTGCTTCCTTAGCAGCATTCATGAACCGATAAGCCGTGGACTTGCTAAAATCAACTTTTTCTTTCAGCCAGTCCAGGAAACGCTCACCCTCGCCCAGTTGCTCTTTTGCTTCAATCAGTCTTTTGCCAATCTCTATTATGCTGTTAGCAGCTTGCGCCTTATAAAAGTTGATTTCTGCCTCTATCAGTTCAAGAGGCCTTGCCAGTTTGTCCATATAACCCTCCCCTTTCGGATCATGCCGGTACAGTTATTTTTACTTTCTGTCCTTTTTTCTTTTGGAATATTTTCTCTTCGGTCCAGACCTTCAGGAACTCATCAATCTCAGGAGTAGTGGAACAGTTGTTCATTCCCCTGGTCTGGATAATGCGGTCTCCGAACAGTTCGAGTGTGTAATAAGGCTGGTCTGGATCAGTTGCTTTTCTGATGAGAAAGATGCTGCAATATCCGCTCGCATGCCTTTCGGCATATGTGCCGACACAATGATGGAGTGCTTTACCTTCCTCTATGAGTTCCCTTACCGATTTGACTGGTCTGATAATAAGTCCGCCATACTCAAATCTGTATTTCTTGCTCAGTGTTTCATATCTGACTTTGAAGCTGAATTCGAGCTTCTCATTTTCTTTAACTTTTACCTGTGCAATCGTGTTTTGATGCGCTGTGTAAAGGTCTTTGGGGAACAGGACACGTTCGCTTTTCAGGTCCATTTCAAGTGTCATACAATCCCTGAGATAATCCCTGTAATTGACCAGGGTATCGCTCAGTGAATAAAAATGCCTCCTGACATTCAGGTCATTGCCCTTTTCATATTGCTTTTTGAGATAGTTGAATGTTTTTCTCAGGGTTGAGTATTTTGTAAGTAGAGGGATGTCACGGGGATATACGTATGTTAGTACTTTTTCGACCTCCTTGAGCTCCTGGATGGTATATCCCTTTTTATCTTTCTTATTCATCTGATACAATCTCAGAAATAGCGGACTATCCACAGATATGCCCGAATTACGCAGCAGCTTCAGATCGGCCCGATTTATCCTGAGCATCTTGAATACGGTTTTCCCCTTCCAGTTGACGGCACCATATGTTGGGGCCCCGGTGAGCTTAGCTTCAATCAGTCGCTTAAAGCCCAACTTGGTTAGATACTCAACCGTCCTTGGATATTTTGAGAATAAGTCGAAAAATTTGACCGCGCCCTCGTCGTTATATGACTGCCAGCAACTGTATTGAAAAGGTGTACCTTCTACTGCTCTTTCAATGCTGTCTATTGAATAAGCCGAAATACCTCTCGTTTGGTTATAAAGCTGCCATGTATGCAATTCGCTATAGATTGTGGTTGATGTTTCGAAATTATCCCATCCTGCAGGATGCATTTTGCGTTGAATTTCATCATAATATGTATATCTGCTCAACATAACGCTTTCACCGATTTTGAAGACATAAAGCGTTGTATCAATGAGCTTGGGCTCTACGCTTTTGAAATCTTTAACTGTGAAATCTTCAACACCATAAATGCCTCTGGCCACGATAGCCTCAGGGTCCACAGCGGACTTTTCATAATAGATAAAGTAAACTTGATTGATCATCCTTGTCCGGCTAATACCTGATGATTGAACAGTGACTTCTTCTTTGCATTTCGGGCAAATAACTATATATTTATGATGCAGTCCTTCGGTTTTGAACTCGTTCTTGCATGCCGTACAATAACCGTACTGCTGCTTTCCTTCTCTCCAAGTAAAGATATAATCAGGAAATAGCTTATTAGCGAACTCCAAGATTTCCGGACTATATTCTTTATTGAAATGCTTTAAATAAAGAGATGCCCTGATTGAACTCATAGCAGATCCTCCAGTCTTAGATCGAACTCCTCCCCTGATGTGGATTGGGGCGGTTCAACTGGTACCGGATTGCCGGCCGATGGCAGCTGAGCTGTGGATGCTCCGGAGATTCCGAAATAGTCCATAATGATTGCAAATCCTTCATCTGGCGCAATTACAGCACAATTGCCGACTTTGCGCTTTTCAGCTACCTTGCGTATTGCATCCAGGCTTTTTTCAATCGATTTGTCACTTGCCAGGATCTTCTCTGCTGAACTCGGATTTGATTCCACACGCTTGATCAGGTATTGACCGACTACCTGGATATAAGAGTTGTTTTTGTTGCGGTCCATTTCAGATCTGAGCTTTTCAATGGCTTTTTGCAACATTTACACTGACCTCCTTTGATTGTTCATCTGCTTTGGCTTGCTTTGCCGTCATAGCCGGTATTCCGCACCACGGATCTCCGGGCCTTATTCCAAAAAACTTGCAAGCTTTTCTCTTGGCCTGAGTACTGTTTTTGGCTTCAACTTCAGCTGTCCTTTCCCCGGGAGTTGTGACTATGTACTTCATTTGGACCTCTCCTCTCTGCTTTGCACATCGGGCACAGCATCCAGGCCTTCTTTTGTCGCTTTAGCTTACGCTCCAGCGCCCGATCCCCGTCCGGCCAGGTACGGACTACCACGAAGTGGATCCCGGCCTCCCTGACAACCTGTAGCAGCCTGGCGCCGTGCGCGGTGCATTCATGATCGTGGATGCGCTGGTCCAGGTTGTCTGTGTATCCTATGTAATGCCTGGCGTGCTGATATGGCCGCTCAAAGTGGATCAGGTAGACCATGGGTGCCTCCATCTGTAATCCCGAGCCAATGCAAAAAGCGCGGTTTCGGGATGATGTATTTACCGTTGACTTTTTCACTGGGGAATTTCTTCGAGTTAAACAACCGGTAGGTCTGACCTAACGGAAGACCAAGGATCTCGCTTACGTCTTTTGGCGTTAGAAGCATAGGGAGGTTTGAATAGTCCGTTGTCTTCATCATGTCTAAGCTTCCCTCTCACCCTCGTCGAATATGAACACTTCATGGACTGGCATGTCCAAGGCAGCTGCGATTCGCTGCATCGTACTAATAGTTGGATTCGTCGTATTTGCGAAGTCGTTTTCAAGAGTGCTCAGATACCCGATGGCGACAGAGGCCTTCGCTGCAAGCTCTCTGATTGTGAGGTTTTTTTCCTGCCTGATTTGTTTTATCTTGTTTCTCATGATTGACCCCCTCGCTTGTTCGTTCACACAGAATACTATCATATTCGCTATAACCGAACAACTTTCATTTTTATTTGCCATCGGCGAATTTCAATGAATATTATTCGTTTTCACCGAATATCAAAATCTATCTTCAATTTTCGTTGACAACGAATATGGAGTGTTATATAATGTTCTGTGATACAGAACAATTTAAGGGAGGTGTTCGAGCGATATGCCCAACACAATTGGCGAAAACATAAGAAGAACTAGAAATATACGAAAGATAAGCATAAACACACTGGCAAAGATTGCAAACGTTTCATTGGGATACCTCAGCGACCTTGAAAATGGCAAAATGAATAACCCAAGTGATAAAGTATTAGAAGCAATAGCTGAAGCACTTAATGTAACATCGGATTATTTGCGAGGACTGTCCATTACAGCTGTTATAGATCAACGTCTTGAGGCGCTTAATATGCCTTTAGATGTCTTATGCAAAAAAACCGGCTTGTCAGAGCAATATCTCCTTAAGCTTGATACTATAATACCAACCCCAGACGACTATGCAAATCTTACAAAAATAGCTGAAGCGCTGGAAATGCCACAGGGACCGCTGATCGCTGCTCTGGCAAGACAGGAACCGCCATTAGACACTGATGATTATGAGGTTATAGATGCAAGAGATGTATTTACCATCAATGAAGATGGAATTTCTCCTGCTCCACAAGCATTACGAGAGCTCGGCATAGGTTATATAACCCATCGCAAGACTCTTGCCGCGCTCCGCACTGACGGATATGAGGAACCATTGACAGAAGATGAAGCAAAAGCGGTTAAAGCTTTCTTGGAATCCTACAGAAAGTTAAGGGATGGTAAGAGTGAAAAGTAAGTTTGAAATTCTAACAGAGGAAACCCATAAAGAAAACATTGACATCGTAACCGCGGACCTGCCGGGCAATATACTGGGATTATATTATAACGAAGACAGCGCGCTAATCGCTCTAAATAATTGCCTGAAAACAAAAACAGAGCAAGCTTGCGTATTAGCTGAGGAGCTTGGGCACCATTTTACGTCCTCGGGGGACCTGTTGACAGACCAAAACATCGATAATACTATTGTCCGCCAGCAGGAAACCCGAGCCAAACGCTGGGCTTATAAGAAACTGATCCCTTTCGATGAGATCATCGAGGCATACGAAGCAGGCTGTCAGACCCTATACGAATTCGCGGAGTACCTGGAAGTGACTGAAGGGTTTTTACGGTGTGCTCTGAAACAGTATGCCGCTATGTATGGTGTGAGTAAACGGTATGGTAACTACATTATATATTTTGACCCACCAGCCATGTTAAAACTATTGGAATAAAAGGAGTTGATATTATGAGCGAAACATCCAAAAAGAAACGCCGCGGGCGAAACGAGGGATCCATACGCTGGATCGAATCAAAGCAACTATGGGAGGCCAGATATCCGGCGGGTAAAAAGGAGGTAATAGGTAAAGACGGTAATGTGTATTATAGGACGCATTATAAAAGCATTTATGGCAAGAAAAACGAAAAAGCTAAAGTCTTGAAGCAAATGAGGGAAGCTCTTGCCGCACTGGGTAAGGGTGAGTATGTTGATCCATCTGACCAGCCGTTCATATCTTGGGCTAAAGAGTGGTTTGAACTTTATAAAAAACCCCATATAAAAAGGTACAATACAAGAGAGAAATACTTGACTACAATAGCCCGTGTAAGCAGGTATGATATAGCTTATATTCCGTTGGAAGATCTAACACAAGAAATGATCCAGAAGTTTTATAACTTATTAGCCGAGGAAGGATTCAGCGAAGAAACAATTCGGGTTACTCATACACTCTTTAATGGAGCATTAGGCAAAGCTGAGGAACTGAAAAAAGTAAATAAAAATGAAGCTCGTGAATGTAAAATACCCAAAATAGATATTTTCTATGAAGAAGAAACAGAAGCGAGAGCTTTGACAGAAGAACAGGAAAAAGCATTTTTGTCTGAACTCGGACGCAGATCTAAGCATTATATGTATGCTTTATTTATGGGTAACACCGGCCTGCGCCCTGGTGAGGCTTTAGCCCTGACACGATCCGATATTGACTTCAAAAGAAAATGCGTAAAAGTGACTAAAACCTATATTGAAAGACTGCGCAAAGTTCAGAATGCGCCGAAAACGGATTCAAGCCGTCGGACCGTGCCGATCCCGGATAAGATTATCCCGCTTCTGCAAGAATACATGCTGATGCAGCCTAATAAAAACTCGGATGCTCCCCTATTTCAGACAGAAACCGGAAAAAGGCCGACACCGAGTTATTTAAGGAAACGATTCAAATCTGCTGGAAAGGCAATTGGATGCGATTGGGTGAATCTTCATACTATGAGGCACACATTCGCATCAAAGCTTTTTAAAAAGAAAATCGACATCAAAGTTATAAGTAAGATACTCGGGCATAAGGATGTATCAACAACATATAACATCTATATCCACTTCATAGATAATGTTATTGAAGATTCGGTGCAGGTTCTGAATGAGGACTTACCGGACAAGCTTCCCGAAAAGACTAAGAAAAAAGTAGATAATGTTACCCCTCTTCGGAAAGTTAGTACCCATTAAGTACCCATTAAAAAATAAAAAAGTTTGAAAAATAGCAGAAAAATTCGGCAATCAATTTCAAGTCTAAGAAAGAAAAAGGTCCTCCAAATACCGTAAAACCAAGTATTTGAAGGACCTTCGAGTTGGAGCCCTCAACCAGGGTCGAACTGGTGACCTCATCCTTACCATGGATGAGGTCATTTTCTTTGTAATGCTTGTATTTCTTAGTTTATATTTGTTATAAAGGAATATCATACCCATTAAGTACCCATTATCAAGTTATTTAAGATAACTTAAACATTCATTGCCTAGTTACAAATATTGTTATAAAATGAAAAGCAAAAAGGAGCGATGCCCCATGCGTAAAAAGAGCAACATCGAAAAACACAATGATGCTCTGCTCTTTTGGAACACATTAGGACCTATCATATACCGAATTGTAGGCATCATCATTGTCGGTGGCCTGTTGGCAACATTTTTTATTGTTAGAGGTGCTATTAACCGCCGCAATGAGCAGGTAGCTATAGCACAGCAACAAGAGCTCACCGCAAAGCGTCAGGAGATCGTCGATCAATACATCGCTAATAACCCCAAAACATTTGGCACCGTCACGAAGCAATGGAACAGCGGCAGCCTGTTTTTCGTGGAAAGCGATTATGGAGAGTTTACCATCGCTTTTGAGGATCTGACCATTACAAAGGTCCTATGGAAAAGCAAGGCTGGCAAAGTTGAGGCATTATATGAAAAATAAATCTTATCGCATCGAAACCATTGAAAAATGCACTCGCTTTCTTTTCGTGAGCTTGGATACCATGTATGGCAAATGCAGTATCAGTGGTTCATGCCCGAAGGGTTTCACGCCTGGTTTCACAAGCCAGGGAACCCAGAAGAAATCGAGATCATCACCCACAGCAAGCATGTCCAAGAAGCAATCGTGAATTTCAATCAACCCTGGTAAGCAAAAGGCCGCCGTTGCCGGCGGCAGAAAAGGGTAAAAATGAAAACTGTGAAACTAAAAGTAAGAATATTATATTGCCCGATAAAAAGCAAATTTCCCTATAAAATAAAGCCCCCGGGATCACCGAGGGCTGTTATCTTTGTTTGCTGCCTGTGCGTCGACGCTGGCCTCGGCCAGTATGTAGACAATGATTGCAGCAAAACCTCCTATGATGGCAGTGATGCGCTCGATGCTCCCGTCAGGCACATTGCAGGCAACTAAAATGGAGCCTACCAATGCGATCACAAGGCTCCAGAACTTCCTGCTGCTGAGCTTCCTTTTCCAGTCGATCATGGTATCACCTATCCTTTCAATATTTCAGCGCTCCAGCAATTTTCATCAGGAGCGTATCAACCCACTTTGTCTTCCATGCCGTGTCCTTGCCGCCCCATCCGATTATGTCGATACCACCGGGAACCTTGAGGCTAATTTCTGTAACAGCCTGCAGCAATTCTTTGCTCCCCAACTTTGCGATTTCAGCTTTTACATCGGTGCGGAATGTATCCATGCTCTTGCCGAACTTTGGGAACCAGTGCATTACGTCGGCGTGGCTGCTGGCTATACCAAGTTGAGCGCCCTCACTATGGCAAATGAGATACGGCTTTTCAGGCTTGATATTGTACAGTACGCACAGATAGGCGCACAGTTCCACGGCCTCCTTGTATACCTTTTCAAAGTACGTTCTATCCGTCAGGCCATCCTCGCATATCTCAAAGCCGATGTAACCGGTATTGTTGGCATTCTTTGCTGCCCCCAGACTT
>Ga0134096_1001023_pt1 | contig 24437 bp, 31 predicted proteins | sample 7_2taG_FD_94448 | JGI IMG/M metagenome (GOLD analysis project Ga0134096, IMG submission 94448) | Switchgrass degrading microbial communities from high solid loading bioreactors in New Hampshire, USA - 7_21_20_110_A3 metaG | ecosystem: Engineered > Bioreactor > Semi-continuous > Anaerobic >... | reverse complement strand
GGTGACACAATATCAATAATGGGATGTCATTTTCCTTTCTGTTTTTATGGACATTATACTCGTCATTTCACGGACAGGCAAGTACGGTAGCTTTTGGAATAATTGACCCGGTAAAAACAATATTTTCTTATAGTATTATACAAGTATTATACAAAATATTACGCAAAAATTTCCTTTTGTTTGTAAGAAAATATTTATATACTAATGAGGAACGGGTATGAATATCGGATGGAAGGCATATCATAATAGGATATTGGATATTATAGAAAAGTTAAAAAGAAGAGATGACAAAATCAGAAGGAAGGGTTATAATAACACAGTGCTGGTAATCAGGTATTTATTTCGTGTAAAGTCGCAATTACGTTGTATATAATGACTCTTTGTCAGGAGCAGGAAATCTTTTATGCTTACTCATAAAGAATCTCTTGTATACAGGGGATTCTTTTTTGTGGATATTGTATATATTATACATTTTGACAGATTAAATACAGAAGGATGGGATGAGTATGAAATTTTTTATTGATACTGCAAATGTGGAAGAAATCAAGAAAGCTAATGAGATGGGAATAATCAGTGGAGTCACAACAAATCCTTCCCTTATAGCAAAAGAGGGAAAGGATTTTAAGGAAGTGCTCGCTGAGATCGCTTCTATAATTGATGGCCCAATCAGTGGAGAAGTTAAGGCAACAACTACCGATGCAGAGGGCATGATAGAGGAAGGCAGACAGATTGCTGCAATTCATCCGAATATGGTTGTGAAGATTCCGATGACAGAAGAAGGATTAAAGGCGGTAAAGGTTCTTTCGTCGGAGAATATAAAGACCAATGTAACCCTGATATTTACAGCTACCCAGGCACTACTTGCCGCTAGAGCCGGAGCCACTTATGTTTCTCCGTTTTTAGGAAGGCTGGATGATATTTCAACACCTGGTGTTGAATTGGTGGAAACGACTGTGAAGATATTCCGGCTACATAATATTAAGACCGAGATAATAGCAGCCAGCATTCGCAATCCCTTCCATGTAATCGAATGTGCGCTTGCCGGTGCAGATATTGCAACAGTTCCTTATAATGTGCTTGAGCAGATGATTAAGCACCCTCTGACCGAAATCGGTATAGAAAAGTTCAAGAAAGATTATTTAAAAGTTTTTGGTGAATAAACACAGGGACTGTATTATATTATTAATATTAATATGGTTTTGCTTAAAATTTGCATCATATGGCTTGGCAAATAGATGTTTTAGCGTTAAAACCTCCTGTATCTGATAGTAAGGGTTAAGATACTATCATAACAGGAGGTTTTTATGTATAATTCAGAGACCTTTGCAGTGTTGCTTATTATCGGGCGTGAATATACGCTCCGTTGGATAAATCCAGTTTTATGTATTTTGGGTACTAGTAAAGATAAGTAAAGAGGTTCCGGATTCGGCAAAAATAACCGATTCAGGAACCTTTTTATGTCGTCCCCCGTAGGGGTGCGAATTGCAACTGTCATAGTCTGAAAGGCCGTAAAAACAAGGCTTTGCAGCTCAAAAAGTGCGAATCGCTAAAAATGCAATGATTTAATGGAATATAATGGAGAAGCAGCCGGTATCAGTTTATTTTGTATTTTGTTGCCCCCATTCCCAGTGAGGTTTTTATGCCTACACCGCTATATTCTGAAAAAAACAATAGAATTTTAAAAAGTTCGGCGATAGGTATAGATAATCTGGTACTGAATCTTACTTCTCCCTTAAAGCCCGGAATGCTGGCGCCTTTAAGCCTGAAATGGCTGCTTTGCAACCTGTATCCGGCTATTTTTATCCCCTGGATAAGGGCGACAACAGCATCCTCATCATTTATTACATAAGATTGGGAATAGCTGTTCCATCGGTTTACCAGATTACGGATAATATGCTCGACCGACGGGAAAATCAGGTATTCGCCGTATGATTTGAAGGAGGTTGGACTGATAAATTCCATAGTGGGCTTGGCGATATCAGGCAATTTTCTTGCGCACCCTATCAGGGCCTCATCTGATGGCAAAAGGCAAATGCTTAAATCCTGTACGGTCAGCTGACAATTGCAGCCAGTTATGTAAAAGTAGCTGTTGCTTTCCAGAACAGGTGATATTTGATTAATTGCTTCACTGCCTAATAAATTTATAGTCCATTCTGCCGAGCCGGCTGCAGGATTTATCCTGATATACTGGCTGATTGGGCTGAAGCTGTTTTCATGCAGGAAAGAGGCATAATCAGGCTCCAGCAATTCTGTCAGCATACCATACATATAATAGCTTGAGATTGCAGATAAAGCTGAATTATTGTCGGCTTTAAGACTAATTCTGTACTGTTTGATCATAAAATGTGCTCCATTCAAAGTTTTGCTGTTTGTTTTGTCACTTGCTTTGGTCTTATCGGATTTCAATCCGGCATACTCCATAATGGTAGCTTTTGCCTTGGTATTTTGTAATCTTTAATTTGCGGGGCGAGATACCTAAGGCAATATCTCTTTCATGATGATGATTATCGGCATTATTAGCCATAATGGCTGCTACCCGTCTTACAGCTTCTTGTCTGCTCAATGGAGGATATACGATATTTTTACCAAAGTATCCGCTGCCGCCGCCAAGGACCAGGCAGTTTTTAAAGTTTTCTTGAACACTGTCTGCCGGCATGGGGAAGAATTTTTGGAAGGTCTTATAATAGTAGCTACCATATTCCTTGATGGCAGTTCTGATAAAATCTATATCTATGCAAGGAATTACGGAACTGTCGATTGTCAAAATAAGGCGGACGCAGGTATTGGGAGCAATGGCTTCTCTTATGATAGGAATATCTTTTGGTTTACCATGTACTGACAAATCAATTTTTTTTGTCAGGATTATTCTTTCAGAAGATATTGCCTCACTGTCTGATATCATTATACCCCTCATAATATCGTTGACTGCGTTCGTCCATTTTTTCGTATCAAGTTGAAGTTTGTTAAGGTAATTTTTTTCAATCATTTTGGCATCTTGATTAATATGAAAATTCTTTTTATTTTCAGTAATCATCTTCCACAGGATGGCCGTACGGAGGCAACCTTTCAATGAACTGCCAGGGATATAGGGCTTGCCGCTTTTATCCCTTATAAATTGTTTTATGCCGGCAAGAGGCTTGTCTTGCACTAGGGCATCACCGACATTGGCCGTATATTCGGTAATCTTATTAAGCTCGCTTTCCGTAATTTTGACCATGTCAAAAAACTGGCACAGGTCATAATCAGAATTCAATATATAATTTTCGTAAGCATCAATCAGCTTCTTTTCGTACAGCATTGACAACATGGCCGGTATATTGATGATATGTACCTTGCCATGAGCTCTGTCATAATAGTATTCCTTTTTGCTGTATTCCATTCCGGAACCGATAAATACAGGTGATTTTGTAGTTAATATGATCTCATAGTTTTTAAGATGGCCGTATTCCTTCATATAAATTTACCTTGCCTTTCCTATTTTTCAACTTATACCAAGAAAGATTGGCTTTGAATAACGGTATACCGGATGGTCATAATTGTCGGAGACATTATATATATCTCCATTATATTTTCTCGAAAATACCGAACCGCTGCAGAAGAAGTATTGGGTTTTCTTTTTGAAAATCCCTGCCCGGCTGCCGTATGACTGGATAAAGCCACCTCTGCGGATTACTCCATAGCTGCTGGATTCCATTGCTTCCTTAAGCTCATCATTTTTAGGAAGAGAGGAGGTGAGCAGCAAATAGCGTGTGGCAGAAGAAGCGCAAAGAAGTCCGTTCAGTCTTGCCGGATCAGGAGCGGAGGCATCAGCCAGTTTTATTTGCTCAGCCAGCTCAAATTTACCATATCCGCTGCTGATTTTGCCGCCTATACCGCTAAGACCCAGCAGCCTGAGCAATTCATTGATATAGTCAAGTTCTTCATCCGTTTCATAGGCAATAATCAGGTAAAGGCCGCAATCATTATAAAATGAGAACAAAGCGACTGAAAACGGTACAGTTTGTTCATTGCCGCGGATTGATGCCTTTGTGGTCAAGTGGTGCTCGCCAAATGAGCAGATGGCTTTCTCAAATTCAAAGTCTTTTTCTCCACGTATCGAAGCAAGAAAATCATCCAGCATTTCAAGTGGTATATAGGACAATTTCCTCATTTTTTTTCTGTCCTTGATGCTTTTATTATTTTCCTTGTATCCGCATGGGAGCATAAATGGCTTTGGAAGAAACAGACGGCTTCCAGAGTAGGGGTGTAAATCTGAAAAACGGAGCCGGTCTTCTAAGGTATATTCAACCAGCTTATCAATTCCTGCTTTTCCATCGGTCAGCAGGGCGGTATGACACAGGGCGGAAAAGAGGGTATCTGCGCAAATTGTCATATTGGATGAATCAAGTGATCTGGCTGATTCACTGTCTCCGATATGCAGGGGAGTAATAAATCTTAGTTTACAAAGAAAATAGTTCATAATCCTCCACATCCTTAAATAATTTCCCGACTTCGTCCATATGCTTTGTCAGGATGCCTTCCTTATCATCAGCAGCAATCAGTTCGATTTTACGAAAGCTTACTCGACCGCTGCCACGGGTCCCATGCCCGCCCAGGTAGTCAAGCTGCAGCAGCTTCATCGCTCTTGACAGATTTTCCATATCCTCAATAAATTCAGCTTCATTTTCCAAATCATATAAGATATTAACTTCGAACCTTACTCCTTTATTGACACGTTCAATCTGTCGGGGATTTGCTTTACCGGTTTTACGATCTATGGTATTTTCGAATTTTATTTCAGTAAAGCCTATTTCCCTGAAATCATCGGCATTGCATATAAATGCGTCCGCAAATTGAAGTCTGGCTTTTATAATGGAATTATTTTCATTTTTGCCGCCTGCACCGGAGCCAAACAATCTGCGAACAGCTATCTTATCATTATCAGGATGAGGTAAATTATTTATATCCTTTTCTATGCTGCGTACCAACAGGGTTCGAAGCTTACCCTTTAAGCTGCTCCCAGGTATAATAGGCTGCCTGGTTTTCGGATCATCTATAACCGGGCTGTCGACCGCTCCAATAGCGGAATAGGTTGAATAACCGCCGATATGCATTCCTGTTACGACCTCTAATTGTGACTTTATCAATAATTTTGCGTACATATAAAACCCTCCTTATTCCTTTCCGCCATAAAATCTGTGGTATGCTACCAGTGCTTCCATATATCTTGCAAAGGTTATGAATTTTTGACGGTTGTCACCAATGCTTTTAAGGTAGTTTAAAATATTGCTTTTTTCAAGGAATTTCTTTACTCCGTCGGTGTTGTCCCTGCCGGCCTCATATACGACCCGGATTCGCATCATCTGGATTGTATCTATGCTTTCCGGAAGGAGAGTGTCCTCTGTGCGTACACTTTCCATATTGTATACCTTGGAAACCAGGGAAAGGAAACCCCGGATTTTGCTTGTAGTAATGCTTTTTGATATGTCCTTCATGATGTTTTCGGCTTTTTGAATGTATTCATCGGGAATTTCCATAGGCACAAGATTCATGTGGATAGTATCAATCTTGTCATTATTATCGTATTTACGCTTGTTTTGATTAAACTGGCTGTCGCCATTTTGATGGAATTGATTTTTTTGGTATCCCATTTATTGCTCACTCCTTTTCCTGGTCAGATAAATGTAAATATAAATAGCTGTCAGCAGTTCCTTACGATCCTGGGGCTTAAGTATCCAGTCGTACATGGCTTTTGAAAAATCCTGATATAGATTCCGGTAATCCTCGTTCTTTTTGCTTGGTTCAAGCCTTGCCAGCAGGTAGGCGTATCTTGCAATATTAATTTTATCATCACTGCCTTTAATAAGCTGCATAAGGCGGAATAAAAATGAGTTTCCCCTTTCCTTTATTTCACTGTTATAGCTAAAGAAATTATTAAGTTTAACCAGCTTTTCCTCTAATACCTTATTTATAAAAATGTCCAGCCGGTAGGTATGATCTTCATGTTTGGCAAACAAGGAGACGCTGTTTTTATCATCATTTTTCTTTGCCAAATTTTCAAGTTCCTCTGTTTCTACAGCTGAGCGGTTAATCGGATATTTGACGGGAAATAATCCGATTCCGAAGGAAAAGCTTAGACTGTTGCAGGTATAGCGGCTAAAGGCCTCATGTAGCAGGATGGCAGCTTCCAGTATATCCTTAAGGCCCCCAATAAGGAAGACATCATCACCACCGGAATAAACGGTATCTATCTTCTTCTTCTCGTTATGCTCATTGCCAACCTGTATGGTATATGTTCCTTCTTTTCCCTCCAGCAAGAAATTTATATAGTACTTAAAGAATAACGATAATTGCCTGGAGAACGCTGCCGTGCGGGATAAAGTATTGTAGCGGTTCCTTATGCCGGGATCAGCATCCGGTCTGGTAAAGCCGCTAATAAAGGCCAGTCCAAGGTTATCTACGTCAGCCCGCATTACCGCTATCCGTCTGGGACCATCCTTACTTATAAGATTATCTATAATGGGATCAAAGACATAGTCACCCATATACAGCTTTATATCGTCAGGAAGCTCGGAATAGCTGCGGTTTTTAGTGTAAATACGGTCTATCTCCATCTCATTGCAAAGCTTTGTCGCATCGCTTATATTTACAAAATAGCAGAAGACCTCTCCTGACAGGGTGGGAAGTTTTATATATGGAAGTTCAGAATTATACTGTTCTGAGATTAATATGGCCAGATCCTTCTGCAACAGGGTATTTGAAAGCCTTTCAAAACTTTCGCACCAGCAGCATATATCATCATTTTTAAGCAGCCGGTTTTCCGTGCCACAGATCCGGCATTCCCTCTTTCCGTCCCGAAGGGGGGCGGTATTTAGCTCTATAAGTTCCTCAGGAGTATAGCGGGTCATTTTTTTGGCGCTTAATGAGAAGTATAAACTGCGGAATATTTGCTCATAGGGCGCTTCTTGGGACGGTATATTCATAAGATCGTTTGCGCTGCATTCAGTATAGGCACCGGCAAAGTAAAGGCGGGTGCCAAATCCGTTACGCAGCCATTTACCGACGGCTTTGAGCAGATTGTCAATATTCTCCTTAACCTGGACGGTATTTGGCAGGAGAATATAGCAGTGGCCGCCTCCACTGTAGATTAGATTGGCCCTGCTGACACCGCCGGCTTTCAAAAGTTCATCCACAATGTGTTCCATAGCAAGCTCAAGGAAGAAGGAACGGCTTCTTAAGCTTTTTGGAGCACCGTCTGAAACAATATTGTATATGAAACTTTGGATGCCGGAAAAATCGCCTGAAAACATAAGGAATACCTTCTCAGTACAGAAGGCTTCTTCATCTGCCAATTCATTCGCATAAATGGTCCGTTTGTTATAGCTTAAGTATTCCTGGATGCAGGAGGCTATAGCAGCTGTCATTTTACAATGGTCATAAAGAGGAATATCTGAGGTATCGGTTTGCATTGTATTGGAAGGAATGCAGGATATATTGGCCTCCAGTACCGACAAAAGCCTGTTTACTGCTTTTTGTCTAAAGCTTATGCCCGACAGCTCATCTTTCAGCTTTTGAGCCAGTATTCTGTAATCATCCTGAGAGATAGAAAATCCAGGTTTATCAGTCGGATAATTTATTTTTTCAGACAAAGGTCTTGGTAGATAGTAATAGCTTTGCCTGCTTTCTTTTTGATTTATATTAAGGTTATTGAATACGGCATACAGTGGCATTGTCATATCAATATTTTTCATGATATCTTCAATATTCTGTCCGTCGTTGGGATGAAGTTCGGCCTTTGTTACGATTCGGTCCGCCATTTTGACAAGATGGCAAATGGAATTGTTAGGCAGACCGGCTTTTGCCGTCTTTATGTCAAAAAAATATAAAAGATTATTACGGATTTCCTCATCATCTATCAATGATTGTATGGTATCCTGATCCAGTATTCTTTCGATTTCATGCAGCAAACCCAGATAGGTTGCCAAAAGAGTATCTGTGTTCACTTTTTCACTCCCAATCTTAGATAAGATTTTCTTCTATTATCTGATTCATTTTGTCATAAGAGCTACCAGCAATACCTGCTTCGGATGCCAGGTATTTCAGCTTGTCCATAATTTCCTTGGAATTCATGCCGCATCTGTCCTTTATCCAGTCATCGGTTATGGATACGATTTCATGGGCACATAAGCATATAGATTTTCTCCGGCTTATATTTTCTGCAAATTTGAAGAATTGCCCTTCTTTATGCCATTTTATAGGATCCGTTTTGCTTACCGCGGTAAAAATGATATAGCGGCTCATATTAAACCTCCCTGTCATATTTATAAGCAAAATTATACCATAGTAGACAAAATTTTACCAGATTATACATACCAGATTGTAGACTATGTTTTGAAGAGAAATTGGTTTCTGTTTCGTTTAAAGAGATATATACGAGACAAATTCAAGAAAATAGTGAAATTTAATACAATTTATAATTGAATTAGTTTTAAAATCTTGATATTATTAATATCACTATGGATTATGTAGGTGATGGTTAAATAATTATGAAAAAATCTACAATTGGCACAATATACAGAAAAAGCATTGGAAAATTGATTCCCGAATATGGAGTGCTGTCACTGATTGCCTGCTTTGTGGTAAACAGCATTATATATTGGGGCTGTCATCAGATTATGAAGGATAAATTTCATTATGATTTTACCTCCCGACTGGATAATAAAGTCCCATTTGTTAAGGAATGGGTGCTAATTTATCTGGTATGCTATATATTCTGGGCGGCAAACTATATCCTGGCAGCCCGTGAGGGAGAAGAGGAATGGTTTTGCTTTGCCTTTGCAGATTATCTGTCAAGGTTTATATGCGGCATATTTTTCATTCTTTTGCCCACCACCAACATTCGTCCGGCGGTACCAGGAGACGATATATTTAGCCGTATGATGAGATTGGTTTACAGCCTGGATGCGCCAACAAACCTTTTTCCCTCCATTCATTGTCTGGTGAGCTGGTTTTGCTTTATCGGCATCAGAAGGAGCAAAAAATTACCCTTTTGGTACAAGGCCTTTTCCTGCATATTTGCAATTATGGTATTTTTGTCAACCCAGTTTACAAAGCAGCATTATCTGATTGATATATTCGGGGGCGTGCTGATTGCCGAGCTTTGCTATTATATTGCCTGTCACACACAAATATACAGATATGTTCAGAAGTTGTTTTTCAAAATAAATGGAATGATATTTGGAGAAAGCATTTATGATGAACAAACGTAGGATGCTTTTAAATACCTTATTTTTGATAGTGGTATTTTCCCTAACATTTTATTACATATTCCGTGATCAGGATATTACTGCCTTGATGAATGCAATAAAAAGCTCAGATACAAGATATTGGTTTGCATCAATTGTATGTGTGGTCTTTTTTATTGGCAGCGAATCGATTATAATATATTATATGATGAATTCCATTAAGCAAAGGGTTAAGCTTTTGCATTGCTTTTTGTATTCCTTTGTCGGTTTTTTTGTCAGCTGCATTACACCATCAGCAACCGGAGGACAGCCTGCCCAGATTTATTTCATGAAAAAGGACAGGATACCGATACCGGTAGCAACATTGATATTGATGATTGTGACAATAACATATAAATTTGTCCTGGTACTTATTGGAGCGTTTACTTTACTGTTCAGGCCCACAGGAATAATGAATTATCTGGAACCGGCAATAGGAATTTGCTGGCTTGGCCTTTTACTGAACATCTTTTGTGTGGCCTTTATGCTGCTTTTGGTCTTTCATCCGACACTGGCAAAAAATCAGCTGACATTTTTGGTTGAACTGCTGGCAAGGCTGCGATTAATTCGAAAAAAGGAACGACATCTGAAAAAAATTGAAGCAGCGATGCAGCAATATCAGGATATTGCGGTATATTTTCGCACGCACAGGTTTGTTATTTGGAATGTGCTTATTATAACCTTAGTGCAAAGACTTCTGCTTTTTTATGTTACCTATCTGGTTTACAGATCCTTTGGCTTAAGTGAAACAGATCTGGTTACCATTGTAATCCTGCAGGGGATGATATCGGTAGCGGTTGATATGCTGCCGCTTCCTGGTGGGATGGGTATCAGCGAGAAGCTGTTTCTGTCTGTTTTTGCCCCTGTATTCGGCCCTCTGACCCTACCGGGGATGATAGTAAGCAGAGGCCTCAGCTATTATACGGAACTGATTATAAGTGCTGTTTTTACAGTAGTTGCCTTTTTTACAATAGGAAGAAATGAAAGGACAATAGAAGGATGATAGGATTTTACGATTATACTGTTATAATGACATACCTGAGCTTATTGTGTTCGGTATTTGGTATTACTCAGGCAATTGACGGAAGGTTCAGGACTGCTATTGTCTGTTTGGCGCTGTCGGGGCTTTGTGATATGCTTGACGGCAAGATAGCAAGGACGAAAAAGAATCGCAGCAGTGATCAAAAGCTCTTCGGAGTGCAAATAGATTCCTTATGTGATGTTATATGCTTTGGTATTTTTCCTGTTATAATATGTTACATACTTGGAGTCCGGGGTATCCTGGGCGGAATTGTTATCGGATATTACAGTGTTTGCTCCGTTATCAGGCTGGGCTTCTTTAATGTACTCGAAACAAACCGGCAGATGAAGGAGGACGGAGCTAATAAGTATTATTACGGACTACCTATAACCTCGATAACAATAGTTCTGCCAATCGTATTTCTTTTAAGCTTTGTAATCTCAGCCTACGCCTTCAAGTGGGTTTTACTGATGATGCTTTTTGTCGTAGCCACACTGTTTATACTTAAGTTCAGACTGAAGAAGCCAAGCACTAAGCAGCTCGCTGTTATAGTAATAATAGTTGCTATAATAGTATCAGTTATTATGCTTTATTCAGATTATCGGATTAAGCGCAAAATTGTACAAGAGGAAGCTCTGATAAATGAACTGTTTGAATAGGAGGCAGCCCGGATGAGATGCATGGACCGCAGAGGCAATGAAATCAGGCAAAATGATACACAAGGCAAGATACTGGACTTCCTGTACAATAAGCAACTGGGAAGGCTCTTGCTCAGACCCCTGATACAACCATGGCTTTCACGGCTTGCGGGAGCTGTTTTGGACAGTTCTTTTTCTAGAGCCTTTATCCCTTTGTTTGTAAAGGCATGTAAAATCAATATGAAGGAGTATGAGGAGCGCAGATATTTCTCCTACAATGATTTTTTTACAAGAAGGGTTAAGGCGGGCAGGAGGATAATAGACAAGAGGCCCAGCAACCTGATTGCTCCTTGTGATGGCAAACTGACAGTATACCATATAGATAAGGATTCGCACTTTACCATAAAGAATACAACATATACCCTGCAAAGCCTGTTAAGAAGCAGGAAGCTGGCAAAGTATTATCAGGGTGGCACCCTGCTGCTGTATCGTCTGTCGGTTGATGATTACCACAGATATTGCTATATTGACAATGGCAAAAAGACAAAAAATTACCGGATAAAGGGTGTTTTTCACACTGTGAATCCGCTGGCTAACGACATATATCCTGTATATAAGGAAAACACCAGAGAGTTTTCTGTTTTGTACAGTGAAAATTTCGGCAAGGTCCTGGTCATGGAGGTTGGAGCCCTTCTGGTGGGCAGGATAGTTAATTATCATGAGGAAGCTTATGTAAGGCGGGGCGAAGAAAAAGGAAGATTTGAATTTGGCGGTTCTACAATAATAGTATGCCTCGAAAAGGGACGGGCTGTTATTGATGCGGATATCATTAGAAATTCAGAAAACGGGATAGAAACCAAGGTCAGAATGGGAGAGAGAATAGGAGAACGGCATAATCAGGGATAAAGTGAAAATAGAAGTTTAAAGATAAGGGGAAAGGTTTTTAGATGCATTTTTTGTAATTATCACTGTAAAAGCACATAAGAATACTTGTTTGCAAGGTAAGGATTGCTATAATGACACAAGGTTGATATTGAAGATGATTAAAAAAGTGCTGAAATAAAAATATGGGGGTACTTTTATGCAATGGGGTTCGGTTTATCTAATAGTTAATGATTTTAACAGGTCAATTGATTTTTATGAAAAGCTGCTGCAGATTCCGGTCAGCGCAAAAAACATGGACAGATTTGCTATGTTTGAATTTGAAGGAATGTGTCTGGCCTTGATGAATGCTCATTTTGATAGTCAAAATCCTGATAAGGTTGAACGAAAAGGAGAGAATACCGAGTATTTTGATGATTTGACTGCTATAGCTGCGGCAGCTAATAGCCGTAAGTTCGTATTAAACTTTTGGGATGAAGAATTAAGGAAAGAGCATGAGCGTATTAAGCAATTAGGGATTACTGATAATCTTACCAAGATAAAATACATATGCAATGTAAGCCCCTATTATTACTTCCAGTTAACTGATCCTGATGGAAATGTTATAGAGGTAACGGGAAATTATTCTCCTGAGGAAGGAGAATTTGAAGAATGAGCAGTTTTACTCTTGAAATATTAAAGAGCATGTAGTAGAATTCAAAATTAAATAAATACTATCATTAAATGCAGTGAAAAGAAGAGTAGGTAACAATAGCTTTTACAGAGAACCCGGTTGCTGAGAAAGGGGAAGGCGAAGGTTACTGAACATGGTCTTGGAGCAGCGTACCGAGAAGCTTTGCTTTTAGGCTACGACGGGTTCTCCCGTTACAGAGATAGAGTATCGGCCTTTTTGGCCCGTACTTGATGAGGTTCATTTCGTGAGAAATGAATAAAAAAGGGTGGTACCACGAAGCATTGCTCTCGTCCCTGGATATATTGTATCCGGGGATGGGAGCTTTTTTAATTCATATGAAATCTCATTGAAATTCATATGGATTAAAGCTTGTTGGGGCAAATTACGCACTCATAATAGCAGAAGCAGTCGCTCTGCGATTTTAAAGTAAAAGCATTTTTATCTAAGGGAAAAATTAAGTAAATTTTGCAGAAAGGTGGATGGTTATGAAGTATGTTTTAATTGGAGGTGCCTGGCCTTATGCCAATGGCTCAATGCATATCGGGCATATTGCAGCTTTGCTGCCCGGTGATATTCTTGCAAGATATTACAGGCTAAAGGGGGATCAGGTTTTTTATGTTTCCGGCAGTGATTGCCATGGAACACCGGTCACAATCCGGGCCAAAAAAAGGTATACTGCAATAAAAAAGAACACTTGTTCAGCATGGCAAAGTCTGGTATAATGACAATATATTAGATAGCTGGCTCACTCAGCTAAATAAATATTCTCAGGGAAGGGGTTGCTGATCAAGACTAATTTAAACTTATACATATGGGATTATAAAATAATATAATGAAGGAGAATATGATTATGAGCAATTTTAATTATGTTATGAAGCGTTTGGAAGAACTTTTTGGAAATGATAAGGAGGAAATAATTGCCCTTGCAACAATCTCCTTAACTCCTAACGAGACCGGCAATCCCCGTCCCGCTGTACGTATGGTTTGTGCCTATTATGAGGATGGTGCATTTTTTGTATCAACGGATGCCACTAAAAGCAAAATGCTGCAGATTGAGAAGAATAACGAGGTGGCTGTATGTGGAATGGATTGGTACAGCTTCCAGGGCAGGGCTGAAAATCTCGGCTGGGTCAAGGATGAGAAGAATGCCCATATTCGAGCTAAATTTAAGAAGGTCTTCGGATGGTTTGATGCGGTTGGAGATGAGGACAACCCCAACTCAATTGTTCTGCGTATCAAGCTTACTGAAGGAGTATTTATAGATAATCCTGAGAGTAGTAATCCGCATAGATATGAGATTGATTTTGTAAATAAGACGGTTAAGTAATAGTTATTTTAATAGACTGAAGCAGGATAAATTTATACAATGCTGTTTCTGTTAACCACATTGACGGAATTGATCGGGTCTTTGACAAGGGGCTGGAAACGATAAGGTCTATGATTTAAATTGCCTTATGCTCTGAAGCGTTGTGTTATCTGATTGAATTGGATAACACAACGCTGCAATCAGGAAAAGCAAACGTATCAAAGCCTTATATGAAAAAATAAGCTGTATAATATGACACTCCTGTTATCCGGAGTGTCTTTATTATAATAAATATTTCCGATATATATGGTATAATTAGTAAAAGCTTGCCGAAAAATTTTAAACAAAAATAACATTTTCCAACGAATATATACGCAAAAATTCTGTCTATATAAGTGAAGGATTTCAGCTCACCTTAAATGATAGCTTCAGTTAGCTGAATAAGCTGAAGAATAAGCTATTGAATACCTTGTTGTTAAAATGGCTTTCAGACTGCTCTAAGGGGAGGACTCTGATGGAGGATATGCAAATTATTGGATTATATAATGCCCGTGATGAAAGAGCCATAAGAGAAACTGACAACAAGTATGGCAGGATGCTTCATGGCATAGCGATGAATATCCTGTCTGATTACTGGGACAGTGAGGAAATTGTCAATGACACCTACAGCAAGGCATGGAATGCCATCCCTCCTGATAAACCAAGCTTTTTGGCTGCGTACCTTGGACGAATTACCCGTAACCTTTCCATTAACCGCTGGAATGAAAAGAGAGCCAAAAAACGATACAGTGGTACGCAGCAGCTGCTTTCTGAGCTTAGTGACTGCATTCCGGATACACAAACGGTAGAGAGTGCAATTGAAGCAAAGGAGCTGGCTAAGGCAATAGATTGCTGGCTGGGCAGCTTATCAAGCGATGACAGGGTTTTATTTTTGCGGCGTTACTGGTTTGGTGATTCTGTCATCTTGCTTGCAAGCGAAGCAAATGTCTCAGCAAATAAAATGGCAGGACGACTGTACCGCCTGCGGCTAAGCCTGAAAAAGGCCCTGGAAAAGGAGGGAATATCGCTGTGAAAGAAAAGAATATCCTTGAAGCCTTATCCGACATTAGGGATGAATATATTGAAGAGGCAAGGACAACTAAGCTTAAAAAGCACACCAATTCATGGAGAAGGATGGCAGCTATAGCCGCCTGTGCAATTTTGGTCATAGCTATTAGCGGAATATTTATAATAGAAAACTTCTATCCATTTGGCGGCAGCTCCGGTGGATTCGGACATGACGAGGGGACCGGCTTTATGTCTTATGCAGGACCTGTCTTTCCTTTGACATTATCTGAACCTGACAATACAATAACTGCAAGCCGCATCTTGCAATATGATTTTTCCTTGCCCCATGCGGACAGTATACGAGTATGGGGAGCAGATGTCACCGACAGCTATATCCTTGCCAATTCTTCAGCAGAAGAAAAAAGAATAAAAGCCATATACCCTTTTGCCGGATCATTTAGTGAGCTTTATAAGCAGATGCCTGTTATTTATGTTGACGGGCATGCGCTATTACCGACCTTGTATGCAGGTGGCTATGCAATAGCCCTTGATGATAATGATAAGGCTGCACATTTGAAGCTTAAGATGTTTAAATCAAGCAGATGGGAGGACTATAAAAATTTATTGAAGGACGGTCAGTATCAAAAAAATGCTTTAGCTCCTTATCCTGACCTTTCCCAGAAGGTAACTGTGTATACCTTTAGTGATTTTAAAGCTCCTGAGGGCTATACTGCGGCAACGCAAGCCATTTGTTTTACCATTGATCCTGATAAGACCAGTATTCTGAAGTATGGTTTCAATGGTGGCGAATTTGGTGAAAACGGCTTCCGAAGATATAGCTATTTTGTACCGAATGCGAGAGAAAAAGGCATCCTCTCAAAAAAGATGCTTATTGTCATAGGTGATGACATAACTGAATACAGCCTGCAGGGATATAAAACAGGTGACTGCAGCAAGGGCAATGAGCTGGAAGGTGTTTCATGCACTGTTGAGCGCAGTGAAAGGATTCTGTCAGAGCTGATTTCTGAAATAGTTGATGATTATTTTACACATTCGGATTACAATGATGATCCTGCAATACCAAGACAGATGGTTGCAGGTGTTTTGTCAGATTTTATGCAGACCGTAGTGCTTACCGGGTCGGAAAAGCTTAAATACCCGTCCGAAATGATTGAGGATTATATATCGGAGGTACTTCATCGGCAGCGTGTATTCTACCTTGTATTTGAAGCAGCAATTCCGGCCGGTGAAAGTATTCATATAAAGGCTGAAATGTATAAGGAGCCCAGCTATGATTATACCTGTTCCGACAAGGGCAGCAAGGGCATACAGGGCTATGAGATGGTAACCCGATTAGGAAGTAATCTGCATTTTGATTCGATTACTGCTGAGATAGCATCCTTTGAGTTTATTAAGATTGTGAGGCAAAACTTCGGCTTTGATAAAGCTTCAGGCATAAGCAAGGTGACACTTGATCCGAATGTAGAGCATTATTATCTGGAGATTAGGGCATTGGAGATTTCACAGTCAGGAGGTCAGGGCAATTGACTTTGCAGGTACCTCTTTTTGTAATGTATTATACTATAACGGCTTGAGCTATATTTATCAAAATCAAACAGACACAGGAATGATATTCATACACACTCCATTTTTTAAGAATATTGATGATTTTGATAATTTTAGAAAAAAGGTATCGGATACTATTGATAAAATAAATCAATCTATATTAGTTCTATAATTGAAGCTTATGTAAAGGAGCTAATATGTAAATCTGATAACAGCTAATAAAATCATAATGTTGCAGCTTTTATGCATGGTCACAGTTATAAATTGTGAAATAATGTAATAAGAAAATATTGACATTAATAGTACTATATAGTATTATCTTATATAGAATTGAGGTGAAGTGGTTGCTGGATAAAACAAATGGAGGTTTTCTGGTTTCACAGCTGAAGCAAATTCAGGGCAGAGTCTTTGAAAGGCTGCTAAGTGAAGCTAATGTTAATGAATTTAACGGCGCACAGGGCAGGATTTTATATGTGCTGTGGCAGGCGGATTCAGTACCTATAATTGAGCTGTCCAAAAAAACCGGACTAGCAAAGACCACCCTTACGAGTATGCTGGACAGGATGGAGGAAGCAGGACTTATCAGGCGCAACTATGACAAGGCGGACAGGCGGCAGGTTAGGATAACGCTTACCCAGAAAGCCAGAGAGCTGAGCGATAAGTACAATGAGGTTTCCTCAAGGATGAACGAAATTTTTTATAGAGGCTTCAGCGATTTTGAAATTGAACAATTTGAAAGCTACTTAAGCAGAATTATTAATAATTTAACAGAAAGTGAGAGTTGAAGGAGGTAAATATGGATACGGAAATTAAAAATGAAATTATTGGGCTCAGAAAAAACAGCAAAACTGCATGTGTATCATCAGTTGACGAGAATGGCTTTCCGACAATAAAGGCAATGCTTGTACTGGAAAATGAAAGTATTAAAACACATTATTTTTCGACTAATTTGTCATCAAAAAGAGCCAAACAGTTTATGAAAAATCCAAAGGCAGCCGTATATTATTGCAATACTGACGAATTCAAGGGGCTTATGCTTCAAGGGAGAATGGACGTCCTTACAGATACAGAGCATAAACAGATGCTCTGGAGAGAGGGCTTTGAAATCTATTATCCAAATGGAGTCATGGATGAGGATTACTGTGTATTGAGGTTTACAGCTGAGAAAGGCAACTATTATCATGGACTGAAAAATATTGATTTTAGTATAGAGGAGGTATTGTGATGCAAAAGCCGGACAAGACATCGCCTGTATTTTTTACACAGCAGGTGTTTTTAATCGGAACCTATAATGAGGATGGCAGTGAAAATTTTTCTCCTATTTCATGGGTGAGCTATACATATGGTCAGCCTAGCTGCCTTATACTTAGTATGAATGGTGAAAAACAGACAAAGAAGAATTTTGAACGGACAGGACAGCTTTCCGCAACAGTAGTTACCCCGGAGCTTATGCGTTTTATGGAGGTATGCGGAAGTAAAATGCATAAGGAACGTTATTATGATAAGGAAAAGCCACAAATCATGAAAGGTAAACTGCTTAATGTTCCTTTGATAGCTGGCAGCAAATGGTCCTATGAATGTCAGTTATACCATACTGTTCAGGTAGGTGATACTACAACATATTTTGCAGAAATTAAAAATATCAATGTCGATGATGAAGTGCTGAAGCTTGATTTTATAGATTTGCGTCAGATTAATCCGGTAGTTTATTCACCAAGTAATTATTTTTTAATAGGCAGGCATCTCGGTAAAATAGGTGATTATGCCGGAGCTTTAGTAAATGATGAAGTAAAAATGATATTGGAGAAGTTTGCTGCTTCCGGTTGGGATTTAATAGCCGACCCGTCAAAAAAATACCTTGATGGGGTTGGCTCGCGTGAGGAATTAATCAAAGCAATATTGCAGGCGGACAAGGAGTGCGGCAGCTGTGGCTGTGAGTATGATGCATTATATAAGAGGTTCCTTGAGCTAAAGGATCTCCTGCAATAAGCAGAGAATTTTTATGAGATATTTTCGTTATATTTAGCATGTTGTTTTTGATGAAATTATGTTATATTATTACTTGTATCTGAGGATGTAGAAATACATCCGTTAATTTGATACTTGAAGTATAGTTTATAAAGCTAAAGTGCATCGGAGGAATACAAGTGATATTTATTTCATGGAATATTGATTCATTAAATGCAGCACTAAACGGAGCATCAGATCGGGCGCTATTGTCCCAGAATGTACTGAAGCAAATTGCGGAAAATAAGCCGGATGTACTTGCCCTGCAGGAAACGAAGCTGTCCTGTGACGGCCCCACAAAGAAGCATATGGAAATATTAACTGATATGTTCCCGGATTATGAGATGGTCTGGAATTGCTCTGTGGAACCGGCACGCAAAGGCTATGCAGGCACCATGTTTTTATATAAAAATGATTTTAACCCGTCTGTATCATATCCGCATATAGGAGCACCAGGTACGATGGATGCTGAAGGCCGCATTATTACATTGGATTTTGAAAGCTTTTACCTGACTCAGGTATATACACCGAATGCAGGAGATGGCCTGGCCCGCTTGGATGATCGCCAGATATGGGATATAAAATTTGCCGATTATCTGGCAAGTCTGGATAAGGATAAGCCGGTTATAGCAACAGGGGATTTTAATGTGGCCCACAAGGAAATAGATTTGGCTCATCCCAACAATAACCACCATTCAGCAGGATTTACAGATGAGGAAAGGCAAGGCTTCAGCAATTTGCTGGCTAAAGGCTTTACCGACACCTTCCGTTATATCCACGGCGATGTGAAAGGGGCCTATACCTGGTGGTCCCAGCGTATAAGAACCAGCAAAATAAACAATTCCGGCTGGAGAATTGATTACTGGCTGGTTAGTGATCGGATTGCAGACAAGGTGAAAAGATCCGATATAATTGATTCAGGCCCAAGACAGGATCATGCACCAATATTGCTGGAAATAGATATATAATGAAATAAGCGGTATATCAGAAAACTCATAATATTGAGCGAGCTGATATGCCGTTTTTATTCCTTTGCTTAAGCAATAATCCCTCTATCAATATAGGATTTTTCTGCAGTAGCGTTAGATTACATACTATATTGTTCAGATGAGGCCGGAGTTGCCAATGAATTGCACCCGTTTGCTTTCCAATATAGCAATTTAGGAAAAGACGGTTTGATAATTATATTGTATTATCTAATTACCGTACGGTAGAACTCCTGAAAGGAGAAGTAAAATGGACGAACTAATAAATAAGGCATATGAATTTATTGACAAGCATTTATCTGATGAATTTTCACTCGATGAAATAGCGCGCTATGTCGGGTATTCATCATATCATTTCGCTCGCAGGTTCAAGGAGCTTACAGGCAAGACTGTGATGGAGTGCATCAGGGAAAAGCGAATTATGGCAGCAGCAGAAGAAATAAAGGCTGGAGCAAATATTTGCGATACAGCCATGAAATACGGCTTTGATACCCATGCAGGCTTTACGAAGGCTTTTTTAACTGTTTATGGCTGTACTCCAACCCAGTGCGCACAGCATGCACAAAAAAAGAATGAGAAGGGATTCCCATTAGTGTTTTGTTTGACAATAATTATGTCCAGACAAACGGAATAGAGGATGAGCTTATGAAGAAGCTGCTGGAGGAAATGAAAAGGCAGTGCAGGATGATGAACATTTCAACGCTTATTTCTCCTCAAGAGGAAGGGAGCGAGAATGTAAAAGCCTTTATTCAATTGGGTTTTACCGAGGCATGGAAGGCTGATGGCTGGGTATATCTGGCCATGGCTGTGTAAATAAAAGGTAAATAAAATTTGGTTAAGGAAGCTTGAAATGTGAATAAGGTTTTTAATTCATAGTCGTCCGGTATAGAAAAAAAGGATAAAAAACAAGCTCTTAAGTGAACGGCTTATCAGGAAGCAAGGCAAGCTAATAAATACAAAGCCTTGCTTCTTCTTGCTTAAAGTATTTTCTTGCAGCTTAAATTATATCAGCATTTTGGGGTAATATAATTTTATACTAACATTAGCATATAGGAAAGGAAGCGCTGCATAATGTCAAGGATGCCGGTTCTCTTTGTTGGGCATGGTTCACCTATGAATGCTATTGAAGGTAATGAATACACACGTACATGGAATAGAATTACCAAAGCTATACCAAGACCGGAAGTGATAATATCCATTTCGGCCCACTGGTTTACAAAGGGTACAAGGATTATGAATGAGGAGGCTCCCAAAACGATATATGATATGTATGGCTTTCCAAAGGAGCTTTATGAGATAGTATACAGTCCACCAGGTTGCCCGGATATGGCAAAGCAGGTCAAAGACTTGATCTCAAAGGAAAGTGTATATGATAATTCATGGGGTATAGATCACGGCACATGGTCGGTTCTGCTTCATATGTATCCGGACAGGGATATACCTGTATTTCAAATCAGCATAGACGCCTATGCGCCTCCAGAAGCTCATTACAGGATAGGTCAGGAGCTTAAAGGCTTAAGGGAAAAGGGTGTGCTTTTATTCTGTACAGGTAATATAGTCCATAATTTACGACTGGTTGACTGGCATATGGGCAGCAAGGGATTTGACTGGGCTTATGAATTTGACGACTTTATTTATGAAAACATCATTAGCAGGAACCATCTAAACATACTAAAGTACAATGAGTTAAGTGAAGCGGCAAAGTATGCCGTACCTGCTCCTGATCATTTTTATCCCTTGCTTTATGCGCTTGGTGCCGCTGATGAAAAGGATAAGGTAAGTGTCTTTAATAAATCCTGCGAGCTGGGCTCATTAACAATGACAGGCTATTTATGGGAATAGAGCTGAATAAAGCAGTGCAGTTTAATGTATGAATTTAGCTATTCAGATCATCGACTAGCTTCTTTGGAGCGACCGTCATCTCTACCCATGCAGGAATAAAGCCACTTTTTACGGCATTGCGAACTGATCTCATATTGGACCAAACGGTCATCCGCCTTACAGTTAATATCCTTTGCGGATTGCTCCATGGCGATCTGTAATATTTCTTTATTTGTCATGCTTATATCCCCCTTTTAGATTAATTAACAATAACTGGTGTGCTTAAATCCAATATATACAAAGGTATACAAATATTATAAAATTAGTTTGAAATATTTGCAAAGAAAAGACAGCAGCAGTCCTTACAACAGAAGGCATTAAAAGTCGGGTAGAGCTCTCGGATTAATTTTATAATGAAGTCACAGCCAGAGAGAGGAGAGCATATATGAACGGATGGATAGAGGGTATCCAAAACGCAATTGATTATATTGAGGAGAATCTAACAGAAGAACTGAATATACAGGATATAGCTGACAAGGCCTATGTATCCGCATTTCACTTCCAGAGGATCTTCAATGTATTGTGTGGCTTTACTGTGGGAGAATATATCAGAAATCGCAGGCTTAGTCTGGCGGCAGAAGAGCTTTCAGGTTCAGATGCCAAGGTGATTGATCTTGCTATTAAGTATGGTTATGATTCTCCTGACAGTTTTACCCGAGCATTCACCAAATTTCATGGTATATCTCCCTCGGCTGCAAAGCTGAAGGGTGCAAAGCTTAAGTCCTTTGCACGGTTCAGAATAAAATTAATTTTGGAGGGCGGTACTATGTTGGAGTACAAAATTGTTGAAAAGGCACAGTTTACTGTAATGGGCAAATCAAGAAGATTTTACAATGATACCGGCTATGAAGAAATACCTAAGTTTTGGCTGGAGCATCTGCAGAGTGACGATGCAAAAATTGTCTGCGGAATGTACGGCATCTGTATAGATGCTGACGGAAAAAGCTTTGATTATCTGATTGCAGACAATTATCTGCCATGGAATGAGGTTCCGCAAGGCTATCAAACAAGGGTAATCCCTGCTGGAACCTGGGCGGTATTTCCCTGCAGGGGTCCTTTGCCTAAGTCATTGCAGGATGTCAACACAAAGATATGGAGTGAATGGCTGCCCAACTGCAAGGAATATAAGATTGCCGGTAACTACAATGTGGAAATGTATACTCCGGGAGAAGGCGATTCGGATGATTATTATTGTGAAATATGGGTGCCGGTAGAAAAAGCATAAAATGATTAATCGCTTATATGAAGGCAGAAAATGAATATAGTCATTTGATAGTAATCTGATAATTTGCCAATATCTTAAGTGTAAAGAGGCTTGTATGCAGAGTCCGCATGCAGGCCTTTACTGTATAAATACTAAAGAATGAAAAAGAAATGAAAAGCTTTTTATTTGCAGGAACTATGTGGTAAGATTGAATTATCATACATTTACCGTAAGAGGTGAAAAATGAATATTATTGATAATGTCAGAAAAACCTTTGAGGATTCGTTGGGGACATCATCCTGTTTCATACATGGATTAGACGGTGTCTCCAATAACCGGGTATTTATTATTGAAGCTGAAAAGAAGTCATACATATTTAAAATATACGCCCAGGCGGACTGGCCGGAGGATGGCAAGCTTCCTTTTGTAGCTCAAAAATTAGATGAATATAAAATAGCTCATGCAAGGCTATATGACTCCAGCAGAGAAAATGAAGCCTTTCCTAACGGATATCTGATAGAGGAGCTGTTGCCTGGAATAACTGCCAACAAGCTTAATCTGACCCAGGATGAGAATATAAGGCTTTATGAGAAACTTGCTGCCGTTGTATCGGAGGTTCATAAAATCAGGTTAATAAATTATGGCTTTATCGGTGGTAATGGAATCGCCGATTGGACAAGCATGTCAGACTATATATATGATTTTTTTGGTGATTCAACATCCTGCCTGAGAGAAAAGAATATAATTGAACCAGTGAAATTGAATTATATACGTCAAAAGCTTTATGAAGAAATTAAGGCCTGTGACTGTTATCCGCCTGTATTGTGTCATGGAGATCTTTCCACCAGCAATATACTGGTCAATGCCGATGATATTGTAATAATTGACTGGGATGATGCACAGGCTCTTTGCTGGATGGCTGATATAGCCAGACTGACATATTGGATGAAGCTAAGATACGATGAGAGTTCTTATACAGCTTATCGGAATGCTTTCCTTAAGCGCTATGAAACCGAATATGACAAAAGCGCTTTTGATAAGCTGGAAAATGCCTTTCATATCTGGTTTGGTTTGGATTATCTAAATTTTGCAGCCGGAAGGCTTGATTATAACAAACATTGTGAGGCAATAAAGACTGTATTAGAGAACGATTTGTTTTAGAGCAGGATGGACTATATGATTTATCTCAAAAAAGGACAACTGCAGATATTATCAATGTGTTACAAAATTAAATAAATAAAAACGGAAATGCTCTCTTTTGTGTTATATTTTAGTTACCACACAAAAATACAAACAGAAAGGAGAAGCATTTCCGTATGGCTATTATAACACAGGATATGAGATTTAGACTAGCATTAATTAAGTATGCTGATAAATATGATAAATATGGTGTTTCAAAAGCAGCTGCTCATTATAAAACCAATCGCCAGTATGTCTATCGCTGGAAACGCCGTTATGATGGCTCTTGGCTCTTGGGATTCTCTCAGAGATCGTTCCAGAAGGCCTTGGTGTTAGTTTTCAAACATTTCATTTAGTTCGGCCTGAACTAATGCAAAACCTTTATGTACTCTGGAACCATATTTTTTATTATAATCAACACAATAACTGCAAATATATCGGTCCAGAGAACCTTCATTCGGAAACTGCTCTTTACGATTAGTATTTCGTTTTAGGTTTTTATTAAAGTTTTCAATTATATTAGTTGTATATATACTTTTACGAATTTCCATAGGAAATTCGTAGAATGTAAACAGGCTTGTTATATCACTTAAGAGAAATACTATCTTTGGGTATATTGATTGATATTTACTTAAAAAATTATATAGTTCATTTTTAGCTGATGCTAGAGATGCAGCATTATATACCCGCTTTAGATCATCAAGTACTGTTTTTCTGTCCTTGGAACGCACATATTTAATTACATTCCTGACGATATGAGTCCAACAGCTTTGATGTTTTGCAT
>Ga0134096_1001001_pt1 | contig 24748 bp, 25 predicted proteins | sample 7_2taG_FD_94448 | JGI IMG/M metagenome (GOLD analysis project Ga0134096, IMG submission 94448) | Switchgrass degrading microbial communities from high solid loading bioreactors in New Hampshire, USA - 7_21_20_110_A3 metaG | ecosystem: Engineered > Bioreactor > Semi-continuous > Anaerobic >... | reverse complement strand
CAGATATTCATGGGAAATGAGCCTGGCAATCGGTGTTTGTTGTCTGTTTGGCTTTCCGGGAACCTTTATAGTGTCCCAGGAAGTGGCAAATGCAGTGGGTGAGACCCCCGCAGAGAAGGAATTCGTGCTCACTAAGATATTGCCCAAGATGTTAGTTTCTGGCTTTACCACAGTCACCATTGCATCGGTCTTCTTGGCGGGATTTCTTGTAAAGCTGCTATAAACTCTTAAGGAGCGTGATTTTTTTGAGATTTGAAGAAATTTTGGAGCTTGCCGAGCGCTTTGAAGAGAAGGTCATAAACTTTCGTCACGATTTTCATGCTCACCCTGAGCTTTCCTGGGAGGAGGAAAGAACATCAAAAATTATAGAACAAGTGCTAAAAGAACTTGGGTTTGGTAATGTGCGTCGTGGCTTTGGCGGGACAGAGTCGGGAGTTGTGGGAGATATCGCAGGAAAAAGTGAGTTTCCCATTGTAGCCCTTAGGGCTGACATTGATGCCCTGCCCATTGAGGAAGAAGCGGATGTACCGTGGAAGTCCACGAATAAAGGGGTAATGCACGCATGTGGGCATGACGCTCATGCAGCGATACTTTTGGGCGTCGCCCATGTCCTTGCCTCTTTAAGAGATAAACTTCCATGCAAAGTGCGTTTGATCTTTCAGCCGGCGGAAGAATCGGGAGTTCGATCCGGGGCTTGCCAACTCATTGAGGAAGGCGTATTAGATGGTGTTGAGGCTATTTGGGGCCTTCATGTATGGAGTCCGCTTCCGGCAGGAACTATAGGCTACAGGTCGGGTCCGATAATGGCGTCGTCGGACATTTGGGAGGTTGAAGTGAGGGGCCAGGGTGGTCACAGTTCAAGGCCTCACCAAGCCAAAGATCCGACCATAGCAGCCGCAAACATCATAATGTCGGTTCAGACGATTATAAGTCGCGAGTTAGACCCATTAGAAGTGGCAGTGTTAAGCATTGGCAAGCTTGAAAGCGGAAGCGCCCCTAATATCATACCCGATAAAGCCTTTATTCAAGGAAGTGTTCGCACTACTAATTCCAATGTGCGGGACGTGCTGCCCGAAAAGATTGAACGAATCGCAAAAGGTATTGGCAGCGCCTTGAGATGTGAAGTGAAGACTAACTATATTCCGGTTTACCCGGTCACCGTAAACGATCCAAATATGATTGAGACATTGAAAGAAGTTGTCTCAGTTATGTTTGGGACCCAATCTTTAATTGAGATACCCGTAGCTATGGGTTCGGAGGATTTTAGCTTCTACCAACAGAAGGTGCCTGGGGCAATATTTTTCCTGGGCATTGCAGATCCTAAGAAAGGTACTGACGCCGAACATCACAATCCAATGTTCAAGACTAATGATGAGGTGCTAAAAAGAGGAGTAGCGCTTTTATCGGCCCTTGCGATGACAGGAAGAAAAGGGAGTGATCGATAATGAAAAGCAAGCCAAAGGTTTTGGTGACTAGCCGTATTCCCGATGAAGGGATGCGCTTGTTGGAAGAGCATTGTGATGTCAAAGTGTTTGATTATGAAGGTGTGTTTCCGAGGGACATGCTTCTCAGGGAAGTTAAGGGGGTAGATGCCATTGTTTGCTTGCTTGCCGATAAGATTGATGGCGAGGTCATGGACGCAGCAGGCCCCCAGCTTAAGGTCGTTGCCAATTATGCCGTAGGATTTGACAATATAGATGTGGATGCAGCCACGAAGCGCGGCGTAATGGTAACTAACACGCCAGGCGTGCTAACGGACACGACGGCCGATCTCGCTTGGGCGCTTATTTTAGCTACGGCTCGCAGAGTTGTAGAGGGTGATAAATTTTTGCGCCAAGGCAAGTTTAAAGGGTGGAAGCCCATGCTTCTTTTAGGTACGGATGTTCATCATGCAACGCTTGGCATTATTGGTTTTGGGAACATCGGCAGGGCTGTAGCGCGGAGGGCCATTGGGTTTGACATGAAAGTGATCTACTACAGCGCCCATAGAGCTCCCAGAGAACTGGAAAGACAATTAAATGCCGAATATAGGTTACTGGATGACCTGCTTAAAGAGGCTGATTTCATATCGATCCACGTGCCGTTGACTAGAGAAACCCGACATCTTATTGGTGAGCGGGAGTTGAAGATGATGAAACACGAGGCCTACCTTATAAACACTGCAAGAGGACCCATTGTAGACGAAAAAGCTTTGGCGAAGGCCTTAAAAGAAGGATGGATCAGGGGGGCCGGCCTGGATGTCTTTGAACGTGAACCGGAAGTAGAACCTGATCTTCTTGAGCTTGACAACGTCATTCTGCTGCCTCACCTTGGTTCAGCATCATATGCCACGCGCGCCAAAATGGCCACCATGGCAGCAGAAAACGTCCTTAAAGCACTTAAAGGAGAAGTGCCGCCCAATTTGGTAAATCGAGAAGTGGCAAAATACCAGTAGCCATTGCCTTGCGATCATGAAATGCCTGTAAATGTTTTACCGTTGACACCCTTTGAAGTCAGATATATAATCTTCCCGCTTAAGTCTGGCATATGTCGGACTTACACAAGCGGGGAGATTTTTTAATGCCAAGGGAACGCGAAGATTTATTAAAGTCACGGCTTGATATAAATGTGCTTTACGATTTATACGGGAGCCTTTTGACAGAAAAGCAGCGAAAGGCCTTTGAGCTTCATGAGATGGCTGATTGTTCGCTGTCTGAAGTTGCCGATGCCTTAAAGATGAGTCGGCAAGGGGCGTTTGAGCTGTTGCAGCGCGCAAAAAGGCGGCTTACAGAGGTTGAGGAAATGGTAGGGTTTAAGAGCGCGTTGTCGGCACTTGAAAAATATAAAATTGAGGTCGAAAAATTGTTAGCTCAATACGATGATAAACTTCCAAAAGAATTTAAATCCGAGATGCTAAGGTTGCTCTCGGATTTAGAGAAGATAGGTGATTAGGATGTTTGATTCCTTAAAAGAGCGATTGGAAGGGATTTTCTCCAAGCTTAGAGGCAAAGGCAGACTTACCGAAGGGGATATAAATGATGCTTTGCGAGAAGTACGAAGGGCACTTCTCGAAGCTGACGTTAACTATAAGATTGCGAAAGATTTGGTCGAACGCATAAAGGAACGTTGCCTGGGACAAGAAGTGTTGTCATCAATCACTCCAGCGCAGCAAGTGTATGCCGTAGTATACGAGGAACTTTGCAACTTAATGGGTGGCAAGAAAGAAAGGTTAAACTTTGCCTCCAAACCGCCATCGATATTCATGCTTGTCGGTTTGCAAGGTTCTGGTAAGACCACAACTGCGGTAAAGCTTGCCTTAAAGATTTCAGACAGTCATAAACCAATGGTCGTGGCTTGTGATTTAAGGCGTCCTGCCGCAGTAAAGCAGCTTAAAGTTTTGGCTGAAAAAGCCGGCATTCCTTTTTTTGGACCGGATGAAGCAGGATCTGGCAATGTGCTTGAAGTTGCAAAGAAAGCTCTTCGATATGCTGATGACCATCTTATTGATGTAATGATATTTGATACTGCAGGACGTTTGCATATAGATGACGACCTCATGGCGGAACTGGAACAAATGCATAAAACGCTTAACCCCCACGAGGTTTTGCTCGTGATAGATGCCATGACTGGTCAGGAAGGCGTCAATGTAGCGCAGATGTTCAAAGAAAAAGCGGGCATTACGGGAGTTATATTAACAAAACTTGATGGCGATGCTCGTGGAGGGGCAGCTCTTGCAGTAAAGGCTGCAACCGGAGTCCCGGTGAAGCTCGTTGGCGTTGGCGAACATCTGGAAGACCTGGAAGAGTTCGACGCCGCCAGGATGGCTCAAAGGATATTGGGCATGGGAGACATGGAGGGATTGCTTGAAAAGATACAAAAGTCGAGCGATACCAAAGAGATCGAGCGAGTTCAAAAAAACCTCCAGGAGAATAAATTTACTCTCGAAGATTTATTGGTTCAGCTTAGACAGATTCAGAAGCTTGGTCCGCTTGATAAGGTCATGGATATGCTTCCTTTGCCGGGCAAGGTCAAATCCCAAGTGTCGGATATAGATTTTAAACGAATCAAACATGTAGAAGCCGTTATACTTTCGATGACCCCTGAGGAAAGAAGAAGGCCCGAGATAATAAAGGGCAGCAGAAAGCGACGAATCGCCATGGGCTCGGGGACAAATGTTCAAATGGTCAATCAGGTATTAAGGCAGTATGAGCAGATGAAGGAGATATTTAAACGCTTTGGAAAGAATAAAGGCAAATTAAGAGGCCTTAAACTTCCCAAAGGATTATTTTAGGAGGTGCAGATTGCATGGTAGTTAGGATAAGACTGGCGCGTCACGGACGCAAGAAAAGGCCCTTTTATCGTTTGGTGGTTGCTGATTCTCGTTCTCCTCGAGATGGGAAGTTCATCGAGATGATAGGCACCTACAATCCGCTCACAGATCCCGCAGAAGTAAAAGTCGACGAAGAAAGGGCTATCTATTGGCTAAAAGTAGGTGCACAACCTTCGGATACGGCCAGGTCATTATTGAGAAAGGTTGGCGTGTGGGACAAATTTATCGAGAGCAAGAAGGCCTGATATAAATGGTAGATTATGCTGACCTGGTGAAAACCATAGTGACGCGATTGGTCACTAAACCGGAGGATGTAGAGGTAAAACAAGAGGTAGCGGATGGCAAGGTAACAGTGTCCATCAAGGTAAATCCTGAGGACATGGGTCGAGTTATCGGGAAAGCAGGAGCAACCATTAAATCGATAAGGGTGATTGCCAAAGCGGCAGCCATTAAATCCAAAGATAAGGTAGATGTGGTTGTCGAGGAATGAGAGAATTAAACGAGGTGGATGGGTCAATGAGTTGTAAAGAGTTGGTCACCATTGGGAGAATAGTGGGGGCTCATGGGATTAAGGGAGAGCTTCGGCTGTTGCCTTTGACGGATTTCCCGGATCGATTTAACCATATGGACCACCTTGACGTTTATCGTCCCAACGGATCTTTTTGGTGCCGGCTCACGATAAATTCCCTAAGGGAGCATGTAGGCAAAAAGCAATTCATCGTCGGTGTTGATGAAATTGCCGATAGAGATGAAGCTGAAAGTTTGCGCGGCGGCATCGTCATGATAGACCCCAAGGAAAGGGTCGAGCTTCCTGAAGGATGTTATTGGGTCGATGATTTGATTGGACTTGATGTCATCGACGTCGAAAGGGGCGATTGCCTAGGCACAATCGTTGAAATAATGCCCACTGGAAGCAATGATGTATATGTAGTTGAGGCGTGTGACGGTAAAAAGCATATGCTTCCGGCGATATCTGAAGTGATCAAGGAGATAAACTTGGAAGAAGGTTGTGTAAAAGTGTACTTGATGGAGGGCTTGTGGGAGTAGTGCGTTTTTCCATAATTACTGCTTTTCCAGAATATTTTGATGCTTTTTTAAATACCAGCATAGTTGGCAGGGCCGTCAAGGAAGGCAAGATAGAAGTCGAGGTCTTAAACTTACGTGATTATGCCATTAATAGCTATGGTCAAGTTGACGACTACTCCTATGGCGGTGGGGGGATGGTCATTAGACCTGAACCTCTGCATAATGCTTTAGCGAACGTCAAATCCGAAAGATCTTTTGTAGTATACCCTTCACCGCAAGGCGTTGTTCTCAATCAAGATATGGTAGAAGCATTAGCTGCAAAGGATCATGTGATATTGGTATGTGGGCATTACGAAGGCATCGATGAGCGTTTTGTGGAAGAATATGTGGACCTTGAAATATCTATAGGTGATTACGTATTGACCGGCGGTGAACTTCCTGCCATGGTTATTGTCGATGCTGTTTCAAGGCTTGTACCGGGCGTTGTGGGAAGGGAAGAGGCCGTCTTGGAAGATTCCTTCTACAGGGGGATGCTGGATTACCCCCATTACACAAGGCCATCAGTGTGGTGCGGCCTTGAGGTGCCTGAGGAGTTGGTATCGGGGGATCACGAGAGGGCAGCAAGGTGGCGCAGGAGGCAAGCTGTCGCAAGGACGTTAAAACGTCGTCCTGATCTTTTGGCCAGGGCAAACATTAGGCCGTACTTAAGTCAAGGCGTTTATGTTATGCTCGTTCATCATCCGGTATTGAACAAGGACGGCGATACGGCTACATCGGCTGTAACCGGGTTGGACCTTCATGATATAAGCAGGAGCTGCATGACTTATGGAGTAAACAGATTCATTGTAGTCACACCTCTTAAGTCGCAGCAAGACATGGTGCGTAAAATTGCAAACCATTGGGAGAAAGCCTCGATAGAGGGGCTTAATCCGATGAGGTCCGAGGCATTGAGCTTGCTTAAGACCTTTGATTCCATTGAAAATGGCCTTGCTTGGATAGAAAAGAAGGAAAAAAGGAAACCCTTGACTGTTGCAACTACGGCTAAAAAGAGAGCCGGGGCGTTGCCCGTTTTTGAGCTAAAAAGAATGTTACTTGAAAAAGATATCCCGATGTGTATTCTTTTTGGCACTAGTTGGGGGCTTACCGATGAAGTTTTTAGTAAGGTCGATGTAGTTTTGAATCCCATATTGGGAGGAAATGGAGATTACAACCACTTGTCCGTGAGAAGCGCGGTTGCGATTTTGCTAGATCGGCTCTTTGGATGGAGATAAAGTTTTTAAGCGAGGGAGGAAAACGATATGGATCCTAGAATTTCTTTAGTAGAAAGGCAATATCAAAAACGTGAGGTACCGGATTTCAGACCAGGAGATACCGTTAAAGTACACGTTAAAGTTAGGGAAGCTGGCAAGGAGAGAATTCAGATATTCGAAGGGATCGTCATTGCAAGGAAAAATGGCGGATTAAGGGAGACTTTTACCGTCAGGAAAGTCTCCGGCGGCATTGGTGTCGAGAGAATATTTCCTCTTTACTGTCCTAATGTAGAAAAAATAGAGGTCGTTCGCTATGGAAGGGTAAGAAGGGCGAAACTTTATTATTTGAGAAAGTTGTCCGGCAAAGCTGCACGTATTAAGGAGCGCCGCAGATAAATCGAGATTAGGTATCGTATGTGTTTAAGTGATGGGCCTGTGACTTTTAGATTTAGGTTGCAGGCCCTTTTGGTTTGTCCCATTGAAAGGCTGATATGATTGGGGAAATGTTCGCATGTAATATATGATATGCAATGATATAATAAAAAGACTGATCCATTCAAAAAATGGAAGGGAGGATTTTAATTGAAGAGGATATTAGTCACAGGTGGGACAGGTCAAATAGGTTCGGAATTGGTACCTGCTTTGAGAGATATATATGGCAGTGAAAATGTGGTCTGTGGTGGTCACAAAAGGAATCCAAGTGAAGACCTAATCGAGGCCGGACCATATGAAGTCGTAGATGTGGTCGATGCCAAGGCTTACGCTGAGGTGGTCAAGAAATATAAGATTGATACCATGTATCACCTTCCTGCGATATTGTCAGCCAAGGCTGAGGAAAATCCGATGCGGGCATGGGAGGTAAATATAAGTGGCTTGATAAATGCCCTGGAAATAGCAAGGGAGTTTAAATGTGCCATATTTGTGCCAAGCTCAATAGCTGCTTTTGGACCTGACTCCCCCAAATGGAAGACCCCGCAAGACACCATACAACGTCCAAGGACGATGTATGGTGTTACAAAGGTAACGGGTGAGCTCTTGTGTGATTATTATTATTTCAAGTATGGAGTAGATGCCCGTGGTGTGAGGTATCCCGGCTTAATTTCTTACAAGACTCTACCTGGAGGAGGAACAACGGACTATGCAGTTGAAATATTTTACGAGGCTTTGAAGAACAAAAAATATACCTGTTACTTAAGAGAAGATACCCGCATGGACATGATGTACATGCCCGATGCCTTAAAAGCAGCTATACAACTCATGGAAACAGACCCAAATCGTTTAATCCATCGCAATGCCTTTAATATTACGGCCATGGCCTTCACACCAAAGGAGTTGGCAGAGGAGATCAAAAAGCATATTCCCGAATTTCAGATAACCTATAATGTGGATCCCGTGCGGCAAAATATAGCGGATTCGTGGCCCGATATGTTAGACGACAGCTGTGCCAAGCAAGAATGGGGTTGGAATCCTGAATATGATCTGCCTTCAATGGTAAAGGATATGTTAGAAAAACTTTCCAAGAAGCTGGGAGCAAGTTATTAAGAAAAATATTCAACCAGAAATTAGAGTGGGCGGGAATTCAAAAGGCAGTTCCCGCCCCTATTTTTATATTTAAAAGGTGGGGGTGTTTTAAAATTGAGTAAGTCTGTATTGCTTAAGGGAGGAACGCTTTATACGATCACTCAGGGTATCTTAGAGAAAGCTGACATTTTAGTTGAGGACGGGATTATAAAAGACATTGGAGAAGGGTATAAGATTTCAAATGACGTCGAGGTAATAGATGTGACTGGATACATAATAACGCCCGGATTTATAGATCCTCATACACACATTGGTTTAATAGAGGAAGGTTATCCGGAAGACGAGGAAAGCGTTAACGAAGCCACAAATCCGATTACCCCTCACCTGCGCGTAATAGATGCCGTAAACCCCTATGATAGAGCCTTTGACGATGCGCTTTTGGGCGGTGTTACTACGGTGCAGGTTCTTCCCGGAAGTGCCAATGTGCTTGGCGGCCAAGGGGCAGTCATAAAGACCTATGGAAAGATCATAGATGACATGGTTCGCAAGTTTCCTTCTGGAATGAAGGCGGCTTTCGGCGAGAACCCAAAGAACTTATACAGAAAAAAGGATCGTTCTCCTGCCACGCGTATGGCTGTGGCGGCTATTTTAAGAGAAGCGCTGATATCGGCTCAGGATTATGAAAGAAAGAAAATAGAAGCAGAAAGAGAAGGAAAGACCTTTGACAGGGACATGAAGCGTGAAGCTCTATTGCCTGTGCTAAATCGAGAGCTGCCTTTAAGAATTCATGCTCATAGGGCAGATGATATTTTGACGGCAATCCGCATAGCTGATGAGTTCAATATAAAGTTCACCTTGGAGCATGGCACAGAAGGTGACAAAATTTCAGGCTTGCTGGCAGAAAGACAAATACCGGTGGCTTACGGTCCAGCCATAACTTCCCGATCTAAACTGGAATTGCAAAACAGGTCATGGGAAGGGGCCGTCAAACAATTTAGACAAGGGGTACGTTTATGCTTTACCACTGATCACCCAGTTGTGCCAATAAACCACCTCGTTTTGCAAGCCTCTCTGGCTGCCTCGGCCGGGATTCCACGGGGTGATGCCTTGGCTTCAATAACCATCAAAGCTGCCGAACATATTGGCATGGAAGATCAATTGGGCTCCATAGATAAAGGCAAGGTTGCTGATTTGCTTGTCTGGGACGGAGATCCTCTTGATTACATGAGCCATATCCTAATGGTAATGGTCGAGGGAGAGGTAGTAATTCGACGGGATTAATATATATGTGACAATTCTATACAAAAACGTACACACATAAGCAGGAGGGTTGCGCTTATGTGTGTACGTTTTTGAGGAAGGGTTTTTTCTAATATATATTTTACACCCAATTATTTGTGAGAGTCGAGTTGTCTTGGTTAAAGTCAAGTGAAATCAGATTCTTTAAAGCCAGCACAAGAAAGTGCATCGCAATACTATTTCTGTCAGCCTGCCGCTTTTTGGATCCCACTTGAGCTATTTCAACCCGATTGTCGTCAAGCTTTTTTTGATAGTTTTATCGACCTCTTCGGCTATCTTGCCTAGTAAAGGAGACCCTCCTGGGAATATTTCATCAAATTATTTGATAACTTGACAACGCAAGTATAGTACAATGATGTGAAGATGAATTATCGTGGGTATTAAAAATTCAAACCTCAGGAAGGTTTAAACAAATGAAGACTGAAGAATGGCATAAGAAAGAGCTTGCCGAAAATTGGACAATGTCCGTTGAGGCGCTAGCAAGTCTTCTAGGCACTGACATTAATGCAGGCTTCTCTGAATCTGCGGCTCTTGAACGTTTAAAATTGAGGGGGCCCAAATAGGTTAGAGGATAAAAAGCGATTTTACGAGCCTGTTTCGCAACTCACCCCACCAGGGTCAGAATGCAGTAGAATAAAGCAGTTACGGGCATTAAATTAAAGATCAAATTAAGCTATCCAGAAAGCACTTCATCTCTTCGTCCTCTGCAACATTTATGTGCCTCCAAATAGGCAGCCCTCAACCTGGCGCGGCATTGGGCAAGAATTGCCGATGCTAAAGGTTTGGCTGCTCACAGCCTGTCTATGCGCATGCGCGGACTGTGTTGACGACTAAAAATTAAGGGAGGTCTAGCTTGTCTTTGATTGTCCTTACGTCATCGTATATTCTTCCAATTACATAAAGGACTATCCCGTTAATGCATATAACTATCCCGGATGGCATTGTCGCTATTGGTATCATGATAAGGATTCCTAAAATTATTCCTACTATCCCGATTATCCTTAACGTTTTACCCATCTACAAGCCTCCCTGGAAATCTTTTTACATTTGTAATATTATCCTCGATCGTTCATAAAAACAAAAAAATGTACACCAATTTTTTCTTTGTGGTATATTTGTTGCTAATTTGCTCCATTTAACCATATGGGGTATATATTGCATTGCCTGTTTGTTTCTTTTTATAATAGCATCTCGGAGGTGTTGAATGATGAAGGTCAAAAAAATAGTAGTTTTCTTAATTGCCCTGTTGCTCTTGAGTAGCGTAGGATTTTCGGCTTTTGCGGCTAAAAGCGATTGGCCTCAGCAGTTGAGATTTCCATCCGGCCCTCCCGGAGGTACATGGTTCGCTTTAGGAGGCGCCATTTCGGATATGTGGACCAAAAACGTCATTCATGTTGGCAGCGGCAGCGGTGGAGGAACGAGCAATATCGTGAATGTTGCGAGAGGTCAAGCAGATCTTGGTCTTTCTGTGACATCGGCTTTGGGGGCAGCAGTTAAAGGAATAGATCCCTTTAAAGAGCCCATTAAAGGGGTAAGCCTTTTTGCAAACCTATATAGGCAGTATACATATTTTATTATGCGTAAAGATTACGCAGAGGCTCATGGTGTTAAGTCCGTGAAAGATATAGTTGAGAAGAAGCTGCCTATTCGTTTTGCTACGTTGAAGCCCGGGACTTCTTCCGAAATGGCAATACGCGGTATTTTTGAGAGAGGTTATGGTGTCACCTGGGATGATATGAAAAAATGGGGAGCCTCGATACAGTTTGCATCCTATTCGGATGGCGCTGATCTGTTGGCAGACAACCATCTAGACTGCTTTGCCTTTCAGGTAGGAAGAATATCTCCTGTAATTATGGATATAGAAAGTCGTGTTGACGTCGTTCTGCTTCCTGTAGACGAAGAAGCCCGTCGTGCTATGTCAGAGGTATATGGTACTACAACCTTCAATATAGAAGCAGGTCTATACAAAGGGGCACAGAAACCAGTGCCTACAGTGGGAGATTACACTTGTATTGTAGTAAGAGACAACTTGCCCGCGGATTTGGTATATGAACTTGCGAAAGCATTGTGGCAAAACAAGGAAAGTTTGGCAGAAGCCTTTGCCGATATCAAGGAATTAAATCCCAAGGAAGCAATTACGAAAGGAGTACCGGCTCATCCTGGAAGCGTGAAATTTTGGTCTGAAGTTAAATAAAAATATTAATCGCAATTTATATTGGGCGGATAACTTTTGCTATCGTCCGCCCAATTAATTTTTGCAAGTATAAAGGGTGATGAAGTTTGAGGAATTTTACTGGTCCTTTGAGATCTTTTGTCTACGCATATATAGTGTGCATGGGTTTGTTTCACCTTTACACAGCCGTATTTGGGTCTCTTGAAGCTTATTTGCAACGAAATGTGCATTTACTGTGGGTATTGCCTTTGACATTTTTGTTATTTCCTCCAACTAAGCAAAGTCCAAAGGATAGAGTTCCATGGTTTGACTGGTTGCTGGCGATTTTTGCCACATTGCCAGGATTGTATGTAATATTTAATTACGAATCTATAATTTACAGAATGATTCAAGTGGATCCTGTAAGTATGGCTCAAATAGTTATGGGTACGCTACTTGTAGTTCTTTTGCTTGAGGGAACCCGACGGGTAGTAGGTTTGCCCTTAGCGATAATTGGGGCACTTTTTGCTTTATACATGTATTTCGGTCATTACATGCCTGGAATATTTAAAGCCTATCCTTTTTCGTTCGACAGGATCATAGAACATTTCTATCTCACTGATGAAGGTATATTTTCCTCCCCCCTGGGCATATCGGCAACATACGTCATGATCTTTTTGATTTTTGGAGGTTTTTTGGAGAAATCAGGAACAGGTGCCTACTTTATGGAATTGGCCGAGGCATTTGCCGGACATTCTCCTGGCGGGCCGGCCAAAATTTCTGTCTTAAGTTCAGCATTTTTCGGCTCAATATCCGGATCGGCAGTGGCCAATGTTTATGCGACTGGCGCTTTTACTATACCTCTTATGAAGCGGACGGGATATTCGCCGACATTTGCAGGTGCCGTCGAAGCGGTAGCCAGTACGGGCGGGCAAATAATGCCTCCTATAATGGGAGCAGGTGCTTTTATAATGGCGGCCTTTTTGGGGGTTCCTTATAGGAATATCATGATCGCTGCTTTCGTCCCGGCTGTATTGTATTACGTAGCCGTGTTGGTGATGGTTCATATTAGGGCCTTGAAGATAGGGTTGAAAGGTCTTCCCCGAGAAGAACTTCCGTCGCGTGCCAACGTTATCAAGAAATCGTACCTTTTGATTCCGCTTGGCGGATTGGTCGTGATGCTTCTATATGGTTACACACCCATGAGAGCAGCTGTCATTAGCATAGCATTGGCCTGGATGATGTCTCTTTTTGATAAGCACTATCGAATGGGTCCAAAGGCAGTTATCGATGCCATTCATGACGGATCTAAGAACATTTTTATCGTTGCCATAGCATGTGCTACCGCTGGAATTGTCGTCGGTTCTGTGACTTTAACGGGTTTTGGCTTTAAAGTCGTAAGTTTTATATTCTCCTTGGCCATGAACCTTCCGTTTTTAGCACTACTATTGGTAATGGCGCTCTCTATTATTCTGGGTATGGGGCTTCCTACCACTGCAGCATATATAGTAGCATCAGCATTGACGGTTCCTGCCCTTGTTAAGTTAGGGTTTACGGCATTGGCGGCAAATATGTTTGTCTTTTATTTCGCAGTTATATCTAATATCACGCCTCCTGTAGCATTGGCTGCCTATGCTGCCAGTTCCCTGGCAGGTGCTAATCCTGATAAGACCGGATTTCAGGCGATGAGGTTGGGTATTTTAGCTTTTATAGTTCCCTTCGCTTTTTGTTACGATGGCGGTCTTTTATTGCAAGGCAACGCAGTTTCCAGCATATTGGCCCTTCTGGGCGGCTTATTTTCTGCCGTTGCATTGGGTTGTTCTTTGGAAGGCTTTTCGAACAAGCCAATAGGCCCTTTATTAAGAAGTTTGTTTTTGGTTTTCGGAGTATGCTGTCTGTGGCCTATGATTACAATAAAATTAATTGGCATGGTAGCTATAATAACGCTTTTTGTCCTTGCTCAAAGGGGAAGCTTTGATAAAAACAATATGTGATGCAGGATTATGAAATAAAGCGGGGGCATTGAAACAAGGAGAGATATATGTAGATAATATAAATTATGATCAGTTTGTTGCTGTGGATATAAGAGGGGGGAAATAGTGAAAGTTGAATACAACGAAAAGGCAAAAAGCCTGCGTATATGGGTCGATTTCGACCGCGAGATCGGAGTTAAGCAATCTAGCATCCAGGTTACAGGGCTTTATTTGCCTCATGCTTTGTAGGAAAAATTAATAGTCGCTGTTGTCAATTTTTCCCCGACAATTGTAGAGGGCTTTAAAAGCGAGATCTTGGTCCTAGGCATTCCAAATGAACAGGAAAAGATACTTTTGTTATAAGTGGATGACAACCCCCATCTGGAATCTAGAGTGTTTTGATTTTGGAGTACTATCGATTGTTATGGATTTTTTAGGTGAAGGAACTCTCAAAATTTTAAAGTTAAAAAGTACTTGACTTATGTCAAATAAAGTGTATGATGAGACAAGCTTATCGATAGGCGCCATCGATGAGAAAAAATATTTAAACGAGTATTTAGGAGGCAACATTAGTGAAAACACAGGGTACAGTCAAATGGTTCAATGAGTCCAAAGGTTATGGTTTCATCACAGCTGACGGTGGTAATGACGTTTTCGTCCATTACAGCGCTATTCAACAAGATGGTTTCAAAACGTTAACTGAAGGTCGGAGAGTTTCTTTTGAGATAGTCCAGGGAAGCAAAGGACCACAGGCTTCTGAGGTATTAGCTCTATAAATCTTAAAAACTAAGATAATATAGATAACATAAGACTATCGCAGAGGTGCCCCCCACTATGGGGGCACCTCTTAAATTTTGTGATAGTATATAAAAAAGGAAGCCTTTTGTTATGCCCCCTTAATTTTCTTAAAACGTGAGGTTTGGATGAAGAGGACGTTTTTCGTTTTTGTGATTGAGAGTTGGCGTTGATATTACGAGCAGCGTTGATAACTAGTTCTTGAACGTGCCGTTTTCATTGTTTATGCTAATATAGTCATTGTGTACATCGAATGTGTCCAGTCTTGCTGATTCGACAATCTGAGTAAACATATCAATGATCTCATTGATATGTTTGTTGGTAAATCTTTTCTTGGTTCTTTCCAGTTTTCTTGTGCTCTAATAATCATTTCCTCCATCTATGTTTCAGTAAATCTATATCCGCTAGTACTTTTTTGCAGTTACTAGTTTTTACTTGTTCCCTTTGGTGTAAGGTAGTTAGTTCAGAAACCGTAAATGTGAATATAATCTGTGTCATGGCCTTCGTCCTTTGCCTGCCCTATTTATTTGTCGCGCCCATTATTGGTTTTGCCCCTATTTCGCCTTGACGAACGGACGTTAGTTACCGTATAATGCTGTTGCAATGCCGAGGTGGTGGAATAGGTAGACACGCACGTTTGAGGGGCGTGTGGGGTTTCCCGTGGGGGTTCAAATCCCCCCCTCGGCACCATAAGCTGGGTTAAAGATAAAAAGGGGCTCATACGAGCCCCTTTTTAATGCATGCAGCTTTTATTGTGCCTCTCGTTGCCGGTTAAAAATTCTTTTTGCAACCCCATTAAATTTATAGTATATAATGATTACAGTCATGACTGGGCATGTCCTTTTAGCCGATAGGGAGGGGTAGAGATGTCGTCATATGTGGATCTGGATCGTCTCTTTAGGCCAAAAAATATTGCAATAGTCGGGGCTTCTTCCAATTTGGATAGCATTTCTGGCAGACCATTGAAATTACTAAATCGGTATAATTACAAAGGCGGAATTTTCCCGGTAAATCCCAAATATAATTCCCTTCACGGTTTTGCCTGTTATCCTGATGTCCGTTCACTTCCGGTGTCTCCGGACGTAGTCATAATTGGAGTAAGAGCAAGTCTTGTACCTGATATTTTAGAGCAATGCGGTGAAAAAGGTGTCCCTTTCGTAGTGATATTTTCCTCAGGCTTCGCAGAAGCCGATGATCCTTACCTTCAGGATAAGATAGTATCGATCGCTAAAAAGTGGAACATTCACATAGTAGGACCAAATTGCCAAGGACTGGTTAACTTTGTAGATGGTGTGCCTTTGAGCTTTTCGGCATCGCTTGATGGCGAGCCGTTAAAGCCCGGTAATATTGCCTACGTTTCACAGAGCGGCGCCTTTGGATTTGCGTCCTTTGCCTTAAGCGTAGACAGTGGTGTAAATTTTCGCTATGTCGTCACGACGGGCAATCAGGTGGATTTAGATGTTGTAGATTTTGGACGTTACATCATAGAAGATAAAGAAGTAAAGCTTCTTATACTTTACCTGGAGGGCTTGGAGGATGGCTCAAAGTTTTTAGATCTGGTTCAGAGGGCAAGGGAACGGGAGATCCCGGTAGCTGTGTTGAAGGTCGGAAAAAGCGAAGTTGCCAAGGAAGCCGCAAAAAGCCATACAGCTGCTTTAACAGGCGATAAAGCAGTATGGGATGCCGTATTTAAGCAATATGGAGTGATAAGCATATCCGATGTAGAGGACATAATAGACCTTGGCACGATCTTCTCTTCACCCAAGAGAGCCACAGGCAAAAAAGTAGCTGTTTTAACCACTTCAGGTGGGGCAGGCATAATTATGACGGATTTACTGGATGATTTTGGCTTGAAGGTTCCCATCTTAAGCCCTGAAACGCAAGAAAAAATAAAGCCCTACATCCCCCCCTTCGGTTCTTGTTTAAACCCGATAGATATGACTGCCCAGGTCATAAACGATCCAAAAGGCTTTCCGGGATGTTTGGATGCCGTGCTTGAATGTCCGGATATAGACATGGTGACGGTGATCATATCCATGATAACCGGCGAATCGGGCAGGCAGATGACCGAAGATCTGATAGCGGCAAACAAACGCACCATCAAGCCCATAAATTGCAGCTGGTTGATAGATAACAAGCATGGTGAGGCTTTTTTAAAGCAGCTTAAAGCTGAGGGCGTTCCGCTTTTTCAAAGCTTAAGAAGGAGCGCTTTTGCTTTAAGCGCCTTGGGTAAATGGAATGAGGTATTGTCAAAGCCAACGACTGAGATCATCGTAAAGGGGTCTCCTTACCTGCCCAATCTGCCCTTTATGATGACTGAGTATGACTCTAAAAGGTTGTTGGCATATTGGGGCGTTCCGGTTACTAAAGAGCGTCTTTGCCTGTCATTGGAAGAGGCCCTTGATGCTAGCGAAGAAATAGGATATCCGGTAGCCTTAAAGGTAATGTCTCCTCAGATTCTTCATAAGACTGAAGCCGGTGTCGTAGCTCTAAATTTGAACAGCGAAGAGCAAATAAGGAACGCATATGGCAGAATACTGGAAAACGCCGGAAGACATTGTCCCGATGCGCAAATCGAAGGGGTTTTGGTTCAGGAAATGGTGAGTGATGGGTTGGAGTGTATGATTGGCATCAAAAGAGACCCCATATTTGGGCCCATAATTGTCGTTGGGTTAGGCGGTATATATGTCGAGGTCTTGAAAGATGTCGCCATGCGGCGAGCACCAATTGACGAAGATACGGCATATGAGATGATAAGGGAGTTAAAGGGCTATCCGTTGCTTGCAGGGGCAAGAGGGCAGAAAAGAAGGGACATAAAGGCATTGGCAGAGGCTGTGAGTTTGGTATCTAAACTCGCGTGCATCGAGAATGAGCTCGAAGAGTTGGATGTTAATCCTATATTTGTCTTGGATGAAGGTAAAGGGGTGTTAGTGGCAGACGCCTTAGTGTTGCGAAAGGCAAGGGAGTGATGTTGATGTCAGTATTTTTGATTGTACTGGCCTACATCTTAGGCTCATTGCCAATGGGCTATTTGGTTGTCAAGTTGATGAGAGGCGAAGATATCAGGAAATATGGCTCCGGCAACATAGGCGCAACAAACGTTGGTAGGGTGATGGGAAGGAAATGGGCCGTAATTGTCGGCTTCTTCGATATAAGTAAGGGGGCCTTGGCCATACTAATTGCCAGATGTTTGGGTGTTACTTCGCCTGATTTTCTAGCTTTTATTGGGGTTGTAGCGGTTTTAGGGCATAACTTTCCTGTTTGGTTGAAATTTAAAGGGGGAAAGGGAGTCGCCACATCGTTTGGTGTAGTGTTTATGTTTCATCCTCTAGCTTCGATATTAGGTGGAATTATCTGGTATTGCGTCATGAGGGTAAGCCGTTATGTCTCGTTGGGCTCAATGGTTTCTCTCTCATCAGTACCATTTTTGCTAATATTGCTTGGTTCAGACAGGGCTTATATTGTGGCCTCGACCTTTTTGGCGGTTCTTACTATTTTAAGACATCGTGCAAATATTAAAAGGCTCATAACTGGAACCGAACATAAAGTAGGAGAACGTATTGCTTAGGCCGAGAATGTGCGTAGATTGAATTTTTTAGGGGGCCAGAAATTGTGTCTATTGTCTATGCATTTTTGATTGGTCTCTCCTTATCTATGGATGCTTTTTCTGTGTGCGTTAGCGCAGGAGCTTGCAAAAAAGATAATTGTTTTTGTATCGCCTTTAGGATGGGCAGTATCTTCGGTTTTTTTCAGTTTGCCATGCCTATCTTAGGTTATTTCTTGGGTTGTTGCGCCTTGCGTAAATTTTCTCCATACGATGAATGGATAGCCTCCTTTATTCTTGTCTTTGTTGGTATAAAGATGATCCTTGATTCAAGAAAAGCTCAACAATGCGACTCGAAAGATTTTACCAAAGGTATTGCCTTGTTAGTACTTGCTATTGCGACGTCGATTGATGCCTTATCAGTGGGAGTGGGAATTGCTGTAACCGATGTGTCTATAATCTTTTTGTCATCGATCGTGGGGGTCGTCACAATGGGCATGTGCTTGTTAGGTGTATATTTTGGCCATACTCTAGGGCTTCTTTTTGGACGGTTCGCCTGCACCTTCGGCGGATTAGTAATTTGTGCCGTTGGGCTTAAAATACTGTTGTTGTAAGCGCCTCGGGGTAAAATCAGAGTATTTGCAAACTATAAGTTCAAGATGTATCCTTCCTCCACAGTCACATTTGGTGCTATAAAATGTTTGGCATTCCTAACATAATTCTTGACATTTTTTGACCTTTGTGCATATAATGCTTTTGGTCGAGGTAAGAGTTGCAAGATAAGGGGTGCTGTAGCATGGGAAGTCTGACCGAAAAGATAGAAAAATATATTCGGAGCTTGCTTGAGTCCAACTCTACTGACGAGATTATCTTGCGACGCAAGGAATTGGCAAGTGTTTTCGGTTGCGTGCCAAGTCAGATCAATTACGTACTGCAAAGCAGATTTACGCCTGAAAGGGGGTTTATCGTTGAAAGTCAAAGAGGAGGCCATGGATATATACGCATCATCAGAGTTTGCCTCTCCGATGTGGAAGACAGACTTAATCATATAGAAGAAATCCTGGATGATGTAATGTCATCACAGGATATCAGGCGTTTACTGAAAAATTTAGAAGAGCGAGGCTTACTGACGCTAAGGGAACGGACCATATTGGAAGTTATGTTGAGGTTTATGGATGAGATGCTTTCATCTCTTTTCGATCTTCCGGCATATAAAAGGGATGAGCTTAACACTGAACTTGTAAGAAGGCTGCTAAAAAGCCTCGCTATCATATAGGGGGAATGGCCATGCTGTGCGAACGTTGCAACGAACGAGAGGCTGAGGTGCATATTAAGCAAATGATCAATGGGGAAGTGAAGGAGTATCATCTCTGTAGAGAGTGTGCTGAAGCTATGAGCTTGGAACTCGATCTGTTTCCCCATTTTAACTTCGATCTATCTTGGGAAAATTTACTGGGGCCACTGTTTGAACCTTTTGCGTCAACGACTAGGCGTAAAGCCACCGAGACCGAAATCAGATGTCAAGGCTGTGGTTTAGATTACTCGAGTTTTCAGAAGAGCGGCAAATTTGGATGTCCAAAATGTTACGAATCATTTAGAGAATCTATCAGACCTCTGCTTCGTAAAATACATGGTGCCGATCGCCATAGGGGAAGCAAACCGGATGTCGACGTTCCTGTGGATAAAGGGGCGGAAAATAAACTAGAGCGACTTCAGATGGAGCTTAAAGAGGCCATCGAAAAAGAGGAATATGAGCGTGCTGCAAAGATCCGTGATCGCATTCGCGAATTGACGTCGAAAGGTGATGGTAGTAATGGCAAAGCGTGATTTGTTAGCGCATCCGATAGAGTGGATAAAAGGAAAGGGCAGCAGCTCTAATATTGCGGTTTCTAGCAGGATCAGGCTGGCAAGGAACTTGAGGGATTTTCCCTTTACGCACCGTTGCGATGAAGATCAGCCTCTTGCCATTGCAGATAAGGTGAAACAGGTTTTATCCAGATCTGATCTTCTTAAAAATAGCGACGTCATAGAGATGGATTCGCTAGATCCTCTTTCTCGATGGATCTTAGTAGAAAGACATCTGATCAGTCCGCCTTTTGCTAGTGACGGTCCTGGGCGCATTGCGATTATAGATCCAAAGGGCGTCATATCAGTAATGGTGAACGAGGAAGACCATCTCAGGATACAGGTGATCCTAGCTGGGCTGGAGCTAAGCGAAGTATGGCGCATTGCAAATAAAGTTGAAAAGGTATTCGAAGAGCTGAATTACGCTTTTGATCGCGACTTCGGCTACCTTACAGCTTGTCCAACAAATGTCGGGACCGGAATGCGAGCTTCTGTAATGGTTCACATTCCAGCCCTTGAGATGTCAAAGCAAGTGGCTACGCTGGTAAACGAATGCAATCGTATTGGTCTGACTGTTAGAGGGACTTATGGCGAGGGAAGTGACGTTTTGGGTTCATTGTACCAAATTTCGAATCAGATAACCCTGGGCCTAAGCGAAGAGGAGCTAATAGATAAGGTATCGTCTGCAGTGAGCCAGGTAGTTGCAGAGGAAGAGCGTGCAAGGGCCGTCATGAAAAGCAAATTAGGCATATCGTTAGATGATAGGATATGGAGGGCCTTTGGCATATTACGCTACTCGAGGATGATCACAAGCAAAGAGGCCTTGGAATTAATCTCACTGCTTAAGATGGGAAGTGACTTGGAAATAACCCCCAAGATTTCGATCGAAGAATGGAATAATCTAGTGTTGGGCGTACAGCCGAACCATGTGCAGATGTATGCAGGTAAACAACTTTCTCCAAGTGAAAGAGATGTGTTTAGGGCAACGTTTTTGCGAGAACGTCTTAAAGCTATCGAAGGTAAATAGAGCAAAAGGGGTGAATGAGAATGTGGCAGTTTTTTACGGAGCGAGCAAGAAGGGTAATTCAACTGGCTCATCGTGAAGCTTTGAGATTGGGTCACGATGTGATCGGCACGGAACATATATTGCTTGGGCTGTTAGCCGAAGGCGATGGAGTGGCCGCTCATGTTTTGATGTCTCTGGGGATAGATTTAGATGAAGTCAGAAAAAGAGTGGAACAACTTGTCGGCAAGGGTCAGCCAAAGGATAAACCGATAGATCTTCCCTTGAGCCCGAGGGCTAAACGTGTCTTGGATTTAGCCATGAGGGAAGCGCGCAACATGGGCGTCAATTACGTCGGCACGGAACATATATTACTTGGCTTATTGGCCGAGGGAGAAGGCATAGCTGCTCAAGTGCTGATGAGCATGGGCCTTGACACACAAAAAGTGTATCAGGAAGTAATTCGCTACCTTTCTGGTGGGGAGGTGGATCAAATGAGCCAATCTCCTGGGTTATCCAAGAAGAAATCTCATACAAAGACACCTACGCTTGATCAACTGGGTATCGATCTGGTTGAAATGGCGCGCCGCGGTGAACTTGATCCCGTCATCGGGAGGGAGAACGAAATACAACGCGTCATTCAAATTTTGTCACGCAGAACTAAAAATAACCCCTGCCTCATCGGTGATCCAGGTGTCGGTAAAACTGCAATAGTGGAGGGTTTGGCTCAAAAGATTGCCCTTGGTGAAGTGCCTGAGTCGCTCAAGAACAAGCGCATTGTGCAGCTTAATATAGGGAACCTTGTGGCTGGTACCAAATACAGGGGCGAGTTTGAAGAGCGGATGAGGAAGTTGATAAAGGAGGTTCGCGATTCAAAAGACGTCATCGTGTTCATCGATGAAATTCACACCTTAGTTGGCGCTGGAGGAGCAGAAGGGGCTGTTGATGCTGCCAATATCTTAAAGCCTAGCCTTGCTAAGGGTGAATTTCAGGTCATTGGGGCAACAACGCTTGACGAATATAGGAAATATATTGAAAAGGATGCTGCCCTGGAACGCAGGTTCCAGCCCGTTTTCGTGGGCGAACCCACAATTGAGGATACCATTGAGATTCTAAAGGGCCTACGGGACAAGTACGAAGCACATCACAGGGTAAAATATACCGATGCTGCTCTTGAGACGGCTGCCAGGCTATCCGCCCGATACATAAGCGACAGGTTTCTGCCCGATAAGGCCATAGATCTGATCGATGAAGCCGGGGCGAGAGTACGACTTTCTGCAATGAATCCTCCGGACTTTATAAAGGAGCTCGAGAAGAAGCTTGAAACTGTCAGAAAGGAAAAGGAAGCTGCTGTAGCGTCTCAGGAATTTGAAAAAGCAGCCGCTCTAAGAGATCAAGAAAGAAAGCTATCTGAAGAGCTCGAGGAGAAGCGTAAGGCATGGCAAGCCAAGAACTCGCAGGAAGAGCCGATTGTCGATGAAGAGGATATAGCTTTGATCGTTTCCGAATGGACCGGCATACCAGTAATGCAACTGACTGAGGAAGAAAGTCGAAGATTGCTACGCATGGAGGAAGAGCTCCATAAACGCATAATCGATCAGGAAGAAGCGGTTTCTGTCGTTGCCAAGGCAATAAGGAGGGCCAGAAGCGGTCTGAAAGATCCCAAGCGACCTATCGGAAGTTTTCTCTTCCTGGGACCTACAGGCGTAGGAAAGACGGAGCTCAGCAGGGCGTTGGCTGAATTTCTATTTGGCGACGAGAACTCCATGATTAGGCTTGATATGAGCGAGTTCATGGAGCGCCATGAAGTATCGAAGCTCATTGGTGCGCCTCCCGGCTATGTCGGTTATGAAGAGGGGGGTAAGCTGACCGAAGCGGTCAGGAGGCGTCCATATGCGGTGGTACTTTTCGACGAAATAGAAAAGGCTCACCCTGACGTATTTAACATACTTTTGCAGATCCTAGAGGATGGAAGGCTGACAGATGGGCAAGGTCGTGTGGTAGATTTTAAGAATACTGTGATCATTATGACGAGCAACTTAGGGGCTCAAGACCTAATGAAAGGACCGAGCATAGGATTTAGCGTTACTTCTGAGAGCGGCATAGACTTTGAAGACGCAAAGAAAAACATCTTAGAAGCTGTCAGAAGGACATTTAGGCCGGAGTTCATAAACAGGATCGATGAGATAGTGGTCTTTAAGCCTTTGGGCGAAAAGGAACTGTTGCAGATTGTGGACCTCATGATAAAGGATGTGGCGAAAAGGTTGGCGGAAAAGGGCTTGCTGATTGAGGTTACTGACGCAGCGAAAACCTTCCTGCTCAAAAAGGGATATGAGCCTAAATTTGGTGCACGCCCGTTAAGACGTACGATTCAGCGATATATTGAAGACAGGTTGGCCGATATATTGCTTGAGGGCAAGATAAAACCTGAAAGCGTGATCAAAGTAGACGTTGCCGATGACGATATAGTGTTTACGCCCATTCAGGGTGAAGGTCCAGTTAAGACAAGCGGTAAAGAGGTTGCGCAGGCTTAAGGGTAATTAAACAATCGTAGGCCACGGATAGTTACTTTTCCGTGGCCTTTTGTTATTATAATAAATGAAGCTCGGATAAACGTACGATATTATTTTAATGCCAAGGTGGTGTGATTATTATGTATGGATTTGATATCTTCTGGTTATTGTTCTTTTTCATGCTGGTCCTTCCTTCTCTGAGACAGTGGAACATAGAGCGGTTAAGGCAGAATTTGATAAAAAAGATAGAGCAAAATCGCAAAAGCCGCGTGATCACACTCATACACAGACAGGAGTCTATAGGTTTTTTGGGAATGTTTGCAAGGAACTTCATAAGCATCGAGGATTCCGAAGAGGTATTGCGGGCCATTAAGCTTACGCCCAAGGATATGCCCATCGATCTCATAGTTCATACGCCTGGAGGGATCCTCTTGGCTGCCGAACAAATTGCGAGCGCATTATCAAAGCATGATGCAAAAGTAACCGTTTTCGTACCGCACTATGCCATGTCTGGAGGTACGCTAATTGCCCTTGCTGCCGATGAGATAGTAATGGACGAGAACGCTGTCTTAGGCCCAGTAGATCCGCAGATCGGCCAGTTCGCTGCCGTATCCATATTAAAAGTTTTGGAACAAAAACCTATATCAGAAATCGATGATAACACGATAATATTAGCAGACATGTCAAAGAAAGCCATCACGCAGACACGTCAGTTTGTCTATGATCTATTGACGAAGAATGATGTACCGGAAGAGAAGGCTAACGAGCTGGCCACCACTTTAACAGATGGAAGATGGACTCATGATTATCCGATAATGTATGAAGAGGCAAAACAGCTTGGTCTTAACGTAACTTGTGGTATACCTAATGATGTATCTGCTCTGATGCATCTCTATCCCCAAGCCAGTCAAAGACGTCCGTCTGTGCAGTATGTTCCCCTTCCCTATCAGCGACCAACATCCAATGGTAAAGAAAAATAAATATGCGAGCTGCACTAACCTGCATGATGTATCATTAGCATTATGAGGAGGTGGTTGCGGGAGGTTATATACAGAGATAGTTATCAGGTTACAAAACAATGCTATATTAGAAACTCATCTTCCTATAAGAGGAGGTAGGAAGAAATGCCTGAGTCAGAAGTTCCTTCCAGGAAGCCAACGTTGTTCGAGGCCATCGTCGCTATTGTAGTTGCGGCCGTGTGTATAGGGGTAGGGGTTTTGGTTCTTGGGGTTGATGTACATATTCCATTGGTGTTTGCTACTGCCGTTGTTTGTTGGATGGGTCGTTACCTGCTTCATTTTCAATGGAAAGATATGGAGGATGGCATTTTTCGCGGCATTCTTGCCGGGCTTCAAGCGGTTTTGATCCTCATGATTGTCGGCATGATCATAGGTTCATGGATCCAGGGAGGAATCGTGCCCACTTTGATCTACTATGGCTTAAGTTTGTTGTCGCCTGCCATATTTTTGCTTGCAACGCTTCTTATATGTTCCATAGTTTCTTTAGCGACGGGCACGT
>Ga0134096_1000981_pt1 | contig 25222 bp, 24 predicted proteins | sample 7_2taG_FD_94448 | JGI IMG/M metagenome (GOLD analysis project Ga0134096, IMG submission 94448) | Switchgrass degrading microbial communities from high solid loading bioreactors in New Hampshire, USA - 7_21_20_110_A3 metaG | ecosystem: Engineered > Bioreactor > Semi-continuous > Anaerobic >... | reverse complement strand
GCCGTTTGCAGTCGCATCATTAATGCGAACATAATATACTGCACCCGGAATCGCATCCCACATAAGTTGACCGCCGTTTGCGACCTTTATTCCAGTTACCTTTGGGGGCGGGTTTGGACATCCGCCGCTGCCACCACTGCCACCACTGCCACCGCTGTCGCCACCACCGCCACCGATATAGGCGCAGCCAACTTCGTGTACGGATGAATTACAGGGGCATGAAGGCGGAGAGGATGAACCACAATTGCAATAAGAATGACGAGCCTTGCAATCGCTATCACAAGGTTCAGTGTGGTCTTCTAGGTAATTCGGATTATTTTTACAATAGCCTATTCCTGTCCCTGTCCTCATGCAACGATGAGGATGTATCCCAATTGTCTGAGCAGCAGAGCAGGCAGCGAAAGTAGTCTTGGATGGCAAGAAATACAGCACAAACAGGACTATTATCAGCCCAGCTATTAGTATTAATTGTTTCTTTAGCTTTTTACCCATATTATCTCTCCCTATTGATGCTGCTGATTAATGACGTTTACCGCAGTAATTTGCCAAAAAGTGCAATTAAACACAATTTTCAGCCTTCAGAAATGAATGGATAACTGCAAAAACCGTCTTGTTAGAAACACCAAAGACGGAGATGCCGGATGAAATGCGGAAAAAAAACAGACGAAGCAGATAAGAAAAATCGCGGGAACGGCGGGCCGGATACCCCCGGTTATCATTATTCCTATGTGGCTTCTCTTGAAATGGGCACCGGGCCATATAAAAATGGAATTGAACTTTGTTTTGACAGAAAACCGGGCGAATGTGTCCGGGGAAAACTGAAGGAAAACGGATTCCGCTGGCACAACCAGAAGAGTGTTTGGTATGCCGTTGCCACGCCAGAACGGGTCGCTCTTGCTGAGCAAATCGTCAAAGAAGGTTTATGCCCGGTCAAGCCCGAGCCGGTTCCTGCCGCATCTCAACCCGTTGCCGCTCCTGCCGCCGAATCAGTTTCGGTTGCTGAACCCACGCCGGTTGCCGTTCAAAAGACAGCCGAAAAAACCACCACCCTGGTGCGAAAGCGCACGAAGCCTGCTGGCGTGAATGTCGCTACAAAATTCCGGGTGCCGGACGGGACAAAAAACAAGCGTGAACGGCAGCTCGTCAGTGACGCTTTGAGTGTCATCAGCAAGGTGCATGGGGTTGACAGCGCCCTTCCTGATATTCGCGTAAACTTCATCTCGGCATCAACCACCGCAGAAGCCCGGCTGGTTCTTGTTGGGAAAAAGCCAGTCCAGTTGGATGTCTCGAAAAAGCCGGATGTTCATCCGCTGGATGTGATTCATGAAGTCGGGCACTATATTGACTTCGCACTGTGGGATAAGATTGCCCCGCATCGTGAGCGGATTTTAAGGGTGATAAAAAAATCGAAAGGCTACAAAGACCTGATTACCCCGCTTCCCCCTCAGGTCGATGTGGTGGTCACGGAAACCGATGGTACATCCAAGGTCGAGAAATATCCCCGATATGAGATTGCGCCCGACCTCAAACGCCTGACCTATATGACAAGCCCCCACGAATTGTTAGCCCGCGCTTATGCACAATACATTTCCACCAAAGCAGATTTCGGCAAGGATTACATGGACGCTTACACGACCTTTCGGGTCATAAAAAAGGTCACGCCAAAATCGAAGAAAACGCAGATAACCACCTATTTCCGGGCACAGTGGGAAGAAGATGATTTTGCCCCCATCGCGGAAGAATTTGACAAGCTGTTTGCATCTTTGGGGTGGATAAAATAATCCAAATATCCGGCTTGTGCGCCGGATATTTTTTTGTCGGAAAGTGGAACTTATTTGGCTGTTGGAGTGTTTTATATTAAATGTCTACATTCCTATAATTTAAATATCAGAACGAACCTGCTGGCATTGTGGGGAATTGCTATGAACATATCTTTAACAGACTGTCTGCGCATCTCGGATAACGGAATGGTCGAAATTACCGTCAGCCACACCCTTCCGAAAACGCTGGAACGGGGGGTGCTGGTTGCTCGTTACGTCGCACAAAAATACGGGTATCCGCCAGAAAGCGCCTGTATCCATTTCGGCATTCTGACACCCGAAGCCTTTATCGTTGACCAACCTTTATCGACTTCCGCCGTGCTAACGGTTTTCGATAGGGGGATTTTTCCGATAGATAAACAAAACTCGCAATGGGCGATTTTGGACGCTGAAACATGGCCGCTGGACAAATTCGATTGCGAATACCTCATCCAGCCTATTTATTATCGAAAGGTGAACGTTTACCCGTTCACCAACCTGCAAACCACAGGCAGTCTGCCTTTGTTGGATGCTATCCTTACGGCGTTTGAACGTCACGCCCGGCAGGTTTATCTCCGTCATTACCTCATTATTGAAGCCGAAAAAATCCGACGTGAGCGGATGTTTGGCAATTCAATAATGTTGCTCCTGGAGGGATACATCCTCCCTGCCCTGAAGCTGTTTGAAGCCGCATTCCCATATCTGCGGTCGTGCGACGCCCACAAACCGGAAATAATCGCTAATGAGAACTACATCCACGTAACCACCGGCAACCTCCGGCTTGTTGAAGAAGAAAACGGCTGGAAGGCGTATGTTTGCGAAAATGGTGAGTGGTTTGACCTGAATTTACAGCAGCACGAAGGAAGCGTAGGACAGGCAGAAACAGAAGACAACCTGTCGAAGGCTATTGGAAAAACTCTGTGTGCGCTGGCGGCTGTCACAACCACGAAAATCAAAAAAGAACTGGCGGAAATAGCGGCATCTCCCATGCGTTGAAAATCCAGCAAATTCAAAATGAAACGGCCATCTGGCAAAATGCCAGATGGCCGTTTTTCCGATACCGCTTATTAAACAATATAACTAAAATTATCAAATTGACACACAAAAAGTTCGTTTGAATTGAATATTTACTCGCGATTTTCGTCTTTTTTATAGCGGTTTATTCTTTTGAAGGGGATGCTTATGAAATGCAAGGGCAAAGACACTAACGCGAGCGATACTATTTGGCGCTGTGGTTCAACTTGCCAAAAACCGAATGTGCCAGAAAAACAAAATAATGAGTTACGCGTCTTGATGAACAACACACGTGGGCTGATGTACCTGTATAACGCCCTGCGCACAAGGCGAATCAAACCAAAAGATGCACTGATTATGGTTACAAATATGCTGGTCGCTGGCGGTACACTTCCAGATGAGGTTGGAAATATTATCCAGCAGGCCACCGGCGATTTGTTCGACCTGAGTCGGAATTACGATAGCTACGATAACAAAAATGAAGTTTGTGAACGGATTATCCGAATTACAAATAATTTGAAGGATGAAATGGCGGCGCATGGTTACTACACGCCGACATCTGAACTCGCCAAAATCTGCCGGCCAGCAGTGGAAACAGCGGCGGATGCTGTCAATATATATCAAAAAATCAATTACGGGATGTCTATCGAACTTCTGACGATGATTGCTCGGATGAAAGCCAGTTCGGTTTCCTGGATTGTGCCGGAAGCCGACTCTTATATTCGCTTTATTGGCAACCAATTGCAAAAGTTGGAACAAGCGTCCATCCAGAGTAACCGGACGCAGTTTGTCAATGCGGCCAATCGTGGACTGGATATGGTGGCAAGTGCGTTATCAGCATAGTAGTTAGTGTTTAAAATTAGAAGCCCGGCATATAAACCGGGCTTCTAATTTAGTTAAAACGGAGATAAATTTTTGGAAACAAAGTTTTGCACGGCAACGTTTTCCCCACATGCGTGGAGGTGTACCCACCAGTTTGTTTGGTTGTAACCGTTACGGTAAGTTTTCCCCACATGCGTGGGGGTGTCCCGAATAACCGCGCGGTAAGGTACATTTGTTTTGTTTTCCCCGCACTCGTGGGGTTTTTTAAATACTACAATCTTTGTTTCAGAAATTTGGACAAGATTTATTTATTTTTGTCATAATCGTCTTTTATTTAAAACCGCTTTACTGTTTCCTACCGAGGGGTGATAATGGAAAACAGTATCAAAAAACGTCTCATCGTCCTATGCGGGCTTGCATTTGTGCTGCTCGTATTGTATTTGCTGCCAAGCCGTTCTGCATTCGGTGCCTGCATATCTACTGTAACGACCGGTCAGCATCCTCATGATTGTAAAAAATGGGGAACCGGGGCTGGTTATTGTGCGAATGACCCTAATAGTGTTCATTCGCACACGCTCACCTGTGCGTCAAATTGTACGGCAGAACACTGGTACTGCGAATGCAGCCAGGATAAAAACGCTGCGGACGGATGTGACTGCAATCTCAGAAACCATGTGTATGGATGCAACGTCAATGATGGCGGCGGAGGTGGCAGTGGTGGCGGAAGTGGCGGCGGCAGCGGCGGCGGCGGTGGAAGCAATGTTTGGTATGGCTACCATGATGGTGCGCAGGGTAATCAGGGAAATCCGAATAACTGCTATGCTGGTGGTTGGGCTTCCATCAACAAAAACGGCGGTCAAACCGTTCGCGTGCTGATTGATGGTGCGGAAGCTGTCCGTGTAACAGCGAACAATTACCGGGAAGACTTGTCGCCGAGCGGCATGTGCAACAACGGAACGTGCGGCTACCACATCAATCTGTATTCGACTATGGCATCCTACGGATACGGGGTTAATCACACCATCACAGTCCAACTGCTTTACAACGGCAGTTGGGTAAACCTGAACAACACGCCCAAAACTCTCAACTGCTACCCTCCTACGGCAACTCCGACAAGGACGCCGACTCGAACAGCAACCCGCACTCCCACTCGGACACCGACACGGACTCCCACTCGGACACCGACACGGACTCCCACTCGAACATCGACACGGACTCCCACTCGAACATCGACACGGACTCCCACTCGAACACCGACACGGACACCAACAAGAACGGCGACCCGAACTCCACCACCACCGCCGACTTCAACGAGAACGCCGACAGTTACCCGCACACCGACGGTAACAGCAACGGCCTATACCCGCCATGTTTCTGGGTTAATGAACTTCGCGCCAGCTTACCAGTGGAACGCCAGGGACGTGGATGCTTTTCTTGACTTGCCCAACTTCAATCTGTTGTTGGAGAATTTCAATACAACAGATAAGGTTTACATTCGTGTCGATGCGCCGAACCGCCCGTACTACACCTATGTTCTTGACTGGTCTGATATTCTGGCTTTAGGCATAGCATATAAAGCGCAGATTATAGAACTGAATATCGACCCGGAAATGATTGACATGATTGAAATCCATGAAGGTGCTGTCACCGGCACCGGACGACCTATCAGCCGATGTCCATTGAACAGCACCCGCACCTGCTGGGGAACAACGCTCGGCACTAATTGGCACGCCCTCGGATTTAGCAAACCATCCGATGCGATTGGTGAATGGATTATCTCGGTCTGGATAGAGAGCGACGGCGGGAATAAATCTAACATCGTTTCCGGCAAATACAACGTGGTCAGCACCCTGATTGGCGAAAAATAATTCCCGAATAACCAAAAGCCGCCCTGAAACACGGGCGGCTTTTGGTTTAATTCTGCTTATTTAAAAAACTCGATTAGGCGAACCATTGAAAAATCATCCCCTGTCGTGCCTCTATTTGCAGGAGCGCATTAATGGACGAAACTCAATGTTCTTCAGATGTCCGACCTTGCGGCCGACCTGGACTTTCTTGCCAGAGATATTTGCAACCAGCTCCGACTGCGGAAATTGTCCAGCGATACGGAATTCTGTATTGCAATGGTGCGAGTCGTTGACCCGCAAGGCGGCATTTTTGTTTGGAAAATTCGTTAGTAATTGAAAATCACGACCATCGGCTCGCCGCGCCCCAGTTCAGGAATGCGCTGGCTCATGACAGTTAAAACGTCTACCGCCATCTGCTCCCAAATGGTCGCATCGTGTGTCCTGGCGTCCGCCCTCAACGCCTTCAAAACGGTTTGCGCGGGCAAGGCGACCAGAGATTCATCGCAATTATCCTGCATGATTACCGTATCCCCGTCACTCCCGAAAATGTAAGCCGGAACGCCCTCGGGCATCGAGCGAGATTTTTCCATCAGCTCCCGCATGTTTTCCCGGCAACGTTCATCTCAACAGTGCCGGAAATTTTAAAATACGTACGATTTCCCCGACGAGGCTCCGCCCCAATCTCGGATAGCCTCCCAATCAGCAGCCTTGTTTCAATTGCCATTTTTCCTCTCGTTCCCTGTCAATATATTTATGCTAATTATACTATAATCTCTCATGATGTCAAGAGATTCGCAAAATAAATTTGGAACAAAAAATAGCCCCGAATAATGAGACTGTTTGCAGGCTTATTCGCCCTCCTCCTCAAATTCCTTCCAGAGCGTTTCCGCCTCCGCCGCCACCTGCCTGACGGCAGCATCGATGTCAGCCTGTTCAAACGGGTACGGCAGGAACGCTGTCGGTTCATGTTCAGAAACCGGCGTGGATGCCAGAACCATAATTCCATCGGCATGAAACTGGACGCTCAGGTCAATTTCATAGTCAAACTGCTGGCGAACCGCCTGACAGTAGTCGGCAATGACGCGGTGGGTATGGGCAAGCTGTTCAGGAAGCCCGCCGGCCGCGCCGTGGTTTGCACCTAGCGCCAGCGAAGCTTCGATGGGGTTGTTCAACTTGCTGAACTGGTAGCTGGCAGCCTGCACCAAATCGTTATAGTCGGGGAGATGAACCTGCCCGATGTGTGCCTCAATGAATTCTCGCATTGGCACATAATCGTCCTCAACCAGCCGCATCTCCGCATATTGCAGGCGTTCAGCCTCGACCGGGCTTTTCTGCGCAATCCTGTCCAACCGAGACCGCAACCAGTCAGCCGCTTCACGAACATGTTCTAGCGCCAGCCGTTCCAGTGAGTGCCGAACAGCGTCCGAATCCGTCCCATAAAGTGAAACAGCGGTCGCGCCAGTGCTATTGTTTTTTTGTGCCGAATTATGGTTCATTCCACTACTCTTCCAAAAAGCCGTTTTATTTATATAATTAGTATACTTTTATTTGGCAACTGTGTCAGGGCAAAAAACTGGAGTTTTTCGTCTTGTGAATTTTGCGAAATCGAAAGGTTATTCGTCTAATAATTAATGCTTAATAAACAATTAGCAAATTTTAGTAGCACATGAGTCACTGAACATTAACCAAATAAACACACATGGGGAGCAATTATAGGAATAGGGTTTTCCCCACACCCGTGGGGAGGACAACTCAACAACACTTTATCATTACTAAAATATGTCTTCATCTAAACTGCTGAAACTATGGGGAAAAACAAACAGTAGCGATTATCATCCGGCAATATTCCACATGATTGATGCCGGAATGACAGCACAATCGATATTGACCAGCAGTGCATCTCAACGATTTATCCGTTTTTTCCATACGAATTTGGTTGACACAGAGATTAATATCATAGGTGTTATTTCCTATTTGGTTGCGCTGCACGATATTGGGAAAATATCCGCATTTTTCCAAACACAAGTACCCGAGCAAAAATCCCGCCTGGAAAGCGAAGGGTTTCAATTTTTCAAGCGTCCCCCGCTTGATAAGCTGCATCACACGCTGATTGGGAAAATTTTCATCGAAAACTCTTTCTCTATCCCCGCAAAACATGTCGTCAGCGAGGCAATCAGCGGGCATCACGGGTATTACTCGATTACCTCGAGGGAGTTCACACGCGGGAAAAAAATTTTGCAGGCATATGAATGCTCGTGTTGGCAGACCTACCGTGAAACCATAGCTGAATATTTGAAAACCTTGTGGTGCAGCGGGCAGGACGTGGAACGCCTTCAATTCAAAAATGATTCCGTTGGTACGCTATTTTTGACCGGGCTTACGATTTTTTGCGACTGGATTGCATCAAACACGGAATATTTCCCCATCGTTTCAAATATTTCCCTTGAAAACTACATCGAACTAAGCCAAAAACGGGCGAAAAATGCCATCTCGGAATTGGGGTTCAATTGTTCGACCGCCAGTTCTGTGCCCGCCAACTTCCAGCAGTTATTCTCGCAAATCAAACAGCCGCGCCCGCTTCAACAAGCGGTGGATGATATTCCTGCCGAATTGTACGCCGAACCCAGTTTGACGATTATCGAAGCACCGACAGGCGAGGGCAAAACCGAAACGATGCTGGCAGTCGTTCACAAAATTGCGCAGAAGAGCGGCACGGATGAGTTTTACTGCGGGATGCCGACAGCGGCAACCAGCAACCAAATGCTGACCCGGATTGAGTCGCATCTACACGACAATCTAAAACTCAATCACGGCGCAAAGCTCATTCATGGAATGTCGTTCATATATGAAAACGACCTGAGAGCCGCTGATTCGGACGCCATTGAAATTTCAAAATGGTTCAATTCCTCTCGCCGGGCGCTTTTGTATCCATTTGGTGTTGGAACGGTTGACCAGGCGGAATTGGGGGTTCTCAACGCCAAATTTTTCCCGCTTCGCATTTGTGGGTTGGTCGGAAAAACTCTCATCATCGATGAAATACACGCCTACGACACCTATATGACTACCGTTTTGGAACGCCTGTTGGAATGGTGTTCGATGTTGGGGATTTCGGTCGTGTTGGTGTCGGCGACACTGCAAAACCAGAAACGCACGAAATTGATGCAGGCATACGGGTGCGAGGTGGAAAAAGCCGATTTTGGGTATCCCGCACTGTGGGTCGGCAACCGGAAGACGTCATATCTGGTAAATCCACCATCGGTAAACCCGGACAAAACAACAAGTCTGCACATTTTGCAATTCCCCCATACCGATTACGAGGGAAAGGCACAGTGGATTTGGGGACAAATTAAGGACGGCGGCAATTTGTGCTGGGTGTGCAATATTGTCCGGCGTTCTCAACAATTATACGAGGCGCTTTGTAGGGTTGTTCCTGCCGATGTAGAAATTATCCTGTTCAACTCCCAAATGCCGCTGTTCCAGCGCAAGGAAATTGAAAACAGACTGGTGTCGTTATACGGCAAAGGCGGCAGCCGCCCAACGCGCAGTATTGTTATTGCCACACAGGTGATTGAACAAAGTTTGGACGTTAATTTTGATGTAATGGTTAGCGACCTAGCGCCAATTGACCTACTGTTGCAGCGCGATGGACGCAACCACCGGCATGATGTGGAACGCCCTGCGGCGCATCGGGAACATCGTTTATATATCAACATTCCGATGAACGATGATGGGAACTACCCGAACCTGAAGGGCGACTCAAACATTTATGACCCGTACACGCTGCTGAAAACGTGGCAGTTGCTAACGGAACAAAATGAGTTCCATTCCCCGGCTGACTACCGCAAATTCATCGAATTTGTGTATGGGGCAGATACCGGGAAAACCGATAAACGTTTCATAGAGGCGTGCGAACAGCTAAATAGGCAATATATCCAGCTCCGAGACGAAGCAAACCTGCGCACAATTCCATCGCCCCACGACACCGAACTGTTTTCTGTCCAATTGGCAGAACGGCAGTTGCAATTCGAGGAAAACGAAAATTCAAACGGCTGGTTTATTGCAAAAACTCGTCTGGGGCGCGAGAGCATCAACATTATCCCGCTAGAGTGTTCTGATAATGAAAATGAAGGCATCAATTATGCTGACAATCAGCCCGTGAATCTCTCAATCCCGGCGGATTTTGCTGTTGCCAAAAGCCTGCTTATGGCGAGCATTCGCGTCTCAAACAACCAACTAATAAAGGCAATTAGAAATCAGCACCCCACCCCCACTTTGTTTTCCAAGAGTCAATTTCTAGGCGATTTTTACCCACTGCTTTTGAAAGACAGGCGGGCGGCGTTTATCGTAGATGGGGCGATTGTGCGAGTCGAATTGAACGAAAAAATCGGACTGATTATTGATACGGAAGTAATTGATTAATGGAAATTCATACCGTGAATTTTATAAAATCAAAACCTATTTTGTCCTTCCTATTGGAGAGAAAATATATAAATGCCTGAAAGCAATTATTCATACAACCTGTGGAAACAACCCTGGATAACAGTTATTGAATTGAACGGACGGCTCAAGCGGGTAAATCTGCGAGATGCGATTTTGAATGCCCACCAATATCATTCTGTCTATGATGTATCTCCGCTGGTGGTCGCTGGAGTTACTCGCCTATTGGTGGCGATTTTACAGGATATTGTCAATCCACAGACGGATGCCGATATTCAAAATTTATACCGGGCTGGCACCTTCGATGTGATTCAGAACAAAATCACCGCCTTTGAACAGCAGTATTGCGAGCATTTCGACCTGTTCCACACTAAAACACCGTTCATGCAGTCCGGCGACATTCCATTGGATTTGAAAAAATCAACCAAAATCAAAAATGTTGCGATGCTATTCGTCGAACTGCCGTCAGGGACGAACAAGGTTCACTGGAAGGTCAGCCTCCCCCGCAAACAGGTGTTTTGTCCAGCCTGTGTTGCCACTGGGCTAACCACCGTTCCAATGTTCACCATCGCATATGGAAAGGGGAATTTCCCCGGTATCAATCAGGCACCACCAATATACATTTTCCCGCAGGGGAAAAATCTATTCCAGACATTGACATTATCTCTCATCCTTCCGACTTACCAGCCATCATCTGCATCTGTAGAAGATAAGGTTTTTTGGAAAAATTCAAGCGGAGTGGTTGAGTTTTGTCATCCCAAAAAGGGTCGTGGAGATAGACTTCCATATACCGCTGTCAGCTATTTGCACGGGCTATTGTTCCTCGCCCGGAAAGCACGCGCGTTCCCTATCCAGGGGAAAACTATTTGTACACGTTGTGGTGAAACGACAAATGTGGCAGTAGAGTCGATTTATTGGCAGCAAGGGGAGTTATACAGTAACGATTCTGGCTCGTGGTTTGACCCGTTTGTCAGCTATATCCAGAAAAATGGTAATAATTGGCCGTTCCCCGTGAGGTTGAAGCCAGGCGAATCCTTATTACATTCATTCTTATTCCTTGCCAAGGACAAGGATAAGACGACCGTATTGCCAGCCAGAGTAATCAACCAGCGATACAAGCTGGGGGTAGACGACCCCGATGATAACATTTTGACATTCCGATGTATCGCTATTTCAACGGATAAAAAAGCAAAATCAAAAATCAATGAGTGGGTTGATGCATTTGTAGAAATTCCGCGAAATATCAACCAATCAATTGTGATGAGCGAATGTCTGAGAACATTCGTGGATTTATCGTCCGATTGCTATGGTCAATTACTCAAGGCGTTTCCGGCTGGAGTTGACGAAGATAAAACAAAGGGGATTATCGCAGGGAATTATTGGGGTAGCTTAACTCAATTGTTCCACGATTTCATAAAAAACCTAGCCAATTCTGATGAGGATGACTGTGATGCAGTGCTGGCAGATGGATTGATGAGATTGGGACGGTTGACGAATCGGATTTATTCCTCGTATATCAAGTCTATGCTGTATGCCGACCTGCGGGAACAATACAAAAGGGAATCCGCTTTGGTTGGTTTTATAGAGAGGTATGTTTATGGCAACAAATGAAGTACACGTGAAGGAATTTATAACCGCTTTAACGCGACTCGACCGAGTTGCATTGATTCGCCTAAATCGAGACAGTGGGAAAAGGGTGCAGGAATGCACATGCCCAGACGTTTTTTACCGGATTTTGCCGGATGGTGTAGATGCATGGGACATCCCTATGTTTTTCCTGGTCGCCACCCAATTTGCCAATATTCCCAACGGACAAACCTCGTTTCCGGCAGCGTTTCGGTCAATTCGGAATAAAACGAATGCTAATGGTTTAGATAGGAGAATGGCGAGACTGCTAGATTCGGACAGAGATGAATTGTTATTCCGTCTCCCGCAATGCATTAGCCTGATGAAACAATATTCCATTCGACTGAATTGGGAACAACTTTTGACAGACCTGCTCAATTGGCAACGTGGATATGTCAAATCTTATTGGGGCAGGACATATTACAGTAAGTCCAAAAATACCAGCATCAAAATAGTTCTATAGGAGAAAAACAACATGATTATTCAGGTTCATTTATTAAAAAATTTCGGCCCGTCAAACGTCAATGCTGACCTCAATGGTGCGCCTAAAACCTGCGTATTTGGTCAAGCGCTTCGTTCTCGCATTTCAAGTCAGGCAATCAAATACGCACTCCGGCACACAGACATTGTTCCGTTGCCCGGAAGTGATGTGCGAGGGGTTCGCACCCGCAACATGGCGCTTATGGTGGAGCACAAATTGGCGGAATCAGGTGTTGAAAAAACAGATATTGACGCCATTGTTAAGCTGATTCCTTTGATTGGCAAAGCTGCTAAGAAAACGGATGACGCCGATATTACTTCTGATGATGGTGAAAAACCCGCCAATAACGGCAAAAAGAACAAAAAGGCTGGTAGGGCTGGTAGAGACGCCGATACAAAAACAAGCCAATTGATTTTTGTCTCTCCGGCTGAGGTTGACATTCTGGCGGAAAAGTTGTTGGCTATGTATCGGGATTATGGGGCAGAAAAATATGCCAAAGCGACGGCCGAGGATATTTTTAAATACGTTGGTCATGGTCATGCTCTGAAACCACGAGCTGTAGATATTGCCCTGTTCGGTAGGATGACAACTGACGCTCTGTTCGAGGATGTCCACAGTGCTGTACAAATGGCACACGCCATCTCTGCCCACCGTATTCGCCGCGAGTCCGACTTTTTCATCGCCGCCGATGACCTGGTTTCCGATAAAGGCGCTGGCATGATGGGTGATATTGAGTTCAATAGCGCCACGTATTATCAATATTGTTCAATCGACGTTGACCAGCTCATTCAAAATTTGGATGGCGATGTAGAACTGGCAAAAAAGGCGATTTTGTGGTTCGTAAAGGCTTTCATGCTGGTGCATCCACAGGGAAAAAGCAATCCGTTTGCGACAAACCCGCTGCCCGGTTTGACCCTTGTTTCGGTGGATGCTGTCAATAACCATCCGGTCAGCTATGCAGATGCGTTTATCAAACCGGTTGTTGCTGGCGATGAGGGCTTGATGAACGCATCTATTCGGCAGTTATCCGAACATATTGACAAGCTGTGGGAAACATACGACACGGTATTTGCGAATATGCAGGCTGCATCATTGTCGTGGGAACAGCACGACATCCCCCACCACACCACCTTGCAATCTCTCAGCGAGCTGATGGCATGGTTAGAAAGACAGTTGCCAGCATAGAGTAGGGTATTTATGAAAACTCTTTTCCTTTATTTACAGGGATTTATGCAGGCTTGGGATGACGGGGCGCATTTTGACATCCGCCGCACACGACTCGAGCCTACAAAATCTGCGGTCATTGGGATGCTGGTCTCTGCTATGGGGAAAAACGGAGACGAACTTTTGTGGTTCGTCTCCGAAAATACCCGCATGGGCGTCCGGGTGGATGAACCTGGGGTTATTCTGTATGATTTTCAAGCAGTCCGAGGTTCGGTTCGCGCCGACGGCACAGTAAAGCAGCCCGATGAAAAAAACGCAAACATGATTACCTCCCGCTATTATTTGTGTGGGGCAGCATTTTTGGTGGCACTCCAAACCGAAAACAACGACCTGTTTGACGAATTGGTAGCAGCAGCGACCTGTCCGAAGCGTCCTATTTATCTTGGTCGAAAAAATTGTGTTCCCAGCCGCCCCATTTTTGCAGGCACGGGAGAATATCCAACGTTAGCAGATGCTTTATCAGCTTACCCGCTTCCTGAGACTGAAATGCAAAATGGTAAACCAGTCAGCTATCGCTGTGTGGTCGAAATTGACAATACAAATGGGGTTATGTTGAGAGATAACCATTACCGGAAGTCTATAAATCTGTATGCCCCACGGTTTGTCCGGGATTATTATCTTATTCCAACGGAGAATAACCAAAAATGTATTTGAGTCAAATTGTCCTTAAAGACAATCATTTCACCCGCAAGTGGGTCAGTAACCGATACGCAGTCCACAAGATGCTGAGGTCTGTGATAGAAGGAACGTCGCGCGTTCTGTTCCGAATTGATAGGCAGGAAATCGGCACGGTGATTTTGGTGCAATCCATCGCCAAACCGCAGTGGCGGAAAATTGGCGATGCACAAAAATACCTCGCTGGCGAACCTCTCACTAAGGAGTACAATCCAAGTTTCAACCAGGGTGGCATTTATTATTTCCGGCTAGAGGCCAACCCAACCCACCGGGTATGTGATGAAAATGACGGCATCAAGCGGCGGCAGGGCATTTTAGGTCGAGAAAATCAAATACAGTGGCTAGCTAAAAAATTAACGGAAATCGGTGCCGAGATGATTGACTGTTCAGCGCAGCAAAACGGGATTTGTGTTAGCTATAAAAACGAAAACAAAATTTCGCATTTGAGCGTTGTGTTCACAGGTACGCTGCTGGTGAATGACCCTGAACGTTTCCGACAAGGAGTTGAACGCGGCATCGGGACTGCCAGAGGCTTCGGGTTCGGGCTATTATCGTTGATGAAATGTTAACGAAGGGTTTTCCCCACACGCGTGGGGGTGTCCCTGGCAATTGCGTATCCTAACACAACCATGACGATAGTTTTCCCCACACGCGTGGGGGTGTCCCTGTTCCTTCATTTAGATATGTCCACATAAAAAAGTTTTCCCCACACGCGTGGGGGTGTCCCGCTGTACTCCCCGGTGTCGGCAGGGTAGAACTGCGTTTTCCCCACACGCGTGGGGGTGTCCCCTGGAGCGCTTCCTGGCTACCGGTGCACGACTTGTTTTCCCCACACGCGTGGGGGTGTCCCTAACCCATCTGTGCGGATGAGAATACCGACTGCGTTTTCCCCACACGCGTGGGGGTGTCCCGCAAATAGAGAGTTGGAATCGCTATTGGTCAAAGTTTTCCCCACACGCGTGGGGGTGTCCCGTACCCGTCCAGTTTAATCAACGCTGGAAACAGAGTTTTCCCCACACGCGTGGGGGTGTCCCGTTCAAATTGGTCGTTCATTGTAATATCTCCTAAGTTTTCCCCACACGCGTGGGGGTGTCCCGCCTTACCAGCACATATTTGCCAGTTGATTTAGTATATTCCAATTACACCGCACTCGTTTTGCGAGGTCTGCCTTTGCGCTTGCCGGAGTTTCCGTACATGCCGTCGCTGGAACCCCCATCTGGCTGTACATATAATCTTCCAACGAGGTGTCATAATCGTTCAAGCATAGCCCATCAGCGTTACAATAGCTATTAAATTCAATTCTTTCATCATCATTCACGCGCTGATTTGCAATTGGCGGATAAAAACCTTGAAGAACTGCTTGGATTTTTTCTGTGGCAGGATGAATCGGAGAATTATCCTCATTAAAAATATACATATACGAGCCGACTTGCTGGTCAGTGTCCTCATGCAAACTAATAAAATAATCCGGCGGGATTTTCAATTTTTCGACAAGCAGTTTCGCTTCTGGTGACTGTGGATATTGAAACAGAGGATGATGATACCAACCGCGATTTACATTAATCCCGACCGCATTGAAGTGCTGACCAGAGAAAAATCCATCGGGGTTGACTAGCGGAAAAACAACAAATTGGTTTTGCAACCGTGTTCGTTGACTCATAAGAAACTCAAAAACAGCCAACACTGGTGCCGGTTCATCGCCATGTATGCCTGCGGCCACTCCAATTTTCCGCCCACTCCTATTTCGAGACGTTACACAAAGAATTGGGCGGCCTTCGGGCGACAGCCCCAAAACCTCATAGTCCCACTGTTTTGATAAAAATTCACCCGGATTGTCAAGGATACCTTTAATGTCGCATGTATTTAGCATGTGCTATTCACCTCCATAAATTCAACGGTTTATTAAACAAAAACGCGTTTTTTACTAAAACCAATTCCGCTTAAATACAAAGGTCGGAGAGTTCCGACCTTTTGCTTGGTTATTCGGCTTTGATAACCCGCGCCCATCGTTTGTTCTATGAAAAAACTGCACACAAATCCCTGCATCTCATCTCTCTATTATGAGATGCAGAAAATCTTCCGAACAGGCGCAGAATACATCCAAACCACATGGCAGCTCGGGGATTACCCGAAGCGAACTGGACGTGCTAAACCGAAGCCTAAACATCCCGCCGCTGTACCGAGAAGGACGAAGCGCACAGGGCGTGGCGATTTATACCCTGTTCAGCCGGATGTGCCAAAATGCCAACCTTGACTACAACTATCTGACCACCGTTTTTTCATCCGCTCGGGACAAACTGCGGCGAGAGAACATGGACGAATTGAAACAGGATGCCGCCCGGATGTGTGAGCTGGCGCAGCAGCACAATATCCCCATGAAAGTCAACAAACTAACGAAGGACGCCATTTACGGTCTAGCGTGCCTGTACCGGGAATTTGTGAACAACCCGGAATATAAGACGGTCGAATTTTTTCACCAGATTATCCCGGCAGACTTGCGAGAGAAAAAATACTATCACGGCACAGACAAAGAGAAAAACGGGATTGGCATCATGCAGGACGAAAAAATTTCCGCACAGACCTATGACAAAAACAACTATCTCACGCCTGTTCCGGGCAAAGCCTACCTCGCAACCGATGCCGGTTATTCCCTGATTTACGCTTTGGGCGGCGTCCTTATGGGGTCAGAAACCCCCGAATCATGGATAAAAACCAACGGACGATACGGCTACATTTTCGAAATTGATGGGACTGCACTGGACGAAATTCAGCCGGATGAGGATGCGATTGGCGAGCTAATCGACAAAGGGTTGCATCAACCGGTGCCCGAGCTGGAATGGCTGTACGGCCTGGCACGCCGCTATCTGACCCCAAATGAACTCAAAAAAGTCAAATCGGGGGAGTTCATCTATTATGCTAAGACAGGGAAAAAGCTCGTCAGCTTGATGTCGGACGATGAAAAATTCGCGCTGATACGGTATGGCGCTTCGGTCGCCCATCATGGGGATGTCAAACCGTCCGGCGTTTACCGAATTGACAAGTGCAGGTCGAAAGAACTAGCTAAAGATGGGAGCAACCTGTTTGAGATTGCAGAGAAAATAAATTAACTAACAAAAAACCGGCAGAACGTGAAAACTCTGCCGGTTTATGATTCATCCTGATTACACATGTGTCTTGGCTGTTGCCCTTAGCCCGGTTATGTGTCCGACATAATATTTGGCAATTAGATATATCGGTATCGCCGCCTTCCGACCACGCTTTTACATGGTCTGCTTCCATTTCATCATATTTCCAAATCCGCTTGTTGGTTGCTTCATGTTCTGTCACAGCACAAAGCGGGCAGTTTGAAACGCCTTCACTCTGAGCAAACGCTGTTTGTTTTTTATAAACCGCCCGTTTCGTTGCCTCATCAAAAACCCGGATGTCTAATAATCTCGTGTTTTTGCAACCACCAAAAATATCCCGTAGCAGCGAATTGATAACCGCCACATCTCGTTTTCCAACTCCATAAATGTAATTGCGCTAATGTTTTGGCTGGATAGTCAGTTTCCCCGATAAACCATACAAACCTTTGCCTTCATATTCGTTATAAACGAAGCCTTTGCAAACATCTGCAACAGTGATGCTAGTTCGTAGCGTTGTAATTATTTTGTGTATCTCTCCTATGCCTGATGAGAATGCGTGCATACAACTGAATATAGTATTCATTACCAACCATATAATATGTTTGCCCACGTGGGGGAACGGCTATCTTAATAGCCACTCCATCGTTGAGTTTTGTAACATTATTTTTTTGTCCATTTGGACTGACTTGAATTTGTTTCGGATATATTTTTGTTACTCCGCCAAACCAAGTCTTTGTAATGCCGACAATCTCGAACTGTTCTGGACAATATCTATCCAAAAATGAAACGGGTACTCCCATCACGCCGTCATAATCTGATGGAATAGCATCCGTGAACGGCACGTCAATAGCGTCGTAATTGTCATAACGTTGATAACCTTGTTCGCGAATTTCCTTGTGCCGACTGTATCGCAGATTATCTGCTATGGTCATCAACGATAATGGCTGATGACGGCGACCGTGTTCAAGATTGGTGTACCAGCAAGTGTTCCCCATTTTCTGTTCGGTTTTATCTGGCTTGATAAAAATTTTTGTACCACTAGATACACCAAGCCAAATTTTATTCTCTTTGATACGAGGAAACACTTCTTTGTATGTAAGAGCATTCATGTTGCCAATGATTAGAAACTGTTTGTTCGCTTCCATAATCCACGCTAAAAATTCGCGAAACAGGGAAAACGGCGGGTTCGTAATGATAATATTGGCTTCGTCACGAAGGGCTGTCACCTCGGCGCTGCGGAAATCCCCATTCCCGTTTAAATACTGCCAATCCAAATCATCAATATTTATCTTGCAATCGCCTGTTTTGTCTCCGTCTAAAATAAAAACCTTGCCTTTTCGTGTTGTTTTTTGGGGGTCAAACTTTGCGTCATTCATTTCGAAAAGGCTGGGCTGATATTTGCCTTTGTAAGTTTTACTATCCACCGCAAAGCTAGTGCTAATTAGTTTTTTCAGTCCTAAACGCCTAAAATTGGCAACAAAAAACCGCGTAAAATTGCTCCACTCAGGGTCATCACAAGGGAGTAAAATGGTTTTGCCTCGGAAAACATTTGGGTCATAATCTAAATAGGCGAAAATTTCTTTTTCAATATCTGCATATTGCGTATAGAACTCATCATTTTTTGCGCGTTTTGCTTGATTGAGATTCGTATTAGCCATAAAATTCCTCTCGCCAAATAGACGGGAGGAATTTTGATTTCACAAAATCTGCTATATAGGCTTTCGTCAAATATCGAATTGGGCATTCATTGTTTCCCTTTCCTTAGCATCCTGAACGCATCTTCGACCATCGCCATACTTCTATTTTCGCGCACCGCCACCACGACCAAAATTGCCCCGGCAATCCCCCACAGCACCCATTCCGGGACGCCTAGAGCTGGTAAAAACACCAGAATAGCTATGCGAATTAAAAGCAGATAGAACAGCACGACAAGGGTGTAGACAAACGAAAGCAGCAGCACCGCCAGCGAATACCCGATAAACAGCGCCATTTTTTGCTGGAATGAAAAATCTTCAGGTTTCATGGTTGTTTTTTTCCAATGAGAAGACGCATCGCCTGCACATCCGGCGCAATCGTCCACAAAAATGCCAACAACTAAAAGTTGTGCGCCCGAATTTCACCTTTTTTGCCCATTACCCGTCAAATAAGCAAGCATGGAATTGAGGTGAACAGAATGAATTGCAAACAAACAACGGGCAAATGTGAAAAACAGGCGAAATCTGAAGGCGGCAGCGCAATTCCTGTGCGCTGCACGGCAAAACTCCGTACAAACCGCAAAACCAAAACACCTTATTATTTGCTTGAAGGCAAGTCCGAGCTGCCCGATACCATTATCAGCGCCTTGAAAGAGTCCCGTTTTCTTGCTTGTGTGTACAACTGCGAGACGAACACATGGGCTATTGGCACCAGCGATTTCTATGGACATGGGCATCTCACCGGCGTGAAGGATATTACCGGCCGCCTTGTCCACGAACAAACGAATATCAACTGCTATTTGCTTCCAACCGGGGAGATAATCGCCTACGACTACCTGGAGGATGTGGAGGCTATTTCAAAGACCATTGATAAATCCGAAGATTACACCTGGAAAATGCTTGAGCGTGTCCAGAAGAAACTGGAATATAATGTCCCCACCGTGAAGGGAAACAAGATTGAAGTGACGTTTCACAACCGTAAGGCTATGTGGAAGGTTCTCGATGGATTGCGGGTGACAGCCGAATGCGCCCCGTACATCGTAACGGCAGTCAGTTGTTTGTTTTCGCTATAGGGAATTTTTCCCATTCTGTCTGTCCCCAAAAACAGTTTTTATAGAATCACTATGGCTTCGCACAAGGATTTTTTTCATTGCATTAAATTATGAACGCTGTGTCTATTCGCGGGCGAACAGCGGAAATAATAATCCACAGCCAGAATGAGGCGGCTGTGGATTAGTTGATGTTTTTTGTTCTGTGGTTATTCGCTTTCGACCAAAACAATTTCGTTGACCAGATGGCTGGCATAGCCGATTTTGTTGCCTTCTATGTAATAACCACTAATTTGCCAGCCGTTTTCGTCAAACTCAACGCCATCCAGCGGATGCCGTTCGAGCATTTGCCCGTCGAACTCTTGCAGGTTGCTCAACAGGTCTAAGACCTGCTTTTTGGTCAAAGACCGGCTTCCGTCCTCGTTGGTGAAATCCCCCCATGATGACCCAACGTAGTCATAGTGATTGCATGGGTTGCTATGAATATAATCCGACAATTTCATGCTACCCCCCCCCTGTTCAACGATTTCACGAACAACCGCCAGCTCATCGTTGATGCGCACGATGAGTTCACGGTTTCCGTCCTGTTCCAGTTGGGCGAGAATGTCCCGGACTTTTTCCAGACGTTCCCGGATGGCAACCGCCACAACATTCTTCGCCTTAGCCGCAATCGGGATGTTGCGCCAACCGGTATCCGCAGGACGCTCGCCGGTTGCCAGCTCGATAATGTCAGCGAGGCGAACGACAATATCACCGTGTTCGTCAGTGACATCCCGCCAGCCGATGTCCTCGCTGTCGGCGTCTTTTGCCCAATAGGAATCGGCGAGATGGTCAAGAGTTTGGCGGGCGATTTCGAGTTCTGTCTGCATTTTTTCACCTTTTATGCTGTTTTAGTATAATTAGTATTATAATGATATTTCACAAAATGTCAATAGGCGAAACAAAAAAGCCCCGATTGGGGCTTTCGGTTATTCGTTTGCATTTGTTTTGATTGTAGCGGTTCACCAGTTTTCAAGCTTTCCAGCAAGAAAGACGGTTTCCAAAAGCATTTTTCTGTTTCCGCCAGACATTCTGGAAAATCAGAACTCTTGCCCCAATTACTATAATATTTATAAGGAGATAAAAAATGGAGCTGGTCAAAGGAATTGGGAAAACGATATTGTTTATTTTTGCCATATTTGGCATGTCGTCTGCCGGAGTTCCCCCTAAACTGATTGGGGCAATTTGTTTCATGGTCGGGCTGCCGCTAATTGCATATTGGCTGGCATCGCCGATTCTCGGCAGGAAAAAATAAACCAAACATCACAACAAAAAAGCCCTGAACAACAATCGTTACCTCGTCCTCTTCATCCAATTCAAGTCCGGCATTGCACCAGATTGCCTTTGCAATTCCCCTGGTCGAGCAAAACATAGTTCCGTGCAATGCGATACGGTCTCACGGCAAACTCGTAGTGGTAATCTTCCCAAAGCTGGGACGCTTCCACTTCGTTCTTCCGCCCCAATAAGGACAAAACAACGTTAATAGGTTTCAACACAACTGCAACACTTTTTCAAACAATCGAAACACCGCCACCAAAATATTTGGTTTTTCATGCAAAGAATTGAACGTCAGGCGGGTCAAACGTCTTTTTAACGAAACCTGTTTCTGTTCGGCTAAAATTTTCCCAAAGGATGAATATGGGCTGCTCAAATCAAACAGACAAACCAAACAAGGAAAACAACGAAAACGGCGGCGTAGATGTCGCCTGCAACCGGAACGCGGAAGAAATTAGCGCATTACTTCCTGCTGAAGCTGCCGAATATTTCCGCCAAACCGAGGCCAAACACTTTGACCCGGAAACCGCTATCGGTTCACGCTTCACCGGCGTTCATTCTCTGCGGGAATTGCTGGAACTGGCACAGACGCAGCGCGGCACGCTGGCAGGAGACAACCGGCATTTGTTGATGAAAATGGGTGTGCCGGAAACCTACCTGCTTCCCATCTGCCGCTACCTGCTGGTTCACACGCCGGGAAAAGTGGGGATTATTTCGGTGGACGAACTGCGGGACGATGAGACCGTCTACGCAAAGCGCACCAAAACCGGCGTCCCCTGCACGCTGTACGTGGTGCGGGATACCCTGCCGGATACGGACATCGCCACGATTATCATCGGGCCGAATGAAGATGAAAATTCGTCCACGAAAGAGATGATTTGGACAGCACATCCGGGGCTGCCGATTCCACCGGCGACGCGGGAAATTTATCAGGACGGGGATACGCTGACCGTCAGCGACCTGCGAAATGAAAACAGCCCGCTTGCTGGCAGGCTGTTTCTAAACGTGATGGAAAAGCCGAAGGGGAACTAGCGCATTTCAATTTCCCTATTCAGCTTGTGGCGCATAATCCATACGTTTACGGTGTAGGGAGAACATTTGGCGCTCAGGGCAATTTGGGAACGAGTTTTACCGGCAAGTATTTGTTCTCTCATCCATTCCCGGTCTTTGTAGAGCTTGTCTGGTTTCTCTCGAAGGTGGTGAACATCCATCCAATAAACGATGGTGTTGACTGTACAGCTACACTCTTTGGCGATTTCTTCCACCGGCACCCCATTATCCAGTTTTTTCTTCAACCATGACCGGTCTTTATAAAGTGGGATGGTAGATGGATTGGGGCTGTATAAACCGTACTTTTTGAGCCAGTTGCGAATGGTTGTGGCAGCTACACCGCACTCAGCCGCCATTTCGATTTCGCTGACGTTGTTTTTCAGTTTGTTTTCAAGCCATTCTTTCGACCGGTAATATGGGGTGATTTTTTTTACCGGCTCACTAATCAGCTTATGGTGGCGCATCCATTTGCGGGCGGTAATCACGGTAATCCCGCAAATGGCCGCAATTTCTTGAATGGTTTTCCCCGCCTTAATTTGGTCTTCAAGAAACTCTTTTTCCTGATAAATCCGGCGAAGGGACTTTTTCGCTCTCATTTTTCAACCGTTATACTCAATAGAGTGAAACTACATTTGTCCTCATTATACACATTTTTGACGATTTTTGCTCAATATTTCGAGCATCGAAAAACACAAAAAACGCAGGTGTTTCCTGCGCTTTTTGTGCCTGCAAACCGTCGGTGGTTTAGTCGTCCCACTTTTCTAGCTTCTGAAGTAAGGTGGTTGTCTCCAAACTCCACTGCTTTCCGAGGGAATTTTCCGGCAAATCGCGGTCGAAAACGTCCACCGCCTTTTTCAACTGCCCGGCAAGCTGGTCGGCGTTTCCGTATTTCAGCCATTCTTGCACACGGTTGTCACGCGCCATGCCCCGCAGTGCTTGTTCATCCTCTGACGAAATAGCGAGCGGCTTTGTCTGGAACAGGGCATCCATCGGGGTCAGAACGGGAATAGGCTGGCGATATTTCATGCCGGTGCGCTGTTCCACAAAGCGAATATAAGCATCTTTGATTTTTTCGGGCAGGTCAGCGAAGCGGTTCAGCACGGAAGTCTGCCCGTCCTCTGTTTCAATCCGCGCGCCGCCGCCCGTTTTTTCGTTGAGAACGCCCAAATCTGGCGAATCAATATAAACCAGCCAGTCTGAGTTCAACAGCACAAAGACCTGCTCTGCCCGTTGCTTTCATGCAAAAAGAACTTGCCTTCGATTTCTTTCGTCAGAGAGGCATTCATCAAAGTCTATTCCTCAAAAGGTGTTTTAGTATATTATATATAATTAAAAACGGCAACAATGTCAATCGCAAATATGGTGATTATTGGACAAATTTTTGTCATTTGCCCACTATATCTGTCCTTAATATGGAGGTAGGTTCAATGAAGAAAGTTCTTTGCCCTGTATGTAAACAATCCATCCCCGTAGACGAAAACGCCATCGGCTTCCACTGTCCCACATGCAAAACGCAATTTGAGGTTACAACGCAAAATGGGAAAAAGGTGATGAAAAAACTGTCATCGCCACAGCAGGTACACTCACCCGCTCCGCCATCTCGTAAGCAGAAACAACAAGAATTGTCTACTCCTTTTCTCATTCTTTTAGCAAGTATTCCGCTCCTTTTCCTCCTGACGATAGGTTTTATCTGGATGACGGCATCGAAAGACCATCCCCAACAGGCGGCGGCCACTTCAACGGCAGAAGGGATAGCGGTAGTTTCAACGCCGACCGAGGAATTAAATGTGGTTGGCGAACCAATTGTCGAACCCTCTGTCGAACCGACCATCATTCCCGAGCTGGTGATTAACCCTCACACTACCGTGACGAAACCAGTGACATTTTCTGATATGACTGACATCCTAATGGATAAATACGGCTTTATCTGTCAAAATCTGACCCAATATCGAGGGCAGTGTGGGTTGTTTTTCCTGCTTGACGAATACTACCTGATTGACTTTTCTAATCTCGGAAACGAAGCCCTGAGAACCATTCAGGTGACGGTCAAACATAAAAACGGACAGCCTTTCAACATGGAGAGCGACTTGGAACTGCTAGGGTATCTCGCCAGTATGCCTTATTTGCCCGGAGATACACCTTCAGAAATCACCCGGTGGATAACCCAATCGATTATTGATTTGAACAATGTCCGCCGGGAACTTACCTTTGAATGGGATGGGTACGAATTTCGAATGAATACCTATTCTGAGCAAGGGGTCGGCTATTTTGAAATGGTGTTTCCCAAAGTTGAAAACGCCCCTGCCCTATCCGAGCCAGTCACAAGCAGCGGGTAGCATTTTTTCCGATTCGGTAAGGACAACAAAAAACGGGCGATATTCCAGCCCGTTTTTTGTTTGTTCATGGGCTGGATTATGCGTCTATATATAAACCTTTGAATGGATGGTAAAGCCTATGCAAAAATTTAATTGTCCAGTTTGCAAACAACCTATTGAGCTATCGCCAAACACACATAAGTTCCGATGCTCGAACTGCGAAACCATTTACGAACTCTTTGAAAGAGATGGGCGTAAGATGGTTCGCAAGTTGTCACCGGCAAGCGGTTCTCAGCCCCCGAAACTTGTCCCTGTCCGCTGCCCTGAATGCGCCCATCCATTCCAGGTAAATGCCAAATCAACCGGCTTTACCTGCCCTTCCTGTCAGCAAAAGTACACCGTGATTGAAAGGGACGGAAAAAAGATTGTCCGCAAGGTTTTGATTTACCCGACCTTTCAATCTCAACCGGAACCACCGCCAGTTCCCGCTGTACCGGCGATGAAAACGCAGTCTAAGCGACAAGGCTTTCCTGTCAAAGGGCTGCTGATTGGCGTGCTGGTCGTGTTATTCATCGGTGCAGCTATCGCTGGGGCGACCATGCTTTCTGGCGGCATGTTCCAGCCAGAGCCTACCGCCACGGCGACCGCTACCGCCACGCTGGAACCAACGATGACGCCCACGCCAACGCTGGAACCGACCGCAACACCAACGGTGACGCCATCGCCTACCGTAACGCCCACGCCGGAGCT
>Ga0134096_1000980_pt1 | contig 25230 bp, 22 predicted proteins | sample 7_2taG_FD_94448 | JGI IMG/M metagenome (GOLD analysis project Ga0134096, IMG submission 94448) | Switchgrass degrading microbial communities from high solid loading bioreactors in New Hampshire, USA - 7_21_20_110_A3 metaG | ecosystem: Engineered > Bioreactor > Semi-continuous > Anaerobic >... | reverse complement strand
TCGACAAGCTGGCGCAACAGGGACGGCAGATCGACTTCCAGCAGGGAGGTCGGGCGCAGCTCAAGCAGCAGAACGCGCATTTCCGCCATCGCGCCGCGCGTAAGGTGGTGAAGCTCTGCTAACTGCTCTAGCGCCTTGTCGGGATTGCGCTTCCACTGACGGGGCAACGCCTCGGCGATCATGCTGGCAGAGAATAGCGTCTGGCTGACGGCGTCGTGCAGCTCGCGCGCCAGACGCTCGCGCTCCTGCGCCGCGATCAGCGCGCGTTCCTGCTCCAGCAAGCGCGCGTTGTAGATCGCGATCGCAACCTGCTCGGCGAACGCTTCGAGGCGCGCGGCGTGGGCGATCGTGAAGAAATTCGGCTGGCGGCTGCCCAGCTCGATAAACCCGATCACTTGGTCTTCAAGCACGATCGGCACGCCGAGGAAGCCGCGCCAGTTGACGTTGTGACTGATCCGCAGGCCGGTTTCCGCCTGCGCATCGTCTACGATCAGCGGCTCGCGCGTTGTCATCATTTCGCGAAGATGCGGCGTCTCGGCAATCGATAGCGCCCGATCGCCCAGATCGGGGTGGAGCGCCGCATCCTCGCTGCGCCTGCCTACAATGCGCGCCGCGCCCGTCTCGGAATCGATCAGCAGAATGTCTGCCAGATCGTGCGGGATGACACGCTCCAGATTGCCCAGCACGCGGTCGAAGACTTCCGGCAGGCCCAGCGCGCTGTTGAGCGCGTTGGCAACGTCGCGCAGCGCCTCGGCAAGCTGGCGCTGATCGCGCTCCAACGCCTCGATCATGCGGCGCTCGGTGATGTCTACGCCGATCACCCAGTCCGCCCAGCCCGCGACAGGGAACTCACTCGCCACACTCGACCACGAGATACGGCGCGGCGGGCCGGATTTGCACATCAGCTCGACCTCGACGCCACGAAACGCCGTGCGCCCGTCCGACGCACCGGCAACCAATGACTGGCGGCTGGCGGCATCCGGGATCAGCTTTTCGAGCGCGTGCGGATCAGCCAGCACTTCGGTTTCGCTGTAGCCGGTCACCCGCTCGCATTCCCGGTTCCAGGTGACGATGCGCCCATCCTCGTTGACGCCGAACAGCAGCACCGGCATGTTCTCGAGCACGGTGCGCAGGCGTGCCTCGCTGGTTTGCAGAATCGCCTCAGCGCGCTTGCGCTCGGTGATGTCCTCAATTGCCATCGCGATTTCGTTGGTGCTGACCGGGAACACGGCGACGCTGAAGGTGCGCTCGCCGTCCAGCTCGGCAAGTTCGGCGCGTTGCGCGCGGCCCTGCCGATAGGCCGCGCGGAACAAATCTGTGAGCGCCGAACCGTCCAACGCGGGCGATAGCTCAGCCACCAGCTTGCCGACACTCCCTCTCGGCTCAATATCCAGCAGGCGGGTCAGCGACTGGTTGCCATCAATGTAGCGGAACGTCTCACCGCTGCCGTCGCGCTCCACCCGGAAGATCGCCAGCGAATTGAGCGTGTTTTGAAAATACAACCGGTAGCGACGCTGGGCTTCTTCAAGGTCATGAAAGAGCAGCTCGAACGGGCGCACTAACCCGGTCTGCAGCACAGCCTTGTAAATGAGGTAGAACGCGACGATCTTGAGGTAGTGCCCGATCAGGTTGAGGATGTCGTAGATGTTCAGATAGAAGGTGAACACCAACTCGGAGAGGATTGTCAGCCCGATCGAGCCAAGAATCAGCGCGAACACCGACGGCGTGAACGAGTCGCGGCGGTGTAGATGCGTCCACACCGCGCCCGCCAGCGCCACTACGATCACCAGCTCGCTAACCCGCTTGAAGGCAGTCAGCCCATCGCCTTCGACGTACGCCGCCGGGAACACCCGCCCGAAGATCAGCGCGGAGAACAACGCCCCCAGCCCACCGAATATCGCGAGCCCTGCCCGCACTGGTAACCGCTGGCGCAGGAAAACGGGCGCTGCCAGCAGCGCGCCGCTCTGCACAAAGCGCCCCGCCAGCCAGAGCTGGGTCGGCAAGTCGGCATCATATTCCGGGAAGACGCCCATTCCCTTGTAGGCGAGCGTGTGGAGAAAATCGAGCCCCGCCACCGCCAGATACGCAACGCCGAGAAACAGGAAATAATCGGTTTTCAGAAAGGGGCGGGAATTCCAGGCGAACAGAAAGATGCTAAATCCCACGACAATGCTGAAGCCTTCGGCGAGGCTGTGCACCAGCAGAAAATTGTACAGACTGGTGACATACAGCCCGACGAACAGCGATGCCGCTAGAAGCCCCGATCGGGTATGCTTCCTCCACCGGAATGCGCTGGTCATCTAAATTCCTTAAGCTCCCCATCCGGCGAAAAGGTACCGGCCCCTAAAACGTCAGCAGGCGCCTCCTAAGACTGATCGTGCGCTCTGCCGCGTTGTTGGACGAAGGCGTAATAGGGGTACGCCAGGACGTCTGGGTTAGGGACCGGTTGCTCCAGCGCATGATGATTCGCTTCTTCAAAATCCTGGTGAAGCCGGTCGAGCGTAGTAAGCTGGTTGTCGGACGGCTCCAGCGAAAACAGCGCGACGAGCGTCGTCCGCCTGCCGGGCACGAAGCACAGCCAGCGCCCGTCGTCAAGCTCGGTGCGACGCATCCCGGCGCGGAACACGTCACCTACCGCGCGCCGGTAGCCTTCAAGCATGGGCCGCACCTGCGCCGGAGGGATGTCGAACGTGCCAAAGGTTTGCAGCGGGCGATCGTCCTCGCCCCAGTAAACCGCCATGCCGATCGCCTTGGCGGACAGGCGCTTCTTCAGATGCTGCGTGTCTTCTCCATCCGCGACCGCCGAACGCCACAGGGCCGGATCGGACTCGGTCAAAAGCTGCGTTACAGCGGCGATCTGCCGTTGATAGCGGTCGTACAGCCGGTGAAACTGCGTCCGGTTGATCTCACCGTTGGCAAATTCCTGAACCAAGCGGCCCATCTTCTGGTGCACCAGCGCGATAAACTCCTCGCCCTGACGCGCGCTGTCTCGACTTGCATTGTCGTTCGTCGAAAACATGCTGCCCTCTGTGCTCCTCGCTGCGTCGGTCGATGCGCTGCGGAAATTTCACATAATCTTTATCATTATACCGTACAATCGCACACCACAGCCGGAGAAAACGCCTTTTTGTTTAACTTGTCTGCTATCACAGAGGTTACCTGCGAGGATTCGCACCCCGAGAAGATAGACCCGAATCGCGGGCTATGCTAAACTGAGGATGCGGTACCGGACCAGTTTATCCACCGGCCGATCGGTTCTTTGAACAAACAACCAAAGGATAAGCGGGGAAATGGTCAACTCTTCGGCAGTGAAGGTCGTGTGCATCGAAGACGAGCGCGAGATGATCGACCTGGTCCAGCTCATTCTCACGCGTCGCGGTTACGAGGTACACGGTGCGCTCGGCGGCCGGGAAGGGCTCGCTTTGATCGAAGCGGTCCAGCCCGATCTGGTGCTGCTCGACCTGATGATGCCCGATATGGACGGCTGGGAAGTCTACCAGCAGATGAAAGCCAATGAGGCGATGAAAGACATCCCTGTGATCATCGTCACGGCGAAAGCGCAGAACATCGACAAGGTGCTTGGGCTGCACATCGCCAAAGTGGACGATTACATCACCAAACCCTTCGGCCCGTCCGAACTGTTGGAAAGCGTGGCACGCATCTTGCAACAGGTAGGCATCGAGGTTGAGGGCGCGAACACGCCCTAAACCGCGCTGGTGAACAACCTGGGGCTTCGGCCCCTTTTTATGCGAGCAACAGTCGGGAATCATGTAGGGAATCGAAAGCCCCCTCAGTAAACCGCAGCCACATTACCCCCACTCCCGATTGCCCACTCCCTACTCCCCGCTCTTTATCCCGGGCGATCCTCATCCCGCGTACTATCCCCGTACTATCGTGTTCGGCCCACACCGCTGTACAATGAGGCAGGGGCAAACACGATGAAAGGACGGCACGCAATGAAAAGCTCACTCCAGGCTTTGCTCGACACCGGCCAACCGATCGTGGCAGATGGCGGGATGGGCAGCATGTTGATCGCGCAAGGGCTGCCCCAGGGCGAGTCGCCTGAGCGCTGGAACGTGGACCACCCCGACCGCATCCGCAAGGTTCACCGCGAGTACATCGAGGCCGGGGCGCAGATTATCCTGACCAACAGCTTCGGCGGGAACCGCATCCGCCTGGGGCGCAGCGGCCTTGCGGACCGCGCCGAAGAGCTGAACCGCGCCGCCGCCGAGCTGGCCCGGGCCGAAGCGGACGCCGCCGAGCATGAGGTGGTCGTCGGCGGGTCGATGGGCCCGACCGGGGAAATGCTGGAACCCTACGGCGATCTGCCGTTTGACGAGGCATCCGCCGCTTTTGAAGAGCAGGCGCGTGCGCTGGTCGAGGGCGGTGTCGATGTGCTATGGATCGAGACAATGGCCGATCTCGAAGAACTGCGCGCCGCCGTTCAGGGCGCGCGCCGCGCCGCGCCCGACACGCCGATCGTCGCGACCATGACCTTCGACACCAACGGCCGCACGATGATGGGCGTCTCGCCCGAGCAGGCGATCAACGCCATCCGGGAGCACGGCGTGATCGCGCTTGGCGCGAACTGCGGTAACGGCCCGCTTGAGATCGAAACTGTCATCGAGCAGATGCGCGCCATCGACGTGACGATCCCGCTGGTGGCGAAGGCGAACGCCGGGCTGCCGCGCATGGAAGGCGACCGCCCGGTCTACGACGCGACGCCCGACGACATGGGCGACTACGCCGGGCGCGTGCGCGATCAGGGCGCGCAGATCATCGGCGCGTGCTGCGGCAGCACGCCCGCGCACATCGCGGCCATCGCCAGGGCGCTGCGCGCCAGCTAGTGGCGCGGCGGACCAGTGCCTTCCAGCGGAACGCGAGAAACCCTGCCATCCGGCCATTAATTGGGCGCGGATCGCGGAATGCGGAATCATGCTACACTAAGCGATTAGCGGTTGGCAGTTAGCAGTGAGTCAACAGCGGCGCACAGCGCACGCGCCGATACCGTCAAGAGACACATCAGGACGTGTCACGCTCTGGCGTTTGCTAATCGCTAATCGCACTATGCTAGCCGCTGATTTTTTACGACGAAGGGGGCCTCATGCGAGCACCGCATATTCTTACGGTCCGCCGGCTGCTGGGCGGGGCGCTGCTGATCGCGCTGGTCGCGCTGGGACTTGGCACGCCCCAGTCGCTCGTGCACGCCCAGGGCGGTGGCAATCTGCTGCAAAATCCCGGCTTCGAGCCGCCCTTTACCACGCGCAATAGCGACGCGACGATTCAGGTCGCGAACGGGTGGGAGCCCTGGTATGTGACCGGCGGCGGCTCGAGCGCGATCAACGCGCGGCCCGAATACCTGCCCGCGCCAGCCTCGCGCATCCGCTCGGGCAGCGGCGCGCAGGAATTCAACACCTTTTTCGCGACGCACACCGCCGGGGTCTACCAGCGCGTCACAACAGTGACTCCCGGCACCGAACTGCGATTCAGCGTGTGGGTCTGGGTCTGGTCGTCGGCCACCTTTGAAGACCCGAACGTCAGCGAAGACCCGAACGGGGTGACGATCAGAGTCGGGATCGACCCCACCGGCGGCACCAACGCGCAAAGCCCGAATGTCGTCTGGTCGCAGGGCGTCGAATTTTACGATGAATTCCGCGAGCTGTCCGTCGTGGCGACCGCATCCGGCCCGGCGGTGACTGTTTTCGTCCGTAGCGAGGTCGAGAACTTCGTCGGGACCAACAACATTTATCTGGACGATGCGAGCCTGCTCCCGGCGGGCCAGGTGCCGCCGACCGCCATCCCACCGACCGGCGTTCCGACCACCCCCGTGCCGCCGTCGCCGACGCCGTTCCCGATCGAGCCAACGCAGGAAGGCACGCGCACGCCCAGCCCGTCGCCGGTGTTCACCGTCCCGCCGACCTTCACCCCGATCGGCCCGCAGCAACCTTCGGCGACGCCGGTTGTTCCGCCCTCGGCCACGCCTGACCTGCCGGACGATTTCGATAGCTCGATCGTCTACACGGTGCGCGCGGGGGATACGGTGAGCGGCATCGCGGCGCGGTTTGGCAGCACCATCGCGGCGATCACCGAGGCGAATGGGCTGTCCGACCCCGGCCTGATCTATGTCGGGCAAACACTGGTCGTCCCGATCCGTCAGGGTGGCGGTTTCCAGCGGCCACCGACCTTCACGCCCGCGCCAATCTTCCCGACTGCCGGTCCGCCGCCGCAATTCCCAACCGCCGCGCCGCCCGTCTACCCGACGGCTGCCCCGCCGCCAACCAGCCTGAGCAACTACACCATCCAGCGCGGAGACACGCTCTCAGGCATCGCGGCGCGCTATAACACGACGGCCGCCACGCTGGCGCAGTTAAACAACATCGTCAACCCGAACCTGATCTACGCCGGGCAGGTCATCCAGGTGCCGGGCGCGGTCGTCCAGCCGCCCGCGCCGCCGCCCGCCCAGCCGATCATTCACCCGGTCGACATCGGCGATAACCTGTCGCGGATCGCGCTGCGCTACGGCGTGTCGATTCAGGCGATCATGCAGGCGAACAACATCCGCAATCCGAACCTGATCTTCGTCGGGCAACAGTTGGTGATCCCGCGATGAGCCGGACGCACGCCATTCGCCGCGCCGGGACGGGTGAAATCGTCCTGGCGCGCGCTACCCCGGCGGACACTTTCCTCAAGCGGTGGCGCGGGCTGATGCTCCGCCGCCGCTTGGCGGAAGATGAAGGTCTGCTGTTCACCTTTCGCCGTGAGAGCCGGGGAGAGACCGCGATCCACATGTTTTTCGTCAGCTTTCCGATCGCGGCGGTCTGGCTGGATGGGCAGGGCGTCGTGGTGGATGCCAAGCTCGCCAAGCCGTGGCGCCCGTATTACGCGCCCGCCCGCCCGGCGCGCTACCTGATCGAAGCGCCGCCGAGCCTGCTGGAGCGGGTGACGGTTGGCGAGCGGCTGACATTCGACGGCCTCGCGTAAGGCTCCTTTACCGCACGCACACGAACCGGGGCAGTCGCATGACCGCCCCGGTTTTTTGCTGCCTCTGTAGTATCGGCGTGCAGACCCCCCCTTTTCCCGTTTCCGCTTACCAAGCGGGGCCAGGGGTGAGGTTTACCCGGCTGAGCGCCGCATATACCACATCATTCCGATAGATGACTTTGCTGCTTCCCGTTCGCCAGCGGCAGCCGCACGGTGACGCACGTCCCCTGTCCCTCGGCGCTGTCGAGCGCGATCGTCCCGCCGTAGTACTCGACCATCGCGCGCACCGCCGCGAGTCCGATCCCTGTGCCGACGATCTGCGCGTTCTTGGCGTTCGACGCGCGGTAAAACTCGTCGAAGATGTGTGGCAAATCCCTCGATGGGATGCCGATACCGGTATCCTGCACGCTGACCGCCGCCTGCCCCGCGCCGTGATCCACCTCGACTTGCACCGTCACGGAGCCGCCCGGCGGCGTGTACTTGATCGCGTTGTTCAGCACGTTGCCGAGCACCATGCCCAACCCCGGATCGCCCGCCATCACGCGCACGGACGGGCGCGGCGGCGTGCGCAGCGTTATCCCTTTTTCGTCCGCGATCGGGCGCTCGCGCTCGATGGCGCTGTCCAGCGCCGCGCCGAGATCGACCGGCGCCAGCGGCTGCGCGGCAAGGGTCGCTTCGCGGCTGGCGGCGAAATCAAGCAGATCGTCGATCAGCTCGCGCAGCCCGTCGAGCCGCTGCCCGATACGCCGCACGATGTCCGCTTGCAGGGCCGGATCGTCCGCGAAGCCCTGCTCGATGCTGCGAACGAGCGCCAGACTCGCCGCAACCGGCGCGCGTAGCTCGTGCGTGGCGGCGCGAGTAAAGGCGGCGCGCGCCTCGTTCAACGCGCGGATGCGTGCCTCACGCTCGCGCAGACCTTCTGCCTGCCGTGCGACCAGCTCCGCGATTGTGAGGACGGTTGTGGTGAAGAAGAACAGCACGGCGAGGATGAACTCGCCGCTGCGGTAGAACGTTCCGCCGAGGCCGATGTCCGCCAGCGCCACATGAGGGATCGCGCCGCTCGCTTCGAGCGCGGCCAGTCCGGCGAGGATCGCCGCGCACAGCAGCGCCAGACCGCGCGCCTGACGTGGCGGCAAAACGGTCGCCGCCAGCGCCACATGAATGATGAAGTAGATCAGCGCCGGGCTGGCGATCCCGCCGGTGAGGTGCACGACCGCGATCATCGCCAGCCAGTCGAGCGCGATCTGCGCGCCCAGCAAGCGCCGGATCGTCGCAGCGCGACGGTAGGCCCGGCGCGCGACCAGCACGAGCGCGGCGTTGTAGCTCAGCACCACCCCGCCGACCGCCAGCAGCGCGCCCGCCGGAATGTCGATGTCCAGCACCCACCGCGCGATCGCGGTCGCCAGCAGGATGCCCAGCCCGGCAGCCCAGCGCAGCGCGATCAGCAGGCGGCCGGTCGGCGCCAGCGCATCGTCCCCCCCACGCCGATCGCCGGACGCACCCATATAGCGCTACTCCGGTAGCAGCCTGCGCACTTCGGCCAGCAGCCGCTTCGGGTCGACCGGCTTCTCGAGGAACGCCTGAACGGGCAGGTAGTCGGACTCCGGCCGGAAGCGCAGCGGGGTCGTCTGGTGGACGGCGGTTACCATCACAATCGGGATCTGGCGCAACTGCTCGGGCGCGTCCGGCCCGTGAAGCTCCTGCGCAAGCTGGAACCCGGCAGTGTGCGACTCCATCATCACGTCGAGGATGATCAGGTCCGGGCAGAGGGTTTTAGCCTGCGCCAGCCCTTCTTCCCCGTTTGTCGCCTCGTGAACCTCATAGCCTTCGCGCTCCAGGGGGAGCTTCATTGCCAAAAGCACATCAGGATCGTCATCAATCAAGAGTATTTTTCGCGCCATCGGTAAGTTCACTCCTGAGTTCGTTCAGCAAAGCGTCAATGAGATCGGGCAGCGCGCGTTCGACCGCCGAGCTGAGCGGTTGATCCCACTCCATACTGCCAGGCTGCACGCCGAAGATCACGACTTCAGGCGGGAGCATCTTCAGCGTCTCGGCCAGCAACAGGGCGTCGGCAAGATCCGTCTGGTGTGCCGAAAGCGCGCGCTCGTGGCCGGAGACGCGCGCCTCATCCCACGTGAAACGCCGGATCGCGCCGGCCGGCAGGCCCATTTCCACGGCGTCGATCAGCACCAGCCGGTCGAACCCTTCCCACATCGGGATCAGCCCCAGCCCGGCCGTCCCACCGTCGCGTACGACGACTCCCGGCGGCAGATCGGGCCGCGCCCGCAGGCGCTGCGCCGCCAGCACACCGATCGCATCGTCGCCCCGGATCAGGCTGCCGACGCCTAACACCAGCGTTCGCGCGCATTCCGCCATATTTTCTGCCCGACAAACGGCGGGGCAAGCGCGCAAACGCCCGCCCCGGCCGCCTTAGTTGCCCACAAATTCAACGTTGAGGAAGTGCGTCGAGCACGAGATGCACGGGTCGTACGCGCGCACCAGCATCTCTAGCCGCTGAGTGATCGTCTCGACCGGCTCGCTCAGCAGTGTCGGAACGAGCGCACGCATATCCCGGTCGATGTTGCCCAGGTTCTGCCCGGTCGGAATGACGCAGTTCGCTTCCTCGATCAGCCCATCCTCGCCGATCTGGTACTCGTGGAACAGGATGCCGCGCGGCACGTCGACCGCACCGGCGCCGCGCGCACCCGGCCGCAGGTGGACCGGCGCGGGCGCTTCGGGCGTGATCCCGCGTTCCAGCACGGTGTCCAGCAGGCGGATCGCGTCGTCGAAGCAATGGACGATTTCGACCACCTGCGCGACGCTGTTGTAGTACGGGTTAAAGCACGGCGCGCTGAGGCCCAGGTGAGCAGCCGCCGCCTTCGCGCGCGGGTGCAGAAACTCGTGTTTGAGGTGATAGCGCGCCAGGGCGCCGACCATGTAGCTCTCGCGCTTGTGCGCGGTGTGCTTGGCTGTGGAATGGACCTCAAGCCGCTCGTTGGTGACGGTGCGGTACTCGTCCACCGGGATCGGCGCGTTCTCCGTGCTGCCGATCATGCCGTCGATGAAGCCATACTCGTCCGGCTGGATCAGCGCGACAAACTCCGTCTCGCGCTCGAACTGCGGCCACGGCAGCGTCGCAAACAGCTCGACCGTCGCATCCACGTCAGGCATCAGGGCTTCGGCGCGCTCGCGCAGCGCTTCGACCTGCTCGCGCTCCGGAAAGTGCGTGAAGCCGCCGACCGTCATGGCGATCGGGTGCGTGTGCCGCCCGGCGAACGTCGCGCACAGGTCGCCCGCGAACTGCTTCATCCGCAGCGCGCGCTTGACGATGTCGGGATGGCTCGTCGCCAGCGGGATAACGCTGCCCACGCCGAGGAAGTCCGGCGCGACCAGCATGTAGACGTGCAGGATGTGGCTGTCCAGCATCTCGCCGTGCATGATCAGCTTGCGGAGCAGCTTGGTCTGCTCGCTGACCTGCACGTTCAGCGCGTGCTCGGTGGCGCGCAGGCTGGCGGTCGCGTGGCCGCAGGCGCAGATCCCGCAGATGCGGCTGGTGATGTGCGACGCCTGCAGATAGGGCCGCCCGCGCAGCATCGCCTCGAAGAAGCGCGGCGTCTCGACGATCTCCAGCTCGCAGCGTTCGAGCGAGCCGTCGCGCACGTCGACCACGATGTTCCCGTGCCCCTCGACGCGCGTCACATGGTGAACGTTGATGCGAACCTCTTTACCGTTTCCGGTCACACCATCGGGCCGGGTTGTTTTCTTAGTCATCGAGTCAGGTCTCCTTGGGTGCGGCAAACGTGGACGAAGGGAATGATTCCGCATCCTTGGCGCGGTGCGCGCCGTTACCATTACCGTTTACGGTGCTCAGCGGAGCGTCGGCGCCCATCTGCGCCAGGGGATAGGCATTGAACATCGTAAACTGCGCGTCGATCTCGACATCCGTCAGGCCGTGCCCGCGCAGGACGTCACGCATCATGGCGAAGTTCGCTTCGGGCGCGAACCCCCGGCACGCTTCGCAGCCGCTGCCATAGCTTGGGCAGATGGCGTTGCAGCCCGCCCGCGTGATCGGCCCCAGGCACGGCTGGCCGAGATTATTCAAACAAGCGTTTTCCCTGAGCTTGCACTCAACACACAGCGGATAGTCCGGCAGGTGCGGGGTGCGTCCCTGCAACAGCTTCTGGACCGTCCGCACGAACTCCACGCGGTCGATCGGGCAGCCCGGGATGGCGAAATCCACCTCGATCACGGCGGAAATGGGGCGCGCTGGATAGCTCTCGTACAGGTCGCGCCCGTGCTCGCCGTAGACGTAGGTCTGCACGAATTCGATCGGCCAGCGGTTCTTCATACCGTTGACGCCGCCCAGGTGAGCGCACGAGCCGAGCGCCACCACCAGCTTCGCCCGCTCGCGGATGGCGCGCAGCCGCGCCTCGTCGCTCTCGCGCGTGCAGGAGCCTTCGATGAACGCGATCTGGTAGTCTTCGCCCTTTTCGCTCATCGCCTCGCGAAACTGCACGATCTCGACCAGGTCGAGCAGGCCGAGGTGCGTTTGCAGCGCGTCCACGACGGTCAACTGGCAGCCTTCGCAGCTTGTGAAGTCAAAGAATGCAATTTTTGGTTTGGCGGCCATTAGAGCGCCTCCTCAAATGCCAGCGCCTCGGCGTAGGTCCACGAGGGGCCGTCCTGGCAGCTATAGCGGTGATTAACCTGGCAGTGCCCGCACTTCCCAACGCCGCACTTCATCCGGCGTTCGAAGCTCATCCAGATCTGGTCGGGCGTCAGACCCTTGCCGAGCAGTTCCATCACCACGAAGCGATACATCACCGGCGGGCCGATGGTGACCGCGATCGTCTGGAAGGGGTTGATCTGGACGCGCGGGAACAGACGCGTGATCACGCCGATGTGACCGACCCAGTTCTCATCCGGCCGGTCGACCGTGACCAGCAGCTCGATGTCGTCGCGCTGGCGCCAAGCGCGCAGTTCGTCACGGAACAGGATTTCGGACGGGTTCTTCGCGCCGTAGAGCACGATCAGCCGCCCGTAGTCGGCGCGGTGATCGAGGATTTCGTCAATCAGCGAGCGCGCGGGCGCCATGCCCAGCCCGCCCGGCGCAACGAGGATATCCTTACCCTTGAAGTCCTCGATCGGAAAGCCGCGCCCAAACGGGCCGCGAATCCCAATCTGGTCGCCGGGGCGCACGGTGTTGTGAATGACGCCGGTCAGGTCGCCCGCGTTGCGGATGCACAGCTTGAAGGTTTCGCCCGTGCGGCTCGGCGACGACATGACGCTGATCGGCGCCTCGCCGATGCCCGGCAACGACACCATCACGAACTGGCCGGGCCGCTGGCCGAGGTTCTCCCCGCCAGGCAAGCGAATGGTGTAGACCTTCTCGAAGGCCGTTTCGGTTTTCACGTCCACCACCTGCGCGATCTTCGGCAGGTAGATCGAACCGTGGCCGTTGTTGGACTCGCGGGTCGCGGTCGTGGTGTCGAGAATGGCAGTGTCGGTCATTCTACGCTCCCCCTACCGGTTTCACGTCGATCTGGATCTCGTCATACAGCGCGTTAAACGTTCCGGGGACGGTGATCCCCGCCAGGCACGCGCGCTGGCAGCGACCGCAGCCGGTGCAACCGGTGATGTTGTGCACTTGCTGAATGTACTTGCCTTTGCGCATCATGCGGTGACGCACGCGCGAGGCTTTGCTGGCGCGGAAGTTGTGCCCGCCCGCCACCAGCGCGAACTCGTGAAGCTGGCACGAGTCCCAGATGCGCGCCCGCTCGCCGTCGGTCATGTTCAACTCGACTTCGTCCTGCACGTCGAAGCAGAAGCACGTCGGGCAGACGTTGGTGCACGAGCCGCACGCCAGGCACTTCTCGCCGAGGGTGTCCCACAGGTGCGAGCCGTAGCTGATGGTCATCAGCGAGGGAAGCTGATCTTTCGTCATCTTGAGGCGCAGGCGGAAGTTCGGCCACTTCGCCGACAGCGTCTGGCTCAAGCGGCGGATGTCGTCAGTCGTCGCAAGGTGCGCTTCCCCGTAATCAAGCAACAGGCGCTCGCCCTTCTCAGTCCGCGCGTCGATCAGGTAGTCGTCATCGACCGCCGTCATGTGCAGGTCGTAGACCGGCGGCGCGGTAAGCGTTCCCATATCTTTGCAGAACGATGCATCGTCGCACGGGCGCAAGCATTCGATTCCGACAATGACCATCTGCTCGCGTCGCTTCAAGTAATGCTCATCTTTGTAACCTTCGGAAAACACTTTGTCGTACAGCATGATTCCGTGCATGTCGCACGAGTGCACGCCGAAGATGACGGTCGGTTCCACCCCGTCAAAAACGGGTTGTACGTCGAGCCGCCGGGCGCCGTTTTCGCCTGTCTCGCTGTGGAAGCGGAACAGGACTTCACGCTGGGGCAGTAAGTATTTCTTCGGCGGCAGCGTGGTGGTGGGATAGTCCAGCACCATCTCGTCTACCGACCGAATCTCGTCGAAGGCGTAACCGGTCTCCGTACGGACAGGTCCGACCACCCGGAACCCAGTGCGCAGACTTTCGACAAACCCCGGCAGGCGCTCCTTAGGAAGTATGTAGAGGCTCATCGCAAGCTCCATAAACGGTGATACGCTAGCCGATGTGGTATCAATGCGCTGCAGGAAGCAAGTTCCCAGCGTATTAACCCATCGAAAGCCTATCACGTCCTGAGTCGGTGTATAGTGGCGCTTGGCGTGCTATCTACTGCCGGATGGCATATTGTGAAATAAGACACAATACGCTATTCGACGACCGGGGAAGGGGATGGAGAGAGCAGCGGTTAGCGCGGTTAGCGGTTAGCGAATTTTCGGGCAAAAAGCACCTCACCACCTGGGAAAAGAGGCCGGGGATAAGGGGTGAGGTTCCCTCGGAGCGTGCCCCATTCGCCAGCTTATTTCACGCTGCTATTAGCTGCTCTTGGAGTTTTATAGCTGCTTTATCGCCGCTTTTCGCTGCGCTCAGTACGCGCGCTGGATGAGGAACTCTGCCAGGCGGCGGATGAGCGTTTGCGTCTCGTTGTCGATCCCGGTGCGATCCAGCGCGGCGAGCGCGCGCTCGTAATACGCACGCGCGACGCGATCCGTCTCGGCGGCGGCGCCCACCCGCTCCAGGATCGCCAGAACCGTCGCGATTGCGTCGTCGTCCAGCCGCTCCCGGGTATACAGCGTCTGGAGCGTCGCGCGATCATCCGGCGACGCCCACTCAAACGCGACCAGCACCGGATACGACTTTTTCTTGTCGCGCAGGTCGTTGGTGGCCGATTTGCCGGTGAGCGTTTCCTCGCCCCAGATGCCCAGCGCATCGTCCCGGATCTGGAAGGCGATCCCCAGGCTGCGCGCGAAGGTGGTGTACGCCTCGATCACCGCCTCGTCGCCGGTCGTCAGCAGCGCGCCGATTCGCGCCGCCGCCTCGATCAGCGTGCCGGATTTGTGCGCGATCATCGTGATGTACTCGTCCGGCAGCACGCGCTCGCGCGTCTCGAAGTCGATGTCGAGCACCTGCCCCTCGCACGTCCACAGGCACGCCTGCGACAGCGCTTCCGACGCCCGCACCACGCGCTCCGCCGGGATCCCCCCGCGCATCAGCCGCGCCATAGCGATGTTTGCCAGCGCATACAGCCCGTCGCCGACGTTGATCGCCTGCGCCGTGCCCCAGCGCGTCCACACTGCCGGGCGGTGGCGGCGCTCTAGCGACTTATCCATCACGTCGTCGTGGATCAGGGTGAAGTTGTGTAACAGTTCCAGCGCGGCCGCCGCCGGAAGCACCGGGCGATAGTCTCCACTAATCGCCTGCGCGACCAGTGCCATCAGCAGCGAGCGGATCTTCTTCCCGGCGACGCGCCGCCGTTCCTCGACCGCGTGGGGCGGCAGGTCCCATCCGAACTGGTAATCGACAACCGCCCACAGCAGCGGCGCGACCGGCTCTTGCTCAGCGCGGATCGCGCGCATTTCCGCGTCGATCGCATCTATAATCGGCTCGAAAATCGCGTTGTCCAGAGTGGTGGCCATCCAAACGAATCCTTTCCCGGCCATCCCGCGAGCGCCTACTGTTATCGCATACGCCGCGCTGTCGCGCCAGAAACAGCGGACACGCGTAAACTCATATTGCCGCCCGCCGCTAAACGATCTAAACTCGCAGGCGCCACCAGAAATGAAGGAAGGGACCTTGAGCGCCACACCACTGACTCAGATACGCGTCTCGGCCCCTGGCAAGCTGATGCTGCTGGGCGAGCACGCGGTCGTTCACCACCGCCCCTGCCTGGTGACCGCGATGGATGCGCGGCTCTATCTCAAGCTCGAACTGACCGAGCCGGGCGACGACACGTTTACCGTCTATGCGCCGGATGTCGGCGTAGACGGCAGCCAGGGCCGCATCTCGACGGCGTTCCAGGACGAGCACGCGCTCGCGCCGGGCACGCGATTTATCGAGAGCACGCTGGCCGTTTTCCGCGAGCATTATGAGCTCACCCACGGGCTGATCATCCGCACCCGCAGTGACTTTTCGAGCGGCCTCGGCCTGGGGAGCTCGTCGGCGACTGTCGCCGCGATGCTGTTCGGCCTGTCGCAGCTTTTCGGCCTCTCGCTAGAGCCTGACGAGCTGTTCCACCTCGGGATCGAAGCCGTGCGGCGCGTGCAACATCTCGGCTCCGGCTTCGACCTGGCAACTGCAATCTACGGCGGCACGCTGTTCTACGACAACGCGCGCCCGCGCCAGATTCACCCGATTAAAATCCCGAGCCTGCCGCTGGTCGTCGCGTACAGCGGAGTCAAAGCCGACACGCCGACCTATGTCCGCCGCGTCAACGAGCGGTTAGAGCATTGGTCCGACGCGATCAACGGCATTTTCGACATAATGGCGCACATGGTCAAAGACGCGCGCTGCGCCCTCGAAGACGGCGACTGGCCTGCCCTCGGCGAGCTGATGGACATCCAGCAGGGGCTGGTGCATGCCCTCGGCGTGGACACGAAAGAAACCGCGCGACTGGTCTTCGCCGCGCGCGAGGCTGGCGCGTACGGCGCCAAGCTCAGCGGCGCGGGCGGCGGTGACTGTGTCATCGCGCTGGCGCCCGAGGATAAGCGCGCCGAGATCGAAGCGGCATTGATCGCAGCCGGCGGCGAGATCGTTCACACCGCGCCGCACGCGCCCGGCGTCCGCGTCGAGCCTGAAGGTGACGCCCCGTGACGGGTCCGGTGACCGCGCAAGCCTGCGCGAACATCGCGTTCATCAAATACTGGGGCCGCCGCGATCACGCGCTGCGCCTGCCGCTGAACGGCTCGATCTCCATGAACCTCGACGCGACGAGGACCACCACCACCGTCGAGTTCGATCCGGCGCTGGACACTGATCGCGTCGCTATCCAGGGCGAGCCCGCCAACGAGCTGGCGGCGCGGCGCGTCTCCCGGCACCTCGACCGCGTGCGCGAGATGGCCGGGATCACGACGCGCGCGTGCGTCGTCTCGATCAACGGCTTCCCGATGGGCACCGGCATCGCCTCATCCGCGTCGGCGTTCGCTGCGCTGACCCTCGCCGCGTGCGCCGCTGCCGGGGTGTCACTCGACGAGCGGGCGCTTTCGATCCTGGCGCGTCTTGGCTCCGGCTCGGCCTGCCGCTCGATCCCCGCCGGATTCGTGGAGTGGCACGCGGGAGCCGACAGCGAATCGTCCTACGCCGAGACGATCGCCCCGCCGGAGCATTGGGACCTGCGCGACCTGATCGCAATCGTGCAAACCGAGCACAAGGACGTCGGCTCTACAGCGGGTCAGACGCTGATCGACACCAGCCCGTTCAACGCGGCGCGGATCGAAGCGGCGGAGCGTGGCCTGCCGGTGGTGCGGCGCGCGATCCTGGAATGCGATTTTGAGACGTTCGGCGAGGAAACGGAGCTGGAAGCGCTGCGGATGCACGCCGTCGCGCTGACGACGCGGCCCAGCGTGATCTACTGGCAGCCGGAGACGGTGCGGATTATGCAGGCGGTCCGCGCGTGGCGCGACGAAGGGCTGCCCGCGTATTTCACCATCGACGCGGGCGCAAACGTCCACGTGCTGTGCCAGGGCGCGGACGCGGATGCGGTCGAGGAGCGGTTGCGCGCGATCGAAGGCGTGCGCCAGATTCTGTCGAACCGGCCCGGCCCGGCGACTCACTTGATCGACGAGCATCTGGTCTGGCCCGCAAATTAGCGTCGAAAAGGAAAGCGCTCCGGCGGTTGTAACCATGCCGGAGCGCCTGACAATTCGGCTTTGTTTTGGCTAGCCGCTCGCGCTGAGCGGCTAACTGCTGGGCTTCTTACCCCGCCGTCCAGCCGCCGTCCGCGACCAGGACTTCCCCGTTCACGAATGACGCATCATCCGACGCCAGGAACAGGACGGTGCGCGCCAGCTCGATCGCTTCCGCGGTGCGCGTTGACATCGGCAGGGTCGTCTGCAGGCGTTCCATGCCGAGCGGGTTCGGGTTGCGCACGGCGATGTTGGTCGCCACGCCGCCCGGGCAAACGACGTTGCAGCGAATCCCCTGCTTGGCGTAGTGGTACGCGATGCTACGCGTCAGCCCGACAAGCGCGTGCTTGGACGTGGTGTAGCTCGCACCCGCGCGCCCGCCGAACAGACCGCCGACCGACGAGACGTTGACGATGGAACCGCTCTGCTTGGGCAGCATGATCTGCAGCGCCCGGCGGCAGATGTACATCGGCCCGTCGAGGTTGACGGCCATGATCTTGCGCCACAGGTCGTCTTCCAGCTCACCGACCGGCACAAATTCGTCCATGATACCGGCGTTATTCACGACAATGTCGAGCGTGCCAAAGGCTTCCACCGCCGCATCGACCATGCGCTCAGCTTCGGCGCGGACGGATACATCCCCGCCGATCGTCTTCAGCGACGAGGCCGCCCCGTCGCCGATTTCCTGCGCGAGCGTATCCAGTTCGTTCAACACGATGTCGCTGGCAACAACCTTCGCGCCTTCCGCGACAAACAGCTTGGCGATTTCGCGTCCAATTCCATACGCGGCGCCGGTTACGAGGGCTACTTTGCCTTCGAGCTTCATTGAGATCCCTCTCCTACGTCAGAGATACAGGGCTATCTGCGCAACGCGTCAACCGCTTACGCGCTGCGGGCGGTAAAGATACCAGTTTGTGAAAAATTTCGCAATAACCAATTCTCGACTAGGAGAGGGAACCGCCGCTAGATCTTGAGGGCTAAATCTGGAACCCTGGACGGAATGGGACCACCTTCCGCCGGTAGTTGCGGGCGTGCCGCTGCAGCGCCAGCTCCAACATCTGCCAGCGCTCGCTTGCCAGGACGGCCTGGATCGTGTCGAGGTCTTCGGCCACGAACTCCGCCTGACGCAGCGGGCAATTTCCCCATAGGGTGTGGTAGACCTGAAGCATGTAGAGCCCGAGGTTTTGCGCGGTTGGCACAAAGTCATTCATCACGAAGTCGAAGTATTCCTCGTGGCTGCCGGGCTTCAGATCGTAAAACAACATCAGTTTGTAGCGCGGGATGATCGTACGGCTCATGGGTGACTATCAGTCCTGCGCAGCTCCGGATGGATAGGTCGCTCTCGTTATTGCCAGATACCAGGAATCGCCGTGCCGCAGTTCGGGCACGTACCGCCAGTCTTCGCCAGCAGATTCGACGTAATCATGTAACCTGTACGCCCGATCACCGTCATGTTGCAGTTCGGGCAGCGCGTGTCTTCCCACTCGCCGCAGTTACCCGGCAGGTTGCCTGCGTAGACGTAGCGCAACCCGGCTTCCGCGCCGATCTCCGCCGCGCGAACAAGCGTGTCGGCGGTGGTGGGCGGAGTGGTCATCATCTTGTAGTCGGGATGGAAGGCGGTGACGTGCCACGGAATATCGACCGAAATGCTGGCGATGTAGCGCGCCGCGTCGTATAGCTCGTCGTTGCTATCGTTGAAACCGGGCACGATCAGCGTCAGCACTTCGAGCCAGATCCCGGCCTCGTGCACCCAGCGGATCGTGTCGAGCACAGTTTGCAGCACGCCGCCCAGATACCGCCGGTAGTGGCGATCCTGCATCGTCTTGAGGTCAATCTTGTACGCGTCGAGGTACGGCGTCAGGAAGTCGATCACTTCGCGCGTGCCGTTGCCGTTGGAGACGTACATCGTCAGCATACCGGCGGCGCGCGCCTTCTTGAAGACCTCGACCGCCCACTCCGACGTGATCAGCGGCTCGTTGTAGGTGCTCGCCATGCCGCGCGCCCGATAGCGCCGCCCCAGGTCGACCAGTTCGTCCGCGCTGATCGGGATGTAATCGCGCCCGGCCGCCTCGTCGCGCAGCGTCTGCGAGATATCCCAGTTCTGGCAATAGCTGCAGCGGAAGTCGCAGCCGAGCATCCCGAAGCTGAGGATGTTGGTCCCTGGCATGACATGGAAAAACGGCTTCTTCTCAACCGGGTCTACCTGCAACGCGCCGACGTAGCCGCGCGGCACGCGCAGCGTCCCGCCTTCGTTATAGCGAATCTTGCAGATGCCACGCCGCCCGTCTTTGATCAGGCAGCGATGCCCGCACGACAGGCAGCGGAGCTTGTTTTCCTCGGCGTCGATCACCTCAACGAGCGCATCCGCGGCCGGCGCCGTCATCTCGTCAAGCTGCTGTTGTAGCGTGACGGTCCTGGACATTCTAGGGCGCTCCTTTTTCTACCTCGCGTCGCGCCTGGAGCGGTCCTGATAGGAAACGTTACCGGGCGCGTCGATTCACGCTCCGGTGCGCTCCGGCGGCCTCACGATTGCCTAGATTCTCGCAAAGCAGCGGGCCAAGTCCAAACGTTTGTGGAACAAACCAGCGATTAGCAATGAGCGGTTAGCCGTTAGCCACAAGCGAAGGAAAAACGCTGCGCCCGCCCCGAAGTTGAGCGTGATGCAGCGTCGAAAAGGCGTGTTTTCGCCCTTGCGAAATATGCTATCGAAAGTCCCGAGCGCATACCACCAGCGTGCCGAACCTCACCCCTGGCCCCTCTCCATTCAATGGAGAGAGGAAAAGGGGCCGGGGGTTAAGGGGTGAGGTTTCCCAAGCGAGCGCCGCATACACCCCTTCATTTCGACCGCATATCCCATCGCTAACCGCTAATTGCTGACTGCTAACCGCTCCCTCTAAACCTTTTCCAGATGCCGCCCCTCTTTAGCGCGGCGCGCCAGCATCAGGATGTCGTAGGCGCTTTGGCGCGCGCTGGTCGTCTCTGCGCCGAGCATCTCGGCTAGCTCGTCCACGCGCCCCTGATCGGTCAGCCGCTCGACGCGCGTCACGGTGCGGTCGCCCTCGACGTGCTTGCTCACCCGGAAGTGCGCGTCCCCGAACCCGGCAAGCTGCGCGAGGTGCGTCACACACAGCACCTGATGAGACGCCGAAAGCTGCCACAGCTTCTGCCCGACAACCGCGCCCACGCGCCCGCCGATCCCCTGATCGATCTCGTCGAAGATCAGCGTCGGCACGCGGTCGGCGTGCGACAGCACGCTCTTGAGCGCGAGCATGATGCGCGCCGTTTCACCGCCCGAGGCGACCTTCACCAGCGGGCGCAACGGCTCGCCGACGTTCGCCGCCATGAAAAATTCGACCTGATCGACGCCCGTCGCGGTGAACGCGAACCGCTCGCCGTCGATATACACGCCATCCGGATCCGGCTCGCGCGTGATGCGCGTCTCGAAGCGCGCCCCCTGCATCTTCAGGTCGCCAAGCTCGCGCACGATCTCTTCGGTCAGGCGGTCGGCAGCCTCGCGGCGGATACGGCTCAGCGCAGCGGCCGCATCGCCGATTTCGTGCAGCAGGCGATCTTCCTCGGCGCGCAGTTCTTCCAGCCGCGCCTCGCTGTGCGTGATCGCGTCTAGCTCCTTGCGAACCTTCTCGGCGTGCTCCAGCACAGACTCGATCGTCCCGCCATACTTGCGCTTGAGCCGGTTGAGCAGCTCGACCCGCTCCTCGATCTCGTCCAGGCGGTGCGGATCGTACTCGGTATCGTCGGTGTATTGCCGCAGGGTGCGCGCCAGTTCGTCCGCCTGGATGCTGATCGCCTCGGCCATGTTGTAGGCGTCTTCCATCGACGGATCGAGCTTGGCGAGCTTGCTCAGCGCCAGCGCGGCCGTCGTCAGCAGATCCACACCCGCCGATTCGCCCGTCTCGCTGACCAGCGCATAATACGCCTCGTTCGCCAGCTCTGCGATCTTCTCCGCGTTAGTCAGCCGCGTGCGCTCGGCCAGTAGCTCCGCTTCTTCTTCGGGGCGCGGCGCGGCCGTTTCGATTTCCTCAAGCTGGAACTGGAGCATATCGATCCGCCGGGCGAGCGCGGCCTCGTCCGTCATCAGGCTGTTGATCTCGGCGCGGACCGCCGCCAGCGTGCGGACCTGCTCCGCCAGTTCGGCGCGCTGATCTTCCACGCCTGCGTAGCGATCGAGCAGATAGAGGTGCTGGGCTGGACGCAGCAACGACAGGTGCTCGCCCTGGCCATGAATGTCCACCAGCAGCGCGCCGATCTCGCGGTAGACCGCCAGCCCGCACGTCACGCCGTTGACGCGCGCCACGCTGCGGCCGTTAGCGCGGACCTCGCGCGTGAGGATGATCTCGTCGATCCCGTCGCCATCCAGTCCCTCGGCTTCGAGGATCGCGCGCAGGTCTTCGCGCACGCTGTCGGGCACCGCGAAAATCCCTTCGACCACGCTGCGCTCCGCACCCGCGCGGACGAACGTCACGTCCGAGCGCTCGCCCAACAGCAGGTTAACCGCATCCACAATAATTGACTTCCCGGCGCCCGTTTCCCCGGTGATCACCTGGAAGCCGGGCGTCAGCATGATGTCCAGCGAGTCGATGATCGCGAAATCTTTGATACGCAGTTCTTGAAGCATAGGCTATGACGTGAGCCGCCTTCTCGTCACCTGTTGATCGTCAGCCGCGTGCCAAACTGGGCTGCCGCCGTCCCCGTCGCCAGGAACATGAAGATCGCGATCATGAGGGGGTTAAAAAGCAGCGATGGCAGAGCGCCGAGGATCACGCCTGCCGCGACCACCAGGCCGGTATAGCGACCGCGCCGCTTTTTGGTCAGCGCGCGCACGATCGTGCCGATCGCGCCGCCCGTCGCCGAAGACACGAAGAAGGCGATGAAGATCATGAAGAAGCCGAACCGGAACCCAAACCGCGCCAAAATGTACGCCGCCACGAAGCTCACCACCACGCTGACCACCCCGGCGATGACGTAGTCGAACGCCTGCGCGTCGAAGAACTTGTCCTGCTGCTGGCGCACGCACTCCCGGCAGCGATAGCCGACGGGCGTCCGCACCGCGCATTTGGTGCACATCGGGCGGCCGCAGCGGTTGCAGCGCAGCGTCGCCTCTTGGTTCGGATGCACCGGGCAGGTGACGACCGCGTCCTCGGTTTCGGCAATCGGGATTGGGTTCTTCTCGGATACCGTCATCAGCGTTCGCACATTCATTCAACCGGGCGCACCGGGTCGGGCCGTCAGCGCTGGTTTCCACGAGACGGCAGCGCCCCTTCCACCGATCCGGAGATCGCCTGGTTGGGAGCGCGAGCGGGCACGCGCGGCTCCAGCCGGTCGAGCAGGGAGCGATAGAAATAGTTGTGGTCGCGCAGGCGCACAAAGCGGCTGACGTGCTCGCTGGCGCGAATCGTCACGTTATCCGACGACTCCAGGCTGGCGATCAGCTCCCCGTCCACCGTCAGCACGACTTCGGTTGCCGTATGCGGATCGACCACCACCTGAATCGTCGCGCCCTGCGCCAGCACCATCGGTCGATCCATGCTCAGATGCGGCGCCACCGGCACGACCAGGATGTTCTTCAGTTCCGGCGGCAGGATCGGCCCGCCGACCGCCAGCGCATAGGCTGTCGAGCCGGTCGGCGTGGCGACGATCAGCCCGTCGCCGTGATAGGTGGTCGCCCACCCGCCGTCAATATACGTATCCAGCCGGATCGACTTGGCGATCGCCCCACGCGAGATCACGACGTCGTTCAGCGCATCGCTAGAGCCAAATAGCACGTCCCCGCGCCGGATCTCACAGCGGATCATCATCCGGTGCTCGATCCAGTAGTCGCCCGCCAGCACCATTTCCAGGCTTTGCTCCCAGTCTTCCGGGCTGACCTCGGTCAGAAAGCCCAGATGACCGGCGTTGATGCCGAGCATCGGCACGTTGGCGGGCGCGCAGACCCGCGCGGCGCGCAACATCGCGCCATCCCCGCCAATCGCGATCACCATGTCCGAGCCAGCGACCAGCGGTTGCGCGCGCGTCGCGTCCCAGGCGGTGCGGAGCCATACGTCAATCCCCTTCGTCTGCAGCCACTCCGCGACCGACTGCGCGATCGGGGCCGTGCCAGATCGCAAGGGGTGGGCTAGAATGCCGACATGCTGGAAGCTCTGCACCAGACCGGCCTTTCTCGTTTCGCCGTGTGAAGTGATTATAACCGGGCCGATAGCCGCGTCAAACGAGGTAGGCCCGGCTCCCCGTGCCGGTGATCAGTCTCGCCGCTCGCCCGGCAACGCGATCTCGAGCGCCGTCGCGATGCTGCGGACGCGAATGATCTCGGCGTCGATCTTGCCGAGGTCCTCGCTGCGTGTGGTCTTCGGAACCATCACCCGCTTAAAGCCCAGCTTGGCCGCCTCGCGGATGCGCATCGCCGTCTGGCTGACGGCGCGCAACTCCCCGCTAAGGCCCAGCTCCCCCACAAAGGCCATATCCGCAGGGACCGGTATCTCCCACATGCTGGACGCGATCGCCACCGCCGTCGCCAGGTCAGACGCGGGCTCGTCGATTTTCAGCCCGCTGATCACGTTCACAAAAATGTCCTTCTCGAACAGGCGCATCCCAAGCCGCTTGCTCAACACGGCAGTGATCAGCAGCAGGCGGTTGAAGTCCACCCCGTTCGCGGTGCGGCGCGGGTTCGGGTAGACCGTCTGGCTGGCGAGCGCCTGTACCTCGACCAGCAGCGGGCGCGTGCCTTCGAGCGTCACGGCAATCGCGCTGCCCGGTGCGTTGATCTCCCGCTCCGCGATAAACACCTCAGACGGATTCGTGATCTCCACCAGCCCGCGATCGCGCATCTCAAACACGCCCACTTCGCTCGTCGCGCCGAAGCGATTCTTGACGCTCCGCAGCAGGCGATACGCCTGGAAACGGTCGCCCTCAAGATACAGCACCGTATCGACGATGTGCTCCAGCACGCGCGGCCCGGCGATCACGCCCTCTTTGGTGACGTGGCCGACCAGGAAGACCGCGACGCCGGTGTTCTTCGCCAGCTCGCGTAGGGCGCTGGCGCATTCTCGCACCTGGCTGACGCTGCCCGCCGCCGACGCCTTGCCTTCAAAATACGTCGTCTGGATCGAGTCCACGATCAGCATGCGCGGTTTGACGTCCTCGACGTGCGCCAGGATCGCGCCCAACTCCGTCTCGGTGACCAGAAAGACCTCTTGCGGCGCGAGCCCCAGCCGCTCGGCGCGCATTTTGATCTGCCGCTCGCTTTCCTCGCCGCTGACGTACAGCACCGGCCCGGCATACGGCTCCATCAACGCGGCAAGCTGTAGCAGCAGCGTGCTCTTGCCGATGCCCGGATCGCCGCCGACCAGCACGACGCTGCCCGGCACCAGCCCGCCGCCCAGCACGCGTGCCATTTCCTCGACCGGGACGGGATAGCGCTCGCCTGCGTCGGATGTGATATCGCCGAGGCGCTGCGGCTGAGTGCGCGGGCGGGACGAGACACGCGCCGCGACGGCGGCCACTTCTGGCTCTTCGACCACCTCGATCATCGTGTTGTACTCACCGCACTGAGGGCACTTGCCCATGTGGCGCGGCGAGCGGCGCCCGCATTCCTGGCACTCGTAATACACGCGCGCTTTTGCCATCGTGAATGCTCTTTCGGCTCGCTTAGGGAAACGTCTGGATTCTATCGCGAACAGGTGTTCGAAGCAAAGAATCGCCCGAATCAAAACGGGCGGAAGCCGCTCCCGCCCGGTAAGGGGAATGGGGAGTGGGGAGTAGGGAGTGGGTTTTTCTTGTAGGGGCGCAGCTCGCTGCGCCCGCTGTCAGAAAAATCACAGCGGCAACGGGCGGAGCAAGCTCCGCCCCTACACGATGTCGGCTGCTTTTGCTTTTCGCTAACCGCTAATCGCTAACTGCTTTTAGCTATTGATCCTCGGATCGCCCGGCGCGACCTCAAACTGGTTCGCCCACGGGACGTAGTGGCTGACGAATTCCTCGCGGTCGATGATGATCCG